>VTLG01011488.1_pt1 | contig 19699 bp, 26 predicted proteins | sample 4694571 | NCBI WGS metagenome assembly VTLG01 (sample SAMN12604809, study PRJNA352737) | marine metagenome | biome: ENVO:00000447; feature: ENVO:00000209|ENVO:00000569|ENVO:01000036; material: ENVO:00002151; isolation source: viral sequences binned using virsorter ...
TATCCTGGGACAATTGGCTTAATGGAATACTGAGAGTGGTTTTGCCAGTCTTCTTCTGCTTAACCTTAACCTCAGTTTTAACTGAACCTGAGCTGTTCATAACATCTGAAACTTTCAGGTCCAAAAGGTCAGATGATCTTAGCATCAGGTCAACTGATAAATTCAGCAGCAGCTCGTGAAGAGGGTTGCCTGAAATCATTTGCCTGATCGCCTTTACTTGTTTTTTGTCTATTGGTTTTTTACCCATGTCTCTCCTTTAGTTAATGCCCGCCGAAGCGGGCGGTTAAAATTAATATGCAGTTAAATATCCTGCACATTCCCATTCAAGTTCCAGGTCATACTTTGAAATAATATTCTCAATCTTGGAATTAATGTATGGTCCGGCACTTGGCAAACATTCCACATCAATTACGTTACCGTCTTTATCTTTTATTTCTTTGAATCCACCTCCGAACTCGCCATAAAAATCTGCCCAGTAATCTTCAACATTATTTTCTGCACTAACATTGAATGATCCTTCAGAGTTTTCAAAAACTGGAGCATTAATTTTTTTGAGTTCTCCGAATGCTTTTTTGAATCGCTTTTTCATGTTGTCTCTCCGATTGGGTTCCTGATTCAAACTAAGCTTATTCTTAGTTTGTATATAAAATTATATTATTGTTCACAATAGAATACAAGCTTTTTTTTAATTATTTTTATTTTTTTTATTTTTTTTATTTTCACTAAATATATTGACTTGCATGGGAAATGCATATAAGCTATTATTTCTAAGTAGTTGCCTAGGTGTTCAGATAGTGTCATTTTGAACATCATGGAACAAGTCACAATTTTTCTATGGAGGGAAACTAATGACAAACGGAAGAGCAGCAATCCCAGGTTGGCTCAAGTCTCCAGAAGCTGCTAAGTACTTGGGAGTTACCGAATCCCAATTCAGAAAAATTCATCCCCAAATAAAATCAATACAGTTACATAAGAACGGACCACGTTTCTTCCGTGAGGAAGACGTACACGCCTTTCTAGTTAATGAATCACATGGAGGTGATAATGAAGAAAAGAAAAAATTGCATTGAATGCAAAAAAGAGTTGCCAGGAATTCGATCCAGATTTTGCTCAGACAAGTGCTACTTATTCCACAAGAGTAAAGCAGCAAAAAGAATAGCAAAATTAAAGAGGAAAAACCTCCCGCCAATCCCCTGTCACATATGTGGCAAAAAATTTAAGCCGATTCGAGCAGACCATAAAAACTGTTCAAAGGCTTGTACCAGGATGGACATTAGAAATAAACGTAAAAATAATCTTTATGCCTACCAGGCTAACCAGGATACAAAAGTGAGGTTTGAAGTGGTCAAGCCATTTTCACATATCCCGAAGCCGCTCCCCTTAAAGATTGCAAAAAAAAGAATCAGCAAACATACCAACCCACTGTTCTGTAATTCAACTTCCGAAGAACGGGACCGACTAAAAAATGCCGTCCAGGAATTTATCGAGCGGGGCGGAATTATAACAAAATACCCAGATGAGATTCCACTGAAGGAGGAGAGCGTGAAAATTATAGAGCGTTTTACCATGGATGATAGTGATAGTTTTTCAATTTCAGAAGAGATTAACGAGCTGATAAATGAACATGATAATCCCAATAGCTCCAGTCAGTAAACCTCGGCAGACCAGGGCGGATGTCTGGAAGAAACGTCCAGTCGTTTTGAAGTATCGACAATTTGCTGACGAGCTCAGAGCATTTTGTAAGGAAAATAATTTCGTACCAACCGAAGAGCTGGAGATGGAATTTCATTTAGCCATGCCAAAGTCCTGGTCCAAAAAAAAGAAAGCGGAGATGGAAGGGAAGCCACACCGCCAACGGCCCGACAGTGACAATCTCGCAAAGGCAGTGCTGGATGCACTTATGCCGGAAGATTGTACTGTCTGGTCACTCAACGTAATCAAGAGATGGAGCCGAAAGGGATACATCGATCTGAAAAACAAATGGGAAAAAACCTAGAGAAAATTCCATTCAAGGGGATGAACGATATTTTGTTTGAACAGTGGGAGAAGGACATGGAAAGAAGAGCAAAAATTTATGCCAGGAAATTAATGTTTGCTGCTCCAAGGACCTCCAAAAAAGAGAAGGAGGAGCTGCGGGAAATATACAAATCCACAATGAGAGACGGGTCCATCTTGTATGAATGTAAAACTGAAAAACAGGCGGAGAAGTATAGAAAGTTTTTGATGCACCATCTTCCTCCTGAGTATGCTGCCACAACTATTGGCAATTCTGTTAACACTTATTTGGAGAGACAAAATGAAAAGGTTAAGAGGGTTTCTGATGAAACCACACACACTGAAGGAAACTCAGACAGTCAAGCGTCTGATCAAACAGGGTGAGAAAATATATGGAAAATCTGACTCTGTAGGACATAAGGTCCAGGAATATGTCCAGGACAATATGATCAACCTGGGATTGCGTATCAAAGTACATCCCAAAAAATTTCTCAACCGTCTCCCATTGAAGGGGGATCAGTATTACATAGAACTATACGAAAAATATTTTGGAGAGGGTAGCTATGAAAGGAAACGCGATGAGTTATAACCAAATGGAATTTGACCTTGGAAATTTCCGAGTACTAAAAGCAGTTAGACAATCACAAGAGAAGCGTAATGAAGAAGCAAGAAAACGCTTCTTTAGATTTGTAAAATTTAATTTCAGGAGAGAGAAAAATGATTCCAAGTGATATTACAAACCCGGAATTAAGGCAGCTTTATTTAGGAGGAATTGATGCCGGGAAACTGATGAGGGTTAATGGATACCAAAATGGGAAACCTTATCATGTCTACCAGGAAAAGACCGGGAAAATACTTCCGCCAAATCTTGAGGATAATGATGCAGTAGAAATGGGTAGAAGATTAGAGCCATTTGTTGCTGATTTATATGTAGAAAGAACAGGGAATAAAGTAAGGAGAATTAACAGGACCCTGGTTCACCCTGAACATGATTTCATCCGTGGACATATTGACCGGAAGCTGGAGAATAAAAATGCAGGGCTCGAGGTTAAGACTGTGGGGCTACGCACTGCATATGAATGGGGCCTGGAAGGAACAGACCAGATTCCACTGAACTACCTATACCAGGTGCTGCACTATATCGCTATCACAGGATATGACTATTTCGATATTGCTGCACTTTTCTATGGACAGGAATTTCGCTTGTATAAAGTAAGGCGTGAGGACCATGAGGAAAAAATTGCAGAGCTCATTGAGCGTGAAAGAAAGTTCTGGATGGAACATATTGAGCCGGATATTCCACCCATGCCTGAGACTGGTGATGAAGCTGATGCTGCCTATCCGAATTCAAACCCTGAAAAAATAGCCTACCTGGATGATTCAAAAAAATACCTGGTAACAGTCTGCCATAACCTCACTGAAGAAATTAAGGAAAAGAAAGACAAGCTGGATGAGGTTCAGACTGAGCTCAAGAATGAAATGCAGGATGCGGAAGTTTTGGAAGACTCTTCCGGCTGGAAAATTTGTACCTGGAAAACTTCTTCGACTACCAGGCTAGACACTAAAAAATTATTACAAGAACGTCCTGAGCTGAAAGATGAATTTCCATCAGTCAGTGAAAGCAGGACCTTTAGACTCAAAAAAAGGAGAGACGAAGATGAGTAACATAAACATGAGCTCCATTATAAAAGGAGTGGAAGACGGGCCGATAGATATAACCCTGTATGGAGGTGAATCAGTTGGAAAAACACATACAGCTTGCCAGGCTCCTGGAGTAATTATCCTGGACCTGGAAAATGGTGCGCCTATGGAAGATGTCCAGAAGTTTCCTCTATACGATAAGGATGTCAGTTTTAAAGACTGCCTACAGGCGCTGCGAGTTATATATGAACATCATAAAAAACTGGGTGTCAAAACAGTTGTGGTTGATTCATTCGACTGGGTCCAAAACCTCATAGACAAACAAATTTGTGAAGATAAAAAAATAAAACATATTTCTGATTTGCCATACGGGCAAGGCTATGCAATGGCACTTTCAAAAGCAAGTGACTTTCTTAATGGGCTCGACAGCTTGAAGCTGCTCGGGCTTAACATCATTGTCATCTGCCATTCGGATATCAGAAAAGTTGATGAGCCTATGCATGATGAATATGAAATCCTGGACTGTAAGCTTCATAAAAAAATTGGGCTGCTGCTAAAAGAGTGGACCAGCATCCTTGCATTTTGTGAATTTGAGACAAGACTCCAGGCTAAAGGTGAGCGGTTTGGCAAGACTGTGAACCGAGCAGTTCGTACAGGGAAAAGAATTATGCACACTGTACCATCAACCGGATTTGTAGCGAAGTCCCGTTACCCATTACCTTCCCCGCTACCACTTGACTGGAAGGTGCTAACAGAAGAAATAAACAAGGCAAGAAAAGGAGTGACAAATGAAAATTGATCTGAAAGAAGTTGAATTCAAGGTGGAAGAAGCTCCGGTAAGAGAGCTCGTTCCTCCCGGTAATTATGTTGCAGAAATAATTGATTCCCAGGAAAAGATTTCCAAGGCGGGGAACAGTTATCTCACCCTCAAACTCTCAATCTGTGAGGGGCCGTATGAGGGCCGCTGGATTTGGGATAATCTCAATATCAACCATCCAACCGAGAAAGTCAGAGCAAGAGCCAGGCTTACTCTGGGGATTATCACTAAGGCCGTTGGACTGGTTGGGATAGATGACACCTCCGAGCTGCACTACAAACCCCTGACCATTGAACTGGAAAGTGAGCCAGCTCAAGGGGATTACAAAGCAAAGAACGTGGTCAGGAAATACCATAAAGCATCAACCTCTGACCCAGCCGAAAAGAATAAAAAAGCACTCAAGGAGCTGGACAATATGCCAATAAAACACCAGGTCGATGTTTCTGATAAACCAGACGGCCCGGTGAATGACAATATCCCATTCTAACCCAAAGACCGACCCAAAAAAATGTGAGGCTTGCGGAGAAATATATACTCCAAAAGCCTCGCAGGGTCGGAAGCAAAAATACTGCTCAAGGCGCTGTAAGGATAGAGCACAGCGTAAAAGGGATTCCCAGAGAGAGAATGGCCGCCCGACAAAGGGAGGCTATCCCAGGAAGACATATATTAACTTATGGATGAGGGCGCTCTGTGCGGACCTCACTGTTCCCTGTCACTACTGCGGAAAAAGACTGACTACAATTTCATTTTCAATTGATCACAAAGTTCCAATGAAAAATTTGAAGACAAGAGAAGAGGTGATGGATGAGAGCAACATGGTGATAAGTTGCCATGACTGTAACCAGGCAAAGGGGACAAAGAGTTACGAGGAATTTATTAATGGATAAATTTACTCAAGAATACCTGGCAAGAGCAAGAAGAGTTTTACAGGGGAAGCTGTATGAAAAATTCAGGAAAAGGAAAGCCAGAGATGGATATCAGTGCTACAAGGTATATATGGAAATGAGACAAAGGGAGAGAGATGATGAAACTTAGTATGTTCGATGGAGTTTGGGCCGATAAGCCGGATGTAATTGACTCGGAGGACCTCTGGGAAAATATTCGCAAAGGAACCTGGGAGAAAGATATCACCGAGCTCAGGCATATGCTCAAATCAAATGGCAAGGATGCCTACAATGAAAAGAAGAAAGAACTTAATGCAGTGACAATGTCAGGGCTGTTCCGCACTAGGCAAGCTGATACCCTAGTCAGGTATTCAGGGATGCTTCAGGGTGATATCGACTCCTGTGATCACCCGGAGAATGTGCGGGATGACCTGGCACTTGACCCTCATGTTCGAGCTAGTTTTCTTTCTCCATCAGGTAAGGGAGTTAAGCTGGCAATTAAGGTAAGTGATGATCACAACAAACATGGAGAGTCATTCAGAGCTGCGGAGAAATATTTCCTGGAAAAACATCAGGTCAAGATCGATCCGGCCTGTAAAGATATTGCCAGGATTTGCTTCACTTCCTGGGACCCGGAAATAAAAGGTAATGAGGAGCCTGTTCCAATAAAGCTGCCGGACACCAGGGAGCAGTTTGCATTCGATACCAGGACACTGGCTCCTCCTGTAGAAAAAACTGAAAGAGAGAAAGCAGAAATACTGCTGCAAAATGTTTCCCCGGAAGATTACCAGACCTGGTTCGCAATTGGTTGCTCACTCAAGTCGATGCTTGGCGAGGAAGGATATCCCCTATGGTATAACTGGAGCTCTCAGTCTCCAAAATTTAAACCGGAAGAGATGCAGCGGAAGTGGAATTCCATTTCACAGGAGGGTGGAATTACTGGAGGAACACTCAACCATTTTGGAAGGGAAGAGGAGCTGCCTCCTCGGCCAAGGAAGACAATTGCCGAGCTGAAGAAAAAGAAAGTCTTTGATGAAATTAAACCAATCCATCAGGACCTACTCCTTCCAAATGGATTTGTGGGAGCCTGGTCACACTACATAACTAACACTGCCATTTTTCCGCAGCCTGAATTGGCCCTTGGAGCATCACTCGCATTTACTGCAACACTACTTGGAAGGAAAATTAGAGATGAGACCGATACTCGGCCAAATATTTATGTTGTGGGCCTCGGTAGAACCGGAATCGGCAAAGAGCACGCTAGAAAGCTCATCAAGCTAATGTTTGCTCAAACTGGTGTTCCAGGATTCGGAGCAGAGAAACTTTCTTCCAGGAGCGCAATTGAGAGGACAATTTCTGCGACACCCAGTCCAATTTACTTAATTGATGAGTTTGGCCATTACATTTCTTCCATATTAAATCCTAACTCAAACTCACACCTCAGAGATGTTAGTTCGATGTTCCTGGAGCTATATGGATCAAGCTCTTCTAAATTCTTTGGAACAGATAAGGCAAACGCGAAAGAGAATCCAAGATGGGAGATTGATCAGCCATCAGCAAATATTTATGGGACAAGTACACCTGAAACATTTTGGGAAGCACTCACAACAAAAGCCATAAGAGATGGCAGCTTAAATAGGTTCCTTATTTTCAATGCACCTGAAGAAAGACCTGAGCCTAACAGAGCAGAGCTCATAAGAAAGATTCCGCAGGAGCTCACTAAATACGTCCACCAGTATTCTAATATGTCTATAAGACCTGGAGTCATGGGGAATATTGTTGAGGAGGGAGCTGTACCTGATCCTCAAGTCATACCGACTACTGAAGCAGCCTGGAAAGTATTGAATAAGTTTCAAACAGATACTCTTAAATTGTCTGACTATAAAAATGAAACCGCCTCAATGTGGGTACGAGCTGCTGAAGCTGCAAAGAAAATTGCGCTGATCCTGGCTGGGAGTAAAGGCACTAACATAACTCCGGAAGAGGCTGAGTATGGATGCGAGCTGGTACGAGCTCTTATTAATAATGCTTGTGTCTCAATCATGCAGAACTTGTCGGATAATGAATACGAAAGAGAGTCCAAGAGAGTTGAGCAGATAATAAGGAGCTCTGGTCCGGAAGGAATATCGATGACTGACCTGGTTTATAGAACACGATTCTTGAAGAGCAGAGTCTATAGAAAAGCGCTGCTTGATGATCTGTTTGAGAGTGAGATTATTAACAAAGAGATGAAAGTTGTACCCGGTAAACAGAGACCGATGTTGTACTGGTTTACTGAATAAAAAAACTCAACTGTACTCAACTGTACGCCTAAATACAGTTGAGTTAGGGGTCTTTTGTCAATGATATTAGTTATATATTAACTCAAGTGTATAACTGTAGGGGGGGGTATTAAAAGTAGGAAATATAGGAAGAATAGTACCCCTATGCAAATTTACAGTTGAGTTTATAAATTCCTCTAATCAATTGGAGTACCTGGAGTTAACATCAAAACTCGGCTGTAATCAGCCATACAGTTGAGTTACAGTTGAGTTTCACCTGAGTTTATAAGAGATATGCCAAACAAAGTACCAGTTATTAAATCTAAGAAGGGTCTGAGAAAGATAAGAATGGAAGAGCTCTTAAAGAGTGAAGACTTTTGGGACAAGCTATTCAATTCAATAGCGACCGGAATGTCATTGATGGAGTTCTGTAGATTGGAAGATGTTAAGTACACCGTGGTGCAGGGGCGGATGCGAAACTCGCCTGAGCTCGCGGCCCGCTTGTCTCGCGCACGCGAGGCCCGAGCGCTGGTTCATGCGGAGAAAATGGAGGAGCTGGCTAACAAAGTGGAGTCGGGGGAGCTCGATCCGAAGCGAGCCTCGGTGTCGCTGCAAGCCAGGCAGTGGCTGGCCTCACGGATGGATAGCAAGCAGTGGGGGGACCTCCAGAAGGTGCAGGCGGACATCAAAGTGACTGACGTTTCCCAGGTTTACCTGGATCAACTCAAGGAGATAATGGGCAAGCGTGAGCCCAAGGTAATTAATGAGGATGAATAGATGTTCAATATCTACATTATTGAACATTATCTTCTTAGTCCTTGATATTAAAGGGGAAAGGCTGAGACCCAGACTCCAGGTGGCCGGATAATGCTGGGTTGCGGCATATTTTAACCCCCCGGCACTTAATTGGAGGGGGCGCGGACGAGAACAGGGTCACTGTATTCTCTGAACTTTTTTCTGAAAAAAATTTTATATAAAAATGCAGAAAAAAAAGAAGACCCAGGAACAGCAACAAGCCGAACATCTCCAGCGGCTCAAGAAGCTGCATGAAGAATCATTAAAGCATTATCGAAAATGATAAATAATCCTATTGTACAAACCATAGCCGGATTAATTATATTCTATATCGGCTTAAAGATGTTTTCCGGTGGAATGAAAGCAATGGGCAAGCTGGAACACCTGGAGTACTTCATCCACAATCCATACTGGATGTTCCTGGGAGGCATTGTCTGCACTTTGCTTTGGCAGTCAAGTTCTCTTTCCACCACGGCAATAGTGGGGCTTGTAGCATCAGGAGCTCTTCCACTACCTTCAGCCATAGCAGCAGTACTGGGTGCAAACATTGGAACAACCGGGACAATATGGCTTGCAGGAATAATGGTCTCAGATGGAATGCCTCAAGGAATAACCAGGCAGATTGCAATTGTGCATACATCTGTAAACTTATTTATGGCACTGACGTTATTGCCATTTATTCAACCTATAGCAAGACTCGTGTCTAAGTTATGAACAAAGCAGAATTAGCAAAGACCCTGGCAAAGTTCCAGAAAAGATATGTTAACAATCCTAATCTTTTTATCCGGGAGGTTCTGGGAGCCGAACCAGATGACTGGCAAGCTGATGTCTTGGACATGGTTGCAGGAGCTGGGAAGTATGACTCACAAAAAAGGCGTATAAGTTGCGTCTCGGGTCATGGAGTAGGAAAAAGTTGTTGTGCAAGCTGGGTCCTATTATGGCACATGATCTTCCGCTTTCCCCAGAAGAGTATAGTCACAGCTCCTTCTCATTCTCAGCTCCATGATGCATTGGGCTCAGAAATTCGTTCCTGGATAACCAAGCTGCCTGATGTCATTAAGGACCAGTTGGAAGTGTTATCAGAGCAGATCAGGTTAAGGGCCGCACCGAGTGAGAGCTTCATAAGCTTCAGGGTTTCGAGACCAGAATCTTCCGAAACTCTGGCTGGCGTTCATTCATCTCATGTCCTCCTCTGCTGTGACGAAAGTTCTGCAATTCCCTACCAAATATTTGAGAGTGCAGCATCTTCTATGTCAGGCGAACACGCCACAACACTTTTGCTTGGAAATGGAACCAGGGCTACAGGATTTTTCTACGACACTCACCATAAGCTTGCAGCAGATTGGGAGACCCGGCGTATTTCATGCCTGGATTCCAAGAGAGTTTCCAAGGAGTTCGTCAATGAAATTAAATCTCGCTATTCTGAAAATAGTAATCAATGGAGGGTACGCGTTGAAGGTCTCTTCCCTGAAGCAGACGAAGATGCCGCTATTCCCAGGCATTTAGTTGAAACAGCAATTGGCAGGGAGGTCGATCCAGTTGGAGGTCCTGTAACAATTGGAGTTGATATTGCCAGGTTCGGTCAGGACTCCTCTGCAATTTGTCTCCGCCAGGGGAACACGCTTCTTGCCCCTGTAAAATGCAAGAGGGGTCTTGACACTATGCAAGTTGCTGGCTGGGTCCGTAGCGAGATTGAGGCCCTCAAGAAGAAAAAGCTGGAAGTGGGTGACGTATGTATTGACAGCATTGGACTCGGAGCCGGAACAATTGATAAGTTGCTTGAGGATGGTATTGATTGCAGAGGAATCAATGTTTCTGAGGCCCCCTCAATAAAAGGGCAACATCTCAATCTCCGCTCCGAGCTCTGGGACCGTGCAAAAGAATGGTTTGAGGGGCGTGATGTAAACATCCCCAATGATGAGCGCCTGGTCAATGAGCTCACCTCGGTCCGTTTCACTTATTCTTCTTCCGGAAAAATAAAAGTTGAGAGCAAGGACGATATCCGCCGCCGCCTGGGGAGAAATGCGAGCCCCGATGCAGCCGATGCACTCATCCTGACTTTTTCTTCTTATGCAGCCCGCAAGTCCATCCCCTGGAGCAAGCCTCTAATTCGTGAAATGCCTGGTATAGTTTAGTCCAGATCGGCTTGATCTCGACTTGTTTCCTTCGTAAGTTCTCTTTGTAAATCAAAGAAATCTATCTTTTATGGCTCAAAGCGATTCAGAAATATTAGCGCAAACTGCCGAGCTTGAAGCAGAGCAGATTCGTCTTGCTGGCGATGATCCAATGGAGGAAGAGGAACTCGAGGGAATCATTGCCGGGCTGATAGATGAGGCCTCAGATTATATTGACCAGACCGAGGCACTCGACCGTAACCAGGCAAACGATTATTACCAGGGGAGACCATTCGGTAATGAGGAGGAGGGTCGCTCTCAGGTAATCTCGAGAGATGTCCGCGATACAATTGCGTTGATGCTCCCTCAGATAATGAGGACTTTTTTCGGTTCGGAGCGAGTGGTTGAGTTTCAGCCCAGAGGGCCGGAGGATGTCCCAGTTGCTGAACAAGCCTCTGATTTTGTGAACCAGGTTGTACTTAGCCAGGACAATGAAGGATTCTCCACCTTCTATAATATTTTCCATGATTCCCTGGTTAAGAGAGTTGGAGTCGCAAAGGTAGACTGGGAGAAACGAGAAGAAATAGAACACGAGGAGTATACTGGACTGGACGATATGTCCTTGGAGGCGTTAGTCTCAGACCCGAATATTGAGGCTTCTTCAGTAGAGTCATATCCGGACCCGTCTTATGTACCTCCTCCGCAGCCCACTCCGGAAGAGATGGCCGCACAACAGAATGTCTCTCCCGGCGGATCGCCACCTCCGCAGCAGCCGGAACCGCCGATGCTTCACGATGTTGTGATCCGCCGTATCCATTCATCTGGCAAAATAACTCTGGAGTCATTACCTCCCGAGGAGTTTATTATTGACCGGAAAGCCAAGGGTCTGGGAGAGGATGAATTTACAATATGTGGGCATCGCAGATATTTGACTGTCAGCGAACTCACCTCGATGGGGTACGACTATGAGGAAATGCTTTCTTTGGCTTCAGAGGACGATGGATTCGGAACGAATACGGAGCTTTTGTCGCGCAACCCGGTGGGTAATTACGCAGATTCTCTGGACGCAGGAGATGCGTCTAAGAAGGTTCTTTATGTCGAGGCCTTTGCAAAAGTTGACTTCGCTGGTTCAGGCATCGCTGGTCTCAGGCGCTTTTGTTGTGCTGGTACTCACCATAAAGTTTTGCACCACTCTCCAGTATCTTCGGTCCCGTTTCAAATTTTTTCAGGGATATTGGAGCCGCATCTTTGGAAGGGGCATAGCATTGCGGACCTCACATCTGACATACAAAAAATAAAGAGTAACGTCCTACGCTCAATTTTAGATTCACTTTCAAAAAGTGTCCATCCAGATACATGGATGGTAGAAGGTGCTGTCAGCCTTGACGATCTAAGTTCTAATAGAGTAGGAAAAATTGTGCGAACCAGAGCTCCTGGAATGATAGGCGAGCTCAATAAGTCTTTCAATGGGAAAGAGGGATTCCCGATGCTGGACTACTTAGATAATTTAAGGGAGGACCGTACCGGAATGAGCAAGGCTTCAATGGGCCTTGATCCAAGTGCGCTTCAATCTACAACCAAAGCCGCAGTTTCGGCAACGGTTGCAGCTTCCCAGGCCCAGATCGAATTACTTTGCCGAGTGTTTGCAGAAACAGGCATGAAGCCTTTATTCAAGAAAATCTTGAAATTGCTGCACACTCACCAGGACAAGCCGAGGATGGTAAGGCTTAGAAATGAATGGGTTCAGGTTGATCCACAGACATGGAACCAAATGGATGTATCAGTGAATGTGGCACTTGGTCTTGGAACTAATGAGGAGAGAATGCAAATGCTGGCTGGACTGGCAGCAAAACAGGAGAAGATATTAGAGACTCAAGGACCTGAGAATCCTTTATGTAATTTTCAGCAGTACCATCACACCCTGGCCAAGATGACTGAGCTCTCCGGATACAAGGATGTGATGAACTTCTGGACTGATCCAAAGACGTACCAGGCTCCACCTCCGCCGCCTCCGCCCGAGCCCACACCTGACGAAATTTTCGCCAAGGCTCAGGCAGATAAGGCCACTGCGGATATTACCAGGGACCAGGAGAAGCTTGCCCTGGAGAGAGAGAAGATGATACGCGAGGATGACCTGAACAGGGACAAGCTCGATGCAGAAATTGCAATGAAGAAAGATGAGCTCGAGTCTAAATATAATATCACTATTGACCAGACTGAAATAAGGGGTCAGATAGAGAAGGACCGCGAGAGGATAAAGCTGGAGCAGATGCAAGCCAACCAGGGTCAACAAGGCCCGCCGCCTATGCCTCCGCAGGATATGAATCCTCAGCAGATGGGTCCGCCTATGCCTGATTTTCCACCAGATCAGATGCCTAGCTGATGCCTGAGAGAAATTACAAGAAGGAGTACCGCGATTTTCATGGCAAGCCAAAACAGATTAAGCTGCGAGGTAAACGTAATCAGGCCAGGGCCGTGCTTGGACTCCTGGCGGGTGATCCAAGAGAAGTGGATCATAAGAACCCATTGAGTAAGGGTGGAAGCAACAAGCGGAATAACCTTAGAGCTGTAAGTAGGTCCACCAATAGAAAAAAGGCAGCTCGTGCCTGACCAGCCTGAAGAAGAGGAATGGGTGGAGGTCCAGGTTACTAAGCATATGTCTATAAGGGAGAGAAAAAATGAGAAAAAGTCGGAAGAAACTCTCGGAACCGACAACCGAGGAGGAGAGAGTAAAGAAGGGTAATGCCGCAGAATCGGTATTATCTTCACCAGTTTTCCAGGAAGCATTCGAGCTCCTGGAAGATAAGTATATAACATCATGGGTCACAAGTGGACTTGATGAAAGAGATAAGCGAGAGCAAAATTTTCTATCATTGCGAGCCCTCTCTGATATGAGACTTGAGTTAGAATCCATGATCAATAGCGGCAAATTAGCTGCTAAAAATCTTTAACAGGGATTCACTTTAGTGAACAACCCGGAAAGGTAATATATGGCTGAAGTTGAAGCGTTAGATGGTGAAACTATCCCTAAAGTAGGGACGTCACTGGATGAAGCTGCGGAAGCTTGGGGAAAGGAATTGGCCTTGGAAAGTGGTGAAGAGCCGCAGGACGAAGATAACCAATCTGAAGACCCGGAGGTTCCCGAAGAAGAAGAAGAAGAGGAGGACCTCGATGAGGAAGAGCAGGAGGATGAATTAGAGGAAGATGAAGAAGACGAAGAGACAGAATCAAACGCCCAGACATTTAAGGTGCGTTCTGATGGCGAAGACCATGAGGTCAGCCTGGATGAACTTATCTCCGGTTATTCTCGTCAATCATCTTTTACTAAGAAATCGCAAGCACTTGCAGAAGAGCGCAAAGGGTTTGAAGAAGAGATGGCAGATGCCAGGGAGATTAGAGCTCACGCTCTGAAAATTCTGGAAGATGCTCAAGCTGCTCAGACTCAAACGCCAGCGAAGGATGCTGAATACTGGCAAAATCTTAAAGACAGCGACCCCATGCAATTCATGCTTGAGAGGGATGCGCTAAGAGAGGAGCAAATGCAAGCCTCACTGAGGCAACAGCAGATAGAGACTCTGCAAGCTCAGGAGGATGCAGAAAAGAAAGCTCACCTCGAAAAATATGTTTCTGATCAAAGGGATACATTAAAAGAACTTATCCCTGAGTGGAAAGACAAGAAGGTAGCCGAATCGGAAAAGAAACTCATTTTAGAGTACGGACTCAAAACTGGGTTTTCGCAAGCCGAGCTCGATGCAGCATATGACGCAAGGGCAGTGGCAACCATGAGAAAGGCCGCTCTATATGATCAGACAAAAGCGCGAAGAAAGGGGCTAAAGCCCGTTACCCGAACAGGAATGAAAGCTGGCTCAAAGTCTGGCGATCCCAGGAATATTAGTGCTACAAAGGCGTCTAAAAGATTGAAAAAATCCGGTAGCATCGAGGATGCTGCCTCAGTTTTTTATAATATGATTCGTTCTAAATAAATAAGGAGTAATAATGGCAATAGTAGCGAATACGTTTCAGACCTATCAGGCTATTGGCAATCGTGAAGACCTAGCTAATACGATCTGAATAATTGGATCGAAATCGGGTGAATTGCAGGAATCCCCTAACGTAAAGCCGAGGGCAATCTGCACCCAAGCCAGGGAGGGCATTGGTTCCCTGGAAGGATCAACGACTAGGCTGTGAGTCCCAACAATAATCAGCCCACGAGCGCCCGACTCTTCGGAGATGACATAGTCTGAGCTATGCGGATAACGTATAGAAGCAGTAATTAAAAAAGCTGCGATAACAAAACTGATAATATTAGCCCGTCCGATGTGCCTTTTATGTCAATGGCTGGACGTAGCAAAGCAAAAAATACACTCGTGGAGTGGCAGACTGATGCGTTAATAAACTAGCGCCCTTGCTCAGAAATGAGCATTGCAAATCCTGTGAATTGCTGGGAAATCCAGAACGGACAATCAGCAGCGAAGCCCGAAAGGGAACGTTCAACGACCATCTCGAAAGAGAGTACACTCAAGTGAGTGGAAGCGCAGGAAACCCCGGCAAGGGTTGTGAAATGGTCTCATCTAATTAGGAATAATTAGCAGCTTAAAAGCGGTTCAGGAATAACGACCCTGGATGAAGATAATGTAGCAGCAGCCGTATCCACAAATGCCCAGGTCGAAGGGGATGAATTTGCCTTTGACGCTGTGGTTCCAACTGTTAGGTTGTCGAACTACACGCAAATTTCTCGTAAGACCATCATCGTTTCTGGTTCCCAGCAAGCTGCAAATCATGCGGGAGTTTCAGCAGAATTGAGCTACGGCCTTGCTAAGAAGAGCAAGGAATTAAAGCGGGATATGGAAACTTGCCTGACAAACAAAGTGGCCAAAACCGCTGGATCAACATCTGCCGCCAGAAAACTTGGAGGACTTGAAACTTGGATTTCTTCCAATACTTCTCGCGGGACTAATGGAGCTGGAGCCGGAGCCGGAGCAGCCCCAACTGACGGGACGCAACGTGCTCTGACCGAGGCCATGCTCAAGACAGTTATTCAGTCTTGTTATTCGGCTGGATCAGACGCAAGTGTCGTAATGGTAGGCCCTCACAACAAGGGCGTGATCAGCGGCTTTACCGGGCGTAGTTCAGCACGTCAGATGATTGGCGCAGCCAAGATTCAGGCAGCGGCTGATATGTACGCATCGGATTTCGGCGATTTCAAAATTATCCCTTCAAGATTCTCGAGGGATAGAAGTGCATTCGTTCTTGATCCGGATTATTGGTCCGTTGCATACTACCGCGATTTTCAGCAGAAGGACGTAGCTCCAACCGGAGACGCTTTGAAAAAGGCGCTTTTAGTGGAATTCACTCTTGTCGCTAAAAATGAGGGTAGTTCGGGGATTGTGGCCGATTTGGCAACTAGCTAATGAGCACTAAAGCTCTACTTGATTGGTCCCAGAATCGGACGGAGACGTTCCACTGGGACCAACATGAAAACCAATTTACAGTTGAGGCAAACGAAGACTGCGAGCCTCTGATTAAACTGGCCAAGGATATGTCTGAGGTGCAGCCCTCGAAAGAGTGGAGACACGCGGCAGTCATCCCCCAGTTTATTCTCGACAAATCGATGAGGGAGAGATGGAGTCCAAAAGATTGGAAGAAGTGGGCAAACGATTCCCACAACAAACTGTTCAGGAGCTGGCCGGGACAACTCTAAAAGTTGCAGTAGTTATCCCAAGCTGCTCAGGGGTTTGGCCAGCAAAGTTTGGCGAATCCCTGGCAAACATGATAGGCCATTTCCAGGGTTCTGATTTTGAGGGAGAGAAAGAGATAAAGGTCTTCTCGTTTTGCGGGAGAGTAATGCCGGAGATAAGGCATCACTTAATCGGCCAGGCAATTGGATGGGAGGCAACCCATTTACTGATGTTACAGCCTGAGCTTGTGTTTCCTCCGGACTCGATCCATCAGCTCCTGGCAAGGGGAAGGGCAATAGTAGGAGTGAATTATTTAAAGGACATAGTTTCAGGGGACTTCGCAGCATACCGCGAGGAGGGTACAGTGAAGCCTGACCCGGTATCTCCGGAAACAGAAGAAGTGTCCGGGATTGCACCAGGAATGATACTTTTTAATATGCCAGTTTTTGATGTCCTGGACATTCCATTTTTCACGCATAAACAGATTGGGGATACTCCCGGATTCAGTGAGGACCATGTTGAATTTTTCAAACAAGTGAAGGAGAAAAAAATACCAGTGGTAGTAGATCATGTACTGTCGAAGGAAGTTAAATCTTTACACCACGGAGAGATGTGGCATTAACAAATTACACTGAGCTCCAGGCAAGCATTGCGGATTTCTTAAACCGCTCGGACCTGACTTCAGTTATCCCTGACTTTATAACAATGGCAGAGGCCGATATGAACCGGACTCTCCGCATAAAGGAAATGAGTGTACGAACTCGAGCTCCTTTAAACAGTCAATATTTAAAGCTGCCTGTGGATTTTTTAGGGATGAGAAATATTGAATTATTGACTGACCCGGTAACTCCTCTGGAGTTTCGTAACTTACAGAATCTTGATTTGCATAGAGTTAGTAATAGTACAGGCAAGCCTAAATATTATTCAATTATGCAAAACAACCTGGAATTTGCTCCGGTCCCGGATTCAACTGAGTACACCTTAGAAATTGTGTACTACCAGAAAATCCCGCCGCTGGCAGCAAACACAACAAACCATATTTTAGAAAATCATCCTGACTTGTACGTTTACTCTTCTTTATCTCACAGTGCGCCCTATTTGCACTCGGATGAGAGAATAGGTGTATGGGCAGGGAAGTATCAGCAAATAATTGAGCAGATCACCAAGTCTGATGATAAGGCTAGATTTAGTGGAGAAGCTCCAACAATAACATTCAACGCATTTTAGAAGGAGTAACGTGGCTGGTTTTACTAATTATCTTGAGGACAAAGTTATTGGACATTTGTTCGGAGGAACAGCATATTCAGCGCCATCAACCTGGTATGTTGGTCTATTAACGGCAGCGCCTACAGACTCAACCGCCGGAACAGAAGTTAGTGGGGGAGCCTATGCTCGTCAGGAAATTGCCTGGACTATTGGATCAGGCGGGACAGCTCAGGCATCTAATACATCCGCTATCACATTCCCAGCGGCTACGACTGACTGGGGAACTTGTACCCATGCAGGAGTCTATGATGGATCAGGAGGATCAGCAAACCTGGTTGCTTATGAAACTCTGACAAAAACAGACTTTACGACAGCTAATCCAAAGACGGTTAATACCGGTGATATCCTAAAATTAGATGCCGGAAATCTAAAGATTCAGCTAGATTAATCAGTAACTTAGCCCTTTTATTTGTATATCAAAAATGGACGCTGGCAATTTAAAAATTCAATAGTTTTATGCTGTATTTTGGCTCTCGAAATTTTGGCCAGGCTAATTTTGGTAAGGGCCTTATTAAGACGGCGGTTGATGAGACACTCACAACCTCCAACATGGATGCCGCAGCTTATCTCCTTTTTGATAAGTGTGCCGCTGATCCGCAGCCAACATCAAACATGGATGTTGCCGGAGGTATTGAGAGAATAGGATATTTAAATATTACACCAACAACTACGATAATTTCTTCCGGAGTATTAATGGAATGGCATCCCCAAATGGCAACCCCAAAATCAGTAGTAACTAAACAAGTGTCTGCTTTCATTGCATGGGATTATCAGCCTGTAGATGAAACTTCCTGGACAACGCAAACGGTAGATTAGAATATGGCAAATACAACAAATTTCACAATTGAAAAGCCTAATGTGGGCGGCGCACGAAATCAATGGGGCGGGATTCAGAATGTGGCAATGGATAAAATTGACGAGCTCCTTGCACTATCTCTCCCGGTTGGGACAATTCAGATGTACGCAAAATCTACTGCACCAGTAGCCACAGCAAATGGTGGGACCTGGCTAGTCTGTGATGGCTCGGCAATTTCCAGGACAACTTATGCAGGACTTTTTACAGTAATAGGGACCACTTATGGTTCTGGAGATAATAATACTACGTTCAACATTCCAGATATGAGAGCAAGAGCTCCAGTTGGGTACAATGCCGCAGCATTAAATTCCGGAACAGTTAATGTAAGGTCTGCTCGTAATATTGCTGCATCTACTGGAGGAACAGAGGGTCATGTATTGACTACTGCCGAACTTGCTGCACATTCTCATCAAATACCAGCGACAACGCACACTCATGCAGTTACAGATAATGGTCATGCTCATACAGGCAACCAAAGTGGGAACACGGGTTCAGCTTCACTGACAATTAATGACCCCGGACATTTTCATACTTACAAACAGGGTCCAGAGTACCAAGGTGGTAGTAATTATTCCACTGCATTTGATGCAAACCCAAATGATGATGGGAGGGCAGATACACTCCCAAAAACAACTGGCATTACAATAAATGATCACTCCCACTCCTTAACAACAACTACTGTTACAACTGGTTTGACTGTAGACACTAACGTAATTGGGATAACATCAACAGCCCCAGATACAGGGTCAAGTTCTTCTCATAATAATATGCCGCCGTATCTTGTAGTTAATTATATAATCCTGGCAGCACATCCGAGTTTTTAAAATGGCAACTATCACATATGCAGTAACGATTGTAAGTTCCAAGTTCATCATTGATGGTTCAGGCGAGCCAGTAAAATTGACATTCAGGGATGGTGACACTTATGTGTTTGACCAATCTCATACTTCCAATACAGGACACATTTTACAATTTAGTGCAACGTCTGATAATTCCGGATCGAGCGAATATACTACTGGAGTCACAAAAACTGGTACTCCGGGCCAAGCAGGAGCTCAGACTCAGATCATAACAAGTTCTAGTACCACAGACACCCTCTACTACTATTCATCTGGTGGGTCAGGATATGGGTCAGAATTTTCTAATACAGGATACGTTCAATCAACTGATCACAATCTTTTAAAACCAAAAGTGGGGGATGAAACATCTCTGGAAAAATGGGGACCGATGATTAATCACAGTTACGATCAAATTGATCAAGCAATAACTGCCGCAAATGCCGGAGGTGTGGCAATGGCAATCGCATTAGGATAACAACATGGCAAATACATTTAAGAACAGAACACTCAGGGCAGTAGGCACAAGTGCAACAGATGTTGGTGCAGTTGTAGC
>VTLG01014973.1_pt1 | contig 19697 bp, 24 predicted proteins | sample 4694571 | NCBI WGS metagenome assembly VTLG01 (sample SAMN12604809, study PRJNA352737) | marine metagenome | biome: ENVO:00000447; feature: ENVO:00000209|ENVO:00000569|ENVO:01000036; material: ENVO:00002151; isolation source: viral sequences binned using virsorter ...
GGCGTGGAAGGCGGGAGCCGGGGAAGGCTAGGGCGTGGCCTCCTGCTGCAGCCAGGCGCGCTTGTAGCTGCGCGGCTTGTGGGCCTTGCGGGCCTTGTTCTTCGCTGGGGCCTCCAGCGCCTGCACCCTCTCCTCGAGGACGCGAATGCGGTCGTTCAGCCCATCCACCACGGCGCTGATCTCGTCCTCCATCTCCACGGATCTGGACTCCACCAGCTCGCGCTCGGCGTGGAGATCCACCACCGCGACGGCGAGGGGAACGAAGGCGGCGAGGATCCCGCCCCATTTCAGCGCTTGCCGAACCATCCGTTGGCCTTCTTCTCCGCCGGCTTCTTGGCGGCCGCTTTCTTCTTCGGGGCTGCTTTCTTCTTCGGCGCCGCTTTCTTCGGAGCTGCTTTTTTCGGAGGTGCCTTCTGCGTCGGGGCCTGCTCGTACTCCTCCGCCAGTTCCGCCATCTTCGACTTGTCTTGATATGCCTTTGAAATGGTCAACGGGGCCTCCTTCAGGATGTCGTGGAAGAGGCGAAAACGGTGATCGTTTTCGTGCTCTGCAGGTTTTCCCATGAGACATGGACGGCATAAACCGGAATGAATCCGCCGTTGCTGTCGCGGTTGGTCCAGATGATCGATCCGGACGCGCCGTTTGCGTCTGCGAACTGATGCCCGGAAGCGGGCGATTCGGCCGAGGTGAGTGTGCACCTGATCGTGTAATCCACCGTCCCGGTGGCCACCAGACGGATCGCGGCGATGTCGTCGCCTTGCAAATAGAACACGGCCGATCCCGTGGCCGTGGTCGTGGTTGAAACGAGCGTTTTCTGCATCTGCTTCTCCATCGCCGGGCATCACCCGGCCGTTGTTCTAGTCCTTGATCCTGATCGTCACGTCCACGCCTTCCTCGGCGACCACCTCGATCGGGCGGCTCTTGAAGTGATCGATCGCGTCGGTGATCGCCGAATGCACGATCGCGAGAATTGGATCGACGGGGAATTTCACGATCCCCGCTTGAAGCTCCTCGCCCAGCTTCTCCCGGGCGAGCTGCATCCCAATGTCGATCGCCTCCTCGGCGATGGCGTCGAGGTCGATCACTGGGGCACCTCGATCCTGCACTTGTTCGGCCCCTTCACCGAGGCCACCAGCTCGCCGTCGGAGGACACCGAAACCACGCACGGCGGCCCCTGTTCGATGTCCACCGCCACGCGGTCCTCGGCCTTCACGAGGCGGGGGCCGCAGCCCTGCATCGTCGCCGCGATCCCCCCGATGGAGAGGATCCAGCAGATGCAGATCAGCGTCGTGATGATTCCAGCGTCGCGTCGAGTCTTGCGTGCTTTACTTCCAGCCGCCCGGCCTTCTCCTCCAAACGCTCGACGCGCTGATCGAGTTGTTCCACCTTCTGGGTGGCACTCCTCCAGATGAAACCCATAAGCGCAGCGAGGACCGGGACCGCCAGATCCCAGAAAAGTCGTCCCATCTCCATGTTGAACCGTCATCTTTCCTCCAGTGTCGCGAAGCCGAGAAGCTGCTGATCGTCTACGCGGTGTTCTATTTCGCGGACTCGTCCGGCAGTCCTTCGGAAGCTGCCAACATTCCCCTCGATCGCGTGGAAGGTTCCATTTTGCCCGACGCTGCAAACGATCCCGATATGGCCCGTCCAGCTCGATGCATCCCCTCGGTTCCATGCTACCACCGCGCCGACTTTTGGAAAGTCCGATCTGCTCCCCGCCCGCGTGACGTTGCGAAAGAGCGCCTTCGCGGAACCGCTGCGCTTGAACGGCATCGGGATCCCGGAACGACTGCACGCCTCCTCGAAGCACCACGAGACGAACGCCGCGCACCATGCGTGATCGGCCTCGAATCCGTGGTATTTCTCCACGAAGGGGCCGTCGTTGTTGGCGCCGATCTCACGTGCGCCCGCCTCCATCTCCTCTCTAGCCACGCCGAGCGCGCAGAGGCTCAGGAGCTGGAGGCCGTCGCTTTTTTTGGGGCGCTCTTCTTGGCGGCTGCCTTCTTCGGGGTGGCCTTCTTCGCCGCCTTCGCCTCCTTCATGCCAGCGGCGAGATCGGACGCCTTCAAAGCCGCGAGCGTGATCGGCCCCAGCATCCCGTCGGGCGTCAGCTTCTCGAGCACCTGAAAGATGTAGACCATCTCCGCGAAGCGCTTCGTGCCGGGTTCGTTCGTCTTGTACGGGGCCGGCAGCTCCAGCAGTTTGAAATTCACGCCTCGCGCCGCTGCGTTGTACCTGATCGCCTTTGCTGTATCCATGTCTTCCTCCTCTAGCTCAGAGTGTTGGTGTCCCTTGTCCATCGAATGATCAGCCCCGTGCAGACCGCCTGTGAGTGACTCACGCTCAGGCGAAGCTCCTGCTGCTTCGGGATCCCCTGGTTGGAGTCCTCTGCGATGTCCATCAGGGTGCCGGTGTCCGATGCCCCGCCCCATGACAGTTGCCACTTTTTGACGGTCTCGCCGGCCGCCTCGTTTGAAAGCTCCGAAGGCTGCAGCGCGATCTTGTAGCTGGTCGTCCCGCTCGCGCCCGCGGTCACGTTCTGGACGGTCACATAGGCTGTCTCGTCGGTTCCGAGGGCTGCGTTCAGATAGGCCACGGCGCCGATCTGCGCCTTCGTGCAGAAGGGCGGCGCGAGCACCTGCACCTCGGTGTAGCTCGAAGTCGTGGGCAAAGATGGAAACGAGATCGAGAGGTGCGGGTGTCCGGCATAGAGGCAATATGCTCCCGCGGCGTCTGCGCCCGCGACATAGAGGCCCGACGCGACGTCGCCGTTTTTGACGACGTTGGATCCCGCGGGATCCGCCCAGGTGCGGGGATCGATGATGGCGACCGGGTCGAGGATCTTCATACGCTCTGCACCCCCAGAATGCTGTACACCTGAACGGCGGAGCCGCCGGAACCCGACAGCCCCCAGACGTCCATCTGATACAGGCCAGCCTCCACTCCTTCCATGGTGGAGGAGAGCAGGGTGTAGGTGCCGCTCGGGTTCGTTGGCAGGGCCGTGGTTGACGTGCTCATCGTCGAGACATGGGCAGTGGTGCCCGGGTTGCTGATCTCCGAGAGATAGATCCGGATCTGCGATCCCGATGGCCCCACGGCGTAGACCGCCCACGTGATGTCAACACGCGCGCACCGCACGTCAATGTAGGCGCGGTTGATCAGCTCAAGGTTCGTGCGTGTCGTCTTCCACGTTCCCGATCCGACAGCGGTGGTCAGATTGTCGGCGAGGGCGAACACCTGTCCGATGTGGGTGTTGAACATCGCGCGCGGAGCCTCGAGCAGGCGGTTCATCTGTTCAACGGTCAGCGGCTCGGTGGCTGCGAACTCCGCGTTCTGCGCGTACCGGAACCCGGAGGACTTCGGGGTGTCCGACACCGATCCGGTCTCCCCTGTCCAATAGGCCAGCACGTCGTGGATCGTTACCCCGTTGTGCAGGGTCTTGATGAATAGCTGCCCGCTTGATCCGGTGATCACCGAGGTGTCCAGTCTGATCGTCAGATCGGCGTCCGTGGTCGATCCCGAGAGCGCGGCATACGCCGAGGTCGATCCCGCCCCGCTTCCGAGGGCGGCGTAGACTCTCGTGACGCTGCCGGACGAGTTCGACGCGCGGATCTTGATGGTGAGATCAGGATCGTCCGGGTTCCGCGGGATCCCGAAGATCAGCAGGTTCTGGAGCGCGGCAGTCGAGGACGCGATCCCGGTGGGGTGAAACCACTTCACCACCGTGGGGCGATGCGTCGCCCCCAGGAAGTTGTGATTTCCCGCCACGGTCTGCAGCGGCGCGGCAAGGATCTGCGTGCCGGGCGCAGTGCCCGCCCCGTCCACGAGGTCGATCGCCGTGTAGGCTGCTGGGATCGTCACGGCCATCAGTCCCACTGTCCCCCATCCGCGACGTGCGCGTGGCTGTCCTGCACCGCGGTGATCGCCCCGTTGTCGTTCGACGGATACGATACCACGGTGATCGAATTGGTCACGGATGCGGGCGTGCCGCTCAGGGTGATCACCTTCGTCGACGTGTTGATCGAGCTGATCGTGAACTCCTCGTAGCTTCCCGAGACGCCGGGAGTATACACCGAAACCGGATCATCGTCCTGGAAGTAGTCCACGGAGTCGACGGTTAGTTGGTTCGAGCTGTTCGCCGAGACGGTCGCGCACGGACACAGGAGCTGCGCGAAGCCGTTGCCCTCGACCAGCACCCGCAGCGACACGTCCCCGCTGGTGAGGTTTCGCCGCACCTCGAGGATCCGCCCGTAGCAGTCGAGGCCAGCGCTGTCGCTGGTCCAGTCCCAGAGCGCGCCGTGGGTGATGCCGTCGAACTTGATCAGATCGCCGGCCATCCAGTCGTGCCACCCAGCCACCTTGATCTCGTATGCCACCGAGGCGCCGGTCTCCTCGATCATGCCCATCGCGAGCACCTGCGCCACCGGGCTGAAGTCCGACCCGTTCAGCCCGTACAGGTTGAGCTTGGTCTGCTTCCCGCCGCGCGCTGCGATGTCCGGGATCACCCGCACGGTGACGGTGTCCTTGCTGTCGTCCAGCATCGTCGGCACCCGCGAGATGTTGATGATGTTGGGCGGCGTCGTGATGTCGGCGATCCGCGCAGCAGAGGTCAGTTGAAGATCCGCATCCTTCACCGTGTGCATCGTCTCGAAGTAGCTGGCGGATGCCACCGTGCGGACAACGCCGATCTTCAACCGCTGCCCCGCTCGCACCCATCCGACACATTGCCGCTTGGCTGCCAGCAGCCCCTCGAACATCTTGGCGAATGTCATCTGCTTGCCCGACATCACCACCGACAGGTCGGCCGGTAGCCCGCAGTGATCCGCCACGATCTTCGTCTGCAGCGAGGGCGCAAGTCCGGATCCGGAGTCGAGCACGTGATCATCGTCGATCCCGTATCCCACCCCCTCGTCCGTGAAGTCGTCGAAGGTTCCCCGCAGGCTGGCGGCGATCCCGCTCGACTCGATCACCTTCGCCATGAGATCGCCGAACGCCACGGCCTCCTCCCGGTGTGCCTGGTGTACCGCCAGCGAGCTGTCGAAGAAGTCCGCCCGCGGGGTGCCCCCGACACCTCGGGTCAGCCCGGTGAAGCAGACGCACCCCGACGGATAAATGGACTCCTTCGTGGTGTACTGCACCAGCTCCGCATCCTTGCCGTCGCCGACCACGAGGTGGCCGCTGGAAGCAAACGATCCAGCCAGCGCATCCATGGCCGCGTCCTCCCTGACGATCAGATAGTCGACCGCCTTTCCCGACAGTTTCGGGCTGATCTCCGCAGGCTTCTCCCAGCTCTCGTTCTCGCCGAGTCCGAAGGAGGTGACAGCCACCTCCATGATCGGGGTCTGGACGGCCTGCCCCTGCGTGTGAAGAAGCACCGCGAGAGAGGTGCCCCACTCGTCTTTTTTGTGGGCCGCATAATCGAAGTCGATGCCGTCGGATCCGAGGCGGAAGTTCCCATCCGAAGAGCCGAAACCGAAGTCCCCATGGGTTCCCAGAACGGCGTCTGATCCCCCGCCGCCGCCACTCCATCCCGGGTTGTGGTTGTGAGTTCGCCAGAACGCCGCCTGCATCAGGGTCCGGATGTCGGTGTATCCGGCGGCGGTCGCGTCTGCCCACACGCCGATCCCCGTTGCGATGTCCAGCAGCACGGTCGCCGCAATGATCTCGCTCTCGCTAACATGGGCATCTGCGCTCGAGGCGTGGATGGAATAGATCAGCGTGACCTTTGCGCCGCTCTCCAGCCGGATCAGCGTCGAGCCGATGTCCTTGCCCCCGTGCTGCGCGGCGCACTTCCCGCTGGCCGTCACCCCCGTGGACGTGGCGAGCCGGCGGATCAAATCGGAACAGTTCAGCACCCACACCCCGGAGTCGAACCCGGGCTGGCTCTGCAGATCGCCCGTGAACACGGCGCGAGTATAGGCGTCGTCGAAGTCCGAGGCGACAGGTGCGCCGAATGGATCCAACAGCATCGCCCACAATTCCACGATCCGACCGCGCCACACCTGCGGCGTATCGCTCAGGGTCGCGAAGCTGCCGGGGCCTTTTGACTTGTACTCGTAAACAGGCCCCCAGTTGCCGCGGGTCAAGCTGGAGAAATTGGCAGTCGCCTTGGCGCCGTACTTCACAAACTCCTTGCCGAGGTAGAAACTCGCCGTCGCAGCTCCGCCCGATGGCCAGTCCGAGGTCGCGCCCGAGTCCTGATCGATGGTGGCGGTGGTGCCGTCGTGTGCGAGGTCTGCGCCCAGTGCGATCTTCAGCGTCGGCCGCTTGAACAGGCCCAGCGCGTTCGTGGGGTCGAGGATCCCCAGCCGCAGGCCAGTCGATGCCAGAAGCCCCTTGGAGCGCTCGATCTTCTGCGTGATGGTCGTGCCGTCGCTGATGACCAGCGTCGCGCTCTCCGTGTGGTGCGGGTAGGCGGACGACGTGATCCCCGTGGCCGCCTCCGTGAAGATGTACGGGAGCCCCTCGATCCGGGCGTAGAAGTTGAACGAATAGCCCCGCTGGAGCGAGCCGAACACCGCATCCCCCATGGAGTCGGATGAGTTGTGTGCTGTCGATGGCGCCAGCGCCAGAAACGAGAAGCCGATATGCTGCTCCACGGTATCTGATGCCGCGATCGTGGGCTGCTGGATCAGGAAGGCGTCGAGGTAGCCGCCCAGCTCGCTCGAGGAGTAGACGGCGCTGGCGGTCCACTCTCCGAGGCGCACCTTGCCGATGGAGCACGGCCCCTCCTGAAGGCGCACGCGGTCGGCGTGGGCGATTGTTCCCCGCGCATCGTAGATCGTGCCCTCGCCGAAGCTGCTGGAGTGAGTGACGCCATGTCGAAAGGTGCGCACGTCTGACTGGCGAGCCGGGCGTGGGTTCGCGAGATGGAGGCCGGAAAGGGGGCAGACGCCCCTCGGGGCATAGTCTCCCGTCGTGTCCGATCCCCCGGTGGCGACGGTCGTGTTATTGAACCCCAGCAGCTTCGCGGTCGAGGCGGTCCACCGCACGTGATAGGTGGTCGAGTCCGACACCGCGACGGTGCATCGGTCGGTGGTCGTGCTGTAGGTGATCGAAAGCGCCGCAGGCAGGGCAGCGGAAAACGTCGAAAGATAATCCTTGAAAGGCAGCCAGCCCGTGATCGAAACGGTGGTCCAGTCGGATCCGTTCGTGCTCCAGTCAATGGAACTGAAGCCGGCCACGGCCACCGTGGACGTGCCGCAGTTCACCATGGATTGAACCAGCGCAGCACTCACCCCACCACCTCCAGTTCGATCAGAGCCCATCCGTCAACGTCGGATCTCTCGTTAACACGAACAGCTCCCAGATGGTAGGCGTCGAGATCGTGGTGGTCGTCCACGATGTCCACCTTCGACGGCGTGCCGATCACCGCGTGGGCCTCGATGAAGTGCAGTACCTTGGAGCGCAGGCACTCCACGAAAACGGTGGGCCGGATCGGATCGCTTGCAGGGGTCCGCATCCAGATCGCCCCCGCACCCGTCGCCACCCCAGGGACGGCAGGCGCGCGCACGTCGTTTGAATAGAAGACACTCTCCGAAGCATAGGGCGCAAACAGCCCACCGGCCGCGGAGGTTGCAGTGTAGGACGCCCCGCCCGTCTGGCTGCCGCTAAAACCCAGGCGGGCGGCGGTCGTGCCCGTGAAGGAAAGCGAGAACGCGACGGCGCTGGAGATGGTGACGATCCCGGACGTCGAAACGGCCCACTTGAACCCGCCGCCCACGAGAGACTCGCCAGCCGTCTCGATCGCGTTTAGAAAGTCCGCCACCGATCTCGAGGTGGAGCCGGTCGAGTCCACGGCGCTCGTGGCGCCTCCGTCCGTTTTCGTGATCGTGACGCTGCCGGTCCATCCGGTGCGGTGGAAGCTCAGGCCGATCTGATTCGCTGGCATCAGATGGTTCCTCCGACGAAGCCGCCAGTGGCGATCCCGGAGAGCGTGTCCTGCATCCCTTTCGCGAGCTGGTTCTGATCAGCGGAGACGAAGCCGTTGACGTTGAGAACCACGTTTGACGGCCCAGCCTGCACGGTCTGCGCGCCCTGCGCTCCGCCAGATCCGAACGTGCCCTGCGTCGATCCCACGCCGCCCTGCTTCTTCCCCTTGCCCTTTGCAATAGCGAAGAACATGGCGGATGCAGCGGTGTGGGCAATTCCGGCGGGAATGTTGCCGGTGGCGTAGCTCGCGGCGGCGGCGGCGGCCTCGAACGCTCCATGGATCGCGGCCTCGTCCTGCTTGTCCTTGATCAATCCGCGCGTGATCCCCTTCATCGCGGACAGGCCGGGGCCGACTGCCTTGGCGAGGTTGTCGGTGTTCTTCGCCGCGATGCCAGCCACCTCGCCCACTGTGCTGAAGGCGTTGACGGTCCCCACCTGCCAGTCGGTCATCCGTTTGCCCTGCTCCGCGAGCATTTCGTTGGCCGGCGCGAGAGCCGATCCGAAAGCGTTCGCGCTGCTGCTGATACCGTCGAGATAGACCTCCATCTCCTCCTGCTTCATGGCGAACACGTGCTGGATCCCCATCGATTCGATCTCGAAGGTGGCGCGGGCGTTCTCGGATCGCAATTTCTGCTCGCGATCGTGCATCGCCTGCAGAGCTGCAAGATTGCGCTTTCGGTTTTCCGCCCGCAGGACCTGGCGGCTTAGTGCGATCTCGGTCTCGTCCGTCATCTCCTTCAATCGGATCCGGCTTTCAAGCTGGATCACGCGGATGCGGCTTTCGTTCAACGCGCGGGCGTGCTCGGTGGCATTGGCATCCAGGGCCATCTTTTTCCTGATCTGCAGGATGGCGATCCGCGTGGACTCCTTCTCCGCGTCTCGCTCTTTTCTGATGCGATCCTGCTTCGCCTTTGCCTCCTCCATCTCCCTTTTCATTCGTGCGCTGGATGCCTTTGATCTTTTGTTCTCGGCGTCAAGCCTTTCCCGCGTCTCCTCGGCCAGCGTGATGATGTTCGCCTGCCGCATCGCTTCCTTTGCGCTGATCTCCCCCTTGATCACAGCGATTCGAACATTCGCCTGTTTGATTTCTGCCTGAAGCTGCGCCGCCTCTTCCTTCCGGCCGTCGCGGATCGCGATCGCGATGTCCAGCTCGTTTTGTCTGATGTGGGCCTGCTCGTCGAGGATGTCGAGGCGGTCCTCTTCGATCACTCGCATTTTCTCGGCCTGTTTTTCCTGCGCCTCTGCGATCTTTTCGCCCTTGTCCATCTCGGCGTTCAGCCGCGCATATCGCAGGATCAAGTCCTCCAAATTCTCGCGGTGTGTTCCGAACCCTTGATCGAGGATTCCGATCTGGGCCGCGATGTGCTTCTGCGCCCTTTCGTTGAGGTTGAACGCATCGGTCAGCTTCTCCACGGCTTCTGCCTGTCGAAATACGTTCCTCGCGTTCTTCTCAATCACCTCGCGGTTTTCGTCAATGACCCCACTAAGCTGGAGGATCTGCTGGATCCTGCTTCGCATTGTTCGGCGGTGTGCCTCGTTGTCGTAGAAGTCGTCGATCTCCTTCTTCGCAGTAGCCATCGCGGCAGCAAATTTCTGCTGCAGGTTGCTCTCAAAGTCGTCGAATGTTTTCTGCATTTGCGACACAGAGCTGTCGAGGTCTTCCGCGGAGATCCCCATTGCAGTGAATCTGGTTTCGATGTCCTCGAGGGCCGCGTCCAGAGTAACCGTGCCGCGCTCAAATGCTGAAAGCTCCTCTCTCGTCTTGCCCACGCTCCGAGCGTAGTCTTCCTGAACCTTGTTCAAGTTTATCATCACGCCCATCTGTTTCAGCGCGCCCAGCTCCCCGGCCATCGCCGCCTCGCCCACTCTTCGCGCAAGTCCGATCAGGTCTTCGCCCGAGACCTTCGCAGCAGCGGTGGCCACTTTCAGGATCTTGGTCGTGTTTTCAAATTTCACGCCCATAAATGCCATTCTGTTTGCAAATTGCTGCAAGCTGGTCTCGTCCACAAGGAAGGCTGTTGATTCTCTCAGCTCTCCCATGCGCCTGGTGTACTCCTGCGCGGATCCAGCCATCTGGAGGAAGCTGTGTTCCACCATGTTCGCCAGCTCTCCCGTCTTCGCGAATTCAAAGGCGCCCATGAACGCTGCACCTGCTGCGCTTGCCGCTTCCGTGATTAGCGAGACCTTGCTGTGAAGCTCGGTAAATTGCGTGGACGCCGCTTCGATGTTGACGCTGAGAGAAGACAGGCCCTTGTTGTCCTGGGCTGTCTTCATGAAGTTGTCCAGGCGCTTCTGATTTTTCTGGACGACGGCGGACAGCTTGTCCTCGCCGGTCATCGCGAACAGGAGTTCTACTTTACCGCGTGCCACTGATCCTCCTTTCTACCTGTTCGCTCCGGTATGATTCGATCGTTTCGTGCATGGTTGTCACGTACTCGACCACCCACGCGGACCACTTCGACGGGAACCCATCCAGGCCCCCGAAAACCCTGCCCTGTCTGTACAGTTCCAGCGCTCGGTTCAGGTGAGGAGATCGAAGGTATGAGACGGGGCAGGCGTCCCACTCGAGGCCAAGCAGGTTCTGGCCCTCGAAGCGGTAGCCGGTGTTCAGTTCCTCGCCCCATTCGTCGCACCTCTGGCCCCGTGGGCACGTTTCGCAGGACAGGCCCCAGGGCGCCCCGGTGAGGCGGCTCGAGTGCCTAATCGCCACCTCGGCGAAAGGGCAGGGATGCCAGCCCCTCCGAGCTGGCAGCGTGGATGGCCTGCGCGAGGGCGCCCATGGCCTCCATGTTCCCGGGATGGTTCACAACGGCGTTGATCTCCTCGACGCCCTCGAGCCGCTGCCCATCTCCTCGCTCGATGGAGACGACCCCGATCGAAGCGCAGAAGATCATCGCGGCGGGATCCTGTTCGGCCAGCGTGACCACCCTGATCACCTCGTCGCTGTTCAGAGGACGGCACACCATCACGTCGGGCTTCTCGCCTGATCGAATGGTGGCCCCCTCCTCTGGGATCCACGCTGGATCCTGCCCCTTCTTCGACTTCACCGCCGGATCGCCCTCATAGACGAGCCGGAACCGATCTTCCGTGCGTGTACACAGGAACATCCCGCCCTCCTTGCTGTCAGCGGCCGCCCAGCCCGCGGCCTGTTTCATCATCCAAGCGCAATAACGAACGAGTTGTCCGTGCTCGACTCGCTGCTGCTCGCCGTGTCTCCGGTGTAACGCCCCGCAGTGCACTCGTGAGTGATCCCCCACATTCCATTCAGATCCGCGAGTGAAGGCGGAGCCGTGAGCAGTGGCACCGGGATGTGCAGCCCGAGCATTGATCCGGGCGTGTTCCCAAGCGTGAGCTGGATCGCCTTCGATCCGGTTGCGTCGTCCACGTTGTTCAGGTCGAAGATCGTGGAAAAGTCGCCCGAGTCCCAGGGAGTCACCGCGCCGGCGATGGAGCTGAACGAGCAGGTGACTGTTCGGTTTGTCACCGTCACGTCGCCATAGCCAGAGGTGGCATCGTGGGAAAGCTGCGGCTGCACTTCCTGCTCGATGGACACCGAGAAGCTCTCCACGTCGAATGCCGTGGCGCTGCTCTGGCCGTAGCAGAGCCGGGCGGCCGCGTTTCCTGTCGCCGCGGGAAGCACTGGCAGGCTGTAGGCGTACTCGGAAAGCGCAGACGATGCGGCCGAGCGCTCGATCGTGTTCACCCAGAACGTGGCCTCCATCGTCGGAACACCCTTTGCGTCCAGCGTGATGGAGACGCTGGTGGGGACGCACCCCTGCGCCAGCGTCTGGGAATTGTTGTCGAGGCTGCGAACCAGAATCGTGAAGGCAGTGGTCTCGGCCGTGTGCAGCCAGCTTGAGACGGTGCCGTGTGTGTTCGATCCGTTCTGCGGGGATGCAGTGGACGTGAACGGCGTGCGAAGCTCCACCGCGGTGTCGCTCTGGGCGTTTTCGATAAACCCCATCTCATAGCCGGTCGAGCTGTCGGCCGTCTTGATGATCATCCCCGTGCCGGCCTTGTAAGAGCCCCCCGGGCCGTCGATCGTGTCAACGTCGCTGCCGCTGCTGTCAACGACGCCACTGTTGAAGTTGTGGATCGTCTGGCCGCCGAGAATGCTGCCAAGGATCGCCGCCTCCGCGTTCGCTGAAGGCTGCCCCGAGGGCACGCTGCTTGAGACTCCGTGCATCTTCATCGTGAGCGTGAGCGTGTTCTGGCCACCCTGCGAGCCCGAAACCGGGCCGATGGCATGGTAGCCGCCGCGCACAGCCTCGCGCGGGTGCACTTCTCGCGCGTTCGTTGGGACGAACGCCTCGCACTCCACGACGTGCCCGTTGTCGATCGCCTGCGTCGCGGTCTTGCCGCCAGAAAAGCTGGTCTGCGCGACGATGTAGCATCGTCCCAGCTTCGTCGGTGAATATGTCGCCATCTGGATCCCCCTGTTGGTTGTCTAGCTCGGGTCGCGCCTATCATAGACGATCTCAATCGACCAGGAACACACACGGATCCCGCTTGAATCGATGGAGTCCGATAGACCCTTGATGTCCACGTGGTGGATCTGCTGGTAGCTGGCAGCATCTGACTCCAGCTCTTTGATGGCGTCCACCACTTTGTCGCCATCCTTCAAAATGCGGTCACTCAGCTCGGGCGTGGCCACGTAGCCGATCGCCAGATCAAACCCGATCCTGTACGGATCCGCGCCTGCGAACAGGGTGCCCGATGGCTCCTGCGGGCGCGATCTCTCGAGGTAGCACTGGCGATCCACCGGGAGGGACTCCTGCCCGGCATCGATCACGCGAAACAGATCGCCGGCGTGTGCCTTGGAATCTGGTGTGATCGCCTGAATCTTCGCCACCAGCGCATCGCGTACCTCGTCCCCTCTCACAGCACGATCCTCATGGCGAACGGTCCCACCTCGAGGCGGTTCTGGTCCACCACGCCGTCGTCGTCGTGATCATACCACTGCGCAGCTCGCACGGCCTCGGTTACCGCCTGCTGAAGCGATCGGCGCGTGCTGTCGGTGAATTCGAGAAGATCAATCGTGCCAGCTTGCGGAACCAGTCCGTCGTCAGCCAGCACCAGCTTCAACGCCAGCAGGCCCGCGTCTGCGAACAGATCCGCGCGGCCCACCAGCTCCGGCGCACGGCCGGTGCTCTCGACCAGACGCGTCACTCGAGCGCTCGCTCGCTCCGCGAGGTTCGCCAGTTCTTCGCCGTTGTACCTGGCGATCGCGCTGGGGAACTGAAACGAAAGGTAGCGCAGTACATCGTCTCTCGTGCAGGGAGGCAGGAACTGCATCCGAGCGATCGAGAACATGGTGCGGAAGCTCTGCACGTCCCCACCGTCCGCAGGCGTCACGATCCAGTCGGCGCGATAGTGCAGCGCCCTGTCGGCCGTGTTTGCAGCCGTCAACGCCTTCGTGAGCCGCAGCCCCCGGAGCGCGTCGCCGCTTGCAAGATCGAAGCTGGCGGGCTGCGCCAGCGTGATCGTGGTGCCGCTGATCTCGGCGATCTCCACCACCGAGGATCCCTCCGTGGCGCTCTCGAGGGCGTAGGATCTGCCCACGGCGAGGCCGGAGGCCGATGCCACGGCGAACACCTGGTTCGATGTCGGGGTTCCCGAGATCGTCGTGCTGGTGCTGTCAACGGTCGCCGAGGAGGAGGCGATCAGCTCGCCCCCTCCCGGCTTGTAGACCGTGACAGTCGCGGAGGCTGCACGCCCCGAAGGGTACAGCTCGAGCGTGCCCGCCTGATCCTGAATGAATGTCAGCATCGCACAGCCTCCGCATGTCAGGCTCTAGGCCACGTTCGCGCCGATGATCCCGTTGGGGGGGGCATCGCAAAACGCCTTGAGCCAGACCGAGCAGGTCAGAACCGTCTGCGCCGAGGTGTTCTCCGTGATGGAGATCGACGGCGTGAACGGCACCCAGACCTTGATCGGCGCGGCCGTATTGTCCAACAGCCACCAGTCGTCATCATCAGCGGTCAAATGGCTCGACACGACGTAACCAAGGCCCTGGTTGGGGTTCTTGTTGCCCATGAACACCGCGCCGGAGGTCGAGGTTCCGCTCGCGAGAAGCTCCGCGGAGTCGCACAGCTTCGCGGCGACCGCTCGATTCTTCGGGGAGACGACCAGCGTGGACGGCCCGCGAAAGAGCCCCATGGGCGAGCCCATCGAGTTTTTCCAGCGCATCCCCAATTCGAAAGCGGACGACAAACCATCATATGAAAGTGCCGAGCTGAGTTTGTTGGACTGGATGCTGTCCAGCGTGGCGTCGTCGCCGTTTGCATCGTAATAATGCGTGTCGGAGCAGATCGCCGTGGTGCCTCCAGACTCTCCGCTGGGGATGGTGGCCGTGAAGGTCGATTCGAGCAGGGAGTAGACCGCGCTCTCGATCGTCATCTGCGTGGCGTTCAGCAGCTCGGCCGCCTTGCGCTCCACCAGCCCGGAATCCATCCGAACGTCGATGTTGTCGAGCACGATCCGGCTTCCCTGTCCGCCCAGAGCAACCGTCTGCTCGTGGGTGCTGCCATAGGGCACCTTCGTGATCTCGGTGTCGCCGCCGGCCCAGCTCTGAAGAGCTGCCACCGGAGTGTCTGCGAACCGCTGAAGGCTCGTCGAGCCCTGATCCGTCACCAGTTCTGCAAACTGCGACCACGTGGGCGCGTATTGCGTGATCGCCTGACTCCATTCGCTGACCAAACTGGCGTACTTGTCTCCAATCGCATAGCTCATAGGGATCCCCCATTGGACCGCCCCGCGGGGCGTTTTCTTCAATCAGGGCGCGGCCCCTGATCAGTTGAATCGCGCCATGATGCGCTTATGACGATCCGCCATCAGTTCCCTGTGGATGGCCCGCGGGATCTTCCAGAGCCGGCCATTCATGCCGACCATCTTCTCGCCGTCGCTGCAGAGAACGTATCCTTTCCCCTGCAGCTTCGCCTCCAGCCTGTCCCGCGTCTGCGGATCGGCTGGAACGTGAACATAACGCCAGTTCTCCGGGTCGCCGTCCACAACGTCTCCGGGCTTCAGGCGCTTTCTGTTCGCCATGTCGTCGCGGATCTTCGCGGCGAGTTCTGCCGCCTGCTCCGCGCTTGTCTTCTTCCTGGCCGGTGCCTTCTTTTCCGAAGCCATCGATCCGCCTCCTTCAACTGCCGAACGCATCCCGCCAGGTCTTGCGTGTTCTAGTCAGCAGCCCGAGCTGGGGCTGCCCCTGTTCCTTCTCCGTCGGCAGCGCCGGGGAAGGCTTGAAAAGTCCGGGGTTGTCCAGCGCCCAGTCGCGGATCGCCTTCTGCCCCTCGTCCGTCGCCGGATCGCCCTCGGGGCAAAGCGCGGCGTATTCGTCTTTTCGGATCCCCAGATCGTTCAGGATCTGCATCCGATGGTTCTGCACCCGCTCGGCCGCGTCGCTCTGCATCTTCTCGACGCTCGCGCGCAGCTCCTCCACCTCCCGGGCCAGCTCTGCATCGGCCTTCACGGCCTCGAGGTTCGCCTCTACGGGCTTCGTGGCCTCGGGGGCAGGCGGTTCCACCTCTTCCGCAGCCGGGGCCGCTGGAGCGGCTTCTGCGGCCTCTGGGGGCGTTGAAGCCGGAACACCCGGATCCGAGGGATCCGCATCAGGGCGCCGCGCCTCGTCGTCTGCGCTCGCGAAGGAGGGCGAAGCCGAGCCGACGGCGGTGGGCGTCTCCTGGCTGGGTTGTGCCGTTTCCGGCATGGGCGCCGCTGGCGCGCTTTGTTCCCCCTGTTCCGGGTGCTCCGACATGGGTGCCTCCTCCCGCCTTTTGTTTGATCCTAGCCAGGCGATCAGCCAGTGCAAGGGCCAATTTCAACAAAGATCATCCGCGCACTCGGCGGCGGATCTCTCGCACCATTCGCGCGCTGTGACGCTCGGCTGCGTTGATCGTGTGCGCCAGATCGGCGCCGCCTTTCATCGTGTTTCGCTCGAGAAATGCCGCAGTCCACACGAGGGCGGCTCTCGTTTCGTTTTCTCGAGGGCCGATGAATGATCGGTTTTTGTAGTCGCTGTTGCCGTCGCCCCATTGCACGGAAGCCGCCTTGATCCTGTTTCGCACCTTCGGCGCCTTTTCCCTTCGTCGGCCCTTCTTCTCCCACGCCTGGGCCACTGTGTCTGGCGTCGATCGCACGGTCCACTTGCCCGACGGCAGGCGGATCGGGATCTTGTCCACGCCCCGCTGCTTGGTCAGCCAGGTCATCTTGATGGATCCGCCGCGCTGGATCCGCCTGATCTCGGCGTCGTCCATTTCGCCCAGCTTCTTCGCAAGGATCCACTTCGAACTGATCGAGCTGCCCCCGAAAAACGCCTTGGAGCCTCGACCAGAGGGAAGAACGCGCCACCCCTGCCACATTCGGCCAGTGACGTATCCGCCCGATCTCACGGGGCGGCCATCTTCACCGATCTGGTCTTCCACGAGCCTCTGCCGAACTGACGCCGCCAAAGCGCTCCCCAGCGCCTGGGCGTATCCTCCGCGCACCATGTCCAGAGCGGCGTTGTGCAGCTTGAAGTCTGCCTGTGCCTGGAGGGTCGGTTTCATGCGCTGCCGTCCTCATCTGCAAGCGCCTCGCGTACAGATCGATACTCTTCAAGGTTCGCCATCATGATCTCCCGGGCAGCCTCTGGCGACACCATGCGGTCCTGACTGATCACCTCGCTCGGGCTTGTGATCCCGTCTTCCATGGAAACGCGCCGCGACTGGGCGAGGGCGAGAGGATCGGCAGGTGTGGCCGGCTCGTGGTGTGTGACGTCCACGACTGTCGCGGGCCAGCGCTCCTCTCCTGCGTTGTAGTTCATGACCATCAGCAACGCACGAAGGAAGCTCTGCTCCGCAGACTCGAGCGCCAGCCTGTGATCCTGCCGTATCGCGTCACGATCCATCAGATCAAAAGACTTGGAAACGCCGGTAGACCAGCCACTCTTCAGAAAAACGGTCGGATTCATCGCGTTCATGTTCGCGAATAGTCGCAGGTGCGCCTCCACGCTCGCGAGGTAGTCCGCGGTGGAGTTCCCGGCCGAGACCGCTGTCAGCTCCTGCTCGTCCATGAGGCCGACCACGGTGTCGGGGCCGAAGCGCAGATCGCGAGCGTGTGAGAGGTCTGCGTTTTTCAGCACCCACTGGCCATGCGAGCTGTAGCGACTCACGTAGTCCAGATCCGAAAGCGCGAGGTTTGCCGACACGTTCGCGTCGAGGAGGTCGGTGGGCAGGCTCGCGAAGAAGTCTCCGGGATTGGCGGGGCCGAAGCGCGCGACGAAGATGGGGTATCCCGGCAGGGGGTTCGTCCCCTCCTCGTTGAAAACGCCGGTTCGCTTGCCGTTCACCTGATAGACCGCCTCTCGGGCGTTGATCTTGAGCGTGCCGAAGCTGATCCGATCGTGGCTCGCCGACATCGGGAACCGGAACCGGAACTCCCGCGCGGCGCTGATCGACTGGTTCGACACCGGATCCGGGTCCACCTCGCACTCCCACGGGCTGAACAGCTTGATCGCCAGCCGCCGCTGCTCGTCTCCGGGGCGGGGCAGGATCACGCCGATCACGGTGCGCTGCACGATGGCGCGCTCGTTCAGCTCCTTCATCATCTCATCGACACCGAGCGCGGCATAGACGCGCCCGAGAGCTGCCTGCGCCCCGTCGCCCATGGCCTCGCCCTCGGTGGTCCTGAACACGCGGGAAGGCTTGCGCCGGTAGAACACCGCCTGCTCCTTCGCCACGCGCTCCACCAGGGGGATGTCGCGCTGAACGCGGCGATCGTAGCTGTTGGGAAACAGATCCTTGATGATGTCCGCCATGGCGGAAAAGTCCCGCCGCCAGAACTGATCCAGCCGCTTCGAGATGGTGCGGAAGTCCGAGGATCGCTGCGACAGGGTATCGAGCAGGTAATGTGGCATCATCTTCTCCCGGGGCGGCGGTCGGCGTAATATGCCGGCTCCGTTCCCATGGTGAACGCCGATCCGGCGTTCTTGAATCGCGCGACCATCAGCATGCGGAGGGCGTCGCAGGCGTGGTCGTGCAAGTTGTCCTTGTGGATCTCGTCCGTCACTTCGCCGTCTCGCATCTTGCGGCGCAGGGATTCCATGGATCGAATGATCCCTTTCTCGTGCCCTCCTTGCAATAGCGAATTCGCGAAGAACAGGCGCGCGATCCCGTCTGTGGGATCGAGGCGCCCGCGCAGGATTTCTACCCCGCGCCAGACGCTCATCTCGTTTTTCGTCTCCAGCGTTCTGACTTTTGACGATCGAAACGTGCGGATCATGGCCTGATTCTGCCGGGGGATCGCACGGTCTCCGACGATGAGATCGGGATCTCTCCCGAGGGCGGCGCACTTCTTCTTGATCAGTTCAACGAAGCTCTGCTCCGGCAGGTCGGTTCCTATGATCTCGTCGAAGACAACGGTGCGATCCATCTCGCCGCCTTCCGTGAGGTTCGCGCACCAGAGCGCCGAGCAGTGGGAATATCCCCAGTCGATGGCGAGATCGTAGGGCTGGCCCTTCTCGTATGTGTAAGGAACGACGTGGCGGTTCCTGCTGAATTCCGGGTATACGGTCGAGCTGGGGCGCAGGATCTTGCCTTCCACCTCCTGGGCATATAGCGCCCGCGACAGCGACGCCTTCAGCCGCAGAATGAACTCGGGCGGCAGATACGGGTTCGCGGTGGTGGGGCAGGTTATGATCTGGAAGTCCCCGTCTGGGTGCTCGCGCACCTGCTCGAGGTAGCTGCGCACGGTTCCGCGCAGCCCCCGTGGTGTGGTCGTCACAAAAATTTGCAGCGGCACGTCTCCAGTGGAGCGAACAGCCGCAGCGATGATTCCCATGGTGTAGTCGGGATCAGGGGCGATTTCGATCTCGTCCACCAGAGCAGCGGCCAACGAGAGGCCGCGGATCCGCTCGGCGCGCTCGAAGCTCTGGCAGTAGATCCGGCAGTCGTTGATCAGCGTCCATACCTTGTCAGCTCGGCCCCTGCTTTTTAGCAGGCTCCAGCCGGTGTTCTTCTCCCAGCTTTCCAGGAAACCCGCCAGCATCGGCTCGTGGATTCTGCTTAACATTCTAAAGGTCGGGGCCAGCAGCGCCACGGACTGCCCCGCGCAGCGGGGATCCAGCGCGCAGAGCAGGAGCCGGAGGACGCCGATCGTCGTTTTGCCCGTTCCTCGGCCGGCGCAGAAAAGCACGTTCTTTTTCTCGCTGAACAGGAACCGCCGCTGCTCCTCGAAGGGGGCGCCCAGCCCCCAGACATCGAAGCCATACTCAGCCGGCCTATTCGAATTCCGGCTCATCGCTGTAGTCCTCGAGGTCGTCGGGGCGGTCGATCGTGACGGTCACGCGGTCGGGAATGAAGGCGCTTTCCTCGTTCATGGCCAGCGTGCGGCGGATCTGATCGAGGAGCTTCTGCATCGCCGCGTTGTAGCGGTAGTCCGGCGTGCCATCCGGGCCGAGGCTTCGCTGGAGACGGATCAGCTCCATGCCAAGGATCCCCATCAGTGTCTCCGGCGTGCATCCGTCCTTGAACTTCCGATACGCGGAGCGCAGGCCGGGGTCCGCGTTTTTCAGGATCTCCTTCTCGAGCGCCTTGCGCGCCTTCTCCATCTGCGAGCGCGGCGTGGCCTTGCGCTGATCGCGCTTCTTCTGCTCCACCCCCGCGAGCTGGCGGGCGGCGTTTGATCTGGGGCGTTCCGATCTATCCATGCGCGCGTCTATTGTGGGCCGCCTAAGTGCCCGATTATAAAAAGAAATTCCTGTGCGTTTTTGGGAGTCGGGATAT
>VTLG01016705.1_pt1 | contig 19696 bp, 32 predicted proteins | sample 4694571 | NCBI WGS metagenome assembly VTLG01 (sample SAMN12604809, study PRJNA352737) | marine metagenome | biome: ENVO:00000447; feature: ENVO:00000209|ENVO:00000569|ENVO:01000036; material: ENVO:00002151; isolation source: viral sequences binned using virsorter ...
TCTGCTCATGGTACCCTCGTTAATACAGTTCTTTGATTTGGATGCAACAACGAGTTTCCCCGAAGGGTAAATCCATAAGTTGCCCCTACCCTTTGTTGAAGGTCTATGAGGTCATTAAGTAACATTCCCTCAGAAGGTATTTGACTACCTATTTCTTTATGTGCCGCACAAGTTCTTGCACCCGAAGCTACAACTAGTGTGTATCTAAAAGGTTTTTTGCGTAACTTTTCTTGCTTTTGATAAGAGGCTAATCTACCTTCATTAGTAATATTTATCATTTCAGTTCTTGCAATTCTAGTTAGTTTGTAAGTTTCTGTGTTAATAACTCTCTGCATTTCGGCTACAGTATTAGGAATACTGCGACCTTCAACAATCGAATCTGCAACAACTTGATTTAATTTCGTAGAGAGAATTGTAGACAATTCATTGTAATTATTTGTCTGCACTTGATTAGATTGTAATGCTCGAATTGCATCCTCATCTACTTGGTCAAAATCTATCTGAAATCTGTCTTCTTTAAATACTAAATTGGTTGTTTCTTGCTTTTCAAGGTCGTTTCCTCTGGCTTTTTTATTATCTGCTGCATTTATTTGACGAACTCTAGCTCTTGCCCAAGAGTATCCAGCATCTCCGCCCCAAAGTAAATGTGCAACATATCCTGCACTTGGATTATTTTCATTGCCCCAATCTTTGCCTTCTCTGTCTGATTGATGTCTGTCAAAGAAAGCTTTCATACGTTTAACAGTTTTTGGGGACAGATTCACCCTGTTTTTTATGTCTCTGGCTCTGGCAACTCCTACTTCTGTACCGCCTCTACCAAATTCTCTACGATATGCTAAACCTTTTGCAGCTTCTTCTGCCATAGCTTTTGTAGGCTTAAAATTAATATGAGAATACTTGTCTTGTTTTTCTACTACTTTTATTTTATCTTCTAACGCTGCTGATTTAAATCCATGCAAATACGCATCTCGCATTTCATTATTTACTAAATCTTTTAAATCTTTTACCAAGCCAATCATAATCATTGGCAACATCTCGTTAATCTCAGAATATGTTTTGGCAGACCTAAGTCTGTTAACCTCTCGTTTGATAGTAACTGCAAGGTTTCTATCTAAGGCCGATACAAGTCTGCTTGTTCTTTTTGCTCCTCTTCCGCCTGAGACGTTGGCAAACTTCCTGAATCTGTTTCTGGTAATATTAACTCTCCTTCTTCATCTAAATCAACTGTAATTCCAACACCTTGGAACGCTGCAATAACATCAGCTTTGGTTCTTAGGTTAGCTAAGTGTTGTTGTTCATTACGTTCGTCAATATCGTTGAATACAATTTCCCAATCCGTAATCTTAAGAATATCTAACAATGGTTGAAAGAATCCTTTGACTAAAACATTTTGTGTTTCAGTTATTGTTCTGTCCATCATAGACAACTGCTCACCCTCTGCATTTAATCCGCCAACTCCAGATACATCGCCAACTGCTAAGGGCATAACTCCATAAGCTGAGTTAATATCTTGATTTATTTTTTCCATGTAAGGAATCATACCTGCTTCACCCTGACTTGGCATAATTGTAACAAACTTAGCTCCCGATTGTCCTTCACCTGAAGATATAATTGGAACAAAATTAGGATTGCGTCTGGTTTCTTCTGCAATATATTCTCCTAATCTGTTTAACGCAGTCTCATCTAGGTTAGGAATATCTAAGAATCCTTTTGGTGGCCTTTCTAATCTAAACAATTTGTTTTGGTAATTTTCTATTGCTAATGCAGTTTCTATCTTTTTACTTAATCCTATAATTGGCGATTCTCCGTACAATCTAGCCGTAGAACTGTATTTATTGAAGTGTATAATTTCATCTCTTGCAAATGGAATGTCGCCTTCAGTATCTTCATAAGTGTATGCAATTGGCACTAATTTAGTTCCACACTCTGCACAGGCTGAACCATTCATTGCTTTTCTGCAAGTAGGGCAGAATTTGTTATCCATTTGAAACCTACCAAATCTATCTGTATTGTATCTCATTTGTTTAGAATCTTCAACCCATATTTGTGAAACTTGCTTTCCTAAAATATTGCCTGATTCATCTTTGACATAATCATAAACTACAGATGCCCAAGCATCATCAAACACTTCAAGCTGTCTAATTAATGCTTTACAAAACTCTTCACCAGTTATATCGCTGTCTCCATTGCTTGGGTCTTTCAATAACTTTTCTAAAACTATTTTTTGGTCCTCACTAGGATTCTCAACTGTTTGTTCTAATCTGTATCCTTTAGCAACTGTCTGTGATGCAATCCTGTTAATTACTGTTTGTAAATGTGAATAGTTTATTGCTAAATCTTCTAAATGATGTAGATTGTAAATTGGGTCAATACGCATTGGCCCTGTGCTTCCCATTGCAGGAGCCATATCGTAAACTGGCGTTCTAGCTTCTTTCTCTAAATTGCCATCTAAGAATGTTTGTAATTTAGATGTTTGTTTGGGCTTGCTCCTAAATCTGTCTAAAAATCCCATGCTACCAGTCTGGGTCAGACCTCTTAGCTCTAATAAGCCTTTCTCTGTTATCGGCTTGATAAATGTAATTCTTGATTGCTGGTTCTAAGAATTTAGCGACAGTAACTCCATGAGTTTTAGCTAGTACTTTAACATCTTCTCGAACTCGATTATCTATGCCTTTTAGTTCGAGTCGAGCCATTATGATGACAAGCCCTCAAATAAAAGTTTGACAAAAGTCTCATGGATAAAATTCGGCCCGTAGCTTGTCATCGGTATTGACTATGGCCACTGCCCTTTATATATTTATTCAGGGTTCAAACGCCCAAGTGTAATATGTATCTTCCGCTTTCTTTCTTCTCTCTTGAACTGCTTTAGATGATTGATGCATTTTTAGTTTGTTTTGTATTCTTCTTCTTGACCTTTGAACAGATTCATCGCAAGGTGCAAAGTGTAATAAATCGTACAAATCAGATAAGAATTTGTCTTCATCACAAAGCCTACCTTCAGGACTTGTGGCTCTATAAAACTCTTGGAGTACTGAAAAATACAAGAACTTAGTATTGTCTCTGCAAATTTCATGTTCTTTTAAATGTCGAAATACTAAGTCTTCTACTTTGTTAAGCTTTTTTGTTAAACCCATTTTTAATGTCCTCTTTCATTTCTTTAATCCACTGCTTTGTGGATGTTACAAAGTTATCTTTACGATTTACTTTGGCTAACTTAATTGTTATTGGTTCTATTCTTCGCATACTAAACATCTCCATCCTGATTCCATTAGAATCTTGGGACTGTTACAGTCATCGCAACGATATAAGACTAACTGCATTCTTCACCCCTCTCTTTTTTGCGTTTGATAAATTCAGCATAAGCTTTTGCAAATGCTTTGTCATCTGGTATAAATCTGATTACTGTTGTCTTACCCATTTATTTATACTCTCCATTTCTAAAATACTTAAATGGGTTGTATTTTTTTCTTTGCCACTCTTGGTAGGCTTCGCATTTATTGGTGTAACACCAATCACATTCGCATTTGTTTATGGTTGTTGAGTTATTTTTGCTCATGCCCTATTAGTAGATAGGGGTTATATAAGCGTTTACCCTATGTTTTGTGCTTGGGCCTGTTTTTTCTAGGAGTAATTCAGATTCCGAAAGCATATATAATTACAGCCTTTTCAAAGTCGCAAGTGAGTATATTGCCCAAGCTATCATCGTAATCAAAACAGCCATTAGAAATCCTGTAATTATTTCAAGAACGGTTTCCAATCATATCTCCTACTATCGGCGTATAGATAGATTCCATCTTGCATCTGTAGCAATCTACTACTGGTCTGCCTTCTTTTTTGCTTTTTTCGCTAAACATAAAATGATATTTTTCTAAATGGCGGTGTTCTTCTTCCCAACGCTCTCCGCAAACAAAGCAATCAAATCTCCACCTCAATCAATCAACTCCATACATTTTTTACAAGAGATATACTTGTTATCTCTAGTTATCATTCTTCTATATTCTTGCGTAGTGCAACTGTAACCACACAGTGTCATTCTTGGTGTTTGACTTGCTATATGTCGCTTCATCAATCTATCGTAATAACTGACCCTTGAAAACAGTTGTTGATGTCAGATACGCCGTGTTTAAGCTTAACATAGCAATGCTTGCAGTGAATCCTATCTTCTGCCATTGTACTCCATTTAGCAATCGTTTCTTTGCATTCTGGACATACCTTCCATTCTTCTTTGGTTAACGGATTTCCTTTGTTCATTTATTCTTTACCTCGCTGCACTGCATTGCCTAATGGCTTATCATAATTTACCAATCTGTCATGAAATCCAAATGGATAGTATGCACCATCACTTACTGGTTTATCAAACACCCACATATGATATTGATTTGCAGTATCAACTAATCTACTTTCTGCTGGATATAATTCTACAGCCTCATGTTCTTCTCCAACCAATTCATTCTTTATTCTTTGCATATCTCTCCAATCTCTTATTGGCTCTTTATCGTGAGTCTTAACAGAAAGATGAATTACTCCAAACGCTTCACTGCTCATTCTTTTTCCATTGTCATCTAACACAAAACCAAACTTGGGTTTTTTTGAATTGTGTCTTTTAAGAGCTACTTGATATTTGTTATTGACATACAATTCATTGTTATTATATTCATCAATAATTTGCTGTCGAGCGTCGGCCTCATCAACTCCTTTAAGCAATCTCTGTGTATCTTTCATTATACTTTGAATAGTTGCTTCATCTGGAACTGGATTAGTTTTTACAAACTTAGTCCAAGTTTTCTTTTGCTTCTTTTGTCTCTTTCCAATTTTCTTAACCATTTATTTTACCTCCAAGATGCAGCATCTGCTAATTTGGCTATTATTGATTGTAATTCAATCTGTCTTCTTTCTATCATTTTCTTAAGATTTACAATTTGGTGGTACTTTCTAACCATCCCTCTTGGCTTAGATGATTTAGTTTGTTCATCACAATCTAATTCTAACCAGAAAAGTTTTTTGTTTAGTTTGCCGATTTGTATTTCCAAAGCTTCTGCTCTTTGTTCTGGAGATGCTGGGCCTGTGTACTCAGTAGTTTTTGAATCCAATTGCATTTAATCCTTCCTTAACATTTTGACTAAAGAAACCATTCCTATTACTTCAGAGTAAGTGGTTGTGTCTCTGTCCAAGAATCCCATTTCTTTCAATAGGTCTCTGTGTTTTACAACTGCATCCTCGATTTCTCCAAGGGTCATTGTTTTTGCTCGCTCGGTTTGGGTCAAGCCCAATCCTTGTTTTTTAGTTGTTGAGTTCATTTGTCTCATAATATACTAGTTTGGTAAGCATATATAAGCTTTTACCTTATATTTTGTGCTTGGCACCTATTTTTCTAGCTACAAAATAGATTCCGAAAGGTTATAGAAAAAGTGGCCTTTTGTGAGAGGGCAAGGCCAAGCCCCTCTTGCTATTGTAACATCTTGCAAGAAAGATATGCACAGGAGAAAAAAACTCCTGTTGTTACTGTAATGTTGTCAAGCAAACGGCTTCTGTACTAAGAGAGCTACTCTTAGATAGCATTGACGTCTTTAAGTTACCCTTACCTGAACCAGTCATTGATAAGGGTGGTTTACTACAAGGTTTCGAATCTTGCATTTTCAAATTTAATCTCTCTGTGCGACTGGTCGCTGAGAGAACCGTTTGCGTATGACTGTAATGTTCGGGTAGGGCAAGCGTGGACTTATTGGTCGCCACTACGGAGTGCCTGACATGCAGCACCAAACTATGCCCTATCAATGTCACGAGCCGTTTTGCGAAGCCACTGTTTTCTAATCTATGTTGTCTTCAAAAGTCACTAGTTCTTGAAGCTTCCATAGTCCAACAGTAAGTTTGTAGACTTCTGCTACCCCTACCTTCACTGTAATCGCCCCAGATACCTACTCCAGTTTGTATCTTTTGAAACTACTTCTGACCTAACCAGTGGAAACTACGCCTTCTGGAAGTGTAGCAGCTAACTCGCTTATGTTATGTTAGTCATCGTCACGTCTGTTCTTGCGAACCTTCGGGAACTAAGCCATTATTTCGTTTCGGGGGCGTTTGTGTTTTGGTAAGAAGCCAGCCGTCGTAAGTGTCGCCACCTGTTAGCTGGTTGTTTCCAACCAAGTTGCCTAAGCAACAATACTTTAGTAGATGGGGGTTATATAAGCCTTGTCTTAAAAAGTTAAGCACAAAATCCTAAAATCATGCAAATTCTAGGCTTTTTAGAAATTCCGAAAGCATATAGAACCTAGAAGTTATCCCAGCTTGTTACTCGTATTCCACGCTTATCCATTTTTTCTATGGCTAACTCACACATCCACAATGATATTACAGCATCTGACGTATGGCCATCTAGCTTGCCGTTTTTACCCCACATTAGTCTGGACAGACCCTCTACGAGCTTCCGTGATCCTATCGGCCCTGATTTGTTTACTGCTTTGCTGTATGGGATAATGTAACGGCCCTGTTCTAAAGCCAAAGCTATCCGAGGTATGCCTATCTGTGCATGATGCTTTTCAGACCCTGTACGGTGGCCTTCTACGGGCAAAGAAGCTAAATCCTTAGCAGCGTGCGCCACCAGTCTCTGGAACCCGTTAGTCTCCACCATAATTAAACTTGGATTATATTTCTCAGATAATGATACTAAATTATTAACTTGCGAAGTTAACCAGCCTGCACCCTCAGCTTTTACCTTACCACACCACTGATACAATACCTGTCTGGTTTTAGTTGTACGATCGTAAGATAAAACTGTGTATGCTGTCTCGTCATTACTCATATCTAAACCAACAGCTAAGTCAACACCAATGACAATATCCATACCCTCCAGCGGTTCCTCAAAACCTAAACCAGTATCTAGGCAAGGCTCGATCACATTAAACGGTATAACTGCTGTTTCTGGGTCTAATGGATTTAATAAATACTCAGACTCAAACGCCCTAGTACCCATCGAGTGCCTTTCAGCTTCTAACCTATCCATAGTCCAATACTCAGGCCATCTAGGTTTATTATCCTCGTCTAAAGCAGGATGCCAAACGTGCGCCCAGTCTGAACTCTGACGCACCCAGTCGGTCGCATCGCCAATACGTTTTTGAGTGCCTATTAACACTATTTTACCTTCAGGCAGACGCATAGGCATAACTACTCTTTTTATAAAATGTATTATATCACTATCTGATATTCTAGGAAACTCTTCAAGTATGTCGTCAAGAATAATCATGTGAACGTGTGGCCCCTCTAACGCTTTGCCAGTAGATGCTGCTCTGACTCTACTGCCGTTAGCAAAGTGCTTCTCGCTTTTTTTCCAAGAACCACCGTCATCTTTACCTTTTATGAAACTGCTTAAACGCCATGATCGTTTGCAGAGTTCTTCAAACTGTTCCATTTTATCTATCGCTTGATCTAAAGTTGCAGATACATACAATGCCCTGTAATTAGGATATTTATGCATCATATATGCGCAGTATGTTAAAGTAAAGGTTGTTTTAAGATGTCCTCTTGCGCACATTATACCAACATAGTTTTTATCCTGCTTAAGAGTTTGCAGCCACTCTTTGTGCATAGAACCTAGAGGAACATATTTGCTAGGCTCCTGCCTCATAAAATCACTTAATACGTCATCTGCAAAATCTATAAAGTCTAAATCCTCTTCTAAAAGACCTTTAGTTAGCAGATGCTGAGTAAACTGTTCTAAACCTTCAATCGATGTCATTTTTTAATAAATTTTTTATTAACCGAAACAGCTATGTATTTAGGATCTGTATTATATAAATAATCAGAAAGCTCTTGTATATTATCTGTTTCTAATAATACTTTGCCTGTCACACTATCACAAATCCTAAACATCACTCTAAATCCTTAATCATCTCTACCCAATACCTTAACACTAAATTAATTTGTTTCTGTGGTATTTTTGCTTTTTTCATAGCTTCAGGCAGCTTCTCAGCAACCTCCTGAACTAACTCATCCTGTAGATCCTTAGCTCCTTCTAAAGTAGATAATAACCTAATTACTGAAACCATCTCATAAGGTCTTATTTCATAACTACTAGTTTTAAGCTGAGATATAAATTTAGATTGTACAGCCTGTAAGGTCTTTATGTTCTTTATAGTAGAGCGGGTGCTGTTTGTTGCCGTTTCTTGCTTTATTACCTTTCTTTGATTATCTAATATATTTTGCCAATCACCTTGTTTAGCCCAACGTTTAATTGTGTTATGTGCAATAGAGTTGTTATATTGTTCTTTTAGTTTGTTAGCGATAGTCTTGTATCCCATTCCCTGCAAGAAAAATACTCTAGCTTCTTCCTTAATACTATCATCATAGCGAACCATTCAACAACTCCGCTTTTTGTCCTGTGTAATCTTCCCAACGTTTAATTATAACATCACAGTAATGAGGGTCTAACTCCATACCATAACATTTACGATTAGTTTTTTCACAAGCTATTAATGTAGAACCACTACCTAAAAAATAATCTAAAATTAAATCTTCTTTTTTTGAACTATTAATTATTGCTCTAGCAACTAATTCAACTGGTTTTTGTGTTCCGTGTTTATAATCTGTAGAATTATCTCGTGCTATTTTCCACAAATCAAAATCAGATTTATCGCCCTTCTTAAATGGCTTTCCTTTTATAAAATAAATAAACTCACATTGCCTCCTATATGCCATGTAGCCAAGACCTGCATTTTGTTTATCCCATACAATTACTCCGTCTAATTTTTTAGATTTATTATGTAAAATATCTAAAAATGGTTTTTGATTGATTGGTGATACACAAATATAAACATCACCTTCTGCTTTAACAAAATTAAACAAATGTGATATTAATTCACCTGTCTCCTTTTGTCCTAAATTATCATTTTTTAATTTGCCATATTGTTTTGTAGCAACTACTTGAGTTCGACCTCCAGAGTAATCTATGCCATAAGGCGGGTCTGTAAATACCATATCTGCCCTAAAACCATCTGTTAATATTTCTAAATCTTTTATATTAGTAGCATCACCACATAACAATCTATGACTCCCTAACTGCCATAACTGACCTTCTTTACATATAGCTTCTACTTCTTCAGGTATGGCATCATCATCTGTTAAACCTTCTTTAGGTTCTTCTAAATCTGCAATTAATTGATCTAACTCATCCTCATCAAATCCTGTAAGCAATTCATCTACGTCATCAAAAAACTTAAGCTCTGCCAATAACTCCGTAAGTTTATCCTCATCCCAGTCACCGCTTATTTTGTTCAAAGCTACGTTAAGTAATTTAGCATCGTTTTCTGTTATATCTAAATATACCACAGGTATTTCTTTAAGTCCTAACTCTTGAGCTGCTTTAATCCTTTGATGGCCGCCTACAATCATATTATCTTGTTTACGGACTAAAGCAGGGTCAACAAATCCAAACTGCTTAATACTTTTTATTAATTTATTAAGTTCTTCTCGTGAGATTTGTCTAGGATTATATGCTGCACTTTTAAGTAATTCAGGATCAACAAATTTAATCTTCATTGTTTTTCCATGTTTTTACATACGATTTAATAACTTGTCTAGCAAGTTCTGATACAGGTCTACCTTGCTCTTTAGCAATCTTACTAAACTCATCCCAACTATTCTTAGTTCCTTTTGGAAAAGTCAGCAAATACTGATAAGGTCTGTTCTTATATGCCATGTTTATCTATCCGATTAGGGGTTATATAACTCTCCTTTCTTTTAACCAGAAGCTCCAGTCTTTCTCTGGATACTTCAATGCTATCCAAGCCATCTGAGTCTCTGTAGGATTCATATTATCTAAATAACTAGTTCTTTCTTTTACAGTTTCAATAGAAGGCATAAGTCTAGCAAAGTCATCACCCTTCTGTATCCATCTGCCAAAGCTACGTTTAAGTGAATGAAACTTGTCTTCTTTATACGCTAACATCCAATTTTTATCTCTAGCGGCTTGAACCTCAATCGCTTTCTCAGAAGTTCTGATTTCGCTTAAACGATCCATGAGTAAAGCACGATTATGTTCTTTATTCTCTATCTCTACCTGTAGCTTTTTGAAATCATATTTACTTTCTGAAATCTCAGAGTTTATCTCTTCTATCTGCTGAGTTAAAGATAACACATCATTCTTTTCATCCATCATCCTTAACGCTGCCATCTCTAGCATTTCAGACATAGATCTACCCCTGCACCACGCCTTGAATCTTTCCCAGAACGTAGGCGACACAGTTATTGTTCTTGGTATCCTAAGCTCATTATTATTAATCCTTTTTCTACCCATATTCTTGCCTCTGGAATCTTAAGGATTCTATAACCCTTTATATAATTATTTAATACATATAATAAATAAAAAGATACATATTATATGTATATAATTAATCAGTGTACATCTCCTCTATTTCCTTTCTTGTTTTTTCTATGTATGCTTTCCATTTAGCTAGTAATTTATCTGAATCCACGTTTAAACCTCTCTAGTTGCCAGTGTACACCGATCCAGAACCCTGCAACAAAAAAAGCAAAAATAAGAATCATAGCAAGTAAATTATTCATCTTTCTTTTCCTCTAATATATCTCTCATCATGGTTTTCATCATTACAACCATCATACCAAGCCCTGTATCAAAAGCCTCTAATTCTTTATCTTCATATTCCATAACATTTTTAGCTCTAAAGTTTCCTGCATGAACTATTAGTTCATTTAGTAAAACTACCCAAGCATCTTTAACACTACTCATTTCTACAGTCAGCACAGAAACTACCATACTCCTCCACATCTATTGGTGTAATAACAAAACCACAGCTTTTACATCTCCAAGTCATTGATATTTCTCCGAGCAATAATCACAAAGCCAATATGTCGATCTGTTCTTTTCAAGATCATCAATATCTAAATGAACCATTCCATGACCATGAAACTTACTGTGTTCTTTACAGAGCTGCCTTAAACCAATATGGGTACACATATCACACTGATAAGGCTTCGGTGTATATTCTTCACTCATAACACTCACCACACCTTAAACAACACATTTCGAAGAGATAAGCACCACAGGCAGGACAAGCTTCTTCATCGTATTCAGTAATACTCATTTCTTACCTCTGCTTAATGCAGCAGCCTCTTTAGCATCTGCTACTGCTTCTAAGACTTTTAGTTTGACACTCTTTCGTAGTTGTCTAAAACTGAACTCTTGGATTTTATCATCTACCTTTTCTCTAGCATCTAGAGTGACTGTTTCGCTAACATCAACACGAATAGATTCGTACTGTTGAGAACCAGCAACAGTGATTCCCATCTTTACAGTGTAACCTTCAGTTTCCATCAGTTGCCTCCTGAGATTTCTTTTTCCAAGTTTTGTCTACAATTGTATGACAACCTGAGCATTGTATAATACAACAATCATAACTATCAGCAGAAATTACTTCAGCTACTAAATCAGATCCGCACTTCATACAATTCATGTCTCCTCACCATTTGATAGTCTAAATATTTCAGATTCAACATAAACCTGTAAATCTTTATGTGCATGATTTTTTAGTATCTCAACACACATCAGCAAATATTTTTTGCGATCAACTATTACTGTGTCCATCAGCCGCTCCTTATGTTTTTGTGGGCCTTGCAGAACATACACGCTACCCATGTATGTATCTGATTGTTTTTATCTACTAAACTGGTTTTGTAGGATCCTTTCTTTCCACACTCTTTACAGTTTGAGTATTTGTCTTTTTTATCCCACCAGTTTCCTGCACCTACTAAAGCCATAGGCGGCACCATCCGTATCTTGTTTGTTTCCGTTTCATTTTTGTTTCCTACCCTATCTGGGCAAAGTGCTTAGAACGTAAGGTTATATAAACGTTCTCCTTCTTTAGTAAATGGCACAAAGTTTATATAACCCTACCAGTTGTTCAATTACCTCGCAAAAGACGAGGCAAAGGAAAAACATGAAAAACGAAAACATGAAAACCGAAAAACAGTATGAGCAAGTCAAAGTTGGCAAAGTTTATGATCTTGGCGGAAACGGCAAGTGGATGGACATCTGGGAATTAAGAGAGGTTGAATAAATGATTGGAAAAAACTCATTTACTTTTTTTGAAACTGAAAACAATATCAATAAATGGTGTTTTATTGATCCCGACTGTGGACTTCAAAAATACTTTGATACTGAAAAACAAGCATTATCATACAGCGAAGCATACTGTAGAGGTATTTTTATTGATACCAGTAAAGAACAAGAACGCTATGATTGGGCTGAACAATTTGCACAAATGTTGGAGGACTAATGAAAAATAATTATACTACTATTCGTGCGCCTGATAAGGTCATGGATTATTTGTTAGACCAGTTATACCTTCTAACTGAATCAAAGTTTATTGATGCAGGTGAAAGAGAAGATATAGAGTGTGCATTAAACTCAATTGAATATGTAAAAGACTACTGGAGAGATTGAGAATGATTGAGTACAGAACTTTGCTCATGGATCCACCTTGGAATGAAACAGGCGGAGGTAAAATCAAACGTGGCGCAGATCGACATTACCCACTTATAAAACCTAAAGATATGCTACCCACCATAATCGCTGGAATAAATGAAAAAGGTCGAATCGCAGATGACGCACACTGTTATATGTGGGTGACAAACAACTTCTTAAAAGATGGACTACAGCTTATGGAAGATTTAGGATTTAGATACATCACAAACATTGTATGGGTAAAAGATAGGTTTGGATTAGGTCAATATTTTAGAGGACAGCATGAGCTAATGCTTTTTGGAGTTAAAGGTAAATTTCATAGGAACAAAATACCTGACAGCAGTTGCGCTTCCGTAATTCATGCAAAGAGAAGAAAGCACAGTCAAAAGCCTGTAGATCAATATACTAGGGTTGAATCTATTAGTGCTGGTCCATACTTAGAAATGTTTGCAAGAAGCAATCGTGATGGCTGGGATGTTTGGGGCAATGATCCTAGCGTACAAAGTGACAATGGACAAACTACATTACTATGAACACTATGGAGCTTTTTGCAGGTTCAAGAAGTTTTAGTAAAGTTGCCGAAGACTTTGGATGGAATACATTTACTGTTGATTGGGAACAGTATGGTGGCATAGATTACATTACAGACATATTGAAATTTGATTACTCTAAAGTTCCAAATAATATAGATGTAATATGGGCTAGTCCGCCCTGTACTACATTCTCTGTAGCATCTATGGGACACCATTGGACTGGTGGCAAAGAAGCGTATATTCCTAAAACGGAGAGTGCTAAAATTGGTTTACAAATATTAGAAAAGACAATCGAAATTATTAAAAAAATAAATCCTAAATATTATATAATAGAAAATCCAAGAGGCATGATGCGTAAAATGCCTCAATTAAAAGAGTTTAAACCTTTTCTTCAAACACCTTGGTATTGTCGTTATGGAGATAAAAGGGCTAAACCAACAGATATTTGGAGCAATACAAATTGGGTAGCTAAGACTTGTAAGAATGGCAACCCTGATTGCCACCACGAGCGTGCGCCTAGAGGATCTAAGACTGGAACACAAGGAGTTAAAGGTGCCTATAATCGTTCTGTAGTTCCTGAAAAATTATGTATTGATATTTGTAATGCAATAATTAATAAGCAAGGAACTTTACAAACTACACTATTTTAAAGTTGCAGCTGTCTTACAAAATCTTTTAAATTTAACTCTGGTTCACCTAGAGTAAGCTTAGTCACCAAAGAATCGCCTATATCGGTTTCGTAAGCCACCACTGGTAGGATAACATCCTTTTCTAACATAGGAACGTCTAAACGCACTAAATCGCCTAATCCTACCCACTCTGCGTTGTGCATAGTTATTGCGTAGCTTACTGTGGGTGTAGAGAATGCTTGCAGTATTTCATAAGCTGTATTTTCTAAGATCCCACGATTTACTGTGTCTAACGTCACCAAAGTAGAGCTAGGCCCGTATTGATTTATGCTGCTTTCATCATTTAACGTTACAAATATATTAGCATCAGTTTTACTCTGTGCAGTTACTGAATTAAATAATCTAGTGGTGTCAATCTGAGCCACAATACCTTGTCCTGTTATATTAGCGTCATCTTCAGATATTTTAAGAACTGGTTCAGCAGCCCTGCTTTTATGATCAGACAAATACAAATCAAACTTGTTTCCTGAACGTATTGCATATCTATATCTTACAAAATCATTGTTATCATGAAAGTCATCATCATAAGAACGTAACATAAACTCCATACATTTATCAATAAAGTCTTTACGTTTTTGCAGACCTGCTAAGTTCATATCTGTGTTAGCAATTATGCCTGAACCACCTAGTGCATCAGATACGTCTATATCTCTGTAGTTGGCTGCGTCAGTAACTAAAAAATATAGATCCTGACCAACTATGTCCGACTGCTTAAAGTCTCTAAACTCGGAGGTAGCTAACGAGGTTATCCTGTCCATAGCCACGATAGTGTGCGTTTGATTACTTGGTTTAATTACTTTTACTATTCCCTCAAAGTCTAGGTTATGAATGGTGTCGCCTCTGCCTATGTTTAATTTTAAGACAGCACCTAGCCTTGCCTTGAGTAAAGATTCTTTATCTGATACCTGTATAGTTACTGATCTGGGTTCGTTTACTGTTGCTTTATACAAAACTTTGCTAATCGTAAGAAACTGATTATCATCTATCGTTGCTTCGATCTCAACCTGTTCTGCAAGCTGATCTGATGTTGTAAGACCCATTAAGTAACATCCTCACCTAGTATTACAAAATTTAAGTTAGCTAAGTAAACATTAGGATCGGTGGTGTCTTTAGTTAAATTACCTGATTCTAGTCTCATCCTAAGCGTTCTATATGATGTGGTTGGCGAGTCTAACTTTTTACTGTCTAAGAAAATATAGTCATACCTGTTACCTTCAACTAGACTGAACAAGGCTCTGTATCCTGTCTGATCAAGAGCTTTAGCTTGCACTGTTACTTTAGGGATACCAAGTTTAGTTCTAGTAACGCCAACAGGATAACGCCTTATGCCTAGAGGCATCTGTGCAGTTATACCGCCACTTCTTGCAATCGCAACTTTTTCAATCGCTATATTACTATTACTTGCTAAAGTATCAAGATCTAAAGTTTCAGGAGCCACTGCCCTTACTTCAACGTTAGCCTCAGACCAGTGATAATTAAAATTAAAAGTATTGGTGGTTGAACTTTTATCTGATGCATTGAACCTAGTAGTTGTGCTGTCAAAAATTGCACCATAAAAAGTTATAGTATCATCAAAATTAACATCGTTAAACACAGCAGCAGTTATACTTGGTTTAGTTGTAGAGTCAAATCTCAACACCTCCACGTCAGTTTCGTCAGTATCTGCAACCATACTAGTTGAAATAAAAGTGCGTTCATGTGCTGTAAGTTGTGCTGGGTCTGTTTCAATATTAATCTGAGGATATAAATTTCCGTCTCTGGTAAAAGATGCTATTTTGTAAAATTTAGGTGACGCAAAAGAACCGTTAGCTGAAGCTGATGAACCTACTTTGATTATATCACCAACATAAAAGTTATTTGCTAACCAACAGTTTGCATCATTTGACGAGCTTAAGGTGTCAATATTTCCAGATATTACTATCGCACCTGCTGCGGTAAAATTAATATTAGTCCCACGCACTCTAGCATATCCGCCCCATTTGTACCTGTTTGCAGTTCTATACTCAAAGATTGGAGAACCCTGTGCGTGTGTTGTGGCTGTGCTGCCATTATATCCTCTAGCAACTAATATGTCATTACCACTTTCAAAATGTATAAACATATCTTCAGAATCTATTTTAATTATGTCCGCAGGCACCAATGCTGCTGCATCGGTTACGGATCGTGTGATTGTTTCATCTGTAGCTGATAATGGATTTTCATTGTTAGTATCATTAGTGTTTACCAAGCTAGCATTTACATTACTTATATAAAATAAATCAGTGTTTATGTTTTGATTAGGACTTTCATCGGTAACTAAAATATATCTGTTACAGTCAAATATTTCTTGATTTTCGTTGTCACCTTTTGTAGTACAAACTACACATTCTATTTCTTTAAAAAATACTCCATTACCTGCTGCATCTTGAGCTGCTGCTCCAATGTTAGGTCTTGCATCTACATCAAATGTTGGCGAGGCTGTTGCTGAGGTATAAGCATAATGGTCAAAGTTAGTATTATCAGTATCTGAAACACCAACACCACTACTGTTAAAAGAAGCCAACCCAAATATCTTGAATACAGTGCCGTCATTCTCAAGAAAAGATAATGCACCTATCTTTACTTGCTTGCTACCATTGTCAAATACTGTGTTATCGTTATCTAAAGCATTAGCTGTACAAATAGTATTATCAATTAGATTAGGAACATATCCCCAGCCATAATGATTTATTATTTTATCGGAACCGCTGGTTCTAGATTGCTGTAGAGATAAAGTAACTGCTGTAGTACGATCACCGTATTTAGCCTGTGTAATCTTAGTAGATGAGGGTGAGATAATTGCTTTAGGAAATCCTACTTTTATATCAGGTTGATTGCCAGTGATGTTACCTTTGTCAGACCTAAAACCATTCTCATCTTCTACTTGTACCTTTACAACTTTAGCTCCTGCTGTATGATATATGTGACTTACTACAGTATTAGAAGCGTTGTCAAGCACAGGGCTTAAATCCTGCATATCGTAAACTGCATAGTCTTCATCTGTATCGCTAGTGCCTGAGTCCCAGTTTACTCGTATCTTAGTAAACTTGTTACCTGTAGATGCTGCACTTACAGCAGAGTTAGTTACCTTAAGATACAGCTTTTGGCCTATGGTAGCGTTCTCTTTTCCTGATCCCAAAGCAGAAGAAAGAGCAGAGTCAGTGTGTAATACTGCTGCATTTATTGCAGGTCTAAATAATACTATCTCGTTACCTGCTATCGCTGTGGCATTACTAAAACTTTCATTCTCAGTAAACACTCTGACAAATTTGTTAGCACCCTGTGTAAGGGTTGCAACAGAAGACATAGGTACAATTTCAGTTGCATTTATGTTTGGATTAGCTTGTGTAAAATCACCACTAGCAGTGGCACTAATTCCAGCCGACCCAGATGCTTCTAAATAATGCTCAGTTATTGAATCATCATTAGGTATTGTTACAGATAAATTTGCCGACAGACCATCAGCAGTTACATTTGAACTTAACGTTGCTGCATCAGGTTTCTTTGCATTAGTAGCTATTGTTATAGCTGTACTCTGAAGTTTAAAAGAAGTAGGGCTTCCGTCTTCATTAAAAAAAACCAAAGTAACCAATGAACCAAAGGTATAACCAGTGGTTGCAAAATCTGTAGAACTTATATTAGAAGTTTTATCTCCTGTGCTTGTTCCACCGATAGTAGTCAAAATCATACCTTCAGCTACTGATTTAGTTGAACTAACAGCTAAATGAGCTGCTGCACTTCTTGCAAAAGTATCGCTACTTGCATGAAAATGTGAAGGATCCCAAGTAGCATTTGTAGTATCCTGACCTTGCTGGTCAAAAGAATGAAATGTAACATTATCAAAATTTATTTTTTCAAAAGAGGATTTAACTTTGTAAACATCTACATTAGCTCCTGCAACTGAAACATTTGTTTTTAGTTGCATGGTAAAAATTTGCGACTTTGCGTGAAGTCCTGCTTCTTCTATCGTAGGTATTCTGAATTGAATAAATGCTGCTTTAGTTTTGGCCGTACCTGATGACGGGTCAGATTCTGTAACCATAGTTAATTCATGTCCATCACTAGAGGTTCTATGTGAAAAAGTGTCTAACTTTGTATTAGTATCCGTACTATCTACAAAACACACAGAAACGTCATTTCTAGAAATACTTATTTCTTCAAGACCCATCATCTACCTCCTAACGTATTTAGAACGCCACTAACTGGCCCGAAGGATAGTGCATCCCCTAACTCTGCCGCAGCCGTTGTAACGCCTTGCAGCGATCCGTAAACTCTATCAATCAAATCTGCTAACATCTCAAACCCATCTTTTAATCCATCAACTGCTCTAGTTACTAAACCAAATTTAGCCTCTAACGCTACAAGTGCTAAAACTAATAATATAACAGCTATAATTATTGCACCGATCGGATTGGCTGCGATCGCTAGGTTTAATTTAGTTGTAGCTGCCGCTGCCATAGTAACCGCACTTGACTGAGCAATCTTGGCTTTTATATCTGCTAACGAAGTCAAAGTGCTTAACTTCTGTAAAGCTATGGCAACCTCTAGTGGCCCTGCAATCAATTCAAATCCAAACCGTACTTTGTTTGCAGTCTTAGCCTGCTCTTCATTTATTATATTTAACTCCTGAGCTGCTGCTACAGTTTTAGCATATCCTCCAGATATTTGATTTAAACTGCTTACTAATGCCTCTTGTCTAGCAATATTTTCAAGGGTTGCCAAACTAGCAGCCTGCTGGTTTTCTTCAAACTCTTTTGTTTTCTGGTTGGCACGATTCAGACCTTCTTCTAATCCTGTAGGATCTGCCTCCAGTATAATACCTAATTCTTCAACTACTGCCATTATACTCCTAACTCCGTGCTTACTTCACGCTGCATCTGATTTAACTCATCCAGACGTTCTTGATTAATCTTTTGTGCAATCGTAGCTTTTTCAGAAGTCAATGTGTTAACATATGAAAGTAAGGTTTCACGGTCATAATCATCTAAAGCATCAATAAGTAGCTGAACGTCATCGTATTTTAATTTAGGCTCTTCTATCATAAGCTCTAACATAGCAGTATAGATTGGCATAGATTTACTATGAGCATTGCTCAAGACTCGCATTTCTTTAGCACTAAGAGTTAGACCTTTTGCATTCTTATCATACAACTTACGAAGCATAGGCAAGTTCTTAGCCATACCTTCCTTAGTCTGCCAAAACCTCTCGTTTATTGATCTCCACTCTTCTTCAGATAATCTACGCAATACAATCATAGGTTTCTGTTCGACTTCTCTAAGACCAAACCACACCTTCTTCTTAGGCATAAACTTAGCTACAGATGGTAAAAATACTTCTTTACGCTGCCAATACTCCTCTCGGATTTGACTCATGTCAATTAGGGGCGTGTCGATTTGACCTTTGACCTTTACCATTTACCTACCTAAGTTGTGTTAAGTGTCCAATCTGCCGATATTGCAAATGCACTGAAGTTCTTGTAATCGCCTGATCCTCGGAACTTAATAGTCATTGTATCTACAATTTCACCTGCACCAGTCATTGGCCTTGTGAAAGATGTGATTGTTCCGTTAGTTAAAGCGATAGAACCGTTAGATGCACCAAAGTCTAACCTAATCAAAGGTATAGTTGCCCCGTCTACATATTTGTCATAGAATGTTTCATTTTCAGCAGTCATTGATATTTCTAGTGTTATGTCTGCTAATCCTCTGCTTACCTTATTGTTTGCTAAAAATTTAGTAACTGAGTTTCTAGTTGTCGTTCCTGCAATAGGTACATTATTATTTGTAATCGTAAGTTTAACAGTCTTTAGATTATCAAATGTAGTATTCATATCATCTACAGCATATATTGTTCTAGATGATTCCGTGTTATAAATTCCTTTCAATAAATTCACTGAAGTAGTATCTGCTCCTGCTCTAGTGCATGACCAGTTTGCATCTGCATGAATTAAATCTTTTATTTCTTCTGTTGTATCTTCAGCTCCT
>VTLG01002730.1_pt1 | contig 19693 bp, 16 predicted proteins | sample 4694571 | NCBI WGS metagenome assembly VTLG01 (sample SAMN12604809, study PRJNA352737) | marine metagenome | biome: ENVO:00000447; feature: ENVO:00000209|ENVO:00000569|ENVO:01000036; material: ENVO:00002151; isolation source: viral sequences binned using virsorter ...
AAATTTTATGTTCTGTTGTCCTTGAGTACCAGGTTTGTGTTCCTACTTTATCGTATTACCGATTCCTGACTTTCTGACTCCCGATGCCACCTTTACTTGTAACAACTTAATTATAAAATATGTTTGTAATTTACTATATCATAGTTATAATTATTAGCAAGGAAACAAATTGTACGAATTGTAACCTAAATAAAAAAGCCTGGGGCAACTCAGGTTTTTTTATATTCTATGTATAATTAAATTATCAACAACCCTGTTGATAGTCTTTATTCATAAAGATGCCCCTTTCTAGCCCTAGCTTGACTAGGGTATGCAAAAAATTTTTTTTACGCCTCCGGCTCTTGTAAACCCTTCGGCTTTCTTCTACCTTTGATTCGGGGATAGATTTTAGTTCTATGGTGATTACAATATCTATACTTGTTATATTTTGATATAACAGTATCGCAATTTTCCTCCAAACAAATTCTTCCACTACTATAAGAAGTAGAGGGTTTGTAATTAGGATATTTATTTCCTTTTATATAATCACTCATACAAGATATAGTATAGTTAGGAGAACAAATGCCAAAGAGTAGTTATGGTTATAAAAAAACTATGAAGAAAAAAGGTAAAAAGAAAAAGAGGTAGTGGTGAAAATTAAAGGTATAGATATGTCTGGTCTTACAACAAGGCAGCAACAGACAATGAAGAAACATAGTCAACATCATACAAAAAAACATATGCAGTATATGCGTAACAGTATGATGCGTGGTGCAACATTCACACAAGCTCATCAAAGAGCACAGAAGGCTGTAGGTAACTAATGGCGGAGTGGCGGGGAATGAAAGTTAAATTAAATTCGCCTAGTCCTATTCGTAAAGGCGAACCAGGTTATGGTCGCAAAAAATCTAAAGTCTTTGTAATGGATAATGGGAAAGTCAAAAAGATAATGTTTGGCGACCCTAATATGAAAATAAGAAAAAACAATCCTGAAGCTAGAGCTTCGTTTCGTGCTAGACACAAATGTAGTACAGCTAAGGATAAGACAACCGCAAGATATTGGTCTTGCAGAGCGTGGTAAGGAGATTATGGCTGAGAAAAAAGTATGGGATAAAAAAAGACCTAAGTCACTTGGTAAATCAAAACCATTGACTGCTGCTCAAAAAGATAAAGCGAGAGCTAGAGCAAAAAGAGCTGGTAGAAAATATCCAAACTTAGTTGATAATATGTGGGCTGCTAATAAGTAAACATAATGAGCAAAAGTAAAACTTGTTCTAATACAGGTTGTAGAAAAAAATATAAACCTTCTGGTAGAAAACTATATTGTTCTGATGCTTGTAAAAGAAATGCTGCTTGGAAACGTAGCAAAAAAGAAACTATAGTAACAGAAGAAACAACAATAACATCTACGTCACGTGGTAATGATTATCCTAAGTTTGTAGAAAAATACGCAAAGAAACTAGAACAAAAAAAACTTACACAACAACAAGTAGCTGATGTTATGGATTTGACTCGTAGTGTAATTACAAAAATGTATGCTGCTTATTTAGAAGACAAAAAAAATTACGAGTTACAAAAAGATTGGAAGATAGCTAAAAGTACAGTTAAGTCATTACAAGACTTTAAAGAATTTAGAGATAGATATTTTAAAACAGAGACAGGTGAACTATACGAAACAGCAGACTTTCACGAAAATTGGATAAACAGTATTGTTGACGCTATAGATAACGGTAAACAACAAATGATACTGAGTCCTCCTCGTCACGGAAAAACAGATTTACTTACACACTTTGCTGTATGGCAGATATGTAAAAACCCAAACATAAGAATTATGTGGGTAGGTGGTAATGAAGATATTGCAAAGAATGCTGTAGGTGCTGTATTAGACCATTTAGAAAACAATGAATTATTAAACGAAGAGATAAACGGTCCAGGAGAAAAATTCCAACCTAAAATACGTTCAGGTAAGTCTTGGTCATCAGGACAATTTACTATTGGTACTAGAACAGTTACCGGTATTAAATCACCGACAATGGTAGCTGTAGGTAAAGGTGGTAAGATTCTATCACGTGACTGTGACTTAATTATTGCAGACGATATAGAAGACCACGGTACAACAATACAACCTAGTGCTAGAGAACAAACTAGACAATGGTGGACAACTACTTTGTCATCTCGTAAAGAGGAACATACTGCTGTAGTTGTTATAGGGTCAAGACAACACCCTGAAGATTTATATAACTTTTTACTAGAAAACCCTGAGTTTGAAACAATAGTAGAAGAAGCACATAGTACAGAATGTATATTGCCTGAAACAGAAATACAAGAACATACTGACTGTATGTTATGGGCTAGTAAACGTACTTACAAATGGTTAATGTCACAAAAAAATAATGCTGACACTACAGGAGGTAGAGCTATATACGAAATGGTTTATCTAAATAAAGCTTTTGTAGAAGGTATTACTATGTTTAACTCTGAAGATATAGACCAATGTAGAGATATAAACCGAGTTATTGGGCAGGTACCTGCAGGAACACACTTGATTGCAGGACTTGACCCAGCATCTACAGGATTCCAAGCTTGTGTTTTATGGGCTGTCAATACAGATACAGGTCAAATGTATTTAGTAGATATAGAAAACGAAAAAGGTGGCGGTGTTATACAGGCTAAAAAATCTATACAAAGATGGTATGAAAAATATAATTTATCACATTGGGTTATAGAAGAAAATGGTTTTCAGAAAGCAATACGACAAGATAAAGATATAAAAGATTACACAAGTAGATTTGGTATATATTTAGAAGGACATCAAACACAAAAAAACAAATATGACCCAATATACGGTGTAGGAAGTATGCAACAGTTGTTTGAACAACAGCTAATAAATCTACCTTATGGCAATACAGAAAGTGAAACTAAGAGTAATATATATCGTAGGCAACTAATTTATTTTTCATCTGCTGCTAGTAAGGCAAGTAAGGCGAAAAATTATAAATCAGATGTCGTAATGGCTAGTTGGTTTCCATTAAAAGTTATAAGAAGACTAGGAAAAGAACGATTAGCTGAGGTAGGATTAGATTATAAACCTAGTTTTGGAGAATGGAATTTAAGCGATATGAACGAAAGCCCTTGGGGATAAATGAAACCTGAAGAGATACAGTATAAGATAACTCAATTACATTTTGATAATCAAAGTGCGTACTCTACTAGAGGTCGTATACGTGCAATTATGAATGGCGGACCTGATGGTTTATTAGCTTTACTAGGTGACCAAATAAAAGGATTCCAGGATTTCCAAATACCTGTACCTAACTTAATGATGTCAGGTTTAGAACACTTGTCACAAAAAATAGGTCGTATTCCTAATCTAAAAGTAGATGTACCTAACAATAAAGATTCAGATAGAGCTAGAGCTAAAGCAGATAAGATAGCTCGTATTGTAACTTCGTATGATGATACACAAAAACTAGATTTACAAATGCCACAAGTAGGTAGATGGTTACCTGGTTATGGTTTTGCAGTATGGGTTATTAGAGAAAAAATGGGTGCTGATGGGATACCATACCCGTGTGCAGAACTACGTGACCCTTACAACTGTTTTCCTGGTTATTTTGGTGCAGACCAACAACCAAAAGAAATGGCAATAGTACGTAGAGTTCCTAAAACTGCACTAACAAAAGCATATCCTAACTCTGCAGAAAAAATTAATAGCAAAGACTTTTATCAAACTAATACATTAGGAGTAGGAAATGCTTATGGTTCTGCATATACAGATTCTTATAACGGTTCTTGGGCTAACTCAAATGGTGAGGGTGACCTTATTGCAGAGTATTATAACGATGAAGGAACTTATATATTCCATATGACTTCTGCAACTATTCTTGACTTCATACCAAATCCGCTAGATAGTGGACCTGCGTTTGTTATTGCAAAGAAATTTGCTTTTGACAGATTACAAGGACAGTATGACCAAATCATAGGACTTATGGCTTCTATGGCAAAGATTAATGTGATGTCAATAATAGCTATGGAAGATGCAGTATTTACAGAAACTAACATATCAGGAGAAATAGAATCAGGACAATATCGTAAAGGTAGATTTGCTGTTAACTATTTAGCACCTGGTACACAAGTAAGTAAACCTGCATCAAATGTACCTTATCAAATATTTCAACAAATAGACAGAATAGAAAGACAGTTACGTGTTGGTGGTTCATATCCTATAACAGATGACTCACAGTCTCCACTTAGTTTTGCAACAGGTAGAGGACTAGAAGAATTAGGTGCAAGTATGTCACTTATGATTAGAGAATATCACACAGTAATGTCAGATGCTATAGAAATGATTGACTCTAAAAGATTAGAGTGGGATGAAAAAATGTATGGTGGTAAATCAAAAGAGTTGTCTGGTTACTATAACAATCAATTTTTTAGTGAAAAGTATGACCCTGAAAAAGATATACAAGGTGCATACAAAACAAGAAGAGTTTATGGAGCTATGGCTGGTTATGATGAACCACAGAAGATAGTTACAGGGCTGCAATTACTTCAAGCAGGCATCATAGACACACAAACACTACAAGAAAACTTAGATGGTTTAGATAACCTATCTTCAGTAAACAGTAGAATTACAAAAGAAAAAGCAGACAAAGTTTTATTTGATACTTTATTGGCTCAAGCACAACAAGGAGATACGAAAGCAACAATGGCTGTTGTGCAGATAAGAAAGAATCCAGATGATATGCAAAATATCTTGGATAAATTCTTTACTGCAGAAGAACCTGAAATACCAGTCGCTGAACAGGAATTGCTTGGAGGAGGTTCCCTACCACCACAGGGTCCTCCACCAGGCATAGCACAACTATTACAAGGTATAGGAGGATAATGTCAATCAACAAACAATTTGCTGATATAGTATTTAACTCACTAGAAGATATAGATGAGTTAGGTGATAATATATTGCTAGAAGAAGGATTATCAGAACCTAGAATATACACAGACCAAATGCCTCCTTTAGCCTTTCCTTTTGGCTATATGATTATAAGTTCTACATTTATGTTTTATGATGAGGATGAAGATGGTCAGGATTACTAAAAACAATTATAACGGTTCTAGTTTATCTACAGGTCGTAACTTTGTTGACAATACAAGAGGTATGATACCTGGTCTTACTAAAGGTGAAACATATGGAACAGGTACAGATATAGAAAAACAAATAGAAGAAGGTGGACCTTTACCTAGTGATACAAGATTATTTACAGCAGCAGCAAATACACCACCACCTGCAATAGATAGACCAACAGAGAGACAAGAAGAAAGTATTATGACAGGTGCTCAAACAATACAGCCTGGAAATTTTACAGTCTCTAATTCGCAAGGAAATGTAATAGCAAGACCAGGAACACAATATAAAAATTCAGATATGGTATCTGCGTATGTACAATCTGATTTTAATGATGATATTTTAAATATATTAATCCGTACTACCTAATGCTATATCCTGAATATAGCCAATCTAAAAAGGCAGAACAAAATTCTATTACAGAAAAATATTTATTAGATAAACAAAAAGAAATAAAGTTTGATTCTATAACTCCTGAAAATGCAGAAAATATAAAACAATTATCAAATGTTTATAGTTTTGCACCTGCTGGTTTATTAAGTACGTTAGGTAAAAATGGTTTAAATGTACAACAAGCAGAACCTTATGTTTTGTCATATGTAAATAATTATGCAAACGATGGCAGAACAATACGAAAAGATGCTAGAGATTTTCAATTGTCTAATGCAGGAATATTTAGTTGGTGGGATAGTTTAGAAGCTGCAGGTAAAAGAGCTGCGTTAGATGATAGAAATGTTTTTGAAAGAACTAAAGGTCAAATTAAAAAATTTACACAAGTAGCTAGTACAGGAGCTGCTGCATATCCACAATTTATAAACAGAATACTTAAAACTTATATGATTGCTAGAGGTGAAGCAATTAAAAAATCAGTAGCTGAAGGTCAAGATATATCTTTTATAAAAAACGGAGAAGAGTATTTAGATTTAACAAAAGCATTTTCTAATCCTGTATTTATGAAAGAATTTTTTAATCAAATAAAACCAAAATATATTGGTGGAAAAGAAGATTTAACAAAAGATTTTATACCATTTTTTGAAGGTGGAGAAGCATTTGAAAAATCAGGTCCTTCTGCATTAACAGTTGGATTTGAGCAATTTGGTGATAAATTTTTTGATTTAAATGTACCAGGTGATGAATCAGGTTTAGGTAATTCTTGGTTCCCTTACTTTGGTAGTGGTTCTGAAGCTTGGGATGAGTCAAACAGAAGAGGACAGTTATATGCTAATTTTAAAGGTTCAGCATTTTCACCTACTACTGCAGCACAACCTGTAACTATTGGAGGTGTTATAGCAGGACAATTTGTTGATGGTAACAGTAATGCTTATAGAAACATATCAGGGTTTGTTGATGGTGCAATATTTTTAAGAGGTGATTTATTAAACAAAGTACAAGGAATATCACAAAGCACAAGACAAAGATATAAAGCATTTGGGTTAATTAAAGAAACAGGTAGAAATGGTGTTACAAGATATTTAACTGCAGATAGAGAAAAAGCATTTAATTATTTTATGAAATCAGATGAAGGTTCACAAATAATAAAAGCTTGGGCAGAAAACTTAGATGATGTAAATAATATTGTAAAAAACTTTACTCCTAATATGGCACAAGATTTAATAAGAGCAAGCAATTTAAAATCAATTACACAAAAAGAAGAAGCTGTAAGAACAGCATTTCAAAAATGGGTATTACAAGACCCTAAAGGAATGCCTAATATGCCTGGAGGCTACAAATGGAATAAGACTGTAGAAAGTATAGGTCTTAATAGAATATTTAAAAATTTATCAAATAATGAAAAAGATAAAGCTAGAAGGTTGTGGGGTGATTGGACTCCTAAAGATACTTTTGTTTGGCAAAACCAAGATGAAGTAATTGAGAATACAAGAAGATTTATTATTAACTCAAGAATACCTGCAGAAAAAGGAAATAGATTATTAGCAAGTTTTGTTAATGCAACACTACAAAACACAGATGAAGTTATTGGTTACACCAATCAAAAAAAAGTATTTAATAAAATATTAGATGCTGCAGGCGAAGCTATGGAAGAAGCTAAAGAAAGACCAGATGTAATAGAATCATTCCTTGATATTACAAAAGGTAACCTTAGAGGTTTTAGTACAGAGTCTGTAGGAAGTTATTGGATAAGCGATATATTAAGTTGGCATAATGTAAAAACTGCAGCAAATAAAGTTTTGCGTGGAATAGAAGGAATTTTTCCTGGTCAAAGAGCAAAGCTAGATGATTTAGGAAACCAAATAATTATTGATGCTCAACCACAAAAAGCACCTACTCCGCATTTACCACAACAATTACTTAAAGAAAGCATAACTGTACCTGATATGAGAAAAATAAGAAACAGCACAGGCAGAGTATCAAGAGGTATTAGAAATATGGAACTTGCATACGGTAGAAAAATTGCACAAGGTATAGATAAATATTTTGATAAAGACTTAGTTGATACAGGATGGTTTGAAACAAGTAGAATTATTGATACTCCTAGATTAGCAACACGTTCAATAATTAATTTATTATGGGGTGTACAAAAAGGTATATGGACACCTTTACAGTTAATAACTAGAATTGCTTTCCCTGTAAGAATTACAGCAGATGGTCAAGCTAAATTAGCAGCAGATGGTTACCCGTCTTTATTTAAACATCCAATGGAATATTTTGGATTATTGTTAGGAAAAAATAACAAAACATTAGCAGGTGAAGTTGTTACAAAAACAGAAGCATTTGGTAAAGTATCACGAGATAATACAAGATTGTTTTTTGGTGATACCGTAATAGAAAATCTAAAAAAAGGTTACGTAGATTTTAATATTACTGATGCTTTTGAAAATGCTAAATTAAAAAAAGAATACTTAACATCTGTCATAGAAGAAATTAAATTATTAAATTTAGGTAAATTAACAAACATAGTTGCAGATAACATAATTAATAACATTGATGAAGCAACATTAGCTAAAAGAATGTTTAGAGGTGATTTAGATAATCTAAGATTAGAATATCAAACAGGTTTATTAGATGACAGTATGAATCCTAGTAGTGCTTTATCTACATACGAAAAAACTTTAGCTTATGTACAAACTTTGTATCAAAGAGTAAGAGAAGCCACAAGTGACCCTGCTTTATTAAAATTTATTGCTAGCGGTTCAGATAGTTTAGATATAGTAAATAAAAAAGGAGTTACAGAAACTTTAAAAGTTATTGATGTACCGCAAGGAAGCACAATAGCAGAAATGTTACAAACAGTAAAAAGAGCAACTATAGATGACAAAAAACTTTATAAATACGTTGAAGATTTATTTGACGAATTATCTCCACAAATAAAAGAAGTGATAGCTGAAGGTGGAGAACCTGTGTTTATGGGATTTCCATTAGTGCAACAAGGAAGACCGTCTATAAAACTTACTGATGTAAAAGAAGTAACAAACCAAACACGTAAAATACTTGATGCTGCAATTACAGCATTGTTTGAGTTCCCTGCAGGAATAGAGAGAACATTCAACAGAAGTCCTTTGTATAGAACAATTAGAGGCAAAGCTTATGGTGATGGGTATATGTTGTTACCCCCTGAATTACAAAAAGAGTTTATAGAAAATATTAATAAATTACCAAAAATGTTTACTACAAGAATTAAAAACGATAAATTTATAAAAGGCATAGAAAAGTTTTTTGATTTAGATGCTTTAAATAAATCTACAAAAGAAATAATAATGGAAGCTGTAGAAGAAGCTAAAGGTAAAAAACCACCTGAAGGTGTACAGTTGTTTGAAAGTCTTGACGAATTAGAAGAGTTTGTAGATGCTAGAGCATTGTTTATACATAACAATTTATTGTTTAATTTGTCAGAAAGAGGTTACTTTGCTGACGTAACAAGATTAATGTACCCGTTTATGGGTGCCTACATAGAGCAAGCAACAACTTGGACAGGTGTATTATCACGTAATCCTTTCGCAATTAGAAAAGCAGGATTAGTTGTTAATGGTGCAGAACAAGCAGGGTTTATAACTGAAGGTCCTAATGGTGAAAAATATTTTGCATATCCTTGGGTAGGTCCTGCTGTAGAAGGTAATTATTTTTATGACCAAAGTCAAAGAATAAAGATAAATGCTATGGCACCTTTGCAAGCTATCAATATGGTTACACAAGGTAACGGTCCTGGTGCAGGTCCTTATTTACAAATACCTGCAGGGATGATGATACCTGACAAACCCGAGTTTGATTTAATACAAGAACACTTTAATCCTTTTGGTGTAAAAGTTACAGATGCAGAAACCTTACAAAAATTTGGTGCAACATATTTATTACCTGCATATATGACAAAAGCTATAACTGCTTGGACAGAAGGAGAAGGTATATTTGCAGATGAATATTTGTGGAATACACACGTAGTACAAACAGCTAAAGCAATAGCAGTAACAGGATATTACATAGATAACTCTGGTCAGATAGTAAGTGTTATGAACGATGCAGGTGCTATAGACCAAGATAAATTATTAGAAGGTGCAAGAATAGTAGGAACAAATACTTTATTGGTTAGAGCATTTGACCAATTTTATTTACCTGCAGGATATACCTATGATTACAGACTTAGAACAGATGCTGAAAATGTAAATGATTACAAAGAAATATTTGGCAAAGATGTAGAACTAGGAATAGATGGAGAAGGTTATCTAAGATTTACAGCAGTTATGTCAGCATACAATAATTTAAAAACAGTTTTTGATGGAAGTGATGAAGCAGCAATATTAGCTATGACACAAATACTAGGACCAGATTGGTTACAAGGTGGTGAAGGTATAGAAGCATTAACATATTTAACACGTGGTTCTAGCTATAACGAAGCAGGAATAAGAAGCACAACAGAAGTAGGATATGATTGGGAAAGAAGTAATTCTAATTTAGAAGAATATATACCAGATGTGTTTGGATTATTTGCTCCTGCACCACAACCAGGTGCTGACTTTTCTTATGAAGCAAGATTTGAACAATTAAGAAAAGGTAACATTGTAAAACTTACAGCAGAAGAGTGGATAGAAAATTCAGCTAAAGTTGTAGGTAGTCGTATGTGGTCATACCTTACTTTACAAAAAGAAAGAGAAGTAGGAAGACCATTAAATAACAAAGAAAAAGGTGACATATTTGAAATGGTTGACACTATGTTTCCTAATTGGTATGTAAAGTCTATAACACTATCTCAAGATGTAACAAGATGGAATGAAATAGAACTAGCATTAGGTATTGATGTAAGAGGTCAAGATAAACTACCTGATGATATTTTAAAACAAATACAAGAAAGTCCTTTGTATGCACCGTTAAAAGAATATATGGATTTACGTGAAGGTACACTTTTACAAATAGGAAAAATAAAAGGTATAGATAACAAGTATGGTAACGTTGCTAGCCAACATTATTATTTAAAAAACACTATGTTGACACAACCTTTTAGAAAAAACTTACAATTAGCTGGAGAAAGACTAGCTTATCAAAGTCCAGAGTTTGCAGTATTTTGGAACTTAATAGGTTCTAAAGAGTTAAATAAAGAGTATTATGAAGATAGAGAAGGCAATATAATATCTGTCTTAGAAGAATTGGATAATTAAATGATTACAGTATATGGACCTAACGGTGAAACAAAAAAAATAAATGCTAGGTCAGTTGTTGAATGGTTAGGTGATAATCCTGGTTGGTCATTAGATAATCCAAAGACACCTGTTGTAGATGAAGCTGATGATTCTTTAAAAATTATTAATCAAGCATTAGCAGGACAACAAGATGCTATATCTGAAAGAACACCAGAAGAAGTTGCTGAAGAAGTATACGCACAAGCAGAAATGGGTATTTATTACTCTGGCATACCAAATGTATTACCTAACCCTAATTGGCAAAAGGGTATGGATATAGAAGAAAAGTATGTACCAGCCCAAGCTGCATATCCTGGAATAAACATAATACCTAGTTATGAAGGAGATTTATATTTATCAGGTCCTAATTTTAATCCGGTAAACATAGGAAATATGCAAGAACTTTTAGAAGATGCAGGTTACTTAGATGAAGATAGTTACAACCCAGGACATAATGATGGTCCTACTAAACAAGCAGTACGAGCTTGGTTTGGTGATGTAAACGGAGCTACATTAAACTCTTGGGCTACAGGACAAAATTTAAATATAGACCCTATGCAATTTTTAGGTAATCAAATAAACAATAGATTTACAAGTCAATTACAACAAATAAAAGATTACACACAAGAAGTTATGCAAACTGTAGATAGAGGCAAGATGCTTAGAGATGGTGTACAGAAACTTGTAGGTAACAGAAGAGATTATACAAGTGCAGAACTAGATGCTTTTAGACAAAGTATGAATGAATTGATAGATAAAGAAATACAGAGAAATGAAGACATAGCTATCTTTAAATTAAATCAAGAGTTCGGTAAATTACCTGACCCTGAAGCAATAGCAGAGTTAGGTTTAGAAGGTGCTGAAGGTGCTACATTTATGGCAGAAGCACAAGCACAGGCTACACAACCTGAAACATTTAGTGCAGCAGAAGCATTTATAGAAAAGTACGGACCTGAATATAAATCATTTAGAGAATATCCCGAAAGACAAGCTAAAGCACAATTAAATTTTAATAATGTTAACAGGTCTATATTAGGTACATCTATGAGGATTACATAGTGGAGTCACAAACTTATACAATAGAAGATGTTATAGCTGCGTTAAACGATGTAGGTTATGTAGATGAAAATGTAATAAATTACATAGTTCCAATAATTGCATATGAATCACGAGTTAATGGCATACCTTTTACACAAGATGCTAAAGACCCTACATCAGATTCTTGGGGTATATATCAAACAAACATAAACACAGAGATGGCTGCTATTTACAAAGTTATGACAGAAGAAGGTATTAAATTACCAGGTCTTACTTCAGAACAAAAAAAACAACTAACAACTAACGTAGTTCCTGATAAAAATAATAACAACAAAATAGATAATGATGAAGACCAAAGAGATTTTACAAATGCACAAAAAAAAGTAGTTAGAGAATTTTTAAAAAATGCAGATTTAACAACACAAACCAAAATATTTAAAGCTATGTATGATATTAAATCAAAAGAATTAAAGACAAATGATGTTCCAAAAGTTATGAAAGGTTTATATTTAAACACAACTAAAAAATTTTATATAGAGAAACAAGCAGAAGCTGTTGAATTTAAGACTAAAATGGATGCAGAGATAAAATTATATAACAGAGAGCAAAGTAAAATTATGGAACAAGAAAAACTTAATCAAGAAGAAATAGATAAATTTAAAAGAATGGCTGCTAGTCAAAACGTAAAGCCTACTATTGACCCAACTGTACGAACACCAAGAGAAATGGAATTTGCAGATAAATATAGAACTTCTGTAGACCCTAGTCTCAACACTGCATTAACAAATGTTTACTCTACGTTATCTAAAGCAAAGAAAAAAGCTATTGATTCAGGAATAGAAATACTCTAATGGTAAAAGTTTATAGAAAAGATTTAGGATTTGGTGAAGGCACTGATGGTCAAAACTATTATGAAGTATCAGAGGAAAGAGCTAAAGAATTAGCTTTAGTTGGTTATACAACAAATCCAAAAGAAGCAAATGTTGGTAGAGCAGACCCTGGTGGTTCTATATATACAGGTGTAGATACACCAAATATGTATATTGCAGAAGAAGTTAGTCCTCCACAAGACACAACAGCACAAACACCTGAACAAGCTCCTGATACAGAAGTTGTTGACATAGACCTTATGGCTATACCTAAAGGTGCAGAGTTTTGGAATTACGAAGGTAACATAGCTATTGTATATAGAATACCTGGTGACCCAAATGCTACACCACTAAGATATACTTCTAGTCAAGAAGATTTAGTAGCAATTTTTGGACCTATAGAAGCAGAGAACATTACATTTACAGAACCTTCTAAAGATGATTGGGATAGAAGTTTAGTCTTTGGTAACTCTGTAGAATTGTATGACCCTTCAATAATAGACCCTACTAGAAATCCTTGGGAGTCTTTTGTAGGTGCAGTAGAAAAACAAGCAGCAGTTAGACCTTGGTTAAAGTCTGAAGAAATGTTGTATCTTTTAGCAGAAGCAACGCTAGAAGGTAGAACAGTAACTGATGCTGAATGGGAATCTACTGAGTGGTGGAGAACACACACACAAGCAGAAAGAGAATGGTTGTTATTAGCACAACAAGTTAATCCTGACACAGGCGAAGTAATGACTAAAGATGCTTTAGAAAAAGTTTTTGATGACAGGATAAAAATAAAAAACGCTATGGTTTCTGCAGGAATATTTAATTTAAATGATGACTTAGTTAATTGGGTAGCTGAAAAATTTACAACAGGACAATGGTCAGGTACTTATACAGATGAACAAATAAAACTTTTAGCTGACCCACAATTACCTGGAGATATAGATACAGGTATGCAAACTTTTATAGACCAAGGTGGAGTAACTTTTGACACTACTAGAGCAGGTGAACAACAAGTAAAAGATTTAGTTGCACAATGGTGGGGTCCTGTATTTGGTGCAAACGTAAAAGATAGTCAAATAGAACAATGGGCAGGTATGTTGCGTAATGACCCTAATGGTGAAATAAAACTAATAGATAAATTAAAAGCATCAAGAAAAAGTTTGTTTCCTGAATATGACGAAGATTTAACTTATGAAGAAATAGCATCACCTTGGAGAGGATTTGTACAGAATGCTTGGGGTCAAAATGTTGACGATGCTTCTAATGTAGTGCAAGAAGTTATAAAACTAAATGATACAGTTAAAGCAGGACAATATTTATTTAAAAAAGGTTTAGAAGATAATGTAGCTAAACCTACACAAGAAGCACTAAAAGCTATGTCTCAAGCTTTTGGTTCAGGACAAAGAGGTAGAATATAATGGATGAGTTTTTACAATTAGCTAAAAGTTTATTTCCTTATTTACCTGATGATGTAATTAATAAATACGTAGATTACTACGCAGAGTCAGATAGGAATATAGATGTTGCATTAGGTAAATTAAGACAAGACCCTATTTATGATGACTACTTTCCTGGTAACAAAAGAGCTGATAAAACAGTTAGATATAATGAAGCAGAATACCTTGCTGTAAAAGAAAGTTATAAATTATCTTTAGAAGATTTTGGATTAAATCCTGAGTTATTTGATGATACATTTAGTAACTTAATAGCTGGTGATGTATCACCTTCAGAATTTAAAACAAGAGTTGGCATTGTTTTTGAAGGTATAAAATCAAACATACCTCAAGTGAAAGAATTTTATAGTGCTAATTACGGCATAGATTTAACTGATGAAGCTATATTTGCATCTGCAATAAAACCAGAGTTAGGTGAACAAATACTAAACAAACAAATAGCAGTATCACAAATAGGTGGAGAAGCTAGAAGAGCAGGTTTTGGAGATACTATATCATTAGAAAAAGCACAAGAATTACAAGCTGCAGGTATAACACAAGCACAAGCTAGACAGTTATTTCAAGAAGCACAATTAGAAGTACCTAGAATACAAGAACTACAAGCTAGAGGTGGTAGGCAAGTAGATGATGTATTTGGAGTAGAAGATTTTACTGAAGCAGCAGTATTTAGAAGTCCTGAAGAATTAGAAGAAGTAAGAGTTTTAGAAGCAGAAGAAGCAAGTAGATTTACTCCTATGACAGGTCCTGCTAGAAGAGGACGAAGGGTACAAGGTTTAGTACAAGAATAGCTTGACATACTATATCTAGTGGTATAATAAAATTATAGCCTGGTAGCCTCGGCATAAAATAGACGCTGCACCTCCGGTTTATATCTGGCGTGTAAACTGAGTAAACAATTCGCCTAGTATCTGAATAGCCGAAAGTGGCTGACAATTTTTGTTATTCTTTATTATTATTTGTCGCCTATCGCATTACATTCCCAAGGGTAATGCAGTTAATAGCAATACTTGGAGTAGGAGAAAAAATGGAAAACGAAGTAGAAAATACAGTAGAAGAGACACAAGAAGATAACAATGCTATGAAGCAAATGCGTGACCGCATTAAAGAACTTGAGTCAGTAGAGAAAGAATATAAATCTGTACAGATGGATAACGCCATCAAAGATGCAGGATTTGACCCATCTAAAGGCGAAGGTAAAGCATTAAAGGACTTGTACAAAGGCGAGTTAGAAGCAAATGCTATAAAAGAATTTGCATCTGATTATGGTTGGGGTGAAGCTCAAGGTGAAACTCAAGCTGAGCCAACTCAAGAAGAATTACAAAGACAAAGAGTTGTTTCTAGTCAGGATAATTTAGATACTGTAATAGAAGCGTCAGTTCCTGTAGAACCTGTAGGCATTGATGACCAAATAAATCAAGCACAAGTTGATGGTGATTGGCAAACAAGTTCTAATCTCAAAGCAGAAAAATTAAGAGCACTAACACAAAAACAGTAAAGGAGATTTAAATGGGTGCAGTAAGCGGATTGGGAGACTCTTATGACCTCCCGAATTACGTGGGTGAGTTATTTAATATAACTCCAAATGATACTCCGTTCCTTTCTGCTATTGGTGGAATGACAGGAGGTAAATCAGTTACCTCTAAACAATTCACCTGGCAAACAGTTGATAATGCGTCAGCAGCTCAAACAGTAGCTGTTGAAGGTGCAGATGCAACTTTCGCAGAGAGAAGCAGAAGTGAAGTAACAAACGTTACTCAAATTATGCAATATGGTGTACACGTATCATATACAAAACAGGCAGCAACAGGAAACCTTTCTGGTCAATCTATATTAGGAAACCAACCAGTTCAAGATGAATTGGCTTTCCAATTAGATATGGCTATGAAGAGAGCAGCTAGAGATATAGAGTTCTCTTTCCTTAGAGGTACTTATGTTGCAGACACAAACGTAACAACAGAAAGAAAAACAAGAGGTATGTTATCAGCTATTTCTACTAACGAAGTAGCAGGAGGTAACGCAGCTCTTGACCAAGCAAAAGTAAATGCTTTGATGAAAGCTATGGCAGATTCAGGAGCTCCATTTGAGCAACCTGTAATTATGGCTAACGCTTTCCAAAAGCAAAAACTATCTTCAATTTATTCAAGTGCATTAGCACTTGCACCAAGAGATAGAAACTATGGTGGTGTTAATATCAACACTATAGAAACTGACTTTGGTGAAGTAGGAATTGTCTATAGCAGACACTTACCTGCTGAAGATTTAATTTGCGTTGACCTTGCGTATTGTAAGCCTGTATTCTTAGACATTCCTGGAAAAGGACACTTCTTTGCAGAACCACTTGCACAAACTGGTTCAGCTTATAAGTTCCAAATCTATGGAGAGGTCGGATTAGAATATGGTCCAGAGCAATTCCACGGCAAAATTACATCACTATCTACTTCCTAATAAGTAGTTAGATAGTATATTTATTAGAGGGAGATAAATACTTCTCCCTCTAGTAACATAGGTATATATGGCAGCAGTAAGCACACTTGTAGATAGAATATATAGAGATTTTTTAAACAAACCAGATGATTTATCTGCGTTTTCTCGTTTAGATGGAGCTATGTCAGACACAACAGGTACAACACTTACCTACGAATCTGGTTTATTTTCATCTGAAGAAGAAAACTTATTAGGTAATGGAGCATTAGTAGAAGTTGACCAAGAGTTAATGTTAGTAACTGCTGCTAATACATCTACTAGAACACTTACAGTATCAAGAGGTTACTCTGGTACAACTGCTGCAACACACGCAGATAAAACAAACATATTTATAAATCCTACATTTCCTCGTAAATCTGTATTTGACGCAGTAGCAGATAACATAGTAAGGCTTTATCCTGCATTGTACAATGTGACTACAACAAATGTTACATCTAGTAGCACATTTGCAGAAGTTCCTGCAACTACAGTAGAAATATTAACTTCTTATGTACAAAATGCTAGCGGAGAACAATACACATCTGCTGGTATAGAATTACTTAAAAACTTTCCTCCATCATCTACAAATACAGCAGTACAGTTTTACAACACAGCAAATGGCAAGACAGTAAATCTTGTAGTAAAAAGAAAATTTGTAAGACCAACAGCAGAAACAGATGATTTATCTACTGCTTGTTTTTTAGAAGATGAGTATGAACAGATAGTTATGGTTGGTGCTGTTGCAGATATTATGGGTGCTACAGATGTAGATGCTTCAACACAAGAATTTATTACAGAAAAACTAGCTGCTGAAAGTTACCCAATAGGTTCAGGAGAAAGACTTAGAAATGCACTACTTAGGCTTAGGTCATTGTTGATAGATGAAGCAAGAGGGAACTTGCGTTCTTTATATCCTGCTCCTGTATCAATAATGAACATAAACTATAGTGCATAATGGCTGTATTACCTTCACCTAGCAATACATCTGCACCTGAATCACAAGGTTTTGAAGCTAACTTAGATGACTTATTTCTAAGATTTGCTGTAGGTCCTGGTAGGCAGATGAATATAAACACTGCTCCACTACAGGCACAAGCTATACAGACATCAGAAACACCAGAAGATTTCCAACAGGAGTTTGGTCAGATATTTTCTAGGACAGACTTTGCAGGTGGTAGTGGTTTAGACAAAGCACACCAAAGAAATGCAAGTCCTAATGACTTCCAAAGATATTGGGATAGCAAAGGTATTGATGTATTTAGCGGTAAAGAAGTAGGACAGGAATACAAAGTATCATTACTTCACGATACAGATGAAGTGCAAACAACAACTGGCACAAATTTATATATGCAAGAGTTGGGCGGAGAAATATTTTATGCAGATGGTGCTGTACTTAAAAAAGTATCAACACCACTAACTGGTACTGTATCTGATGATGGTACACCTAGTGCAGGTAACAACATTACCGGTATGGCTGTATTAGGTAGCAAGTTATATTTAGTTGCTAATGGAGATATTTATGTAAGAAACAGTGCAGGTAGTTATGCTACTTACAATACACACAAGACATTTGATAAGTTATGGTCTATGAAAGGTAGATTAGTTGCTAGTGCTACTAACGGTGAATTACACGAAGTAGCTGCTACATCAAGTCCTCCTACTATGAAAGCATTACCTAGCGGTAGTTCTTGGACAGATGTTGCTGATGGTGGTGCAGTTGTATTAGCAACAGCAGATGATGGTTATATATATTCTTTTGCTGATGAATCATCAACACTAACACTAAAAGGTCAAACATTTGTAGAGGGTGAAGTACCTAATGCAATAGATGCAGCACAAGGTTTAATATTTTATGGAACATATCAGAATACTGCTAGTGGTAAGATTGGTAGATTGTATGTAGCAGAGATAACAAATGCTAATAATTTGTATGTACTTGTAAATGCACAGTTAATAAAACAGTGGGGTGACGGAACAACAACACTTAATCAGGCACCTTATAAAATAATATCTACAAGAGACAGTATTTATACAGGTATTGTAGATAGTGCAAGTAAAACTAATCTGTGGCGATATTACTTACCAACAGGTGGTATAGCTAGAGATGTAGAGTTTGCAGAAAGTGGAATAGTAGAAGGTCTAGCTGTATTTTCAGATAGGTTATTTGCTACCGTGTCAGGCGGTGGTTTGTATAAAGAAAGTACAAATTATGTATCTACAGGATATGTTATTACACCACTTGCAGATTTCTTTACATCAGAAAAGAAACAGTGGGTTGGAGCTAAATTAAATACAAACGTTGTAACATCTGGTTCTGTAAAATTGTTTACTTCTACGATTGCAGGAGATATTAACAACTCAGATGCTGCTACTTGGGCAGAACAAGTATCTATATTTTCAGGAACAGGTGGTGATGAAGAAGTTATGACACTTGTAGATGGTAGATGGATTGCAGGCAAGATAGAAATAAACACAGATGACGTTACACAATCACCAGAAATGTTGTCATTTGCTATTAGAGGATTCCAGCTTGTTAATGACTTAGTTGTAGATATGCCTATAAATATATCAGACCAGATAGAAAGACCATTTAGAAAAGCATTACGAGTACAAGGTCAAGGAGATTTAGTGTATCAAGCACTTCGTAACAAAGAAGGTAAGAATGTTCAATTAGAGATATTCAGACCAGATACATTATTACGAGGTATAATAGAAAATGTTAGCAGTCCTATAGAGGAAATAAGTCCTAGAGGGTCTGTAACAATGTATTGTCTTGTTAGATTTAGAGGTAGTAAAGTAGTACAAACCTCAACATCTGGAGTAGGATTAGGTATAGAACTATTAGGAGTAGGACAGCTAGGATAGAATGACAGCACAAGAAACAAACTTATTAAATGCGTTTGAAACAACTTTAACAGGCACAATAGGTGCATCAGATTTAACTTTTACTGTAAACTCTGTAACAGATTCAGCTTCTAATACACTTGCTGCTCCTTGTTACTTAGTTTTAAACCCAGATAGTGCAACAAATAGAGAGGTTGTACAAGTTACAAGTATTAATGTTGGTACAAAAACACTTACATTAGACAATATAAACAAAAGATATTTAACAGGTTCTGCAGCAACATCAGGTTTATCACACGCTTC
>VTLG01003640.1_pt1 | contig 19691 bp, 34 predicted proteins | sample 4694571 | NCBI WGS metagenome assembly VTLG01 (sample SAMN12604809, study PRJNA352737) | marine metagenome | biome: ENVO:00000447; feature: ENVO:00000209|ENVO:00000569|ENVO:01000036; material: ENVO:00002151; isolation source: viral sequences binned using virsorter ...
CCGATGCAGATTTAACATCAACCAACACATCATCTATAACCGCATCGATGTGTCCTTTGACTCCTTCTAGTTTAACTTCTTTCTGTTGATCCTTTACAACGTGTCCAGACTCTTGTGCCAAGAACAACAATAGTGCTTCTACTATGTTGCCGTAGAAGAAACGCATACGTAATTGTGGTGATATTTTTCTCTTCTTAGTATCGTTCATCTCGTACCAGAGTTTACGATCTTCTCTACCTACAGCCGATAATCGTAAATTCTTGCGTTCACCTTCATAAGGTTCAAGAAAACGAGTAACCTCATATTTCATAGTATCTAAAAATAAATTTAAATTATCAGTATCTAACTTGTGTTTACCTGTGTCGATAAGCGTGTGTATATCTTCTACTAACGTAGAAATTTTTTTAATTTTTTTAACCATGTGTATGTATGTCCTACGTTAATAAAAAATACTAGTAACCCATCCCTCATTACTAGCCAACTTAGTGCTTTATACTAAATCCCCTACCATTGAAAGTGAGTAGTTTTTAAAGTCATACTCAGGACTCAGGAGACAACTTATAATTCGTTCATATCCGCATCATCAAGAACAAATCCATCTTCTTCATCTAGATCATCCCCACCGCCAGTGTACTCTGTTAAGCTAACAACCATCATAGAGTTTAACGATGCACTGACACCAGATTTACCTTGAAATTTCCATTCATAAGGATTGATAGAAACTTTAATTTTACTTCCGTTACCTACAAACTTATCTGTAGGCCAAGGATTTTTCTTACTATCCATAACTCTTGGTGGGCGTACTGTCTTAGCAGTAACATAAGATCCTTGATCTGCTTTGTCACCTTCACCAATCTTAACAGTTATGCCAACGTTTTCCAACTCTTTTACTGTTTTCTTATCTAGCTGGCATATGTCAACTTGATACTTAGATGACATAGAATTAGGCTCTAATACACTTGCCCATTTTGCTGTACCACTTACGATCATATTGATTTCCTTTATTTTGTGTTTACATTAATGTGTTTCGGCCCAATTAAGACCAACTTTTGCATCAGCATTAAGAGGTAGCCTTACCCCTAGTATACTTCCTGCTTTCTGCATTGTCAAGTCCGAAGCTGAAATTATTTTGTCAACGTCCTCAACATGCACCTCGAACTGCATCTCATCGTGAATTGTGTTAACGAGATACGCTCTAAGTCCTTCTTGTTTTATGTAGTCATCCATACAGATAGACCATTGTTTACAAGTGATAGCACCTGCTCCTTGCAACAATGTGTTCAAGGAAGCATGTTGATGACGTACTAGTATACGTCTACCATCCAGACCTTCAATGCTTCCTACTTCTGACAGACGCTGTACCTTACTAATTAATCTAGCCAATGATGGCATATTATTTAAGAAATCTCTTTTTAATCGAGCACCATCAGTAGCATTGCCACCTACAACCTTACCTAGTTTCTCTGCACCTGCACCATATAAAAATGCATAAATGAACGTTTTACTCTGTGCTCTTGTTGTCAATCCAGCAGCTTTCATGTTTACAGTATGTGGATCACCATTAACTACTACGTCCATGTAGTCTTTGTCACGCATATAATGTGCTAACATACGTAGCTCTAAACCTTTTGCATCCATACCTACAATACGGTACTGTTCGTTAGGAGAACTCCAACAAGATCTACACTCCTCACCGTAAGGTTTGTCATTTGACACTACATTAGCCATATTAGGATTAGAGTGCGTCATACGGCCTGTTACAGCACCCATAGTGTGTACATCTCCATGTACTCTACTGTTTTCGTCAAGATTATCTAACCATGCTTCTACAGTCTTCCATCGTGTCTCTAGCATCTTCCACTCTGCTAGCTTCTTAGCTGGTTCTGGAGCAGTATTAGGGATAGTCTCTAAGTTTTCTTCACAAACTTTTGGTGATCCCTTTGGTGTAAATACTTTTGGTTTCCAACCACATTCATCTAGACGTTCTATTATCTGTTTTGGACTAGCTAGGTTGAAGTCACGGTACTCAAATACAGAGAAAGAACCACCAATGTCATTTATGTCATCTACGTAATGCATTACACCAGAACGAGACATCTCACCATTCTGTTTATACTTTGGTGTTACTTCTTTTAAAAATTTAGGTTTAGGTTTAAAATGTTGTTTTATTTCTCTCTGTATCATCTGTGCTTTCTGTTTAGTATGTGTAAATAAACTTACAGCCTTGTCACGATCTAGATAGAAACCATGTATCTTCTGCTTCTGTATAATGTGTGCTATACGATGTTCTAAAACTATACTCTGTTTAGAAAATCTACTACCAGCCATGCGTAATTGTTTATAAAGTTTGTCAGTAATAGCTACATCCTTCTTGCAGTACACAAGCATCTGTTCAGAGTATTTATTGAAGTCATTGAACTCAAGTTTATTGTAGCCTAAAGTCTCACCCCATTTTGCCAGAGAGTGACCACCTTCTCTGTCAGGATTAAATAACCTAGATAGTATGAGTGTATCTACTACGGTAGTGTAGTCTATCTCTACACCCCAAAGCTTGTTTAACACAAGAAAATCAAATCCTATGCCATTGTGTGCTATGAGTATATCATCCTTTAACAAGTAATTTTTAAATGATTGTTTATCCGTAAACACTTTGTACTCAGCATCTGGTGTGTTATGCTCTTTACACACAACACACCAAATAACTTTAGCATCTATTGCATCAGTTTCTATGTCGATAATTAGCTTACGTGGACTACTCATCTGTATCTTCGTTAATACCCTCATCTTCTACATCTACGTAGAATTGTTTGAAAAGAATACCATCAGATTCGTCAGGTGCTAATCTCCAATGCCACTCTCTGCGGTCAGAATATTTTCTGCACAATGTTTCTAACTCATTTAAAAAAGCATCTTGTCTAGAACTAAGCATAATGTTTTATCTCCTTAATCTCTAAATTTAAATTTTTTAGAATCTGGTAAATCAGACATAACTCTAGGAAATTGATTTTTTAAACTAACTTCTTCGTCTATAGCTGAAACAACATCCCTAAAAACTTCTTGATTGTATTTAGTTACATCAATTTCACTAATAATGCGTATACACTCATAATGTTGTTTTGTCAACGCATTAATTCTTTTATAAGAATATTGCAATTGGTCTTGTAAATCTTGTACATTATTTCGTAACTGTACATTTTCACTTTTCATCTCGATAACGTGTTCTTGTTTCATTGTCTGTATCCTCTATGTACTTGTTGTATATGTCAGCATTATTTAACCTAGAATACCTTTTCTTACTAGCAACAATTCGTTGCTTGTATTTTGGTGTTCTTAAATCTTTTGCGATATGATTTTTGATTATTTTATCTTTTTGTCTTCTTCGATAACTCATATCAAATCCTTGATATCATTAAGTTAAATTAAATGTTGACAAATTATCATAATTAAGCTTATACTATATTTAATATAATTGCAAGGAGAAAATACATGGAGACAGTATATAGTTACATCGAAACTTCAGAATCTAATGTAATACCTACAAAGGATTTAACACAGAATATACAAAAAGCAGTAGGTAATAAAATATTTACTGTAAACTTCTTTACTAAAAACTTTGATCGTAGAGAACTAACTGGAAGGTTAAATGTACTAAAGTATTGTGGTACAGGAAAACCTACTGTAGACTTAGACAAGTATCTTGTAGTATTTGAAATGAGTAAAAAACAATACCGCAATGTAAATGTCAAAGGAATAGCTTGGATAAAATTTCAGAATAAGAAGTGGATGTTTTAATATGGGAATTGTTATTGTTGTGTACTCAGTTCTTACTGGGTTTTCTTTTGTGTCAGATAACCAAGAGTTCTTTGACACTGTAGGTAAACAATTAGACAATGGTTATGAATGGCATTATACTGGAGTACAAGAACCTCCAGAAAATACTACGTATATACCTCTGCCTATTCCTAGTATACTCTTAGATGATAAAGACAAAGAGTATATTATGTTCCAGTTGAAGAAAGGGGAATAGTATGCAGTGGGATAAGATTGAGGAATATGCTCAGTACGTACTCAACAAATCTCAAGAAAAAGATGATGTGTACTTACATGAGATGTGCTGGAAACTTGTAGAATTTACAAAACCATATACAATTGATCGAATTACTCAAATTCCAGACGATGAAATATTCGGGTGACAATGCTAAAAGCATTAAAAAATAAGTTGCATATGTTCAAAATGTGGTGTAAAGGTTATCGTGTTATCTATCGTGTTACACCTAAACATACTCCAAAAATAACAAAGGATACTAAATAATGAATATATTTCACTTGGATGAAGATCCAGAAATATGTGCTGTGTACCATTGTGACAAGCACGTAGTTAAAATGATCTTAGAAACTGCACAGATGTTGTCTACTGCATGGAGACAAAGTGACACTCCACCTGTTTCTGTGTACAAAGAAGCTTACCTCAATCATCCTATGACTAAATGGGTACGAGAAACTCAGTATAATTATATGTGGACTTATGAATTGTTTCGTGAACTACAATCAGAATATACATATAGGTACAATAAGATACACAAAAGTAGTGCATTGAATAATGCATTGTATGCTGTTCCTGATTATTTAATACGAAGTTTTAACGATCAAGACAGCAAGTTAACAAAACCACCTCTTTGTATGCCAGAACATTACAAAGAAGATGATGATTACATACAGAGTTATCGTAATTATTATATACATGATAAATTTGATATAGCTAAGTGGACAAAGAGGAGTGTACCAGAATGGATATCGATGCATTAGAAGATGAGAGTTATGAAAATCAATTACATCTTCTTAGAGCCATAAAATTTATCAGAATATTAATCGAAGAAGAAAAGTTTGATGTTAAAGAAGCTCTCGATCTTACAACCATACACTATGGTTTAACGTTTTCTGAAATAACTAGCTTTGAGTATAATTTAAAGGAAAAATATGGTTACGAACCTACAGCACATTAAGTATAAATCTTTTGATAAAAAAAGATATGAATTAAATGATACAAAAGGTAAAAATTGTATAACCAGATTCTTAAAGAGTATAGGACATACAGTACAAGAGCCTATTGAGACTATGCGTATGGATTTAGAGAGTGTGTACAAAGACACTACGTACTACCACGAAGTTGAGATGAAACATATGTGGTCAGGAGAATGGCCTGAAATATGGCTAGATGTGCATATACCTTATCGAAAGAAAAAACTTATAGATTATGTGTTACAATTAAATACACAACCAGAATTTTATTTTTATATTATACGTGGTGATTGTAAGCAAGCTTGGAAGATGAACTACAAGCACGTTATGAAGTCACAAGTTGTAGAAGTACCTAACAGGGCTGTAAGTTCTGGAGAATATTTTTATAAAGTATTGTTGAATGAAGCTGAGTTAATACATATCAAATGAAATGCTGGCATTGTAACACTGAATTAATCTGGGGTGCAGATCACGATATATCGGATGAGGATGAGTACTATTGTATGGTTACGAATTTGTCTTGCCCTAATTGTGAATGTCTGGTAGATGTGTATCTTCCGAAAAAAAAGGAGTGCAAGTGTGAAAAATAATTGGTTTACTTTGGGTGCTAAATTTATGTTAGTATTTATTGTTATTGTGTTCGTTATACTTATGTCAATTCTTGTAACACTAGGTATGACTAGAGCAAGTTCGTTTGACAATGACAACGATATACACTGTTTAGCTGAAGTTGTGTATTTTGAAGCAAGAGGAGAAGAGTTCATAGGACAACTAGCTGTAGCAGTTGTTGTTATGAATAGAGTTAAAAATGACGAGTATCCTGATAATGTGTGTGATGTAGCACACCAAGGATTGTATCATAAAAATGGTGTACCAGTACGACACAAATGTTCGTTCAGCTACTGGTGCGATGGTAAGAAAGAAATCATAACTGATATGGATGCATGGTTACGTGCTGTTGCCGTAACACAAATGGTTTTGTCTGGTATTACACTGGAATCTGTCAGCGATGCTACTCACTATCACGCTAATTATGTCAACCCATTCTGGTCTAAGGATGCAGAGTTAGTTGATCAAATTGGTAGACACAAGTTCTATAGCAGGAGAAAGTAATAATGTATAAACCTTTACCCAATGGTTTAACTATTAAACAATCTACTGTTGATGGTCTAGGTCTGTTTACAACTAAAGAGTTTAAAGATACTACTGTGTTAGGTATCAGTCACGTAAGAAATGAACACTTTGAACATGGTTTTATAAGAACACCATTAGGTGCGTTCTATAACCACACTGGTAATGAAGACACTGCTAATTGCAAAACAATAGAAGGTTTTTGGTATGACGCATTTGTGTTGTATCTTATAACTACAAAAACTTTAAATGCTGATGAAGAAATATTAGTGCAGTACACTATGTACGAATTGATATGATATATGAAACTACGTTATTTCTCAGGATTCATCGATGAATCTTTCTGGCCTTCTTGTCCTAGTGGGTACAGATGTATTGTAGTCAAAGTAGGTAGAAAATGGGTTTTTGGTAAAGAAGTTCGATTACATCCTTTAAATTTTAAAAGAATTAGACGAAGTGTATGGAATAATTGTTTAGATAAAAAACGATTACCTCTAACAGAGATAAAGAAACCAAAGTTTTTAAAGTAAAGGAAAAGTATATTATGTACATAGATTATAATAGAAGAGATTTAGATTCATTAAAAACATATCATATAAGTCCTAATGAAACTAGAGTTACACACTCAGAAAGAATGAGAAGAAACGCTATATTCTATGATGTAGATAGAGTTGAAAGAATAGTTTACAAAAATAGATCAAAAAGTATTCAAATAGGAAATCATACATTTTATTATGAAGATTGACGTAAAGCGTTCAAAATGCTACTTATTTTTGTCAAGCATTAAATTTAAATAAATGACTTGATAAGCACTCTTTATAGTGTATGCTTCTAGAGTAGATATTTGGTGAAAGTGGTTTTCATCAAGATCTTAACCAGATTGAGTTGTTGTAAATATGCAACACTGGAGACATGAACATGGTTAATTTCATTATTGAGTACGGTGCTACATTTAAAGAGTGTGGTAGGATAACAAAAAATAGAGAACCTATTGCGTTATACCAAAGAGATTTTATGCCAAAAGATGAATTTTATGATCTTTTAGGAGATGATTTTTGCAAGGTTGAATACAATATTGATGGTGTGTGTCCTACTACTAAAAAAGATGTAAAATACAACAGAGTTTTTATAGACATGGACAGAGCTTTAGATTTTTTAGATGATTGGCTTGAACGTGAACGATTCTATGATACAATAGAAGACACTGAATTACCTGTAGTCGAAGGCGGTTATGTTTTATCAGACAGTGATATTATGTTTGGTAAACAAATTAGAAAGAGAGAGAGGATGGCAAAATGAATAAACCTCTAAAGCTCAACAGAGCCAGTTTTAATTATCCTGTCATTGAAGCCAGTAAACGTGGTTACGATGGCAGTTACGCTATATGGCAGTACTACTCACCTTATATGATATATCGAGGTCAGTTTAATGTAGAAAATGCATACATTTATGATGGTGTATGGGTTCTAACAGATGTGTTCAGTAATAAAAAGACAACTACTACACACTTGAAGAAAAAGTATGGCAGTAATTGTTTTAAAAATACTGATGACTTCAATGTAACGTATGTGTAGAGGATTAGTATAATGGACAGTAACATTATAGTGTTCAATGACAGCTATAAAGCAGATGGATTTGTCGATGGTGTAGAATTTATCAACAAATATCTTGAAAAACATGAGATTAAAATAAGACTTCAATTCATCGAAGATTTTGTCAGCGATGAAGGAGAGAATGCGTACTGTGTCAGTATTGTTCCCGATGATCTACCAGAAAAAGGAGACATTGGATATGACTAGTAAAAAAAGAAGGGTGTATAAAATCCTTGTTTCTCAACACCGTAGTTGTTACGTAAATATTGAAGCTGATACTCTAGACAAAGCAAGGAGTATTGTAGACAATCACATAGATTTTGATATAGATGAAAAAGATTTATATGGACACAAAACTATAGAGTTGTTTTCTGTAGATGGTGAGTTACTAAAAGAATTTGAAGGAGTAGCTTACTTGTCAGGATTATCAAAACCTGTTTGTAAAAGGAGAATAAGTTAATGAGTCCTACAAAATATCACCGAGCTATTGCGTACATACTGTCTAATCAGTACACCAATAGAAGAAACTTAGACCTCTGGCAGTTACTTGCTTTAGAGGAAGATTTTGTCAATCTTTTATCTTATGCAGATGAAGATTTTGATGAGAAAAAATTCTCCGCTCATATAAGAATGTATAAGCCAAGAGATTTTGTCAATCATATAGAGCAAAAGATTTTGTCAACCGATAACCAAAAAGATTTTGTCAACGATAAAACAAATAAAATGCCTAGTGATATTATTGAAAGAATAAAATATCGAGAAGATTCCGTTTCCCATGAATAAAAAATAATCTTTATCGTTGTGTATTGGGTGTGCTGTTGTAGTGCATTCAGTATACACTTATGCTGTAATAATAAGTAACTATAAACTTGACTTTCCTGCAAATTCATATATTTTAAGATCCAACATTAACCACGGTGGAAGGCCAAGGCAGGATGAATAGAATTAATTTGATGGTTAATTCTAAGGTGCATCAACATCTAATGGCAGGTTCGAGTCCTGCCTCTTCCATTTCACAGATAAAGAAGGATACAAAAATATGACACACGAAGTCGAAACAATGGCATTTGCTGGCGAAGTTCCTTGGCATGGTTTGGGTGTTGAGGTTAACAATGACATGAGTGCTCAAGAAATGCTCGAAGCTTCTGGTTGTGATTGGGAAGTTCAGTTAACACAGAACCATTATCCCCCAACTCACGCTACACACCCAAGTGAGCCTATTCCAGAAAGCTTTTTTATAGAACGTACCAATGATGGTTCTATTCTGGGTGAGTATGTTGCTGGTACACAATACCAGCCTTTTCAGAATGCAGAGATGTTTAATTTCTTTCAAGAGTTCATCGACAAGGAAGAAATGTATTTACATACTGCAGGTTCTCTGTTTGGTGGTCGTAAGGTTTGGTGTATGGCTTCTACTAAGGAAGGTTTTACACTAGGCAAGGATGACGAAGTTGTTAATAACTTGTTGTTCACTATTAATCATACTGGCAAGGAAGCTAACTCCGCACTCATTACACCGATAAGAGTTGTGTGCAATAATACTATGCGTTTGGCAATGCAGATCGGAGAGAAAGCAAAGGACATTGTGAAGCATAATCACAAGACAATGTTTGACGCAGAGACTTTGAAGATTGCTTTGGGTGTTAGCTCTCAGCAGTTTGGAGAGTTCGAGTTGTTTGCTAAAAACATGGCAAGTAAGGTACTTAGCGGTACTGAAGAATTAGAGTTCTTCAAGTATGTGTTTGGTGGTAAAGAACGTGAGAAGGATGGTAAGGTTATTCAGAGTGAAGGTGTCAGAAAGGCACTTGCATATAATCGAGGCCAAGCTTTCGCACCTATCACTGGTAATGCCAAAGGTGAAACCAAACAAGCTATCATTGATCGCCAAGATAAAGAGAATGAGTTTCTCAATGACACACTTGAGGATCTTATTGCGTCTATCAAGTCAGGCAAAAAGATATCACAAAAGCAGATTGAGAAATTAGAAACACAGAAACTTGTTAGTGATGACAGTGAAGATAAACCTGCAGAGTTGGTAGACCAAACTATCAATGCAGGGTGGAACAAAGAGAGTGCTCAAGGTACGCTTTGGGGTGCTTATCAGACTGTTATCTGGATGGCAGACCATAAGCCAGTTCGTGACTTTGGTGACGATATCAGACTTGATAAAGCTTTCTACGGTGGTGGAAGGTTAGCTAGTCAAAATGATATCAAAAATAAGGCAGGTATCAAAGCTCTTGAAATGGTCGCATAATATGGGCGTTATTATTGCAGTTTATAGAATAGTAATGATGATTATTATTATTGCTGTGTTATCATTATTGTTCATTTAAAATATTTATTGATTATTAACTTATTAGGCTGTAATGTGTAATGCATTACAGCCTATTTTATTATTAACTAGCCAATAAAGGATACAAAGAAATGCAAAATACTATTTCGAGACATTCAGCCCGGACAGTTACACAAATATATGAGGATGGTGTTCGCAGGAGACTACTAGAACAGTCTCGCCAGCGTATGAACGAACAACTAACACAGCATAAACGTATGTTGAAGGTTCGAGACTTCATCACTACGTTTGTTGCTTTTTCACTTGCAACGTTTTGTTTATTCGTGCTATGTGTTGTTGCATAGTAAATATTTAACAATATAGGGGATATAAACAAATGATGACAAGAAAACACTACGTTCAATTTGCCAAGATATTTGCAGACAATTATAATTCAATTATTCATACTGACGGGAAAATACTTGATGATTTCTGCGAGATGTTCGCAAAGGATAATAGCAACTTTAATAGTGCGTTGTTTATGATGACAGTCACAAAAATGATTAGGGGCAAAGAGAATGCATAAAAAGAACACAGAGCTTTTAAAGCAGTTTCCGCATTTAAGCAACTTTATGACTCCAGAGTTCAAACAAGATTGGCTCGAAGGTCGATATGATAATGAGCCAGCCCTTGACTTTAGTCTAACCAAGCTTTGCAGAAACTATTCAGACAATGACGCTCTGCCGCCTGATGAAATCATACTCGAAGCTAAGAGGCGAGCTAATAGTATTCTAGATCCCAACGGTGAAGATACCTATTAAGTAATACACTTCATACCTCCCTAAACTTGACCCTCTGTATTCGGATAAGCAGAGGGTTCTTTTTTGCCTACTCAATCGATATAGATAATATAGTTTGATGTTGATAACATTGGACAAGATAGGTTTGGAGCATTGGGTTTAAGTAACGCCCCCCTGCCCTCTACAGTCTATAAAACATATTGCTTTTTGCTTTTGTTGTCACTTAGAATAAAAATATCCTACAAGCTCTTGCAACCTTCTTAGATAACTTGCTTTACTATAAGGTTCATTCGTTCCTTATATAGTCAATATGTCTGTTAATCTGATTGGTTGCGAGAGATTTTAAGGTCTAGGGGGGAATAGGGGTAGTACGGTATACCAGTATATTGTACTACTAGCTGCTCTTAATTTTATTTTTTTGAAGTGTGTTGGCTTTGATGACTATTCTGGAGTAGTAATGTAGTCATAGTAATCATCTTTACACATAAAAATACACCGTAGACTACTTTGACTATATAGTAGCTCTACGGTGCTATGAGTTATATTGTCTTCAGAGTATCTATATTGATCTCTTATTCTTCTCTTATATGAAGACTGTGTCTATATTATACACCCCCACAGCATCTTGTCAAGAATAAAATGTAATTTTTTATATTTTTTTATTGACATGTTGCATTATTGCACTATAATAGTATATAAGGGGAGAGAAATGCACTTGGTTGTGTTACTTACATACCTTCAACCTTATAATGAATAATTAAAATAAACAGGTAGTCGAAGTTAACACTCAAGGCATACAATATACTTTTCATTCACAATTTACTTATTAAAGAGAAAAAGAGAGTTTACCTACAAACGTACTTGCTTCTTTTGAGTTATTTTTCTTGTACTCGTAAAAGAACGTAGTTCGTAAATCGTAGACTTTCCTTACACACAAGGTTGAGGTATTTCACAAATGTAATACTCAACATAGAAGTACGTACATATTATCTCTTTTTCTCTTGCTATAATCATACAACATACAAGGAATAGACTACAATGGCACAACAACAACAACAAGAAGCACTTCTCGATACTCCTACAATCCTCAAGATGAAAGAAGACCTACTCCAGCAGCAAAGAGAACTACAAGCTCGTTCTCTCAAGATAACAGGTGCTGTAGAAGCTATGCTCATCTTGGAGAATAAGCTCAAAGAACTTCAAGTTTCTTCTAGCAATGGTGACGATGATGACGATGACGATGACGATGATGATGATGAAGTAGAAGAGATCGAAGAAGAAGAGGAAGAAGAGGAAGATGACGAGGACTTAGAAGAAGAAGAGGAAGATGATGATGCTGTTGTATCTAGTAGCAGCACAACAAGCTACAACTAAGTTCTTCATAGCAGCTATGATAGCTACAAGTATTCAGGGTGTACCACCTCAAGGATGGATTCAGATGTTAACGGCTGACTTTACCACTAAGCAAGAGTGTATGGCTTCTCTTAAAGAAAATGAGTACATGCTCTATCGTTCTATTATGATAACATTTAAAGATGTTGTAAAAGGTATCGTAAAGTTTGGGTGTTTTACGGAAGATGACATAAAGAAAATGAACGAAGACTTGGGTCACGATATAAAAGAATACAAAGACGTAGATGTTATGGCACGTAAAGAAGAAGGTTTAACACCAAGTTATGTTACCTAGTGCTCAACAACAACGAAGTCGTCAACGTGAGTTAACTGACAAACAAGAAAAGTTTGTTAGTTGTCTCATAGCTAATGGCGGTAAAGTAAAGGACGCAGTTATCGAGGCTGGCTACAAAGAGAGTAGTCGATCTTGGTTAATGAACACTTTACGAGATGAAATACTAGAGAGAACGAGGTCAATGCTGGCCTCGTACTCCGTTAAAGCTGCTCATCGTATAACTGAAGGTTTAGATGCTGATGGTAGTGTACCTTTAAATCAGATGGATATGCGTTTCAAGAGTGCAGAAGCGGTACTCGATAGAGTAGGTTTGAGTAAAAAACAAGTAACGGAAGTGCAGGGTGAAGTTATACATGGCATTGTTATGTTACCTGCTAAAGAACAACCTAAAGATGTGGAGGTAACAATCGATGGATAAAGAAACACGATCAGCACTTCTAGGTGATCTTGTAGAAGCAGGATTTGGAGAAGAATCATTATTAGAACTTAATGATTCACAATTACAAAAATTACACACAAAAGAGATAATTGCACAAAATAAGAATATTCCTAAAGTACAAGCATCAGGTGGCATGATTAAAAAATATTCTTACGGTGGCAGAGTAGCAAAGAGTTCAGCAGAGAAGTCGTAACAGTGGCTCGAAAGAGACAAAAAGCAATACCACGCACTAAGAAAAATTACCGTTCTACTAAGAGTGGTGCAGGTATGACACGAGCAGGTGTAAAAGCACACCGAAGAGCAAATCCCGGTAGTAAACTAAAAACAGCCGTAACAGGCAAGGTTAAAAAGGGCAGCAAAGCTGCTAAGAGGAGAAAGAGTTACTGTGCTCGAAGTGCAGGACAACTCAAAAGATCCTCTGCAAAGACAAGAAATAATCCTAACAGCAGAATACGACAAGCAAGAAGAAGGTGGAAGTGTTAAGATATGGCAACAAGACCCAAAGGACTATACGCAAACATACACGCTAAGAGAAAACGCATAGCTGCAGGTAGCAATGAGAAGATGCGTAAAGTAGGTGCAAAAGGTGCTCCTACGAAGAAGAACTTCATACGATCTGCCAAAACTGCTAAACCTACTAAAAAAAGAGGAAGAGCATAATGATAGATGATGACATCTGTCCAAAGTGTGGTAAAGAAGGTTGCAAGTGTGATCCAGATCAACCTTGTGAGTGTGACAATGAGGAAAAAATTATAGAAGAACAGATACTTGGTGTAGAAGAAAGTATCAAAGAACGTAGAAAAGACATCATAGAATCTTTTGAAGAATAACTATGGCAGGTAGACCACGTTTAACACTTGGCAAGAAAGGCCCATATAACTTATCACGCATAGAACGAAAGAAGCGTGAGGCCAAAAAAAAAATCAAGGATTCGCAACAGAAGACGCTTGATGCCAAGAAAAAATTAAGTAAGCTACAAGACCAGCAAAAAAGTTTAAACACAGCAAAGAAGTTAATGGAAAAGGGTGGTCTAGCCCTAGAAGACAAGTTAAGTAAACTTCCGAAACATGTTCGTAATACACTCGACAAGAACACACAAGTACTCTTTAGTCCGAATGACGGCCCACAAACTGACTTCTTAGCTGCTCCAGAAAAAGAAGTACTCTACGGTGGTGCAGCAGGTGGCGGTAAATCCTTTGCAATGCTAATGGACTTACTACGTTACGCACACAACACAAATCATCGAGCTTTGTTACTCAGAAGAACGTTAGCAGAACTGACAGAGCTTATCGATCAATCACGAAAGATATACCCACAAGCTTTTCCGGGTGCTGTGTTTCGAGAATCCAAGAGTACATGGTCGTTTCCTAGCGGTGCAACAGCACTCTTCAGTTACGTTGACAAGGATACTGACGTAACACGTTACCAAGGACAAGCTTTTACTTGGATAGGTGTTGATGAGCTAGGTCACTATCCTACACCGTATGTATGGGATTATCTACGAAGTCGTCTTAGAAGTACAGACAGTTCGATAGATACGTACATGAGAGCTTCTGCTAACCCCGGTGGTAGTGGTGGATGGTGGATAAAGAAGATGTTCATAGACCCGAACACACCTAACGATCCTTTCTGGGCTACAGATTACGAGACAGGACGTACTTTAGTACATGGCCCGAATCATCCTGTAAAACCTAACGAGCCATTATTTCAAAGACGATTTATTCCTGCTAGGTTAACAGATAACCCACACTTGGCAGAGTCAGGAGAGTACGAGGCAATGCTCTTGTCTCTTCCTGAAGTAGAACGTAGACGTTTACTAGAAGGAGATTGGGATGTTGCAGACGGTGCAGCCTTTTCAGAGTTCGATAGAAACTTGCATGTGGTACAGCCATTTGAGATACCTTACAACTGGCCTCGTGTTAGAGCAGCCGATTATGGTTATAGTAGCCCTAGCTGTGTACTTTGGGGTGCAGTAGACTGGGACAACAACTTCTGGATCTATCGAGAACTCTACAGTAAAGGTTATACAGGTGAAACTCTGGCAGAAATGATCAACGCTTTAGAGTACGATGATCCACCTATGAATATTTCTGTGTTAGACGGAGCTTGCTGGTCTAAACACGGTACTGGCCCTAGCATAGCCGAAACCTTAACAAGAAACGGTGTACGTTTTATACCTGCAGATAAGAATAGAATGGCAGGTAAAATAGAACTGCACCGAAGATTAGGTGTAAACGAAAAGAACGGTGAACCGAGACTACGTATAATTTCAACGTGTACTAACTTAATAAGGACATTACCTACCTTGCCACTTTCCAAGACAAACTCAGAAGATGTAGATACCAGAGCCGAAGACCATGCTTATGATGCATTGCGTTATATGTGTATGACACGGCAAACTGGTCTACCTCATGCAGGTATGATGAACAGAGTAAAAGAACAGACCTATCAACCTATTAATCAGATCTTTGGATACTAAGTTATGGCTACACAACTAACTTTTTCTGATGTATTTTCAAATATTCCTGCTAAAGACATAACAATAGGACAGTATTTAAGTTTTTTAGAAGCAAATGACAAGCTTGGAAAAACAGGTACAAGTCCTAATCAAAAACATGTAGATATATTAAGAGAAATACTTGATCCAAGCGAATCCAATAAATATCGTATACATTTTACAAATAAAAACATAGAAGTTTTAACGTTAAATTCTTCTATGAAAGATTTTAATACTTTATCAGCTTTAAAATCTCTTACAGAAGCTTTCAAAGAACATGCTAAAATTCCTTTTTTAAAAGATAGAAAAGGTATTAAAGGTAAAACTGACGCTGAAACTCTACAAAACTTAAAAGATAAAAATCTAGAAAAATATGAACCTTATTTAAATGAAAGGTTTATTCCTCCAACTAAAGAAGATAATGATAAACTTACTGGTCAAAAAAATATCTCTTCACGAAATATAGCTACTAGATATCATAAAACAAATAGACTTTTAAATGATTTTCAAGCTTTAGCTGACTCTGATGATATTAAACCTTCAGTATATTCAGCTATGCAATCAAAAGAGTATTTACAAACACATCCAAATATTTCTGTTGGTGCACAAATATCACAAAAAGCTGGAGCTATAGATCTTTTTGATAAAGTAAGATTTAATGAATTTGTACAAGCTATTCAACAAGCTATCGAATCATTACCTTCAGATGATCCTACATCAAGACAAGCAAAAAATTTATTAAAAATAAAACTATCTACAGCTATAAGGCAAGAAGAATTATTTAATATTAATATAGCAACAGATATTTCTAATTTTTCAGATAAAAAAAATGCTGCTTATTTTGACCATGAAAATGCTTTATTAGGAGATACGTCACAAAAAACTGGCGGTAAAGGTGTTGTTCCTTTAAATAACATGGCAAAAATGGCAATATACGAACAGATTGCTGAAAGACAACATCAATTAGGTAATAAGTTTAAAACTGGTGTGCATACATTATTTGATCCAAAACAAGTTAATGCTATAGAAGAGTTAGCTAGTGAAGCTCTTACAGAGTCAATAAAAACTTTTGATACAGGTAGAATTAATCCTGTTACTAAAGAGCCTATTATAGGTTTAGATATTGAAATTTATGATAGAAACAAACAAAGCGTAATTCCTTTTAAAAAATTAACAGTAGCTAAATTAAGATCAGCAGTAGCAACAACTGTTCAAAATGATCCAGCTTTTGGTGCGACTCCAACAGAAAGAAGAAGTGCTGCTAAAGCAATGTTGGGCCACACACAAGGCCATGAATCTATAGATCATTATATTAAAAAGTTTGCTGATGCTGGTGCAGACCAAGAAGAATTACGAAAACAATTTTTAAATCTTGACAGAGCATGGGTTGGAGCTACACAAAAAGGATCTGTTGGTGTATGGTTAGAACACTCTGCAAATAAAAAAGAGTTTATGCCTGTTAACCCTAATACAAATACACCTTACTTTTCTTATGAAGATGCTATAGGAACACCTGAAGGAAGACAACTATACGGTTTTAGAGAAGATATAGATATTCCTATAAGTGAGTACGATGGAGAACGTGCTCCAGAAAAAGATCTAACAAAAACAAGAAAAGGTAGAACTGTTTTTAAAAAAAGTGAACGTTCAGTAAAAGAAGCCCAAGAATTTTTAGATTTAAAAAAGAAAATAGATTCTGATCTTAAAGGTTTTGATCTTTTTGATAAGATGGATGTTGATAGGCAATTACAATTAAAAGATGATATTTTAAGACGAGCTTCACAAGGGCCAAATCCTAGAGAAAAAGTAGAGATGCTTCTTAATCTTATACTAAGTAAAGACGAAAATCTTCCATATGATTATTTGAAAAAAACAAGTACTGTAGATAATGTAAAAATAAATGCACAACATATATACACTAGAGCTTTGTACGATTTAGGCGATCCTCAAATAATAAAAGAGTGGGATGCGATTATGGCAAAACGTACTGGTGTTGATATGACACAAGGTAGAAGCATGGTTCAAGATGTATTTGGACAAGATGCACCTTCTTCTGATACTCCTGAATTAAAAATTCCTAAAACTACAGGAGATATGAATGTACATGTTTTAGAAGGAAAAAATATATTAAAAACTAATGGAATTGACGTTAGTGAACTTACAGAAGGACAAATTTTAGAGCAAGCTTCTAATCAAGATGTTTCATATAAAAATACTACTTCTAAAATAGATAATGAAGTTTTAAAAAATTATCACCGTATTGAAGGAATAGATTTAACAGGATTTTCTGCACCTTCTTCTAAAACAGGAAAAGTTGTAGCAGGGCTTGCTGGTGCTGCAACATTATTTGGTTCAGGAGCAGCAAAAACTGCTATAAGTTCATTAGGGCCAGTAGGAAATGTATTAAACTTTAATACAATTATAAATGATATTACAGAAAACCATGAACAAAATTATTGGGATCATCAAATACGATTAAAAGGTGTTCCCGGTTTAGCTATGGACAGAGATGGTAAGTATGTACGTCCTGATCCTGAAGGATTGTGGAATGCAACAAGATTAATATCTGAAGGCGTTTCAACAGCATTTTTAGGAGCACTTCCTAGTGTTGAAGATTTAAAAAATATTTGGAATGATATAACAGTAACACTTCCTAAGTCACTTGATGAGTGGGCAAGTAAACCTGATTTAAGAGAAAATATAGCAGGAGTTCCTGTAGATCAGCTAGATATTGCTACACCTTTTGGATCACCTCTTTCTCACATGGGAATGACTGCACTTGTCGGTAAAGCCCCTTACGATTATCCTGAATTTCAAACAGATTATCCTGATTTAACAGAACAGATGGGTCAAGTTCTTTCAGAAGAATTAGAAAATCGTTTTGAACCTTTTAAACCTACAGAGGATGCAGGATTAACAGATCCAACATTTGGTGGAGGAAAATTAGGTGCACCTTCTGGAGAAATAGCACAAAAACAAACAATATCAAGAGAAACTAAACCTCTTGCAAATCAAATAGAAGATATGTTTTCACAAGTTAATTAACAACCAACCAAGGAGTAAATACTATGCCAATGGGAAATAAACAGATGTACGGAAAAGGGTACATCATGGAACAAATGAAGAAGCAAGGCGAATTTAGTGACGCAAATGAATCTGCACTCTATCGTGAGAAGCTAGAGTTTGGTGTCGGAACAAAACAAGGTGTTCTTACAGAAGACTTTCCTTCAGAAAGCGGTAACAAGCACATGGGTCAAGCTGGTATGATTATGGCTGCAAGTAAACAAGGCATCTAAACAATAAGGTAACTGAGTATGGCAATTGATGACGGTGAACTCGAAGATACAGAAGGTATGATCGCTGTACCAGAAGCGGAAGCAGCAACAGGTATCGTAGGAACAATACAACAACGTTTTAATGATGCAGAGAATGGTCGGCAACTAGAAGAACAACGTTGGTTAAAATCCTACAAGAATTATAGAGGAATTTATGATTCAACTACTCAATATCGTAACAATGAACGTAGTCAAGTCTTTATTAAGATAACCAAGACAAAAGTATTGGCAGCTTACGGACAAATTGTAGATATACTCTTTGCTAATAATAAGTTTCCTATCTCAGTAGAAAGTACACCTATGCCAGAAGGTATAGATGAGTTTGCACATCTAAGTAAACAACCAGTACAAGAAGATATTGGGCCTTATGGTTTTGAAGGTGACGGTAACGAACTATTACCGGGAGCAATGGAAGCAACACCTAAACAAGAAGAAGGCCCGAAAGCTGCAAACTTAGGGGGCTTGAGTGATAAGTACGAAGGAGCCAACTTAGCTTCAGGGCCAGCAAGAATGGGAGAACCTCAGATATCTCCTGCAGCCGATGCAGCACGAAATATGGAGAAGTGCATACACGACCAACTTCTCGATACCAGTGCTATTACTGTATTACGCCACGCTATATTCGAGTGTGCATTGTTAGGTACTGGTGTTATAAAAGGGCCGTTTAATTACACAAAAACTGTACACAACTGGTCAATGGGAGAAGAAGGTCAAGAAAAAACTTACGATCCTTATGAGAAAACTGTGCCTAGAGTCGAAGCAGTTAGTTGTTGGGATTTCTATCCTGACCCCAGTGCTACTAATATTAATGATGCTGAGTATGTAATACAAAGACATAGAATGAACAGGGAGCAATTACGTGATCTCACAAACCGTCCTCATTTTGACCCAGAAGCTATCAGCAATGTGCTCAGTGGTG
>VTLG01004499.1_pt1 | contig 19682 bp, 36 predicted proteins | sample 4694571 | NCBI WGS metagenome assembly VTLG01 (sample SAMN12604809, study PRJNA352737) | marine metagenome | biome: ENVO:00000447; feature: ENVO:00000209|ENVO:00000569|ENVO:01000036; material: ENVO:00002151; isolation source: viral sequences binned using virsorter ...
TTTCTTGAAATGGTATTTTGTTAAGTCTACCATACGATATATCACCACCGTATGTATACCAACCAAACCATAATGCCCAAAGTAAAACAGATGATGCGGCTACCCACATTATCTTCCAATTTACTTTTTCGTTATTTGATGCAATCCATGTACCAAGAGTTTGTACAGAATCGTTTGCGATTACTGAATAAGCAGCGAAAAGAAATCCGATACCCATCCACAGAGTTACTAGTTCCATAGTAATTTCTCCATAGTAAAGTATAAGTTAATTCTTACACTTGTTATATAGAGAATACTAGATTTCTAGTTGAAAGTCAAGTTATCGTCTATCTTTTTTCTTGAGTTCGTTTGCAATCCACTGTTTGGCTTGTCGTTTCGTTGGTTTCTTTACAACAAGACCACGAATACGTTTGAAAACTTTATTGAATATATCCTCACCAGCATCATTATTATCTACAATGATAAAGTTCTTAGAACCAAACAGTGATTGAAACGCACCAATGTTTTTTTGTACGTTATTCCACATTTGTTCTACAGACTTCTCTGGTAGAGTTCTCGCTCTTTCTTTATTTCGTATCTGTGCAGTTTCTAATGAGGTGTTGACAAATATCATCATGGTTTCGTAACCAATCTGGTCTAACAATGTTTTCTGTCTGGAAATCTTTGCAACATCTTTTCCAGTACCATCAATGATAATACCTAACCTACCATCAACCCAACCCATCTGTCTTGCTTTGGTCTTTTGTTTTGAACGTAGACGTATCGCTTGACCTTCATCTGAAAAGATGTCTTCTGGTTTACCAATATCCAGACCAGCCTTCTCTAGGTCTTTTTCATAGATATCGTCAGAGTTCACAATCTTCAAACCAAGACCACCAGTGGTCTTCCTCACAACGTAGGATTTACCACTGCCTGGGCCACCAGCGAGAAAGATTGCATTAAATATGTTGGGGTCGTAAACACCCTCTTGGATTTGTTGGAATGTTTTCATTATTAATCCTTTGTAACAACTCTTTTATATATTTAGTTTCTTCTGGTTTCATGGGTTCAATCCTTCTCTCTTGTCTTTGTAGGTTGGTAAATTTTTTCATTTTCAGTCTAGTTTTGCTTGTCATTTCATTCCCTCTTAAAAATAATGGTTGAACATGATATAAATTGTTGTTACGTTTTCTCCTTTATATTACACCATCAACATACCCTTGGTCAACTGAATATCCTGCTGATACGTCAATTGATTTAGCAAGATTTCTTTCTGGGCCTAATTGATTACTTTGCAAGATTCCTACATCTGGTAAAGGATTAGATTTACCAGAGTCTTTTGCAACTTGCATGACTATTTTATGTTTAAGTTGTTTTGATTTTGTAAAAGTGTGTCTAAGATGCGTGATAATATAATTACCAGATAATTGTTTGTCATCTTTTCCATCTGTTACAGAACTAGTTGCACCAATCTCCAAATTAATCTTATCTCCAGCTTGAATAAATGTCTGACCATTTACTTCTACGTTTAGAATATAACCATTTTCAAACTGTTGTTTTCTTGCAAGTCTTCTTTGGAGTGTTTGATTCTTATTATCACTTTGATATGGATAGTTACCACCTTCCTCAAAAGAGTAACCAGACGCAGTGGATACTACAAACAATTTAGTATCCTCATTTTCTGTTAAAGATTTTTGACTGTCTGGGTCTTTTGCGTTTGAAATAATTGGAGTGGCCTCCCCATTATCTGGATGAATATCTCTATCAAAGTTATCTAGATAATTGTATTTATATAAGTCAAGTCTTTTATGATAAACATCATGAGTAATTAATTTAGAACTAACCATACCACTTGTCAAATTCTTAATAGTATCTTTTGATGATACTCTTTGAAAATCAACCAGTGTGTCTAAGTTTAGTTGCACATCTACAACACCTTTTTCATTAAGTTGACTTCCAACATTTTCTTTGAAGTTAAATTTAGGTTCTTCTCTACACATACTATCATAAGTTCTAAAATGAAAACCTTTAGTGGTTTCGTAGAAAAGATATGATGGTGAAGCATTGTTTAGTTGCGAATTAGATATGTTAGATAAATGATTAATACATTTAAATGGTTTGAGATTAGGAAATACTACCTTTGTATTATTAGCTGTTGGTTCAAAGTAAAATGTTTTTTTACTTCTTAAATATGTTTCATCTCTAAGAATTTTTTCCACAATCTCACTTGGTTGACCACTATATGATTGAGATATTCTACAAGTTTGATTTCTAAATCCCTCTACAGAACCAAATTGTAAAGATACAATTTGTGCATTTTCACCTTCACCCACTTGTGAGTTAATTTTATAAATGATTAGTGGAGATAGTGTAAAATCAACAGTAGTTTCTGGTTCTGGTTTTGCTTGTGGAGTTTGTATTTTTAAGATTAATCTCTCTTCACCAATGATAGGAAGATTTTGAACAATATTTGTTGTATCTTTGATTACGATATCACCACTAACTGAAGCTGTATAAATGTTCTCAAAAACATTTATTTCTTCAACTAATTCTACAATATCATAAACTTGACCAGTGACAGATACAATCTTACACTCTTCAATTAAAAATTCACCGGCGAATTGTAAATCACTTTTTGCAACCATTAGGATGCCTCGTTCATTTTTCTTTCAAACTCTTTCACAAAATCATCAATATGACGAGTTGATATAAGTCTAATTTGTCTTTTCTTTTCTTGTAATCTATCTTCATATTGATAGTTTGATATCGCAGTCGCAGAGGGATATTCTGTCGTATTCATACCAACATCAATAGTGACTGTGGTATCTCCAGATGTTTGTGCGATTTCGTAATGATGTATTGCGCCTGGGTTTTCATATTTTTCTTTTACAAATTGTTCAAATCGTTGCACACTCATAGGCCAGTCTTCATAATAATCAATAATATCATTTGCAACTAAAATAGTCCAGTGTAAATTTACATCCCCATAATACCTATGTGCAATCATTTCTGGTGTCTCACCATCTTGCACATCATAGTAATCAAATCCCAAAATATTCTCTTTTACATTTGCAATCAGTTTAACTCTTGATAAGATATCTTTCATGATAGTAAATTTACCATCACCTTTTGCACTGTAGTAAATATTTGGGAACATATCAAAATATGTCATGTTAATATCCTAACGCAAGTTTTTCTCTAGTAATAATCTCTAGTTCTTTAAATTGTAAGTCTATTTGTGTTTCCACTGGTGGAGCCCCAGAACCATCTCTATGTGGTCTAAAAAATTGTACTCTCTCACCACCATATGTAACATTACAACTCTCTAATACACAAGTTGATATTTTATTTAAAAAACCATTTTCTTTGTTCATATTCATGTAAGTAATATCAAATGTGGATGGAACTATCATTGTTCTAGAACTACCTATATCACCATCAAAACTTGGTGCCATGTAAAATCTAAACATCCTTGCAATTTCATCCACTGTACTTGCTTCTGCTTCTGACTTCGGCATCATTTTGAATGAATAACTAAATGTTCTTCTACTGATACCTTGAAATACCATTTCTAATCTATTATTTGTTACTTTACCAGTTGCAAGTGTTACAGCTGCGTCTGCCCCAGGCGCAATTAAATCAGCAGCTTTTCTAAGTGACATTTCTGCAAAATCACCACCAGCACTTTTTGCCTCATCAAATGCTTTCTTTGCAAATTCTTTATTGAAGAACCCTTCACTTTTACCTTGCTTGATTGCGTTTGCAGCTGCCGTTGCAAGAACACCTATTTCTACTTCACCATATTGAGATGCTTGTGAAACATTTACAGTCGCAGGCATATACATTGCAATAGATGCTTCAAGTCTTTTAGTTGCAGCCTTTGGTACACTGATACTTGTTTTCTCTGGTTGGTGAAAATCATCAAATTCATTACCACTGTACTTAGATGCTTTTTTCAAATTTCTACCTTGACTAAACTTTACGTTTGCATTTGCCTGTTCATTGATATGAAATACTATAAAATGTCCTTGGTCAACAGAACCTAAGTCTTCTGGATAAGATATATGTTTACCTCTATGTGGGGCTAAAGTTGCATAACTACTTCTATTAACTCCACCTCTAGCGCCTGGATTGGTTGTACGCCCACCACCCAATGCATCTGAGATAACATTGTTAAGTTTGTTAGTTGCACGATTAATTGCAACATTCTTAATTTCGTTTAGGAATCCTCGCATCTTTATAAATATCCTTAGTTATATACTATTTAGGTGAATAATCATGGCATACCGTGGAAGATATGTACCAACTTATCCAAAAAAGTACAAAGGTGACCCTTCTAATATTATTTATAGAAGTTTGTGGGAAAGAAAATTTATGGTATATTGTGACCGTAATGAAAAAATACTGGAGTGGGGCTCAGAAGAGTTTTTTGTTCCTTACCGTTCACCGTTAGATGGTAAAATACACCGATACTTTCCAGACTTCTATGTAAAAGTAAAAACACCAACTGGTACTAAGAAATGGGTCATAGAAGTTAAACCAAAAGCACAATGCAAACCCCCTAGAGAACCAAAAAGGAAAACCAAGAAATATATAAATGAAGTTCGTACTTGGGTTATCAATGAAGCAAAATGGAAAAATGCAGTAGAATACTGTAAAGATAGAAACATGGAATTCATGATACTCACAGAACGAGAACTTGGTATATAAATATCCATATGAATAAAAGAAGAAATGAAATCATGGCACAAGTTGTCAAGAACTTAGAACAAGTTTATGACCCAGAAATGCCTAGTATTTCTGTTATTCATTTGGGTTTGATATATGATATAGAAATATTAGAGGATAATACTGTAGTGAAAATAACACATACTCTCACAAGTGCATTTTGTCCAATGGCAGATGAAATTAATCAAGATATTCAGAAAGCTGGTCTGGTTGATGGTATAAAAGAGTCTATTGCAAATTGTACTTTTCAACCACCATTCAATATGGATATGGTGCCTGAAGAAACTAAAATGGCGATGGGTTGGTTCTAATGGCTGAAGAAACTTATTTTGATAAAATATCTGCACAGATAAAAACTGGTAACGAACCGTTTAGATGGTATCGAAATCGTATTGCAGAGCTTGGAACACCGTCTGTTCCAGAACTATTGCGTACTGGTGATTTAAATAAAACACCTCACCCTAAACACCTAAATATGTTTGTCTATGCACCAAAGTTTGCAAAGAAGTTACCATATTATGATACATTCCCACTGGTAATGTACTTGAAACCAGCAAAAGGTGGGTTTTATGGATTAAATTTCCATTATCTACCATATGCGTTGAGAGCAAGACTTTTAGATGCAGCTGGACAAGATAAATTAAGTGTAAGTGCAGTGGAGAATAGTAGATTGACCAAACCAACAATAAAAAGATATCTATTTGGATATACAAGGTCTATGTTTAGAAAGATTGATAGTGAAGATAATTTAACTGCAATTATGTTACCAGTACAAAGATTTAAAAAGGCTAGTGAAAATACAGTCTGGGGTGACTCAAGGAAAATGATTTAATGGCAAAGTTTAATTTTTCAAATGTTTTGGGTGGTGCAGTATTTGGTTCACTAAATGCGTTCTTATCACATAACGCATCCAGAGATGGATATGCAAAACAAAACAGATACGAGGTAGTTATACTTTTACCATCTGGTGTTACTACTGGTGCGTTTCAAGATGCTGGTGAATCTGCAATGTCAGCAAACGTACAAGCACAACTCGCTGGTGAAGCTGCAAGAAGAATATCATTTCGTTGCGATTCTATCTCTATTCCAGCAAGAAGTTTAAGAACACAAATAAACAGTAATCAATACGGCCCAATACATAACATAGTACAAGGTCAAACATACGCACCAGTAGAGGCAACATTCTATTGTGGTTCAGACCTTGCAGAGAGATACTTTTTTGAAGAGTGGCAAAAGATTACATATAATCCAGATACATACAATATTAATTATTACAAAGAATATATTGGTTCAGTTGAAATTTATCAATTGAACGAACAAGATGAAAGAACTTATGGTTGTAAATTAGAGGAGTGTTTTCCAATAACTATTGGTGGTATGCCTTACAGTCATGCTAGTAGTAACGCAATACATAAAGTTTCGGTTGAGTTTGCATATAGATATTGGAGAAACATTGCAACTGAACCACAAAAGGCAAGTCTTGATAGTACATTACAAGATATATTGAGAAATTCAATTCTTAAACAAGTACAAACAAGATTGCCACCAGTGATTACAAAACTCGCTGGCAGACTAGGTGCATTTTAATTATTAAATAGGAGAATAAATTATGGCATTGCCTGTGTTGAATAACCCTAATTATGAGATGGAACTACCATCAACTGGGGAAAAAATTGAATATAGACCGTTCTTGGTAAAAGAACAAAAAATCTTGATGATGGCTATGGAAAGTGAAGATGTATCTGCACAATCCAAAGCAGTTGTGGATATTATTAAAAATTGTACGTTTGGTGCAATTAACGACAAAGTTGAAACACTACCAACTTTTGATATTGAATATATGTTCTTACGGATTAGGTCTAAATCTGTTGGTGAAACAGTAGAACTTATAATTACTTGTCAAGATGATGGTGAAACTAAAGTACCAGTTAATATTAATCTTGAAGACATAAATGTTGTCAAAACAGAAGGTCACGATACTACAATTATGATTACAGATAAAATTGGTTTGACTATGAGATATCCTACTATGAAACAGCTCATGAGTTACGATATGTCAAAAATTACCACTATGGAAGGTACTTTCAAAGTTATTAATGATTGTTTAGAAAATGTATTTGATGAAAATGAAGTATATGAGGAAATGAATAGTAAGGAACTACAAGAGTTTATTGAACAAATGACCACTGAACAGTTCCAGAAAGTTAGTGAATTCTTTAATACCATGCCTAAACTAAAACATACATTGAAAGTCAAAAATCCAAATACTGGTGTTGAAAATGAAGTGGTTCTTGAGGGGATGCAAAGTTTTTTAGAATAGCCCTTTCACATGATAGTTTAAAAGGATATTTCCAGATTAACTTTAACATGATGACACACTGGAAATATAGTTTAACTGAATTAGATAATATGATGCCGTGGGAAAGGGAAATATATGTTAGTTTGTTATCGGAACATATAAAAGAGGAAAATGAAAGATTAAAAAGAGAGAGAAGGAATAGATAAGATGACCAAAGCAGTAAAAACTGTTGACCCAGAGGTCGCAAAAAAAGATACTAATGGTGATGGTCACATTTCAAAAGAAGAAATGGAGATGGATTTGGAATTCAAAAGAAAAGAACTTGAGGATGCTGATGCCCGTAGAGATGCAATGCGTCAAATGGCTTGGTTTTCCTTATTCGGTATGTTATTATATCCATTTGCAGTTGTACTTGCAAACTGGATTGGTTTAGACCAAGCATCTAAGATTCTAGGTGATATGGCTGCAACTTACTTTGTATCAGTAGCAGCTATTGTCATGGGTTTCTTCGGTGCAAACGCATATGCAGATAAAAAGAAGTAAAGTAAATGGCAGAGAATAATCAAGGTGTAATTAACGCACTAAAAGAAAGTCAAAAAGAAGGTGCAAAAGTAATCGCAGACGAGTTGAAAGAAGGTCTTTCACCAATCACTGATACACTTTTACAACCTCTTAAAAATATATCCGCTGGTATTAATTCCTTGCCAGGCGTTGGTGTAACTAAAAAATTATTTTCTGCTGTATCTACTCCATTAAAAAATGCATTTGCAGCTGACTCTAAATCAAATATAGAAGAACAGAAAGCAGAAAACGAAGCGAGAAGAGAGGGTGAACAAAATCAAACTCTCATGGAAGATATTCGTGATGGTATTCTTGGTATTCAAGATGGTTTAATTAAAGGTCTTTCTGGTTTAAAAGATAAAGGTCTGATGGGTCTTGGTATTCTTGCTGGTCTTATTGCAGCTCCGTTTGCGGCCCTAGTTGCGTTCTTCACCCAATTGGGTGCAGAAGTTAAAATGCTTGATAAGTTTATGAAGGGTGGATTGAGTAAACTTTTTAGTCCTATTATCAAATTTTTTGATGGTGTTGTAGACATATTTAAGGGAGGCCCAAAAGATTTAAAAGTATTTGGAAAAGCAACAGATGCAATTACAGATTTTATTTCAGGCGTTAAAAAAATATTTAAACCGATTACAGATGGTGTTGGAAAAATATTAGGATTTGTAAAAACATCTACAGCAGTTATGGATGGATTTGCACCAGTTATCAAGTTTGCACAAGGTATTGGTAAAGTATTAGGTAAAATCTTTTTACCAATTACAATTCTCATGACATTAATTGATACCGTAAAAGGTTTTATGGATGGTTTCAAAGAAGATGGATTGATTGGTGGTATTGAGGGTGGTATTACTGGTCTTGTCAATTCAATCATTGGTATGCCTCTTGACCTCTTGAAAAAGGCAGTTGGATTTATATTAGGACTTTTTGGATTTGATAATGCAAAAGCAGCTCTTGATAGTTTTTCTTTTCAAGATTTGATAAAAAATTTAATTGGAAGTATATTTGATGGACTAAAAGGAACATTTAAGTTCTTAACAGATTTATTTGACTTTAGTGATACATCACCGTTTGCAATATTTGGTAAGTTAGTTGATATAGTATTTGCACCATTAAATCTCGCAATTAACTTTGTAAAAGGTATCTTTGGATTTGGTGACCCAGAAGAACCATTTTCATTTTTTGGATTTATCACTGGTCTTGCTACTAAAGCAATTAATTGGGTAAAAGGTATATTCTCATTTGGAGATGATGTTGATGGGGGTGAATCATTCCTTGATATTGTTATGAAACCATTCAAAAAAGCAAAAGCATTCTTTATGGATATCTTTGGTTTTTCAGATAAAAGTCAAGAAGAAATTGCAGCTTCATTTAATATTATAAAAATTATAGGTGATGCGATTGATGATATCTTTAATTGGTTTAAAGGTCTTCTTGATATTGATATTAATAAAATTGTTGATAGTATCCCAGGCGCTTCTACAGTTCTTAAAGCACTTGGTATCATGGAAAAATCTGAAGAAGAGAAACTTGCAGAAAAACAACAAAAGATAAAAGATTTACAGGCACAAATTGAAACTGGTTCATTGATGAGTGTTGGTTTCAGTGATAAAGATGAAAGAGAAGAACTTGCACAGTTACAAAAAGAACTCAATGAAATGAAAGCAAAACAAGGTGGTACAACTGTGATTAATAACTATGATAATCGTGACCAATCAACTAGTTCATCATCTGCAACTGTAACATCAACAGCAATGGTTGATGGTGCGGCTGTAACTGGTTCTCAAATGAATTAATTACTTCTTAATACTATTCAGACTGTCCATAACATCATCAATGTTTGGTTCTTTACTGCCTGGATTATACACACATTTATATTGACTAGGACAGTTATCTTCATACATTAATGTATACGTTTTATTACCCCCAACATAGATACAAGCCTGTCTACCAGTGTACTTTGACTTAACTCTCTTCTTGAGTCTACAAGTCGTATACTTTTTGTTTGGTATTAACCCTCGTTCAATCTTTTGTCTTTGAGTCCAGTTCTCACTTGGTTTAGGTAAATTACAAGTGTAACAGTTACCCCAAATGTCTGCAAACACTGGAGTTGTGAATAGTATTGTTGTCAAAACAACAATTAATTTTTTCATGGATTAGTATCCTCTGTTCATCCACAAGTAACCTATACCAAGAATAAACCCACCAATAACTAACACTAGAAAACCGATTGCTATCCATTCTAAAAGTTTTCTTTGTCTTTCTTTTTGGTCATAAATTGCTTGTTGTCTTTTCTTACGGATATCTGCTTCTGTACGCAATAGCTCTTCCCAAGCTGAAGGGCCTCTAGTAAATGAGATGATTTGTTTTAGCTCCGCTCTCATATCCTCTGCTTTCTTTTTAGCCATGAAAATCTGCATTGCCTCCTCTTCGACAGAACCAGCATTAAAGAGTTTTTTAAATAGGGGTGGTTTTTTGTTATATTCGTCTGCTTTTCTAATATCGGAAACTGCACCCATCCATCTGGACAAGTCTCCTGCCATAGATTCAATTTCTCGCCCAGCGGCGAAACCTTGTTTTATGGCGTTGAACGCACCACTGGCGGCGCTAACAGCTGCAACAATTTCAATCATAGTAGTACCTCTCACTCTCTTATCACTATTTATAATACTTGAGAGCGAGAATGAGTCTTAGCTAAAAAAAAAAGGAGAGTATTTCTACTCTCCCTTCCCCCTAACCTAACCGTGGGTTTGGACGGACTTATTGAGGAGTCACCCTACTCATTCGCAAGTTTTTGGAAGTATGACATTGTATCGTCATCATCTTCCTCTACACTTGGAATTGTAGGTTGAGGTTCAGATTTGAACTGTGGTGTTTCCACAACATCTTCGTCAATCATAGAGGCTGCACTTGCAGTGACAGTTCCAGAGAGAACATCATCTAACCTTTTCTTCAATTCATCATATGATTTGAAGTTGGTTGGTGCAAGGAATTCTTGCAGTGAATACTGCTTCTTCCAAATACCATCAAGTTTCTCGTCACTGTCTGCGAGAGCAGTCACACTATCAAACTCAGACTTATCATAGTTCCAGAAACCATCAACCTTGCGAATCTTCAACTTGAAGTTCGCACCTTCCCAAAAATCGAATGGATTAATAGGTGTTTCGTCTTCAAACTCTGGTTGCATTGAAGCCATAATCTTATCAAAGATTTTTTTACCATAACGAAATAGAAACACTTTACCTTCGTTTTCTGGGTGTTTTGGGTCAGATACTACATAGATATTTGAGTAGTATTCCAACTTTCTCTTTTGCTTTCTTGCAGTCTCTTTATCAGACTCAAGACCAGTATTCCACAATGAAGTATTGTGTTCTGACACTGGGTCATTTTTACCGATAGTAGTAAGTGAGTTTTCGATATACCACTTACCAGTAGAACCTTGAAATGCGTGTTTCCACACTTTTACCCAAGGTAGTTCTTCACCATCTGGTGCAGGCAAGAAACGAATTACAGCTTGACCAGTACCAGATTTATCTAGTTCTGGTTTCCATAACCTTTCATCCACATAGGATTTCTTTTCTTGGGGAGCACTTTCTGATTGAACTTGTGCAAGAAGTTTGTCCAAAGTATTGGACTTGCGTAGAGTACTAACTGACATATTTTTTCTCCGTATGTTATCGTATGTTATCGTATGTTAATTTCACTTTATTCATGATATTACTATATTTATACACTAAACTAACTTGAAAGTCAAGTCATTTTTCGTAATTCTTTCCAAGAATATTCAAAATGTTGTAACCCAAAGTAATCAATCTTATTCGCAATCTGTCTAGTTTCCCATTGAGTATCTTCTGCACAACGCAGATTACATACTCTTGCGAAAGCCATCAGTGTACCAGACCAATACCATTCAGTGTACAAATTCTGTGGTAAAACCATTCTTGCCATCTCTGGTGCAACTTGTTCTCGTAACAAGTTTTTATAAGTCTGTGTTACAAACTGTATCGCACCTTCAACATTATATTCAATAGTTTTATCACTAGAACCTTGTTTCTTATTATCTGCTTTTAGTCTCCAGACTTTAGGTGTATAGAACTCTGGTTCATCATCCACATATCGTCTAGATACTTCATTCCACACCAAACCGACTTGGTGTTTTACAAGTTGTCTTGCAACAAAGATTGGAGCCTTAATATGGAACTGCATAGATGCGTGTCCAAAAGGACTCCAATGATTGTGTTTTGCAAGATACTTGATAAGTTTCTCATCTCCAAGTGAAAGTAGTCCTTCTATTTGACCACCTTCTGGAATCGTTTCCCATTCAGATTCCTTTGCAAATGAGACACGAGCTGCGTTTACAACTGTTAGGTCAGAACCCATTTTGTCAATTAGTTTGACTTGCAACTTTACTTCTCCTAACATGATTTTCACCTTCTACCTTTGCTTCAGCGTAGGTGTCTCTAGTTATAAACGCACACAACTTACCATCCCTAAGAAGTTCTGCATGGAACTTCGGTGGGTCAGCAGGAAGTGTAAAGGCAGGCCCCTTATCTGATTTAGGAATAAGGTATTTTGCCTGATAGACCTTAAAAGACCTATCCACGAGCAAATCTCCGTGGTGGTCGTTTAAAAGGTGTTTTAAGTGCAAGGTCTTTGCACCTTTGAGATAACACTTCATCTCGTTTTACGAGTTCTGCGTTATCATACTCTAGAACCTTAATTCGGTTCTGGAGCTCTTCTACCTTTGCATGGTAGAAATCCCTTTCTTTCATTACTGAAAGAACTTTAGAATTTTGGTCATCCATTTAAACACTCCTTCAAGGTTGACATTGTAATTATCTTATATAAGTTTTTATCAAAAGTCAAGACAGAACTGTAATTTTTTATAAGTTTTTCTTGTTCTTTCCAGACATACTGCTCATCAATATCCTCATTCCAATACTTACAATATTCTAGTAGACTTTCCATAATACACATAGTTTCAAGACTAACTTTCTTTGCAAGGAATTGTTTTAATAACAAAGGGTGTTGACCATCCTTTACATGAAATAATTCATCAAATACTGAAATTTTTTGAAATAATTCAGCTATTTCATTTTTGTAATTATATTTTAAACTCTGGTTTCTTTTACGATACTCATCATAATTTTGTTCACTGAAATTACCAACCCAACCTTTAGGATTGACTATAAAATTAGATATGAAAAAGTTTTTAGTATTTTCTGAAGTGAGATACTTTCGTGCTACTTTTGCAAAGAAAGGTCTATCTTTTCTCTTTAAATATGAGTCTACAGTTACTTTTGCTTTTCCATTATATTTGTTATAATCATAGTCACTATTAAAGTGTAATTTTAGTGCATGATATATTTTATAGGCTTCGTATGCTTCCATATTATATCGGTAGTGTTGCAACCTTTGGAAGATAGTTAAGGTTTCTCGCATCCACCTCAACCTTCTCTTTCAAAGATTTAGTTATCAAAGGTTTAATCATTTCTGGTTCTAGTTGATATTTTTCACAATAATCAAGTAGTGCATCCATATAAGTTCCACCACCTTCTTTGACAGCTTTTTCTATTGCAATAGAAAATTTCTTAGGTGTCATCAATTTTTCTTCTACTTGTTCCATTATTCGTGTTCGCCACCCTTATCTTGTGGGTCTAACTGAACTCTTTTACCATCAATATAGATACTTCTTGCACGACTTGGTGTTGATGTAGGGAAATCAGAAAAGAAAGTTGGTCTACGTTTTGCAGTTTCAAATGTTCCAACCGTTACTACAATAGCTGCGATTATAAACAAGTGTGCAATTGTTGAAATACCAAAAGCCCAAATACTTCCCATCCATAATGCAAATGTTGTTGCCCACATCCATGCGAGTATTTGTAAAACCATATGTCTGGTCTGTAAATCTGGAATATGTCTCAAAGGATTCTTTTCTGCATCCATTACACTATTCCAACTATCATATACAAATTGTCTCATAATATTCTCCAAATTAAATTAAGTGGTGGTGTTTCTGTTTCCAAGTACACCACCGAAACTCAGTACGATTAGGCTGCGAGAGCGTAATCTACAGGCGCAAAGTTATCGTTTGCACTTACTAGTTTGACCATTAACGGAGTCATCCGACAATTCTACTCTCCTCTATCTACGTCAGTCGAACCTATTTCACCCCCTCAGTCGAGGTTTAGTTATGGTGGAGGTGGAGGGTATCGCACCCTCGTCCTGCCCGTCCTTCGATTTGTATCAACAAATTGTAGGTTTATTTATACCACAACGACATTACGTTGTCAAGTCAAATTTATGTATTGGTGTAAATTTTCTTGATTTCATTTCTACACAACCCATTTCTATAATTTGTTCTGTTTTATAAACTTCTTTTGCAGAATCATATATTTCATTTTTATTAGATTGCACATAAGATGTGCAAGAAAATAGATTAGGAAATTTTATACTCTGATTTATTTTAATGTTTTCTAAATCAGTTGTCATTAGTGCTACATAGATTACGAATATCATATTACTCAAATGATTGAACTATTTCTAGATTCAATTTCTTTCTATTTTCAAGATGTTCTTCTTTGATTTGTTCTTTGGATTGTCCATGATAACGAACTGCATGGTGATTATCTACTAGAAGTTGATTGATATTATGTTCACGGCCATACCAGAGTTCACCCAGAATACGACCAAACTTACCTCTATCGTCTTTAAAAGTTTTCAAAGTAAGGTCACCAGCATTTGTCCATTTGACTAAAAATGCAGTTGCAGCTTTCCCATAAAGTTTTTCTACCTCATCAGATGTTCTAGACTCTGGTGTATCAATACCATACATACGAATACGTTGATTTCGCATCCAAACTCCAAATCCCAAGTCAATGTCTACATCAACTGTATCTCCATCAACAACTCTGACCATTTTACATTTATATTCGTACATTTACTTCTCCAATACAATGTTAGTTTTTTCTGCTTCTGGTGCAAGAAATTCAAACTCATTACCACCACCAATAATACAAACTAAATTTGGAGCAATAAACTCAATTATACTAAAAGTTTTTGTTTCCATGTTTATTGCAATTACAATATTTGTTTTAATAAACTGTTGACCATCTACTGCAGCTGCAATACCTTTACCTCTAAAGTAAGGAACTTCACCAAATCTTTCATTAACTATTTCTAACATTTGGTCTGGTGTTGCACAACTTACTGGTTTTTGTGAGTTGTAGGTATTCTTTTCATGTTCTGCATATGCACTTGTTGTTAGAACAAATGATAAGAGAATTGCACTAAATATTTTTTTCATTTTCCTGCTTTCCAACTGTTTCACCTATAGACCTTAAAATATCCTCTGTAACACAGTTAAGCATTTTGGGTTGTATTTTACCTTCATACTGTTGCCATGCTTTCAAGAACAATGCTTGACTATTATGTGTTGCATAATCCATACAAGAATCTTGAGTTTCAAAAGTCTTAAATGGAATGAACAATGGTGTTTCTTCTAATCCAGCACTATTAAGCTGCGCTGTCATTACTACTACTATGAACCAATTCATTTTCTTCTTTTTCCCAATGTGTAGTGAAATCGTCAATAGTCTCTACTAGTAGTGGTAAGTAGTCATGTTTAGTCTTTATGAATTCTTGAACGATTCCGTCTTCGGTTACAACTAGAATTACAATCTGATTGATTTCAATTCCAGTTCGTTCTTCAAACATCTCGGCATATGCAGATGCCTGAATATAGTAAGACTCGTTCCAATCATCATTTCGTTCTTTTGTAGAAGTTTTGAAGTCAATGATAGAAGGTACTCCGTTGTATTCACCGATACAATCAACTCGTCCTGCTACCTTATATTTATCGGAGTATAAACCACACTCTTGTGCAAATATGTTATTCACTTTTTGCATAAGTACTGGTTTGATTTGACCAAAAAGAACATAAGGAAGAAAGTTCTTTTTATGTGTCTCTTCATCAAAATTATTATTTAGAAAATCTTCGCACATATGATGAACCTTAGTTCCTCTATGTGCAGCTGTTCTTGCAACATAATTTGCAACATCATCACCAACTTTCTTTCTCCACTCCATAAGACCTTCCATTTTACGTCTTTGTAAAACGGTAGTGATAGAGGGATATAGTTTTCCCTCTGGAGTTAGATAGAATCTTTTGCGATTAACATTTTTAGTAGAGAGTTCTGGTATCTCTACTGGTTTGTGTGTAAACATAATATATCCTCACGATTTGATTTTTACCATAATAACAAACTCAAATCAGTTTGTCAAGTCAAATAAGTTTTAGTGCAGCTTCTGTAGTTTCGTTAACTCTTCGTGTCCAACCACGACCAAAAGTCTTGAAGTGTTTTAACTTCTCATAATACTTTTGTCTATTCTTTTGATAGTCAGTTACTAAATTTTTAATACCATATGCTTCAGTTGCAATTCCTACTTTCCTAAGTGTTGCAGGCCCGATTGCACCATCTGCTTTTGCGTTAACTAATTTTTGTAAATATTTTGCAGCTCTACCAGTTCCAGCATTTACTCCAAAATCAAAAACGCAAAGTGCAAGAGCTGGATGTAAATCATCACCCTTTACTCTATCCCAATATTCAGTTTTGTAGATTGGTGCAACATCTAAGACTTCTAAATCTCTCATGGATTTTGGTCTTAGGCCATTCTTCTTGCAATATGCATCATAAACTTTCTTAGTCACGCCTAAGTTAGTTTCGCCGCCTGGGTCATCTGGATGATTCACATATCCACCTTCGTGATGAAGAATCATTTCCAAACATTGTTGGTATTCTTTGTTTATCATTTACCTTGTCCTCTATATTTTTTGTAACTTCTTCTTTTACTTTTATTCATTGTAGAAGTTATAGGTTTCCTACCCATAGAAGTTCCCTTCTTAGTGGGTTCATGAACTGAAGCATTTGAAAACATTTTAGCCATTATACTTCAACTCCTTTTTTAGTTTTACTAATTAAATAACTACGAACTAAACCAGAGCGAACAATATCACCAATATTAAATTCTACAGACGCAAATTCATCCATCTCTGCAATAATATCCATAAATCTAGGCATACCATCTTTATCTGCACTTTTAGTTAAATCAGATTGGAAGAAATCACCAGAGAAAATAATTTTGGAATCTTGACCAACTCTTGTCATGATTGTATCTAGTTCATGAAAGTTCAAGTTCTGACATTCATCAACTATAATGATAGAGTTGTCTAACGTAATACCACGCAAATATGATGTTGTTAAAAACATGACAGAACCTTGAGCTTTTAGTCTATCATACAACATTGTAAATGCTTGGTCACTAGGTTGTTCAAACATAAACTGCACCATGTTCTGATATGGAATTTGATACAACGCAGTTTTATCTTCTTCATCGCCTGGCAAGAAACCAATCTCTCTAGTAGGCACTGCACTACGAATTAAGTAAACACACTCATATGGTGTACTTGGGTCTAATACTTTTTCAAGTGCAAGGTATAAGGAAATAAAAGTTTTTCCAGTTCCAGCAGCTCCATGAAGGAATAATTCTTTATTATCTTTTTTCCATGCCTCAAAGGCAACTTTTTGATTATCAGTGATAGGTTTAATAGTCACTAAGTCATCAATTTTTACATCTTGTTTTTTCGCCATTAAATCACCTTATGTTTCTTCAATACTTTTCTAGTATTTATATTCTTTGTAGAATCCTTACCATATCGTGATGCAAATGGTGTGCCTGGATGTGCTTCTGCAATCCTTGACATATTTTCTTTCCAACCATCATCATTTTTAATTCTATCACCAGTTCCACCTACCATAGAAAACATTGACGGTAATTGTTGAATATTTGGATTTTGTTCTAAGAACTTTTCTCTTTCTGATATAGACATAAGTTCTGTAAACTCTTCTCCAGTATCATTGTTTCTAAAACTATAAGTTGGCATCAATCTTCTCTTTCAACTTTTGGATTTCTTCAGCCTGTTCTTTGATACGAATCATTAAAGCATGATTTGTTTTTTGCATTTCTGCAATCTCTCTACGATACATATCTGTCTCAGACATGAATGGTTTTTCTATCCATCCACTTAAATTGCCACCATCTACAGTAATATCGTCCATTGGGTCATCTTCTTTCTCTGTCATTTTTCTTTCTTGTCTTAACTTCCATAGCATCCAATCATAGTACCGTTCTGGTTCTGGGTCATATTCGTATACCATAAAGGAGCTCCTCTTTCTTTCCAAGTTGCAAACCTTCTTTTTGCAACAACATAAAAATTACGATATGCTTGTACTGTATCACCTTTTACCATACACTGTGGAAACTCTTTCATAGCCTGTGGTACTGGTGTAGTCTTTCCTAAACTAGGCATATTCTTTGGTGGTTCTCGTAACAACCACCAGTTTTCTTTTGCACCGTGTTCTTTACCATACCTATATGTATACTCCTCACAAATGAGTTTATAGTAGGTAAACATTAACATATAATTTTCAGTACATTCTCTCAACCAAATATTAGTTGGATGATTAACATGACCAGCAAGATATAAACCTTTGTTCATCTTTCGGTCTGGGTGTTTCCACCTTTTAATCTTGTGACCTCTTGCAGTTTTATCATAATACATTTCACCATCAAGAACTCTATGTGCAGTACACAACATCTGTTTGTACTCTGTAGGCATCTTGACTATATGTTTGTCACAATGATACTCTATAGAAGTCCAAGGGTCTTCATCTAAGTAAAAAAAGTTCATAACATTTTTATCCTATGTAAAGTGTCTAATACTTTGTCTTCGGTTGCATAACCGATTACATCATCAGTAATAGGAGTACTGTAACATAAATCTCCAGTGGAGTCAAGTACTGCAATTTCATACAAGCCTTGTTTACCACCATACGAACTATCATGTTTGACTACAGATGCACCGTATCCATTTTCAAATTGATATGTATATCCAACTCCATTAAGGATATCATACTTTTTTGCATAACCTCTTAGTGTCATTTTTCCCACCTATAAAATATATGGTCTTCAATTTCAATTGTTTTAGTCTTGGTTTTTCTCCAAGCAGGATAAACATAATCTGCATGGTAATGTGTTGCACCTTCAGTAATATCAACAACTGTAATATCACCATAAACTAAATCAAGTGCCATATCATACAATGCACCATAAGTTGTTGGTTCTTTTGGGTCATCACTTTTACCATCACAGTACCAGCTAAACTGGCATCTATTCTTTACTGGAAAATATTTTCTTTCACTTTCTGCAACATCTTTACCTCTAGTTTTCCAAGACTCTCTAACAGGCCCTTGATGTATAACTTCACAAATTGTGTTTGGGAATCTTTTATCCTTCACACGATTTAACACAACTAAACTTACTGCAAGTTGTCCAGCAAGTCCTTGACTACGAGCTTCATAGTACATATTCTTTGCAAGACAAATTGCTTGTTTGTCTAGATACTGTGTTGCATCATGTGGAGTTACATCTACACCAGAAGCTGATGCAGATATAACAAAAGTAGTTAATAGTTCCTTAAGCACTTTTCTCTACCATAAACGCATCCAGATATTCTGGATTAGAAGTTTGAAGTGTGTAAACACTACCGAAATACTTTTCAAAAGTTCTCAGTAAGTTTATATAGTCTCCAGATTTCATCTCATTCAAGATTCTTTCTTTTGTTTCTTTATCAAACCCACTTTTCTTCATGGTTTCGTTTGCATATCCCAAGAGAACGAAAGCGTTCCCTTGAGAACCATCTAGGTCTATGACGGTAGTAGATGGTCTACCTTTAGCTTTGATTGTCATACTGGTTCTCCTTCTAAAGTTTCAAATCCAAATGAGGCAACAACATACTTTTTGTTACCAACTAACATTTGGTCACCAACTGAAGTTGACCTTAAACCCATACCACCTTCATGTAAAGGTGCCATCACTTTGACGTTAGGATTAAAATCACCATTTGGTTCTCCATCATCAAAGAATTCTTTCTTGATTGACCATGAACCCATTACGTTGTTAGTCCAACGATATGCATACTCAAGTTTCTCACTAAGAGACATACTTGGGTCTGCGTCTACAAATGCTACTGTGTGTGGTGTATCACCAAAAGCAGCAT
>VTLG01006219.1_pt1 | contig 19682 bp, 29 predicted proteins | sample 4694571 | NCBI WGS metagenome assembly VTLG01 (sample SAMN12604809, study PRJNA352737) | marine metagenome | biome: ENVO:00000447; feature: ENVO:00000209|ENVO:00000569|ENVO:01000036; material: ENVO:00002151; isolation source: viral sequences binned using virsorter ...
TTTAACTTTAACTACTTTATATCCATAACTTAAACATACGCTTTTGATTTCATTAGGCAATGTTGCGCTTATTGTATCGTGGTGTATAAGAGTCAATAATACCCTAGTTAAATTTCCAGACGATTGGATCTGCTTGCTTAGTTCTTTTTCAGTAACATGTATATCTAATTTCCCTAGCGCTTTTTTCAAAGCTATGGGCCCACAAGAACGAAAATGTTTTATATAGTGTCCGTCTGAGTCCGTCTTTAAACTTTCGGGATGAAAAAATACACACCCCCAGTTAAGCAAACACAAGGACGTTATAAGTAGAATCTTACGCCGCCACATATATGCTATTACACTAAAGCAGCCATAATAAGACCACGCAAACGCCAATAGCCACGCACGCGCCCAGCGTAGAAGCAAGGAAACAGTTTATGTAAAGTCTGAGATTATTGTGGTTATTTTCAACGGGTTTGGAAATTTTTTTGTTGGTGTTGGGAACGGCCTGTTCATTTTTGACGAGCCACCAGTCTTCTCCTCTTTTGACTGCCCAAGTTATATTTTTTTCATTTTTCCACCATTTACTGTTTTTATCCCATATTTTTATGTTCAGTTCTTCCTTCATGGTTTGTTGCCTCCGAGCGCTTTGGTCTTTCCTTTTCAAGCTTTTTGTTAAGTTCCCTCATTAAGTCTTCTATTATATTTCTATAGTGTTGTAGCATTACTTCGTTCTCCTGAATGGCTTCGTGCTGTTTCATCATTATGTTATTTTGCCACCCAAGACCCTCTTCCAATTCTAATAGGAGCCTTTCTTGTTTTACTATTTCTTCCAAATATTTTAGTTCTTTTTTCAATTCTTTAGCGGAACGTGTAATTTGTGAGCCAATTATAAAAGATAGGAAAACCGCACATGTAGCTAAAAATAAGATTGGTCTAGGCAATTCAGAAAAAAAGTTGACTATACGGTTCCAAAGCTGGTTAAGCATTTGCATGTAATAATTTACACGAAAATGATGCTTTTATTCGAATTTGTCTAGCTCTTTAACGGTTTGATCGATAAAATCTATCTCTACTGTGCCTTTTGCCTTCTTCCACTTCGAATAGCAGACCGCTGCTCTTTGTTTTTGGTCCGGAAATTCCTTCCTCATGCTGTCGCTAGACATACAGCTAGAAATGAATCCGCTTTTATCTTGTTTTCCGCTAGGCGATGGTAATGGCATATTTATATATACACATTAAAGCTCTTCGATTCGTTTTGCCTTATCGTCTACAACTAAATCGTAAGGTGGTTTTATATTTCTCCCTTTCGTGCCTGTTGAAAGATCGTGAAATTTACAGCCCCACGACTCTAGCTGTTTCCAAGTAAAATCATAATAGCATTTACCCAACCTCTTTGATTTTTCAGAACCGCCTCTTGCAGTCCAATAAACTATATGCCATCCTTCGTCATAGAGCTTATTAATTTTATCTATATTCTCTTTACTTGGCTTAGCTAAATCGTATCTTCTTTTCTCTGGATAAAAACAAATAGTCTCATCTATATCAACGAGAGCAACCCGTTTTTCTCCTTCCGGAGCAAGTCTATCTGACTCGTGAAAATTTGTCATCTTCTTTTTTTCTTTTTGGTCGAAGACCTTTTCTTTCGTTCTTTGGATGGTACTTTTTCATGCTCCGGCATAATCGCCCTAACCTCATCTACTAGGCCAAGCTCTAAACATTCATCGGCATCGATCCACCAGTCTTTACGATCCCAGTTTCTTTTAATTTTTAGTTTGGTTAACCTTGAGCGAGAAACGAAAATATCTACGCAACGATCTTCAATTCTTTTAACGAGCTTAACTTCGTCTTCGACTTCATACGTTTTACCGATTGCGCCAAAAGCGGCTCTATGGATCATCATCCACGCTTGATGGCCTATCCATCTTGTTCCGCCAGCTTGCAACAAAATACCGGCCATAGACGCAGCCATACCTAAAGACCCGGTTGTTATCGCGTGGCCTCTACCTCTTAACTCTTGGATAAAATCAAACAATTCAAATCCATCAATAATGCTTCCTCCCGGAGACGAAAAAACGATTTCAATATCGCATCCCGGAGATATTCTTGACCACTCTGTCAGCTTAGACATGCAAGCTGCTACGGAGTGAGTACTTACGTCTTTATTGAATCTATAAAGATAATTTTCTTCGTCTGTAGCTTTTTGCTTCAGTAAGGTTTTCTGAGCCTCTTTCAACTTAATCTCCTGTTGACTCGCTTCTGCTTCAGCTTTTCTCGCTTCTGCGGTTGCTTGTCGTGCTTGAGCTTTTGCCAAAGAAGCTTCTGCAACAATTTTTTCCGCTTCAGCGGCCGCTTTTGAAATGCTTTTTTTTGTAGCCATAAATTATTCTTCCCTTGGAATCCCTCCGGCATACCACCCTTCGGGAAGTTTTAGTTTGTTTTTGGAGAGTATCCATTCTCCGTCTTTAAGTATATAACACCTACCTGTTACGTCGGGACCTATTCTTACTAAGTCTGCTTGCGTGTCAACAAACACCACTCTCGTACTTCCACACCCGGTGAGACTAATTAACAGTGTCGTCGCCAGAATTATCTTCAGAATTTTTGCTTTCATCTTTTTGCTTTTTTAGTTGTTCATTAATACGATCCCGCCATCTATTCTTAAGGGACTGAGGCACACCATCTGCGTCACCAGCCTTGGTGTCCTTCTTAACCTCCCCGGTCATCCATTCCAAGATGGCTTTTATTAAGGCTGCCAACCAAGCCATCGGTTAGCCTTTCTTAGCTATACCTCTGGACACGGTGTATCCGATTCCTGCTAATGCTGCAACTACAAAGCCAAAGACTTTATTAGCTGTTCCTAGCCCATCAGGATCTAGCACATCTGCTCCCCAGAGCAAACTAGCCAATGTCACAACAACCGTTAGCCACCATTCCGTAGTTTTCCAACCCGGTTTTACTTCATTTTTTACTGCCATAATATTTATTCCTTTCTCATTGTACAATACGCACAATAAATTTCTAAAAAGTTTATTTTACTTAATTAACATCTCCTAGCTTTTTTAGCTCCTCTATCTTTTTGTGAGGTCTAGCTAAGCCGCCAATAACAGTGTATACTGTGAGATTAGGTCTGTCCCCGCTATAGATTCCTCTATATACGGTGCTGCCAGTTTTTAAAATTCTTGTGAATTGTTCAAAAGCGCTATCCAAATTCTTCTGGGGAACTTGCTCTAAAATTTCATTTCCTGCAATCATAAGAACACCAGCTTGATTACCCGTGGATAAATCTGCGCCATCAGAAAGAAGATTTCCTTTGACCTGATCTCTGACATGCTTATTGAAGGCGGGAGCGTCTTTCCAATTCGGAACGGGAGAAGCACCATAAAGAATAAATCCTGACTCTAGCACCTGTTTATAATCTTGTGGGTCGAAAGAAGAATAAGAACTATCTTTACTTGCAGTCATATTAAACAAGTGAAATAGACCTGCGATACTTCTGTTTGCGGTGTCCCAAAACGGAGCAACGGCAAGGTTAGGGTAGAGCTTGTTCATCTTCTCGTTATCAACTAGGATGAGAGGAGAAACTATGCCTGCGTCTACATAATCGAAAACTTTTTTCAAAGTATGAAAAGCGTTTGCGTTAACTTTTTTACCCTCTGAGATTTTAGGCAAGGCTAATATTACTCCCACTTTCTTTGTTAATGACCCCAGTCTTTTTTGGAGGTCGTGAGAAGTATCTATAATAGGTATAATAGTACCAGCACCAGAACCTCCGCCAGCCCCGGCACAAACAAAAATTTTATCAAATTCGTTTCCAAAAGCATGTTCAAATAAATCATAAGCGTCTTCCTTTCTCTCGGTATACTTTTCTCTGGCTAAACCCATGTTTTTACCAGCACCGCCCTCGCCAATGCAAAGCTTGTGAGGAACATTTATAGTGTTTAAGTCTTGTGGAGCAGTATTTATAGCGCATACTCTTCTATATCCAAACTTATAAAAAGTTTCCGCCAATCTTCCCCCGCCTTGACCCGCGCCGACAAAAGCGAATTTATAAGCCGCGTCGAATTTGTCTTCTACCTTATTAATCTCTTCGGTGATAGAAACTTCTGGAATTGGTATATCGGTTAAAGAAATGTCAATGTTGTCTTCTTGTCCGTAGGACGATAAGTCTTCAATTTGTTCGCTCATATTTATTTTCCTTTTTCTGTTTTGCTTGCATAGAGTATGCTTGCTAAATAATAATCAACTTGATGTTCCATAGAGATAGCTTGTACTTCTTGCACTCTATCTTTGTTGTGATCAACTGGCTTTTCTAAATATTTATCGATTGAGTCTTGCCAATTTTTAGGATCCTCATTTGCTATAATAGTTTCGCAGATCTGCTCGGCAACTTCTTTTTGTTTTCTGCTCATTTTTCTAATGCCGTGCTTTTTTCTCAATCCTTTTTCTATCTCTAAGTTTAATTTTTGAGCAGAAACTAAATTTTCTTTTATTGTTTCTAAGCTAAAGTACGCTTTAACTTCGGTGGGGTTTTGTGTGTCTGTGGGTGCTCGTTCTTTCTCTTGAGGTACATCTGATGTTCCTGAAGGCCTACCCGCCTGCTCTTGAACACCTTTCGGGCCGGGTATTTTCGCCGTTTGTTTTATTTTTTCTTTACCCATTTTCTCTTGAGACTTGATGGTTTTGTCCTGCATGTCTTTTTGGGTATATGGTGCGCCCATCATTGGCTCATAAAAACCCTTATCTCTAAGTTTCCTATATTCCTCTTGATCTTCAAGAGATGTTTCTTTATCGGGAAGTCTACCTCTTTCTATCGCGTCTACACCTTCTTCTGGGGTGAGCAATCCGAGCTCAAGAAGTCTAGTATAAATTCTAGCGTACTGTAAATTATCCCTTAGATCAATGTCGTCAAAATAAGGAACAGGATAATTTTTAAAACCCAATTGCCTACATACTCTCTTAATCTCAGGATATAAAAATTCATTAATAAATACCTCTCTCGCTTGCTTAAGTCTCTCTATAAATATTTTGACTTTAATACTTTGATTTGCAAACTTTTCATTTTCGCCGACAAGTATATTATTTAATCCGACTCTTATATCCCTATCAAGAATGTCGTATTTTCGTGGATCTAATAGAGAACCTATATTTGGAATAACAAATTCTGCCTTAGTCGTATAATCAGCGATTAAAACTCTACCCACGGACTGATTTTTAAATAGTTTTTGCATGGCATCTAAGTTTTTCTGGTTTATGCCCCCTTGATCTGGAGTAGTACCCATAGTAACTAAGAGTATTGCTTGCTGCATGGTTCTAGCAATAGCCATGTCTATCTTTTTCATCTCCGCTTTAGAATTTATATCATCCAGAACTGGATACCCCATAGGAACAGCAAACGGCTCATAATCCTGCTTTTTATAAAAGACAGCATTAACCCTGTCTGGGTCTAAGGGGATTAAAATTTGCTTTGTTGTTCTGCTTTTTAATTGATTTTTTACTTTTTCTGGTAAAGATTTTACCAAGTCTTTTTCTTCTTCAGACTGAGGGTTTCTTAATCTGGTTAGCTCATAATCACTAATGAGCTTAGAATATACCCCTTCCATAAATGACAAAGATCCAGTCAACTGGATATCCGCCGGATTTAATACAACATAATTAGCGGGAATAATTGCAGTCGCAGCTTTTGCTGAAAATCCAAAAGTCCTAGCCATCTTTTGGATATCTGAAGTTTGTAAGTTAGCGTCAAAGCGATGGAGAAAAACGTTTCCAGATCTATAATACTCTCTAAAAAATCTATCTTGTAGAGACATTAAATTTATTCTTTTAAATAGAGCCTTAAAGAAAGCCCTTGTTTTTTTGCTGCCCTCCCTAAGGCAAATATTATTTACAGAAAACTCTGTCATTATATCGACAGTGTTTCTAAACACGGAAAAATTATAATAAGCTTTTTGACACAGGACCACCGCGTCTCTAACGTTTAGAGAGCTTTTGTTTTGAACGCCGGCCGAATATTTAAAGGGTACAAGTCCGTCGTCGATATTCTTATATCTATCGGTCCTCTCTATTACTCCAGCAGAGTTTCTTCTGGATCGAGTGGCTGCTGGAGGACTATGGGAAGCTTCTGCAGACAGTGGCGTAATTTCTATCGGCTTAGCTGGTTTAGAAGCTTCCGTTTCGGTGCTAGTTTTCTTAGTTGTTCCTTTAGACTCTTTCATTATAGGCTCATTATGTCACAATAAGTTACACAAATCAAACAATAATTTTCCTTATGGGTACTTTTTTTCTGAATAAATTATTACCAAGTAGATATAGCTGCTCTTTTCCATGTATTTGTTGCCGTGCAAATATAAATGTAGCTAGAATCCCAAGTAATAGTTCCGATTACGCCAGCAGCACTAGCGTTTGCGGGGGTTGAACCGTCTAAATATAAGCTTGCATTATCAGCCATGGTGACGTTATCTCCAAAGTAACCGGTACCATTTACGGACAGACTATTAGAAAATCTACCACTACCAGCCACGTCAAGATCATACTTCGGCGTGATGCCAATTCCAAATTCGCCTCCCTTTAACCAAGAGTCGCCAGAAGCAGTTATCTTTGCTTTGGCTGTTCCTCCTCGATTATAAAATCTAATATTTGCATCATCTGGCTCTATTTGAGCTTTAGAACTATACGAAGAGTGTTCAACTCGAAGTCCGAGAGACCCGCTCATGTCTAAGTCAAAGTCCGGGCTTGAATGTTTTATACCCACGTTTCCGGCCGAATCGAGTAGGACGCCGTTATGGGTCATGTCAGATTTTTTAATTACGAGGTCATCATCAGCGTTGACGTATAGATAAGCGTCTTTTCCTGCAGTCTTTTGAGAATTAATCACCCCAGTTTTGCCCATGATCGTATTTGCTGTAGAGAAGGCGTCTCCAAAAACATGTAGATTAGTAGTGGGTATGCCTCCCACTCCAAAATAACCAGATCCGTCTGGACCTTTATTAATTCTTGCGCTACCTCTTACGTCAAGCGCATAATTACTGGGGTCAACATTTACCCCAATCATTCCCGTAACCTTTACGTTACCGGCTTTTAATTTAAGATTCCCAGAATTTACTTCAAAATTTTCACTAGGAATACACTGTATACCCATTTGTCCATCTTTAGTAATCCTCACATGCTCTGTATATTGATGAGCGCTATTTAACGTACCGAAGCTATGGCCTAAAGAAGAAGCACCCGTGGCAACGAACTGCTTAATAAATCCAAGGCCGTAGCCTATTCCATATCTATAAGCATTAGTACTATCATTATAAAGCATTATACTGGGAACTATAGCTCCCCCGGTTATTGGGTCGGAATAAGTACCAAAAGAAATCTTACCGCTCGGACTGTTAGTATTAAGCCCTATTCTATGCCCTGTGTCATCGTAAAAAATTTGTGATGCTCCAGCAAATTGATCAGCATTATTATATTGAATCGCTCCATCTGTTCCGCTCGGTGCCGATCCTGCACCACCCGGCCCAGCAGGACCAGTACTACCGGCGGGGCCAGCAGGGCCAGTCGCACCAGTTGGGCCAGTGGGGCCGGTAACCGAAGAGCCACTAATTCCCGTAGGTCCAACATCTCCAATTGGACCCTTTTCTCCCGAGCTCACCGAAACTATAAACCCTGATAGTTCCGGAGTGTAAAGCTGTTTTAATCTTATCCTATTATCCGGCATTTTTAATTATTACACTATATCAAATTAATCTTGGCGTAAAAGTAGTACCGATATTAACTTTTAGATCTTTCATGTCATTATGTATTTTTGTAGCCCAATTCGCTAACATAAGAGTCGTATAATTGTCTTTACGGGCCCTAGTTGCGCTTGTGGAGCGTTTTAAATGCAGGGGAAGATCAAACGTCTGCGTTCCTCTAGCAGTACTTTTAACCTCAACTAAAGCGCATTGTTTTTTCGTTTGATAGATTAAGTTGTCTTGAGTCTCTATTAGGTCTAATAGATTTTCAGCACCCGTATGTTGTATTGGTATATGCTGGCTAGTCGCTTTGTTGAAAGCTCCTCCATTGGCGGTAGTTTTTGAGGCAAACCATACATTTTTATGATCTATACAGGCTTGTAAATGCTCGTTAGCTTTTCTCAACCAGTTAGAAGTAAATACCTGTTTAAAACAAATTTTATTGGTTTTTTTGTCGTATTGCCTTTTCGCCGAACTTAATTGCCTAACATACTCTTCCCCCTCCTTGTCGGTGTCTATATCGAAAAAACTTAAATTAATTCTGGCATCTAAAAATAGTTTATTTTCATTACAGCTATCTATAAACTGAAAACCAGCGTTATCAATACAAATCACATCAATATCAAAACTACTTACCAAATAATAAAGATATCTAATATGATCTTTTAAGTCTCCACCCGCTACAGCATATCCATGCACCAATGTGCCCTGTCCAGTTTCTTCGTCTATCTCCATCAAAGACATAGCAAAGAAGTCAGAACTCGGACTGTTACTGAAACTGGGGTCAATTCCCAAAATATATTTAGACCCACTCTTACCCTTGATCTGAGTGGTCGGCTCTTCTCCGTCCGGTATAGTACATTCGTGCATTTTTTTAGCACTAAAGTAAGAATCTGATCCGTCTGTAAACAAGGCGCAATACTCTCTCTGAAAAGAAGAATGGCTTTGACCTCCGCTTTGAGCTTCCTCTATAATTGTCCTATCTATCATTTCTTCAGGTAAAGCTTCATACCCCAACTGAGATATAAAATATGAGGCATCTCTCGTCTTATCTGGATTTTCGATTTTGTTAATCCAATCGGAATAAGTCTTGTATAAGTTTTCAAACGTGTAAGATGCGGAAGAAAGAGCTATCATTTTTGTATCGTTTTCAAATTCCAACCTGTCCTTTTCTTCCATTGATCCTTCTTCTATAAGCTTGTCTTCCATTTCCCTTATGTCGATTCTCTCTTTCATGTTCTGTGGTGCCACTAAGAACGGCATAAGAACGGTTTTAATAGTATCTTCTGGAAGAAGCAGAAACTCGTCCAATAATAGTACGTTTGCTCTAAACCCACGAATTTTTTCTCCGCTAAGAGGAACGGCGGTAATTGACCCACCGTTAATAAGCCATTCATACTGATCATTTCGTTTGGAAGGTTTCGCTGAGAAGGCTTGAGCTAGTAGTTCCGCTCCTTTCGTATTAACTATTTTTTCTAAATTATTGAATATGAATCGAGCCGTTCTAAACGTGGGTCCAGCTATAAGTATTTTCGTTCCCGGATTAAATATACACTGCAAAAAGGCAAATACAGAGGCTATGAATGTTTTCCCACAACCACGACCCCATACGCACATACTGAAGTTTCGAGTCATTAATCCTCTTAGTGTTATTTCCTGAAAGGGGGCCAGTTTAATTCCGGAGATTAACTCCGTGGTGAAAGCGAGGTTATGGCGTAAAAATTTAGCAAGCGTTATTTTAGCTTGTTTATCAGACAGTTCGCCTTTGAGCTTTAATAACTCTTGATTCAGGTTTATTGAGTCTTTTACTGTTTTACCTTCGTACCACATTATAGTTCGCCTTGATCATAAGCTAATTGTAGATCTATTTTTTTCCACGCACACCCACAAGTAAAAATCTTCTCTATTACTCGGGCCGATTCTTTCCTACCATTAGCGAACAAGAATTGAACGCGTGGGTGCTTTTGAATAAGATTCCTTACTCTATGAAAGATAAATTCGGGTGTAGCTTTCACCTTCTTAAAAACTTTTTGCCCATTATATGATTTGACTTTATAGTTAAAATACATTGCGTCGTAAAATTTAGCCTCTACTAAAATAACTAAATAAGCATCGTTTTCTTCTGCCCGCTCTATCTCTCTGATAAACCTCTCATAACCCCCGCTAAGCGTCCCAATTAGGTCTGAGAGCGACTTTCTTTCTATATAGCAGTTGCATGATACCGTTTTATTAGAGAAGGCGTAATCGCCAAATTTGAGCGTTTTTACCTCTACTCCCCTACTGAACCTTAGAGGCTTTTGTTCCCTAGTGTCAATGAATATTTTGTATTCTGGCTTGTCGTATTCAGCTCCAGAAACGATCTCTTGGAAATTGCTGTACTTGTTTTTGAAACCCAATTCAGAACACAATTTGTAATATCCGTCCCATCCAAAAATCTCATTATAGTATTGAATAGGTGGGCTCATTATAGAACGCAATTCTACCTGAGTTGGCGAATAGATAAGTCCCTTCTTTTCTTTTCGATCAGTTAATACGTTTTGACAATACTCTTTACGTATTTCTTCAGACTGACTTTTTAGCCACATGCGTAAATTAGTCCTACTGTTGAAGTCCGTATTTAAATACTGTTCTTTATTTTTGAATTTAATTATATCCTTCGTATGTAGATCATATCGCGGATAATAAGTTTGATAGTATTCCGCCATACGCATTTTATGCTTTCTCAAATGCTTGTGAAGCTCTTTATCTGTATCAAAGGCTTCTCCATCTATTTTACATATTACTTTATCCATTTAGACCCTCCTCCTTAGAAAGCCCCATAATTCTACCTTTTAATTCATCTATATCGGATAGCTTTTCTACCTCCTCTGAAATTCTTTTCTTTCTCATCTCCGCTAAATTTATCATTTGCTTTCTAGTTTCTTCGTCTTTCCATACTTGAACCAAATTGAGTATGCTGGCATTTTCCCCGATCTGTTTTTTGAGCTTGTCGCTTCTTTTCTCTTTTAGAGAGTCTAACAGTTTATTCTGTCTATTTATGCATTGGTTGTATTCTGTTTGATTAGTGCTTATCGCTTCTACCAAACCCATGGCGACTCTTCTACCTTCTGTATCTTCGGCTAGATCGTCCATAAGGGTCTGTAGTCTTTCTACTCTTCTCTGTATGTTTGCCGCAATAACAACCTCTACTGATAACACGATGTACTGGTCAACCTCCTCCTGAGATAGATCTGCTTTATTATAGGTGTATCTAACAAAACTACTCTCGTATAATTCTCTATCCGTCTGAGAAGTATAATTGTTAATGTGATGTAAGAATCTATAAGTACTTAAAAACCCTATTAAAGACTGTATATCTTTCTTCTGCTGAATAGAGACCTTGTCTTTGTTTATGCCTTCGTGGACATATTTATTGATTCTTGAAATCATTGCACCCGGCGTACGTGGAGGCTTGTATTCTGCATTAGGGATATCTTGAGTATTTTGAAAAGCGTTTTCGGTAGGGCCTAGCGTTTTAATGTAGTCATTTACCGTCCTAGTTTCTTGACTCAAGGGCGTTAAATCTCTATCATCGAATAAGACTCTAGACATTTCGTTAGCCTTCATTATTTGTACGTTGTTCGTTATAAATTCTTTTTGCTCTTCTGTTAGCGTTATGGGTTTTTTAGTTTTATATTGATGTGCTCCCCTAGCGCTTATGTCTCTCGTCGCTAAAAATTCTTTCACTAGTCTTCCCTCTTTACTTCTACCGTCTACATTTTTGTCGGGAAATGCAATCCTAATCAATTCCAAAAGAGCGGGAGGGTTCTTTTCGTTAGATTCCCACTTGTTGATAATGTCTTCTTTTTGTTTGTCTGTAAGTTGCATAACTATTAATAAATATCAATACCGCCATTCTCAATGCTCTTTTTAACTTTTTTAATTATAGTACGTTTTATATTTTTTATCTGCTTGTAGCCGGGAGATCTCCCCTTCTCACTAGTTCTGTATCCCATTAATTTTGCAGCTTCCTCTTCGCTCTTGTGTTTTATATATAACAGCTTATATACTTTCCATTCTATGGGTTTTAAAATTTCATGCATTTTTTTATGAACTCTTTTTATATTTTCGTCAATATCTATCTTGCTTTCTTGCTGGCTATAAACTTCTTGAGAATGATTTTCTAATGGTACTGGTAATTTAATGTTATGCGCAATCTGTTTGCTTCTAACCCAATTAGCGTAAAGAGGACAACTAGAATCTTGTTTTCCGTAAATAGAACAAAGATCTGCTCCTTCAGAAGCGGCGCACTTCAGACAGGGCCTAGCATAATTACCATAATTGTTTCTTATTAAATTTTTTATTTGATTAGAGATAATACGATTTAACCAAGGGGCCAAAGGCTTAATTTGGTCATAAAGATGCCATTTTTTGAATATATGTATGCGGATAATCTGAGAAACGTCATCGAAATCCATCCAACCCAGAGCGCTAAGACTCCACTTGTTTTTCCTTTTGGCAATTTCTTTGTCTATTTCAGATATACAATCTTCAAATTCGCGCTTTTCATTAGCCAACTATTTTTTCTCCCTTAATGTCCCCGCTTCCCTCTGGAAGTCTTTCATCTGTTGTTCTGGTGAGGGTTTCCCATCAGAAACGAATTCGTCATTTCCAATATTATCAGGGTTTAAGGTTCCAACGACCTCTCCAAATTTAAATTTATTCTGAGTTGATTGAGTTATCTCTACGTCTAATTTGGTTATGTTTGGAATTATTTGTTCTTGCGTGGGCTTTATTTGCTCCGGTTCCTCTTCTAAGGCTGCTACAGATTCAGAGGCTCCAGCAAAAGCATGCCCGCATGAATAGCAAAAATTAGGCTTTTTACCATTATACTGAGTAGCTGATCCACATTGTGGGCAATACATCTTCATAATATACAAATAATAGTTACACTAAGGCCAAAAGTATAACTTTTTTATTTTTAAAAAGCTTTTTAAAGTTTAACCTTCGCTTAATTTGATGTAATATATTATAGGAGTGGTTCCCAAAAATGGCAAAAAAACGTAAAAAAAGAAACTTTAAGTTTAAAACTCCAAAAGGGGCAAAATACGAAGTACTTTTTAGGAAGCCAGATAAGAGACACTTCGATGACGCTGACGGCATTTGCACTTCTCCGAAAGAGGATAATCCCAAAATTCATATCAACCCTAAACTCACAGATCAATCCACGCTTAATACGGCTGTTCATGAGATAGCGCATGCTTTTTTCTGGAACAAGACCGAGTTAGAAGTAACGAGATTTGCAAATACTGTCAGTAGATTTTTATACAACTACTGCGGATGGAGGAAACACGAAAATGAATGCGCGGAGCCAGCAAAATCTAAAAGAAATATTAAAAGAAGTAGGAAGTAAATCCTTAGAAATCATAGAAAATAATCGTGATCATAAAAACGAGGATTGGGAAATAGCTATTGCAATAAATAAACTAGGTCAGCAAGCGTTTAAAATACTTGCTGATGATCAGTTTAATAAAGACTGGGAAGAATATGCGAAGCAAAGGCTAATAGATTACGATTAAGCCTCTGGTCTTCTACATTCACACCAAGCGTTTCCATCATATTTGCATTCACACCAAACTTTTTTCTCGCCCGGCCTAGCAACACCGTGATCTTTTGCTAAGCTTCCGGTTAGTAAGTGGGGTTTTGGCTTTTTTATAACGGGGATTACCGTCGGCTTTATTTTGGGAACTTCTATGTTTTTAATGTGATTTTTACATTTATTCAAATTACATAGTCCAACATCACAGCACCATTGTTTAAATTTTTTCCAAAGTCTATTTATCATTATTTTACAACTCCTAAGTTCTTTAATATTTGTCTGTTTTTTATAACTTTTCTCCAGCCATTAGGTGTTACACGTAGTCTTCTAGCGTGCCAGTGCATATGGTCAAGGATCTTGTTTTCTTTTCTGTCTATGAAGAACTGAAAGTCTGAATAAAACCTATAAGCCACTTTCATTAGCTCATTTTCCATCCTTTTTCTTAGGTCTCCATGCTCTATCGTTCCCGGGCCAATATGCTCAAACGGTACAACCATAGGCACATTACAGTTATCACAACTAATTATTATAAAATCATCACAACGGTAAAATTCTTCGTTTATTCTTTTTAACGTACATAGTTCACATTCATTATTCATTTCTATGCTTCCTTAGCTTCTTAATTAAGAATTTAACCAATTCAGATCTCATAATATCATCTTCAGTAAATTTAAAAGTTCTAATTCCCCTATTAAAGCTTTCTTCGTCAGAGAATATATTATTCATCTTAGTAAAGGCTCCTTGTTTATCCTGCCATTTAATATCCGTTTGCATTGGGTCAGCCAAAACAAAACATTTGCTACCTCTACCCATTCTAGTTAAAATAGTTACAATTTCTTTCTCGGTGCTATTTTGGGCCTCATCAAGTATTATAACCTTGCCATTCCAGTTCATGCCTCGTGCAAAGTTGACAGGGAATATGCTCACGCGTTTTTGTTCAATTAGCTTTTCTGGACGGATAGTCTTAAGCAGTTCGTCCAGTTTGTCTATTAGGGGTAAGTTGAAGTACCTTAACTTTTCTTCTGCGCTTCCGGGTAAAAACCCCAATTTAGAATCGCTACTTTCTACTGCTGACCTGAGATACATTATGTCTGAGGACACTTTCATGTTTATGAGTTGAAGACCACAATATACACTTAGTAATGTTTTACTGGACCCTGCGGGTCCATCGATAAACATTATTTTTGTATTCTTATCTAAAGCAATTTTAAAAAATTCCTTTTGCTTATCAGTCCAATTAAATTCCTTTAATTTGATTGCAGTAGAAATAGGGTTGGGATTTTGGAAAAAGTCGCTAGGATTAAGTTCCTCAGCGATTTGCTTTCTTACCTCTTCCTTCTGTTTACTTCTTGAGCGAGATTCTTTATTAGCCATTTATATACATAAGATTACACTAATTAAATTAACAAAAACCAGCATATAAATTATTAATTAAACCAACCAGTTACAGATATTCTTTTAAGAACCGCGCCGGGAACTACATGAGATACATAATGAGGAATCCCCTCTCGCGATGGAATATCAAATAAAGTTAATCTATTAAATAGCGGCGGAACAATTTTTGTAACAGTTTTATAATCATCTCTTAAGAAATGCAGAAGCCCACCCCACTCGGGCCGCCAATATCTTGATAAACTATATACAAAACCTATCTTACCCTTACCTTCGTCATGGTGGGGAGACAGAAAATGACCGGGCATGAACCTCGACGCAAAAACTTCATTTGTTGTATTTACATTAATTTGTGTTATGGATCTAACAAGAAACATCATTAAATCTGTTTTAAGGAATTCAAGAAATTGACATTCAAGACAATCACATGTAGCGGCGTGAGGCAGCGTCCTATCGAAGACGTAAGAGAATTTTTGATCTATAAAAGCATCATTTGCTTCTTTTATTTTAATATTTATTAATTTTTGTTGTTCATCTGCTACTTCTCCAACCCCAGCCATTACTCTTATATTATTAGCGCCTTCATAACCCTCATCATTAGGATCATGTATAGAAGTAAACCACCAATCTTCAGGCATATCAAGATTGAACCATTTATGTAGTTCGTTAGCTTGGTCTTCTTTTAAGAAATTTGTTATCTGTACGCGTTTTTCACGCTCGAATGTCTCAGCGAGTTTAACTACGTTAAGGGCCGGATTAATCATGTGCTATATTATAAAGTATATATTAGAAATAACCTAAATTCAATGCACCGGCCCGGATTTTTTTACCTTTACATATAATTAGATTAAATAACGCCGCGAGATTTTATTGTTTTAATATATCGATAATTTACCCAAGGTCGTGGAGTTATAAATTAACCCCCGCACGCCGTATTAAAGGGGTGACGTTCCTGAATTTTTCAAAAATGGGGGGGCTGTTTTCTATTTAGAGAGTATTTTAAGGGTATTTTAGCAATTTATTAGCAATTTGTCAAGGTGTATTTTGTAAAAGTTGTTCGCAGGGTGCGCTGTCAAGGTAAAATTTTGTAAATCGACGCGGCGAAGGCTATCGCAAGTATTAAAATCATTAATTTAGCATTTCAAACGGGTCGATTGCCAACCACATAGCAATATAGAATAAAAATAAAGGGAAAAGCTCCATTAGATAGTCTCCTTCACTACGCTGTTTTGGATTGGGCCAAGCGATTTGGTTGGCTCACCGTGTTGACGTTCTCGAATCTCGCTAACCATAGTCACATCGATAAGGGCAACCTTGCCAGAACTGTGAGCAATCTCAATCTCAAGGCTGCGGCCATCGGCCATTACCTTGCGAACGAGGGCAGTCTTGCCAGCGAACAGGCCCTTGTTGATTCTTACTTCGTTGTTTACTAGAATGTCTGCTTCGTTTATCATATTCTTTAAAATTTCAGATTGATGGGTTTCCTACTTACCTCTGTGGGCTCTGGCTTATAACTCGCCTTCGGTTTAACCATTCATCAATCGTTATGCATATAGTATACCACAGGGGGTGGGACATCCGTAGGGGTACCTAAAAAATAATTAAAAAAAGTTTCGCGCCTAGGGCGCGGCCTAGGGGAGTACCCAGTAGATGGCCGCTGATATAGCTAGTGCGAGAATCAAAATCATAAGGATATGCCTTCCCAGATGTTGACCTGATACTTGCTCCATGACACTGGGTGCTTGAGGGGAGCCCAATCGGCTAGTGCCGTCTTGACGGCATCGAGTAGGTTGGTGTTGAAGTAGGTGGCACTGCTGCCATCGTCGAATGTGATAGTCCAATCGTGTTTCATTATCTATAATATACCACAGAATCACCCCCTTGTCAAGCGGTTTTTTCACTTTTTTTGCGCCTCGGGCGCTCGAATTGGAGCCGGCCCACGGGCCGTTCTAAAAGAAGTATTTAGAATGGGGTATTTATGAATATGTGTTACTGAATTCTGTTGCCAAGTTTCAGCGACTCCGAGTCCTACTCAGAGGCAGGGCCGAGACTACATCCGATTGTAATCGGAATAAGGGTCGTCCATATATGGCTGCCACTCCCTGAGGTTTTCCTCACTGAAGCGACGGTCAACAGGACGAGGCCGGTCAAGTGCGACCAACCAACCCCTACCGTCACGAGGAGAAGCAACCACTTGGCCTCTCTCCCCGTTATGGGTCTCGACTTCCATGCCCAAGGCTATGGTAGTCATAGGTTAAAATATCAAAAAATCCTCGTTTTTAAAGTGCTCTCCTGCACTATCGGATTTAATATGATATAATATACCACACTTTCAGCCTCTTGTCAAGCGATTTTTTCACTTTTTTTTGCGCCTCCTGCGCTCAGAATTCGAGCTTGTCAGGTTTTACCCCTGTCCTCTGCCACAGGCTGACTAGGCTTAACTGGTTATTAGCCCAGATAGCTATTGCGGTTGTTTCCTTTTCGGAGTTTGCTTTCAGGCAACGCTCCATTGCTGTGATGCTGATTTTTTGTTCTATGCTCATGATCTTTATACCTATAATATACCACAGAATCACCCCCCTGTCAAGCGGTTTTTTCAACTTTTTTGCGCCTCTCCTCCTACTGAGACTTGTTCTCAATAAGAGTGTTCTCAATAAGAGTGTTCTCAATAAGAGGTATCTATTTAAGGCGACTATTTACGAATTAGCTCCAGCAACTTTTGCCTAGCCTGAAAGAGCAGGGCCAACCTGTCAAACTGATCACCACCAGTTCCTCTGTCGTTGGCATATTCCAAGCACCTGAATTTCCACTGTGCTGCTGGTAGGGTTTCCTCTAGTGCAGCCGCAGCAAGATTCTGCTCGGTTCCTGTCTGGCACTGATTTGTTGGTATGTTTTTAGCTTGCATAATTTTCCTCTAACATAATTTCAATTTCCTTGTCGGTAAAGACATCCAGCTTCAAGCAAGAAGATGGCACTTCCACCACAATGTCATTCGGGTGACAGCCGATCTCGACCCTGACACGTCCATTGAGTTTCACTTCTACCACCTCGCCTCTCCAGTGGAGTGGGTTGAGTCTATGGGCTACCTTGTCACCTTTGTCAAACTTCATGCTATAATATACCACAGATTACCCTGCTTGTCAAGCGATTTTTTGAAAAAAGTTATTCACTATGAGAATCAATCTCAATAAGCGCAGGAGGCGCGGATTATCAATCCTCGCTAACAGCTACCACCCACGGCCAGACTCCTACCACCTCGCTATTTGGATGGTCGGCTAGAGCGTGACGTTTAGCCTCGTCCTCAGTGAAGTCGCAGAAGGCCTGTTCAATATAGCGTCCAGATGTGAAGTTGCGGGTTCGGATTGTCCAAGCGTTTTGTGTTACTAACATACCTATAATATACCACAGAATCAGGTACTTGTCAAGCGATTTTTTTACTTTTTTTGCGCCTCAGGCGCGGCAAATTGATATTCTTTTAATTGATTAAATCTATGAGGTACTATTTTATATTGAGGGCTACCAAAATCAGGAAGGCTAGGCTTTTCTTCTTCTATTTCAGAGCTACATAGAATGAATTCTTTTGCATCTTCTTTATTCTCAAAGAAAGCTATTTTCATCCATTGATTAGGATTATGTAATTGTTTACGCACTTCATAAAAGAACTTCATAACGTATTATAGGGAGGGGCGCGGCTAACCCCCAAGAAATGTCATTAGGAGTAAGCACGTGATGACCGTGGCCACGAGCCACAATAACGATTTAGTAATCATAGCTGTCATCCCAGCTATCTTCACCATAGTAGCCATAGTCCTCATCTGTACCCCAGCCAGCAGAGGCAAGAGCATCGGCATCAGCTTCAGCATCAGACCTGAATTGATCCTCACGCTCGAAGCCCATATCAGCCTCTTGGCTATCCCATACAAGGTCATCCCGTGATGAGTAGATTCGGAGGTGGCTATCCCCATACTGACAATGTTCCTCATATGCCTTCTCAAGCAGATTGTCAAAATCCTCTCGCGTATGGGAATCGGTCTTGGCCCGAAGAGATGAGCCATTCCAGAATGTATAGTGATCATTTTTAGCTTTCATATGATATAATATACCACAGATTCGGCCTCTTGTCAAGCGATTTTTTCACTTTTTTTCGCGCCAAGGGCGCTCTCAAGGGAGTGGTGGCACCTGCTCCCAAGCCTTGCGGAAGTCTGGTCGATTGATATGAGTTACCCCCCAATCAAGATCGTAATGGGTTTCGTCTCCACCGGGTTCAACGCTAAGGATCTCGCTATTTGGATTATCAGCGAGAGCTATCTTGCGAGCTTCCTCGTGGGTGCTATGGAATATCACCTGTGGGAGGATGTGGCCATGGGTGAGATTGCGGGTTCTAATTCTCCAGTTCTTTCTAATCATGTATATAGTATACCACACAGGGTAGGACATCTATAGTCCCACTGATTAACTTTTTTCGCGCCAAGGCCGGCGGTGGCGGGAATGATGGGACTCGAACCCACGACCTCTGCCGTGACAGGGCAGCGTTCTAACACACTGAACTACATTCCCTATTTACCACCATTGGCTACCAATCCTCGCTGGGCCTTGAGGTATCTCGAAAGCCTTCACTTCGTCCATACGCACCTCACCGGTCATCTGCAACTCAGCTACAGTTACACCCTTGGGGTTATCCTCTAGCATCTTGATGAACTTAGCCATTACTGGCTTATCTTGCTTTTCTTTCATACTAATCTTTATCACTAATATCTAACGTGTCACCATCACGGCTCATCCACCAAGGAAGGACTTCGTCTAGCTTCTCACCACGGACGTTAATGGCATCCTCCTCATACATCTCTCTGCTATCAGGCATCATATCTCTGAAATCATCTTGATTTAACATACCATAATATAACACACAATCAAGGGTTTGTCAAGCGATTTCTTCAACTTTTTTGCCTCGCGGGAGGGCGCGAAATAGCGGCCCAGCATTTAGCTGGTTTATGTGGGCTACGTACTTC
>VTLG01009766.1_pt1 | contig 19678 bp, 24 predicted proteins | sample 4694571 | NCBI WGS metagenome assembly VTLG01 (sample SAMN12604809, study PRJNA352737) | marine metagenome | biome: ENVO:00000447; feature: ENVO:00000209|ENVO:00000569|ENVO:01000036; material: ENVO:00002151; isolation source: viral sequences binned using virsorter ...
GGTAGTAGTACCAACTCTGACAATACAGGTAGTAGTAATATTGCCGTGGGTGAATGTGCATTAAAGGTTATTACTAGTGGTGCTGGTAATGTTACTGTTGGTAAGGAGACAGGATTTGCAATAACTACTGGTTCTTATAATACTTTCTTAGGTAAGTCTGCAGGATGTACAGTTACTACTGGTGATAATAATGTTGTTATTGGTAGAATGGTAAATCCAGCATCAGCAACTGGAGATACTCAGTTTATTATTGGTTGTGGTACTAGTAAGTGGATTTGTGGTGATAGTTCCTTTAACCTTTATGATAAGGATGGAAATCTTATCACAGGTGGTGCTGGTGCTGGATGGTCACCAGATGCAGATGAAAACCTAAGTGCTGGTACTTTAGCTGGTGCTAATCTTGATGGTAGTAATGGTTGTAATAATGTATTAATAGGATTCGCTGCAGGTAGATATGTAACAAGTGGTGAAATGAATATCGCCATTGGTGATAATGCAATGTCGGCAAACACTATGACTGGTGATTGTAATGTTATATTAGGTGCTAGTGCTGGTAAGTGCCTAACCAGTGGTGTTAATAATATTTTTATTGGTGATAAAGCAGGTAAATGTACACAAACTGGTAGTTATAATATTGCACTTGGAAGGTGGGCTATGGGTGATGGAACTCCTACAGGTAGTTACAATCATATGTTTGGTGATACTGCTGGATATTGTTTAACTAGTGGTGGTAGAAATACTGGTCTTGGTAATGGTGCTCTTTATGGTTTGACAGAAGGGTTATGTAACGTTGCAGTTGGTAGTCAAGCTGGATATAAGGTAAGTACTGGAGATAATAATATTTTACTTGGTTTTACTGCAGGATGTTTGATTGCTGATGGTAATCGGAATATAATGATTGGACTTGCTGCAGGTAAAAATAGTGCTGATTCAGGTGACTCAATTATTATAGGTAAGAGTGCAGGTCTTACAGGAACAGCAATCTGTTATAACATTATTATGGGATTCGAAGCAGGTTATGCTGGATCATTTGCGAATGCTAAGTACAATACTATCATTGGTATGCAAGCAGGTTGTGATGTCACATCTGGTTGTTACAATACAATATTAGGCCATTGTGCAGGAAGTAATCTTACTAGTGCTAATGATAATGTAATAATTGGTCATGGTGCTGGTCAGTCAGGAGCTATAACTGGTCAAACTAATGTTTTCGTGGGTAAATATGCTGGAAATAATGCTACTTCTGCTGAGTATAACGTTGCTATAGGTGAATATGCACTGGGTGATGGAGTTCTAGTTGGTGGTGGCAATGTTGCATTAGGACAGAGAGCTGGTTATAAAGCGACTGACGGTGATCAAAACGTTAATATTGGCCGATACACAGGTTACTACAATACTACGGGTTGTTTTAATGTAGCCATAGGACAATATGCTGGTTATTGTAATACAACTCAAAGTTACTCAGTTTATATTGGAAGTCGTGCTGGTTGTGATAGAACTACTGGTGATGATAATATTGCTATAGGTAGACAGGCATTACAAGGTACTCCTGCTTCGGCTACTGGTGAGAAGAACATAGCGATTGGTATGTTAGCAGGTGAATGTATAAGCACAGGTTCTAGAAATGTTCTTATTGGATGTGGAGCTGGTAGGATAGCAACTACTGGTCTTCACAATACCATAGTAGGACCTCTGGCAGGATGTAGACATACGACTGGTAATTATAATAATTTCTTTGGTTATTATGCAGGACAAGGTGCTTCTAGTTCTGGTGGAACAGGGCATAATAATATTGCAATGGGATGTAAAGCATTATCTGAAAAACTAACAAGTGCATGTTTTAATATAGCGATTGGTAGTGCTGCAGGACTTTGTATTGATACGGGTAATGCCAATGTTAACATAGGATATAATGCTGGATGTGCCAATACCGATGCTGTTTGCAATGTCGCAATTGGTTATTATGCAGGTGGTATGAATGGAACTGGTGATCATAATATCTACTTGGGAACTGATGCAGGTAAATCAGATACAACTAGTAATGGTACTGGCAATAGTGGAGTTTATAATGTTGTTATGGGATATCAATCAGGATATGTGCTTACTACTGGTTCTGATAATGTTTTAATAGGTAGAAAGGCAGGAGATGCACTCACCACTGGTAGTATTATTGCAATAGGATGTCATGCATTAGGTTCTGAAGATACTAATGCTAATGGATCAATTGCGATTGGCACGGGTGCATTACAGAATCAGAATACTGCTACTTTAGGTAACATTGCGATAGGTAACGGGGCAGGTGGATCAGTAACTACTGGAGGAGAAAATACCTTCCTTGGATATTCTGCTGGTTCAGGTACAAGTGGTAGTAAGAACGTTGTTATCGGAACTTTAGCATTAACAGGTTCAGGTTCATCAGAAGAAAATGTTGTTATTGGAAGAGATGCTGGTCGTAACACTACAGGTAGTCAGAATACAATAGTAGGTGATGCAGCAGGAGATGCTTCGGGTGATGGTACTGGTAATACATTTATAGGTAAAGATTCTGGTAGTGCCGTCACAGATGGAGATAACAATACCTTCTTGGGTTATGGTTCAGGAGATGCAGTCACCACTGGATGTTGTAATGTTGTTATTGGTAAAGGTGCAGATGTAGCATCGGCAACTGGTAATAATCAATTTATAATTGGTATTGATAGTAATAAGTGGATCTGTGGTGATAGTTCTTATAATATCTTTGATAAGGATGGTAACCAACTTAATGGTGGTGGGGGTGGATTCTCACCAGATGCTCAAAATAACTTATATGCAGGAACAAGTGCTGGAGCAGCATCTGATGCTGATACAACATATAATATTGGTATTGGTGAGTGTGCATTTAAAGTTTTAGATGGATCAGGAGCATATGGAGGGGATAAAAATATAGCAATTGGTTGTTGTGCTGGTGTTACTCTGACAGGTGGAGAAGGTCATATTTTCATAGGAGCTAATGCAGGTGCAGGTCTATGTGCAGGATATAATTCTATTATGATCGGCACTAATACAGGATGTGATTCATCTTGTAATCTTGCTAGTGAGTTTAATATTGGAATGGGATACGGAGCTTTAGGTAGAGTTACTGGTCATTGTAATATCGCAATGGGTTATGAGGCGATGAACTTAGGTTCTGGAAGTCATAACTTTGCGGTTGGTAGATATGCAGGAGGATCTAATTTAGCATCAAATAATAATCTCTTTATTGGAGAATGTGCTGGTAGATATGGTATTACTGGTAGTGGTAATAACATTGTAATTGGTAAGAGAGCTGCGTTCTGTGCAAGCAGCATTGCATATAACATAGTCATGGGTAATTGTGCAGCTAGAAGAATGACAAGTGGTGCATGTAATATTGTTATTGGTAAAGATGCTGCTCTTGGTGATGCGGCTGATTTTACTGGTTCTGATAATATCATCATGGGTAGAAAGGCTGGTTGTTCAATTACAAGTGGTGTTACTAATGTTATAATAGGAATTGGTGCAGGAGAAAAATTAACTACTGGTAATGAGAATGTATTAATTGGTGAAGGAGCAGGAGCATGTCTTGAAACTGCTGGTCATAATAATGTATTCATTGGTAGAGTACCAGGTAGTAAAGCTGTTAGTGCTTGTTTTAGTGTTGCCATAGGATGTGGAACACTAACGAATATGGTAGGTACGGGATGTAATATTGGCTTCGGTAGAATGGCAGGTCAATATCTGACGACAGGCACCCAAAACTTCTTCGCAGGTAATTATACAGCCAAATGGCATCGTGGTAGTGGTAATATTGCGATAGGACAACAAGCATTATATGGTAATAGTACTTGTGCTGATAATACTGGTGGTAATAACGTAGCATTGGGAGAATATGCAGGAATGGAAACCTGCAATGGTTCTAATAATGTCTTTATAGGAAAAGATACAGGTAAAGAGAATAGGAGTGGAAGTGGTAATGTTTATATCGGCTCTTCTGCAGGTCCGACTAGTAGTTCGGCAAGTGGTGGATGTAATATCATCATGGGTTGGGATGCAGGTGAAAAACTTACATCTGGTGGTGAGAATATTATTCTGGGTAAAGATACTGCTAGGTGTATTACTGTTGCTGAGGGTGTTATTGCGATTGGAGAGAATGCTGGTAAATGTGGTGATTGCGGCAATCATAATATTTACATAGGACAACAAGCAGGATATCAAATTACAGGAGAAAATCATACCAATGTTATGCTAGGAAGATATGCTGGTTGTATGATGACTGCTGGTAATTCGAATGTTATTCTTGGTCAACAAGCTCAAGCAGCATCCTCAACAGGTAGTTGTCAGTTAACAATTTCTGTTGATACCAACATGGCTAATGCTTGGCTCACAGGAGATAATTCTTGGGATGTTGATATTCCAAATACCTTATCTAAAGGTGGTGGTTCATTTAAGATTGATCATCCACATCCTACTAAGACTGCTACTCATCATCTTGTTCACTCCTTTATTGAAGGTCCACAAATGGATCTCATTTATAGAGGTAAAGTTGATTTAGTTGCAGGTAGTGCTACCGTTAATATTGATACAAAAGCAGGAATGACAGAAGGAACCTTTGTATTACTTAATAGAGATGTTCAATCTTTCACCACTAATGAAACTGGATGGGGTGCAGTTAAGAGTTCTGTATCAGGTAATATATTAACAATTACAGCACAGGATAATACATCTACGGATACTATTTCTTGGATGGTAATTGGAGAAAGGCAGGATGATAAGATTAAGTCATTATCTATGACTGATGATGATGGTAATCTAATTGTTGAACCACCAAAACATGTTCATATAGACGCTAATAGTTTTGATGGTACAGATACAACCACATTCACAACTAAACATCCTCATGGATACGTGGCTACTAATAACTTTAAGGCTTTGAATCCTAGTGGTAACTTTATTGGAAACTATTCTGTCAAGGAAGTAATTGGTATTCATACCTTTACTGCTACGACAACGGTTGGTATTTCTACTGTTGCTGAAGTAAGATTAATTTGACAATTGATTGAGTTTCATATATAATACAAAAATATATTTGATTTGAATGGATAAGAAGTTTTATTTCATGGCAGGACTTCCACGTGCTGGAAGTACTCTTCTGTCTACATTATTAAATCAGAACCCAAGGTTCTATTCAGGCCCATCAAGTCCTGTGCTTGGTGCGATGTTTAGTGTTCATGATAACTTTGTATCTAATGAATTATACACAGGGTATCCAAAACCACAACAGGTAAATGAGATAGTTGGTTCTGTTATAAGACATTGGTATAGTGATGTAGAAGAGGAAGTTATCTTTGATAAGAATCGTGCATGGTGTGCCAGAGTTCCTTTTATTGAGGGATATATTGGGCAGCAAGCAAAGATTATAGTTCCTGTAAGAAGAGTGGATGAGATACTCACATCACTTCTTACCATGGTTCATCGTAATACTTTTGTCGAAGGACAACCAAGAATTAATTTTGTTGATGAGCAGTTAGTGAAGGCTAATATTCCTATTAATGATCACAATAGATGTGAGTATCTCCTTGTTGCTCAGGGTGGTATTGTTTATGAGTCATTAAATGCTACTAAGATGGGTGTGGATGAAGGGCATAGTGACAAATTCCATTATGTAGACTATAATGATTTGGTTACTGATCCACAGGGTGAATTAAATAATATCTATGAGTTCTTGGGTGAAGAACCATTCGAGCATACATTTGATAATCTATCAAATGAACATAGAGAAGATGACTTGACGACTTATGGTTTGGGTGACATGCATGAGGTTCATTCCAAGTTAGAAAAGACTTCACCAGATCCATCAGAAGTTCTTCCTGAGTCTATTATCAAACTATATAATGATAATAAAAAAACTCTTGAATTTTGGAATGAATTGAAGGTGGTATCACACCCTTCTCCTTCAACTTTTCCTATACAACCCCCCTCAAAGGAAAAAACTTATAATCTTTTTTCCAATAAATAATACACAAAGACTTAAATAAAAATGGCTATTACCGTCACAAAAACTGTTACTGGATTGACTATTCTTAATAATGCTGATAACATTGTATCAGAAGTAGAAGTAACTACAAAATCTGTAGATGATTCAGATCCTTCAGTTCTTACAATAGAAGGTATGGAAAGTTTTCAAGTAGATACTTCTGGTGGAACTGGTGCATCAGGATTTGTTGCTTATGACAGTCTTACTCAAGCAGCAATTCTTGCATGGACACCTGTGGCAGATGGACTTTCTAGTTCTAATACTGTAATCAATCAGGCAGCATGGATAGAATCAGTTAAAAATCCTCCAGCACCTACTAATATATCTAAGGCACTTCCTTTCTAAATTAAATCGTAATTCTTCATTATGTCTCGAAAAAAATATTCTTTGTTCCATGTACAAGGTGGGTTTGGAAAGCACATTGCAGCGACAGCAGTAGCAAAATGCATTAAGAACAACTTTCCTGGTAGAGAGTTGATCGTTACTTCTGTGTGGTCTGAAATATTTCAGAACCTCCCATTTGTGGATAGAGTATATCAAATGGGGAATACGAGTTATTATTATCAAACTTATGTAGAGAACATGGATTCATTAGTCTTTGCTAATGAACCATATTTTACTACGGATCATGTAAATAAAACATTACCTTTGGTTCAGACTTGGTGCAAGATGTATAATCTTGAATACAACGGTGAGTTACCACAGATAAAGTTTAATCCTCTACAAAGAAAGGGTGCCAAAGAGTTTTGGCCTAGTAGAGCAAATGGTAAACCCATCATGGTCATTCAGACTAATGGTGGAATGTATCAAGAACAGAGACCATATCTGTGGGCAAGAGATATGCCTGTGGTATTGGCACAGAAACTTGTCGATCATTATTCAGACGATTATCATATCTTTCAGGTAACAAGACCAGCATGTGAAGTGTTGGATGATGTAGAAGTTATAAAAGACCCCATGACTAACATGGAACTTGTGAGTGTTCTTTTACATAGTGAGAAGAGAATACTTATTGATAGTTGTATGCAACATGCTTCTGCAGCATTAAAGATGCCTTCTGTTGTATTGTGGAATGGAACAAGTCCAAAAGTATTTGGATGGGATATGCATACAAATATACAGGCTAAGAAACCTGCTAAATGTAAGTTACCGAATAGTGTATTGTTTGACTTTGATTTTACTGGTATTGAGGCAGAGTATCCTTATGTAGATGAAGATGATGATATATTTGACTTTGATAAGATTGTGGAGGCAGTTGGTTAATCATGAATGTAGTTGGTCTTTATGGTGCAATCGGTTGGAATGTTTTAATCTCTGACAATCCTAAGTTACTAAAGCAGTCAGAAGAATCTTGGACACATGGTGCGAGTATAACTCTCATCAAAGATGGTGAGCACTGTGTGAGTATCAGTGAAGAGAGATTGAGTCAGATAAAATATGACGGTAACTTTCCTAGAAAGTCTATTGAGTATTGTCTGTCTGCTGGAAACCTAGACAAGAATGATATTGATTTAGTGGTTGTTCCATCAATGGCTAATCAGCAGTTCTATAAGAACTATGTTAATAAGACAGTTGAGAAGAAAGTAAAAAGATATTTTCCAAAAGCAAAGGTAGAGATAGCATCACATCATTTGTGTCATGCTTATTCTTCTGTGTTCTCTTGTGATTATAATGAAGGTTCATTTCTTACATTAGATAATGCTGGTTCCATTTTGTTTGATACCACAGGAAATATATTTGCCTGTGAAAATCATTCATTCGGATACTTTAATAAGAAGAAAAATCTATTCAAATATTATCCTGGTATCCCACAGACAAATAATCTAGGAAACTATTATTGGTTGTGGGCATATCATATCTACGTGAATAAGATACAGAAAGATATTAAACTCACCGATCCAAAGTATAGAGAAACATTCTGTGGTAAGGTTATGGGTCTCTCTGCTTATGGAAACATCAAAGAGTTTAAGAAGGATTGGAGAATGCATTTTGAGGGCATACCACAGGTAGCACTTGAATCTTTTCCTAGTAGAGATTTTAACTACGGTAACTTATCCCCAGAGAATAAGGCAAAGCAACTTCAATATAACTTTGAGCAGGGAATGCTTCAATGGATGAAGGAACTAAAGAAAGGTGATTACATTAGTGATAATCTATGCCTTGCTGGTGGTGTCTTTCTAAACATACTGGCTAACTCTGTGCTGCGTAAGAATAAGGTAGCAGACAATATACATATCCCACCATTCCCAGACGATACAGGATTATCTTTCGGTGCTGCAGCGTATGGATTGTTTAAGAATAAAGAGCAGGTAAAACTTCCTCATAACATTTCACTATTTGGTAAAGAATATAGTGATGAAGAGATTAAAGAAGCAGTAGAAGGTAGTGAATTAAAGTATGAACAGTATGTTGATTTTAGTGAACTCTGTCAGATTACTGCTAAACATCTTGCAGATAATAAGATTGTAGGATGGTTCCAGAACAGGTCTGAGTTCGGTCCCAGAGCACTTGGTTCTAGGTCTATCCTTATGAATCCTCAACCAAAGAAGAACAAGGAGATTGTGAACTCACGCATCAAGCATAGAGAAGAGTGGAGACCCTTTGCTGGCATTATGTTGGAGGAACATCAGAAGGATTACTTTAATGAAGATTATCCGAATGAGTATATGTTGTATTCATTAGTTGTAAAACCTGCTAGAAGAAGAGATATAGGTGCCATTACACATCAAGATGGTACTTGTAGAATACAAACTGTGAATGAGAAATTACATCCAGAAGTGACTGTTCTTTTAGAAGAATATAATAATCTTACAGGGTGTCCTATTCTTCTGAATACATCTTTTAATGATAATGGTCAACCAATTGTCGAGACACCACAACAAGCCATCGATACTTTTAAGAATATTGATTTAGATTACTTATGTATCGGTAATTACATTATAAATAAAAACTCATAAGGAAAACAGAAATGAATTTTGCAGTCTATACCAAAGACGGTTGCCCCTATTGCGACAAAGTAAAACAAGTATTAGAGTTGACAGGAAGTAACTTTGTAGTGTATAATTTAGGTCAACATTTCGAACGTAAAGAATTTTACGGTGAGTTTGGAGAAGGTTCTACCTTCCCCCAAGTTGTTGTAGATGGTAACAAATTAGGAGGGTGTGTTGACACAATTCAGTTCCTCAAAGAAAAAAGGATTGTCTAATGGAAGTATAAATAAAACCAATCCACCAGTTAATCGTGGAGTGGAATTAATGCTTCAGGGAGGTAAAAGAAGAAAGAAAAAACCATTTCATATTACACTCAAAAAGATAAGTAATTTTTTTAATAAAGAAATAGAAATTTATTTTGAATTTTCCTTATCAATTAAAAACAAAAATTAATTACTAAGGAGGTAGATAGATGAGTACTATTGACATAGTTTTGTTGACAATATTACCTGTATCATTTTTACTTTTCTTAGTAGGAGGAGTGGGGGGATGGTTGGCAAGAGATTATATGATGAACTATCAGGAGATACCAAGACCTCATCCTGAAATGTTTGATGAAATGGGAAACTTAGTTCCCGATGAGGTAATTGCATTTAGATTTGAAAACTATCATGACACAGACGACACAGACGAAGAAGAAGACTAAAAAATTTACAGTCAAAGCTCTTCCAGAACTACCTAAAAATCCTTTAATTTTTGAGATTTTAGATTTAGCATCAAAGCAAAGAAGTAAAGCTAAAAAAATAGAAGTTCTAAGAAAATATGATCACGTTGCTTTAAGATCTGTTCTTATATGGAATTTTGATGAATCAATAGTTTCATTACTTCCTGAAGGTGAGGTTCCTTATGTTGGTTATGATGAACAGAATACTTATAGTGGAACTCTTTCAACTAAAATTACGGAAGAGGTTCGTAGAATGCATCAGAAAGGAAGTTTCTCTTTAGGAGTGACGGATCAACAAGGTCATACTACTATTAATAGAGAAGCGAAACATTTTTATAGATTTTTAAAAGGTGGTGATCCTTCATTAAATGCTATTCGTCGTGAGACAATGTTTATTAATATTCTCCAAGGTCTTCATCCTTTAGAAGCAGAAATTATATGTTTGATAAAAGATAAGAAACTTTCTGATAAGTATAAGATTACTAAAGAAATTGTATCAGAAGCTTATCCTGATATTAAATGGGGTGGTAGAGGAGGTTAGTTATGGCAGAAAAAACTAAATTAGAAACTAAACCTGATAGAAAAACTTTCTGGACGGTAGAAGAAAAAAATAATCTTCAATCTTTATATGGATGTAATATTATTATTGAGAATGGTTCATTAGAAGATGTTTCTACTAAGAATGCCCCTACTGATTGTTATATTATAAAGTATGTGCGTGATGATCAAGTTCATTATGATCTTACACGAGGTACAAGAGTTACTTTGTTTGATATGTATTGGGATAAGTTTAAGAATGGATTGAAGACCATTGATTATGGTAAGGGTACTATCAAACCAAACCTTTGGGGCTACCAAGCACCTGCTAGTAAAAAGAAGAAGAGAAAAGTTTAGGGCCACCAAAATCGACTTTAGCTTTCAAAAATCGGGCGAAAAAAAGTCCCATATTTTTTTGAGCCACAGGATTTTGTAACAAAAATTAAACTACTTGACTATATACTATACATGTGTTAGTATTAACACAACGTTCAACCCCTATGGGGGTCGCAAGTAAGCCGACTCGGAACGGAATCGTTCATCCCATGATACCCTTTCTCATCGCTACTTCTTTTACTTGCTCTGATGCTCAAGTCTTAATCGATAGGATCAAGGCTTATAAGGTCGAGGAAGAAACCAAACTTGAAATGATTCAAGTGGTTAAGGAGGAGATGAGTGTTTGTAACTGGGACGCAAAAGCCGACTGAAGGAACGGGGCAAAAATCCCTACTACTTTGGAGAAAGCCAATGGCACAAGTCACATACAGAGGTGTACAATACGACACCAATGATCGTAAGCAAGAGAACTGCAATAAGTCAGAATTGACTTATCGTGGTATTAAGTTCAAAAAAGAACTTTGCTCTGCTTAAGCAAAACGCTTACCGATACTTAAAGAGGGCCTATTGACAGGCCCTCTTTTTTTGTGTAAAATACCTAAATACCATATAAAAATTATGGAACCACAAAGAGACAAATTAAAACTTATTGTTCGTAATTTGGAATTATTAGTAGATTCTCTTAAAGCTGAGGTATATTCAGATGTAGATGCATATTCTACAAAAGTAGATACTTCCAGATTACCAGGATATACTGATTATGATGAAATCTTCGAGGATGATGAAGTATGAGATCTAAGGAATTAATCAAAAATCTTAAAGAAGCACTTACTCAGGATTATCTTTATAATGCGGAAGAACTCAAATTTATGAAAGAGGCACTTGAGATTTTAGAGCGAGAAGTTGAAACAACTAAAAGAAAAAAACCTGAAGGATTTGGTAAAAAATGACTGTAAAACTTATAAGCATCACTCCTGACGCAGAGCAGACAATGGCATATATTGCCAGAGTGTCTAATCCGTCAAATCAGGATAATGAGAAATATGCAGGACTTTTGAAGTATTGCATCAAACATAACCATTGGAGTGTTTTTGAGCAATCTTCGATGACTTTGGAAATTGAGACTACTCGTGCAATTGCGGCACAAATCCTAAGACACCGATCTTTCACATATCAAGAGTTTTCTCAAAGATATGCCTCAAGTACAACATTGGGTGATATTGATCTTCCAGAGCTTCGTAAGCAAGATTTGAAAAATCGTCAAAATTCGACTGATGACCTAGATCCTGAAATGGTGGAAAAATTTGAGAAGCAGATGATTACTCTTTTTAGTTCGTCTAAGGCATTATATGAACAAATGCTTTCTCAGGGTGTTGCGAAAGAATGTGCTAGAATGGTATTACCTCTTTGCACTCCTACCAGAATCTATATGACTGGTTCATGTCGTTCATGGATACATTATATTAATCTAAGATCTGCTCATGGAACACAAAAAGAGCATATGGTGATTGCAGAGGCATGTAGAAAGGTATTTACCGAACAGTTCCCTGCTGTATCAGAAGCCCTTGAGTGGGTCTAAATAAATTACATTACTTTATAATTATGGCAACATATCCTGTGGTTCACAAAGAAACAGGTGAACAGAAAGAAGTAAAAATGAGTATAATGGAGTGGAGTAAATGGTGTGAAGATAATCCTGATTGGAAAAGAGATTGGAGTGATCCTTCTACATGCCCTATGGCAACAGAAGTAGGAGATTGGCGTAATAAATTAGTTGCAAAGAATCCTGGATGGAATGAAGTTCTTGATAAGGCATCTAAAGCACCTGGTTCTAAAGTAAAGAAAATCTGATACTATGGCAAGACGTAAAAGAGGAAGTGTTGATCAACCTATTGGAGTTGGTTTAACTACCAAACAGATGAAAAGGAAGAAACCTTTAAATGCTGATTATTTGGTTGATATTGAACCTCTTAATGATAATCAAAAAAGATTATTTGATTCTTATAAAAAGAGTAAGAATATCATAGCTTATGGATGTGCTGGAACAGGTAAAACCTTTATAACATTGTATAATGCAATGAAGGATGTTTTAGGTGATAATAATCTTTATGAGAAAATTTATCTAGTTCGTTCTTTGGTTTCTACTAGGGAGATTGGGTTCTTACCTGGTGACCATGAAGATAAGGCAGATATTTACCAGATTCCTTATAAGAATATGGTGAAGTATATGTTTCAGATGCCTTCTGATGCTGATTTTGAGATGCTTTATGGGAATCTTAAATCTCAGGATACTATTAAGTTCTGGAGCACTTCATTTATTAGAGGAACTACCTTAGATAATGCTATTGTAATTGTAGATGAATTTCAAAATCTCAATTTTCATGAATTAGATAGTATTATTACCAGAGTCGGTGAAAATACTAAAATTATTTTCTGTGGAGATGCGAGTCAGTCAGATTTAGTTAAAACTAATGATCGTAATGGTATTGTTGACTTTATGAACATCTTGCGTAAAATGAATTCCTTTGATATAATAGAATTTGGTATTGATGACATTGTTCGTTCAGGACTTGTTAAAGAATACCTTATAGCAAAAAATGAACTGGGTATGTAATGTTTAATCATGTTGATTTGAATCTTGAACCTCTCAAAAGAGAGACTATAGATGGTGTTCGTTATTATTCTATTCCAGATGTTGATGAATTAGTTAAACTAGTATCTATTACGTCTGTAACCAGTCATTTTAATAAAGAGATTTTTGTTAACTGGAGAAAAAGAGTAGGTGATGTAGAGGCAGATAAAATCACGAAAGCGGCTACAACCCGTGGAACTGATATGCACACTCTTACTGAACATTATCTAAAAAATGATGATCTTCCCGAAGTTCCTCCTATCTCAGAATTTTTATTTAAGATTGCTAAGGGTACACTTAATAAAATAGATAATATCTATGCTCTTGAAGGGCCACTATATAGTAAGCAATTAGGAATAGCTGGAACCGTTGATTGTATTGCAGAATACAAGGGTGAATTAGCAATAATTGACTTTAAGACATCTAAAAAACCTAAACCACGTGAGTGGATTGAACATTATTTTGTTCAGGCAATGGCATACGGATGTATGCTCTATGAGATGAAAGGCATCTCTATCAAAAAACTTGTAATCATTATGGCTTGTGAAAATGGAGAATGTGTTGTCTACGAAGAAACCGACAGAGCAAAGTATATCAAACTCCTCGGAGAATATATTAGAAAATTTGTTGGAGATAAATTGGAGCTCTATGGAACCTAACAAAGAATTAGAAAAAGCAATTGAGAGTAAATTTTTAACTCCTCAAAAATTTGCTATTGAGATAGAAAGTATTGTAGCAAATGAAGAACTCAATTATATTGATGCTATCTGTCATTATTGTGAAATTAATGCATTGGAGATAGAATCAGTAACAAAATTGGTATCTAAACCTCTTAAAGAAAAATTGAAATATGATGCCCAAGAACTTAATTTTATGAAAAAAACCTCTAGAGCTAAATTGCCTTTATAATGGAACAAGTTGAAGGAACTGTGTTTGAAAAACCTTTTCCACATTTAATTATTGAAAATTTTTATAATGAAAAGGAATTAGAGTTAATTTGGGAAGAACTTAAATTTTATACTAAACCTAATAAACTTTTAGAAGCGAAGTATTTTGGTGGTGTAGTAGGTAAAACTAATTCACATGCTTTAGTATTGGATGATATCTATGGTAATAATAGAAATCTATCCAATATCCTCACTGTTAATAGAAAAATTTTTGATGGTGAAATTTTAAAAATATTTGGGCAGATACATGATTGTTGTTCTATAGCATCTTATACCAATTGGGATGTTACTAAGGTAAGATATTATCATAATGGTGAATACTATAAATCTCATATTGATAAGGCTATGCCTTTTTTAGCATTTTCTTATTTTTATAAAGAACCTAAAAAGTTTAGTGGAGGAGAGTTAATATTTCCGAAGTATGATTATCAGTTGACATGTAAAAATAATTCAATTATACTATTTCCTGGATGGGTTGAACATGCAGTGAATGAAGTGAAAATAGAAAATTCTGATTATTATGATGGCTGGGGTAGATATTCTATTACCAGTTTTTTTGGAAATAAAGGTTAATGAAAGTGACACCGTTTGAGACTTATAGAACTTATCTTTCTATGAAAAGTCATTTTACTAATCCTAAGTATGACTTTATAAAGTATGGTGGTAAATCACGAGCTACCATGACTTCTTTTAATAAAAGAAAAGATAAATATTGGTTTGAGAAAACTTCTAGAAAGTACTCCGATCAAGAAGTTATAGATTTTCTTTTAGCAAATTTTGTAACCACCGACAATCCACAAAATTTATGGATTGGAGAAATTATTAATTCAGGAGAAAAAAATTACTCACAATGGATGAAAAGAAAACAGAGTTTGACTTACTTATTCAAAGAACAAAGCAACGAATTGCTATCGGACACCAACTTGAAAGAAGTATTCGATTGCTCGATGGGACATCCCCCATTGCTAAAAAAATATCTGGGTGGAGAGATTTCGCTCGAAACGCTTACGATACTGGAAAAAGTCTTTTCTTTCGTAAAAAATTTTGATGAGAAGTTAAAAGATCCTGTGTGGGAAACCGTCAGTATGAAGATTAAGAAGTATATACCCTTTCTAAATATTAATGTGTTTCACTATAAAAAAATATTAAGGGAATTAATCAATGAGTGATTTTTTTGAATCTGAAATTGTTCGTGAGGAAATGGAAGATATCCATCAACTCCAACAAGAAATTTATGGCCAATTAATGAATATTAATGACCTACCACATGAAAAAAAGAAGGAACATATTGACCAATTGATGGAATTACTAGATAAGCAACGTGTGATGTATACAAGATTGTCTCTTTCAGACGATCCAAAAGCAATTGAATTAAAAAATCAATTACAAAAATCAGTTGTTCTAATGGGTTTCCCAGAAGATACTGATATTCGCACATTGTTTGATCATATGTATGACACCATAAAGTCACTTGATCAATTTGTTGACAAGTGATTGATGATCTGTTATAATACTAATGTTGGTTCGACGGAACTGACATGGGAGTGACTGAATTAAACTTGCTGGCAATAGGCTGGTTAAGGTGATGAGTCAGAGGTGGTGCTCGCTGTTCTTCGGAGCAGAACCATCCTACCAGATGGGACTCATGCAACACAGTAAAATTACTAAGAGTAGCAATGCCCTGTGTTTGTAAGCATACTCAAATCTTACCTCCCACCCCAAATCCAATTAATCCTATTAATCCGAGGTTAATCCAAATGTCGTTTGCTAATCTTAAAAAGCAATCTAAATTAGGTTCTCTTACCCAAAAGTTGGTAAAAGAAGTTGAAAAAATGAATACTAACGGTTCATCAGCTGATGACCGTCTTTGGAAGTTAGACGTAGATAAATCAGGCAATGGTTATGCCGTTATCCGTTTTCTTCCTGCTCCTGAAGGTGAAGACCTACCATTTGTAAAACTATATTCCCATGCATTTAAAGGTGCTGGTGGATGGTATATTGAAAATTCTTTGACTACTCTTGGTCAAAAGGATCCAGTTTCTGAATACAATACTACACTCTGGAACAACGGCACTGATGCTGGTAAAGATGCTGCTCGTAGGCAGAAGCGTAAACTTACATATATCAGTAACATCTATGTCGTAAAAGATCCAGCAAATCCCGAAAACGAAGGTCAAGTATTCTTATACAAGTATGGTAAGAAGATCTTTGATAAAATCACTGCAGCAATGCAACCTGAGTTTGAGGATGAGGAAGCAATTGATCCATTTGATTTCTGGCAAGGTGCCAATTTCAAGTTGAAGGCAAAGAACGTTGCTGGTTACAGAAACTATGATTCTTCTGAGTTCACTGCTGTTTCTCCATTATTGGATGATGACGATGCATTAGAAGCATTATGGAAGAAAGAAAACTCTCTTCAAGAGTTTGTCGGTGCTGATCAGTTCAAGTCTTATGAAGATTTGAAGAAGCGTCTTGGTTATGTTCTTGGTGGTAATGCAACAGTTACTCAAGATCCTGAAGTGGAAGATGAAGATCGTGCTCGTGGGCCTTCCCCCGTAGCATCTGTTCCATCTGAACCAGAACCTGCTATTGCAGTTGGTGCTGGTGCTGGAACTAGTGATGAAGATGATGATACGTTATCTTACTTTGCGAAACTCGCAGCAGATTAACATAAGAAAGGGGTCTCACGACCCCTTTTTTTATGGCATTGTAACTTTTGTATTCTCTGTTCTCGCTAATCGATCAGTTACTCTCTGGGAGGATCGTTGATATACCATTATATTTCTCATATCATTTAAAAATTGTTGTAGATACATTCTTCTTAAAAGATAAATGGATCTTTTTTTATCATTTTTTATTGTTTCATATTCCCAATTAGTTACACTTCCTATTGAACCATTAATATTAGTAGAAAGATTATATATTCCCGTTTTAGTCCAATAATTTCCATTATCATAGTATGATACGGTAAAGTCTTTATCTACTCTTTTTCCTTTAGGAAGAATTAATTTACCATCAGAATCTTTAATTTCAATAGTTTCGTAGTGATGAACACTATTTAATTCATTGCCATAGAGCTCATAAGCATATTCATACAAGTCTCTATTTGATAGTGGCCATTCATTTCTTACATTTAAAATACCTGCAGTCATTAAAACTACCCAATCAAGTTCAGAGTCACCATAAAAATCCTCTGCAATAGTATCAGGTCGAGCACCCTCCATTATTTCATACTTATCGAATATTGTGAAAACATTCTGCAAATCATCACGAAGTTTGTTTCTTCGAAATAAGTTCTTAACTGTTATATAACTATGTGAAGAAAGACTACTTGATAAAAAGTTTTGATATTGAAGATCTGGTAATTCTCTAAAGTATCCCATTTTAATAACCTACTCCATCTCTATTATCATTATAATCTCCATAATCTTCATTGTATATTGGTGTGAGTTCTTTAAATTGAAGTGTTAACATTGATGAAATTGGTGCACCATCTTGATATGTCGCAAATGTACCATCACCAGTATAATTAACCGATACACTTTGCAAAGCACATAGTTTCATTCTATTCAAATAATCTTGTGCTTTTCCTACATATTCGAGTTGAAATATATTAGGAGTTCTTAATACTGTTCCACCAGAACCTTTGGGAGCCATATTTCTTTTGAATGCTTTTATTATTGTTCTTATAACTTCTGCTTCTCTTTGATATCGAGGAGTTAATTTGAAATTAAAACTGAAAGTTCTTAAAGATGGGCCTGAGAATAATAGTTCCATATTTGGATTTATTATTTCTCCTTGATCTCTAGCTAAAAGTTGATCCAGAGTAATATTACTACCTATAAGGGCACTAACTGCTTGTTTGGCAAACCAATTAGTTGCTAAATCGCTATTTGCAGAAAGATTCTGCAGAGCACTTTGAAAATTTGCTTTTGCATCAGATCCATCTCCTGTTATAATACCACCAGCTGCAGCTAAAAGGTTTGCTTCTATTGTATTAAGTTTGGATTCACCCCATCCAGTAGAATTATTGTCAGCAACTTGCGATGGTATTGGAAGAAGAATACTTCCTAATAAATCTCTTGTATTTCTTAGATTATTTTGTTCCTCTGCTAAAGATTCTCTTCCACTTGTAAAGAGACGGTCACCTCTATTCCTTCTAATACCAATTTTACTTTGTGTAGATCTTCTATATTCAAAAATAGAGAATTTGATAAAATCTTGAGTTCCATTTATTGTACTATAGGGATATCTAAGATTACTTGGTAATCTTTCATTAGCTCCTAATCTACCAGATCTACGTGTTATATTGGCCCAAGGATTCTCCCATTTTTCTGTACCACCCCCTGGTACTTCTCCTGTCTCTAAAAACTTCTGCTCTTGCTCCTCACTCCAACCTTGAGTACTGTAAATATTGCTTCCCCCAATCTTCTTTTTTAAAGTTCCATCTTTATTATAGAGACCCCCTACAGAAGAATTGCTGCCCAAAGCTTCTTCCTGCACTTGATTGTTGAATTCGGTTCTTTTATTTAAATCTAATTGAAAACCTACTGCTCCTCGTTGATCTACATCAAATAGATTTAAAGTGGCGGCATCAACAGTTCCTAATACAGCTCTTCTTACCCTTGCTTTCCATCCAGTTCCTTCAGTATCTAATGTAAATTGATTTTTATCTTTATCGCTCATTTATCGACCTTGATCTATAATTTTAACTATTTAGTTGTCTTTTTCCAAAAGGTATTTCTCTTGCATCCGCAAGCTCCTCTGGATAAACTTCATACAACTGACCTACGACCTCATTCCATGTATATTGTCTATAAGAACCCCAATGAAAATTAATTCCACGAAATCCCCAACGGAATAAATCAGTCACTGCAACTAAAGGATGTGCATCATATTCTATATTATTAGTTTTAGGATTATAAACAAATGTATAATATTTTCCCACATCAGGAACAGGAGTGACAGTATTATTAAGAGCTTCCATCATTTCCATCATCAAATCATCAGGGTCTTCTGTTCCCATTAGATTATCGACAACACCACGAATTCGATTATGTTTATCATCGGTAGGGTAACTTGAAGTCATTTAGATATTCCTAATTCTTTTTCTGTTAATATTTTAAATTCCAATCCTCTATCTAAACAGTATTCTTCTGCTGCTTTCCATTTTGCCTGATTCTTTGCATATTCACGCACTTCATAGATATATCCTCTTGTCTTCTTTTTTTGACGTTTTGGTTCCATACATTGTCTTAGAGGTTTTACTTCAATAATCATTTTTTTAATTTTACCAGTGTTTTCTCTTACCTTAATATAAAAGTCTGGGAAGTATCTATGAACTCTATTATCTAAGGGAGATCTATAAGGAAGAAAGAACTCCTCACTTCCCCATTCTAAAATATTCTGATTATTATCACAATATTTCATGAACTTAAGTTCCCATAAAGAACGATAAATTATGTTTTTATAGTCACCTTTATACTTTAATGGGTTATTAGGTCTATATCTTCCTTTATAAGACATCTAAATACTTTATAA
>VTLG01014974.1_pt1 | contig 19673 bp, 31 predicted proteins | sample 4694571 | NCBI WGS metagenome assembly VTLG01 (sample SAMN12604809, study PRJNA352737) | marine metagenome | biome: ENVO:00000447; feature: ENVO:00000209|ENVO:00000569|ENVO:01000036; material: ENVO:00002151; isolation source: viral sequences binned using virsorter ...
GGGTTTCGGGACTGATATTATATTGCATAATAAGATGAGGATACAGGCTATTAAGGTCAAAAGAGACAACCCAATCATAGCGTCCTGCTTTCGGTTCCTTGACATAGGCTCCTGCGTATTTTTCATTCTTCTGCGATCTGTTCTTAGGTGGAATAACAATATTCCTTTTCTTTAAGTAGTTATAGATTATTGTGTCCCACATACGAACCTGATAGAACACATCATTATAATTAACCTTAGCATCATATGCCATAGTTAATGCCAACTCAATGAGTTTCATCTTGTCTTCCAAACGGTCAACAAGTTCAACGTCCACTATATTGTATTCAATAAACTTCTGCCAACCCTTGGTGTAAAAATCCTTAAAAGTGTCAAACTCACTGTGGTCCAACTTCTGCTGACCTAGTTCAACACTTGCAATATAATCTAAACGATACGATTCTTGTGCCTTATATGTAAACTTCTTATAAAGATCAAGATAATCTAATTGGGTTACACCACCCACATCAAATACTGTATGTTTACGTCCCATAAGATGAATTTCACTTTCACTCACTAATCCCCATGGAGACATCCTCTTCATCAACTTTTCACCAAGCACCCTATTAAGACGCTTACAAATATAAGGTATATCATATAGCTGAATGTTCCACCCAGTAATTACATCTGGAACATCCTGCATCCAATAATTAATAAAGGAATTTAACAGCGCATGTTCTGTCGGACAATGATGATATATTACGTCCTTACGATCATTCCGAAACGGCTTAACTCCCCAAGTGATGATCTGCTTCGTTGTATAGTCCTGGATACTAATAGCAAGGATCTCTTCCGCGCACGATTCAACATCAGGGAACCCTTGCTCAGACGCAACTTCAATATCAAGAGTAACAAGTTTAATCTTATTGATGTCAAACTTGATCTCATCCTGAGGATATTTCTCTGAAATGTATTGGTAGATATAACGGTCATTACCATATATCTCGAATCCTTCCACATCCTCGTATTTTCTATAAAAGTCCCTACAGTCCCTAACCGTTCCTGGATTGATTGCTTCAACTGATTGTCCACTCAACGTTGAATATTTAGCCTTTTTTTTAGATTTAACAAATAACGTTGGGAAAAACTCATCCCTATGCTCATATCTCTTTCCACCATCAACCCCCCGAACCAGGAATTGGTTTCCAATCAATTGAACATTAGTATAAAATTTCATTCTAAAAATCTAATATTAAAAGAAATAACAGTCTTCCTAGTAGATGTATAGTTAGGTGGTGACATATGTTCTATTTTACCATCAAAAACCAAAATTTGTCCTTCCTTTACTCTAGGAACAATCTCTTTACCTGTAACAGGATGTTTTAAAATAGTCCTTAAAGATTTATCTTCAAGCTCCACAAAATATATGTTAGTTAAATGTTCTGGTTTATGATGATGCCAATAATGCTCTGATCCAGAATCTGAATAGTACTGATTAAACCATGAAGCATTAACACCCAACCCCCTTATTTTAAACTTTCTATAAACAAACTTCTGATAATCTTCTATATCTCTCTTAGATAAAGCATAATTAAACCAATTAGTCTTATGCTTATATGGCCAATCAGTACTACTAATATAAGAAGTATAATCCTCTACATCATAATTATGATATGGAGTATTAACAGAAGATATACTACCAATAATCTTCTCCTTGTTAATTAAATGATCTTTAACATCCCTAATATAGTAAAAAGGTTTAGAAAAAATCATTCTTCAAACATACTTTCATATTTTTCAAATAAGGTGGGTGTAGGCTCACAAAGAGTAAGTATCTTATCAGAACTCATCATAAAAGTATCGTCTTGTGTAATATTAAGTAACCATGGTTCTAAAATAGTTTGACCACTCTCTGTATTAATAACAAAGGGATTGACTAATTTACAATCTGGTTGGCCAATATCCACTGCAGCGACTTCTACAATCTCACTAATCAGAAGTTGTTGTGTCGTCGTCAATACTAGAACTTTGATTGTCTTGTCTGCCATCTTTAAGAACTCCTTCTTCGTACATTTGCTTTAATTGAGGCATAGGCTCTACTAAAGTTATAACCCAATCGGGTGCCACTGGAATCTTTTCATCATTTGTAAGGGGCATCCAAGGAGTTAACTGCAATTGACAAGGTGTTTTACCACTATTTCCCTCATCCTTTGCTAGAAGCTTAACAACACATGGATTTACAAAGAAATATCCAACAACCTTCTCATCCAGAATCATCTCCTGAATATCCGCAATAACATCTTCTCCAGATTTAAGTAGAGATAATTTAACAGTCATTTTTACCTTTTACCTATATGTATTATACCACAACTTCACCAATAACACCACCAATCTCAATGTCAGGAGGAACTACTAGACAGAACCCTATTCCAAGATTGAATACCCTTCTCATCTCTTCCTCTTCTATCTCACCTGCCTCCTGAATAACATTAAAGATCTCAGGACGTTCCCAAGAAGTATAATCTACCTCTGCTCTCAGACCTTCTGGGAGGCAACGTGGGAGGTTTTCGGGGATACCACCACCAGTAATGTGTGCCATACCAAGAATAGGTATCTCCTCCATGTAGTGCTTCACCCGTGGCCAATAGATTGCAGTTGGTGTAAGTAACTCTGGATGTTCTTTATAAAAAATCTTATGTCTCCATAACATATCATTGATCAAAGTATACCCATTACTATGTAACCCATTACTTTCTATACCAATAATCTTATCACCAGGTTTAATCAATCTTCCATCTATAATCTCATTCTCTTCTACTATACCAGTACAAAATCCTGCAAGGTCATAATGTGTTTGTCTGAAATGTTCAGCAGTTTCTCCACCAAGAAGTTCCATCTCTGATATTTCACATCCCTTAACAATACCCTCCATTATTTGATCTAGTTTATCATCTATCTTCTTTGTAGAAATATAATCTAAGAAATATAATGGTTTAGCACCAGAACAGATTACATCATTGACACACATAGCAACTAGGTCATAACCAATAGTTGTATAGTCATTAGCAATCCGTGCAATATTAATCTTTGTCCCTACTCCATCTGCACCAGAAACTAATACCGGTTTCTCATATCCCGAAGGTACTTTCATCATACCATTAAAGCCCCCAATACTGGGAGCTTTTTCTTTCAATCTTTCTACAAAGGCATTTCCTGCTTCTATATCTACACCAGAACTTTTATAATCCATTAAAAAAGGGGTCCTTAAGACCCCCCTATTATATCATAAGTAATCCTTCCTGGCATGATGCTCAGGAACAATCTTACTCAACTCCACGGTGAGGAGTCCGTTGTCAAAGCTGACGGATCGTACCTCCGTATCATCGGCGAGCGTCCATTGTCTGGTGAAGGACCGTTGGGCCAATCCCCTATAGATAAGTTCTCCATCATCTTTTGATTCTTCTTTTTTGCCTTCCACAGATAATTTTCCAAACTCCGTATAGACTTTGACTTCATCTTTCTTAAACCCGGCAAGGGCGATTTCGAGTCTCGATATGACATTGTTTACCTGTACTAAGTTATAAGGTGGATAATTGGAAGTAGTTGTATCATCCCAGAATCTATTGAGATAATCATCTAATCCTATGCTGTTCCTATTAATCCTCTCAAACAGTTCTGGAAGATTGGCAGCATGATACCTGGATAGTGTGCCCATGATAGTAGCTCCTTTAAAAGCGAGTTTGTGTTTTGTGGACCCCGAAGGCATCCATACCTATTTATAGCACAAACTGCCAAAAAGTGCAGTAGGGTTTACCCCATCAAAGTTATACGATAGCAATAACAAAGAATCCAATATGCATACATCATTGTAAAGATATTAATCACCATCAGGATTCTTACCCTTCTTACCAATATTATACTTTTGTTCTAATATCCAATCACCCTTATCTTTATAAGAAAGTACTTTAATTTGATTAAGAGGTGCAATATCAGAAACAGAATCTGATTTTACTACTGAAATGAGTCCCCAATCAGCAAGTAAACGAGTAATGCGATTACGTCTCTGTACATCATTAAGTGTAAGGTTAGCATGTTTACCATCCAAGGCAAACAGCTCCTTAAAATGTACAATATAATATCTACCCTGCTTATGCAGTATATGGCATGACTGGTATAACTTCTTTTCCTTGCGAGAAGCAACACCAATTCTTGTAAGAGTTTCTCTAACCTTCAAGAAATCATCTGGTTCATTAAGAGTAACCTCTACCATTTGGTCTTGCGACCACTTGACTTCAGGTTCTACCGTAGTAGTCATTTGGATCCTCCAGTTTCAAGTCGTTGTTTAATAAATTCCAGTTGTTGTTTTGATAAAATTTTCAGTGCTTGAGAAGCCTTCTCATTACTATAACCATAGTATTGTTTAACACTTTGGAGATCCGTGACTTTTTCCTTACGGAGCCAGGGAGAAAATCTCTTCTTTTTCCTAAGAGTATTTAGATAAAAATTATATTGCATATCCTTATCCAAATTAGGATATTTATTCATTTCATTAACAAAAATAATACAATCTAGATGCCCACTCAAACAACGATTGACAATATATGGAGGATAATCTCTTATATCTTCTGAAATATCTTCCTTCGTAAAATTAATAGAATTTAACCAATCTTTCAGTTCTGCCATTTCTTCTTCCTTTCTATCTCATTATCCAATTGACGTTCAAGTTCCACCTCTAGCGAAACAAGAGATTGTTTTAAATGGTGCTCCCATTCATTACCCTCAATCAAATCATGTAAATGCGCTACATGTTCTAACGCAAATACTAACTTAGTTTGATTATTCATCCTCATAGCCAGGATTTAGATCAGACCATACATCCGATGCTACTATAGGAGGATTTTCTGCTAATGCTTCGATCATCTCTGGAGGAAGATGATCGATAGTCTGTGCTTCCATTGTTGAATAGGGATCTATCTCTTGCATCAATGCTTCTGTGTTTCTAATTAAATTATTATATTTCTTATCAGATTTAGCAAACTCCTGTTCTTTCTTTGTTGTATAATGACAAACAACAGGATAAAAATACTCCTGATGTTTCTGTTCTATCCACCCATGAGTCACGTCCTGAACGGCGAATAATCCCCCTACAGCACCAATTCGACTCAATATAACCCACATCACATATTCATCTAATATACGTCGATTTGGGATAGGAACAAAGACTTGATTAGTAGTAACCTTATCCATCAACTGAATCATGTCATCCAATGAATGAACAATCATTTTATGAACATTATCATTCAATAACAAGACACCCATACAGAATTTATACATGGGAGCAATACCACCCAAGTCATATATCCCCACATCAACCATATCCAACTGTTCTCTTATATTTCTTCCTCCTCCAGTATTGGGATCATGTCGGAATCCCATCTCTTCTCTACCATAAACCTGACAGGTACAATAAGTATCGAAAATATACTGAACATCATCATAAAAGATAACATCCGAATCAACATATAGAATATTATAATCTTCCTCAAAAAATTTAAGATTACACCATCGATGAATAAACAAATGACTATGATTAAATCCCTCTACAAAAGGTGTAACTTTTACTGAAAAGTCAGTAGTGAAATGAGAGGGAATAATAGAAGAATCATCACAAAACAAATAAACAGGTATTTCATTATTAAACTCCCTTAGTGAACGAATACTGTGCTCAAAACGTTTCATCTCATGTTCATTAACATGATCATGAGGACTTATTTTATAAGAATAAAAAACAATATTAGGATAATTATTTTCTCGACAACGAAGACTATCTAATTTTTCTCTTACTGTCCCTTTCATTCTACCAACCCCTCTTTCTTTAATCTACCATACTTATAACATCCATCAAAATTAAGCTGAATCTTTGGTTTATCTTCATAATTCATTAACAACAATTCCTTCCTTTCTTTTTGATCTCTCATATATTCTCCAACAGAACGCATCGTATAAGTTAAATCAAATTCAGCAGCAGTCCATCCTGTCTTAAATCTATCTTTAACAAGCTGATCTGAATTATAACTTATCATCATATCAATTTTACGAGCATCGCAATCAGCAGCAAATCGATCATGGTCAAACTTCTTATGCATAGACCCCTTGTGCCCATATAAGTTGTCCTTGATATCGTAAGGAGGATCAAGATAAACAAAAAGATCGTCATGAATCTGTTGCTCCATTATATAATCATAAGAATAATTGGTTATATTCCAATTTGAGATGATTTCAGAGTATCCAGGTAATTTCTCAATCCCCCGTACTGAAAAATTGCTATTGGAAGCTTGAGATGAAAAACTAGAGCTCTCAGTGAGACCACTAAAACTGCACTTATTGACAATATAAAAAGCCACAGCGCGGTCAATGGATGACTCACTAGTCTTCCCCAATAAATCTTTGGAATTATTGAATAATTCTCTTGCTGAATCTGGATCATTGTGTGTAAGTTTATAATCTAATAATTGATCTTTTAATTCTACACCAAACATCTGCAGATTACTCCAGAAGTTTACAAGAGGTTCATAAAGATCATTAACCCAAATCTTTAAATTAGGATATTTCTTACTGATATGTATGGCAACACTTCCTCCACCTAGAAAAGGTTCACGAAACTCAACATAATTCCTTAAATCAGGAAAATAAGGATCCATCTTAGTACAAGCACGAGATTTGCCACCCGGATATCTAAGAGGAGTCTTCAATGCTTTACGAGGATCTTTCATTGATTTAATACCCATATCAATCTCACCACCATAAAAATAATAAGAACATAATATGTCCACATAATAGTCATACCAATCTTATTATGACGAGATCCTCTTTTATATTTGGTCACATAACCAACAGGTGTAGAATCCCATCCATCTACCATATACTCACTAGGATCTATTTTTTTCATCACCAATCAGGATAATAAGAAATATTTCCAATATATTGATATATCAAATCCCACCCAAACTCAAAAGTTTGACCCATTTCATCTTGGAGATAAAAAGGGATATTTGGATGCATCATCTTTGCTCTATAATAATGAGCAACTACATTACAGTCATCATCAATATGACGTTCCTTTTCTAATTCTTCTTCTGTCATAACATCTTACCCTCATCCTCATACCATTCAGGAGCCAGCATGGGATGTCGATAACGAGGAATACCAAAATCTAATTGGATAGGAGAATCTAATACATTATCCAAACTCTCTGCCATTCTACGGAAACCACTTCCAACCAAAACCTGGCCAGCACATACTGCTACTGTACAAGTTCCCCAAAAGATATAATACCATCGAGACTTAACTTGTGCTCTTAGTTTCTTTTTACTTTTCATCATAACAAATCGTTGAGGGTGAATAAACTATAAAGTTTCAATCCTGATTCCATCATAGCATCATTTCCACCTTCTTGTCTATCTACAATGGACACTACAGAATCTACCACATACCCTGCTTCACGTAACTTCTCTGCTGCTTTGATGGCAGAACCACCAGTTGTTACTACATCTTCTAATACTGTTATTTTAGTTCCTTCTGGTGGTAATGGACCCTCTATCCATGCACCTGTTCCGTGCCCCTTTGGTTCTTTACGAATAATCAACGCATCAATCAACCTACCATCTAAAGCAGATACTAAAGAAACACCACTTACCAAAGGATCAGCACCCAAAGTAAGTCCTCCCACTACCTTAGTCTTTACTTCTTTTAACATTAATAAACTAACGAGAGTAAGTCCTCTCCCAGTTAAAGTTACTGGTTTACAATTTACATAATGCTCACTTGTCTTACCAGAAGAAAGTTTAAACTCACCCTTGCGGTAAGCTTTCTCCTTTATCATCTTTAAAAGTTCCTCTTTCATAATCGTAATTGGGATGGGGTGCTGCTTTGACAACAGGGTTCTTCGTTCTATTTAATAATGAAATAAATTTATCTCCTGCAAATGTACCAGCAAGACATACTTCAATCTCATCACCATCTTTCCAATTCTCTGTACCATCTTTTTTAGTATGTGCTAATGCTACTGTTAAATCATCAATAATCTTTTGAGTTATTTTCATTTGAATTCACACTCCACCATGATTTCAGTAAGACAAGCAAGCATATTTATTTCTTGATCCGCGACGAAGGCAATTTGATACTGATACTTAGCAAGAATAAGCACAGCGGCAGGAATAGAGCTAGGAACCAAGGCACTTGAAAGAGAATCGTAAATCCTACGTAATAGAACAGCAGGATCATTGTCCAAGTTATTGACACACCATTTACGTACTTCCTTAAAGTCCTTTTCTTTGAAATTTTTAATGAGATCATTAACCTTTACATCTGAAAAATGAGCAAGTATTCCAGCATCTATCTTCCCTCCCACCGAGTATCTTTGACACTCATTGAGAATGCGACGCCAATCGGGAAAGTGTTTGTTGATGAGTTCAAGGAGGACTTTATTATCAGCTTCGCACCGCTCGGTGTCCAAGATAGTGTTAAGTCTCCCGAAGAATTCTGATTGGAGTTGGGGTTTTTGTTTTGCATTTACAGAAAACTCAATGACGGCACAACGACTATGGAGCGGTTCGATGATCTTATTCTTGTAATTACAGGTGAAGATGAACCTACAGTTTCTGCTAAACTCCTCAATAGAGGCTCTAAGAAGGAGTTGTACATCGGGAGTGGTGTTGTCAGCTTCATCAATAATAATGACTTTATGTTTCGCGTCTGAGGAAAGAGATACCGTTGAAGCAAAATTCTTTGCGGAGTTACGGACAGTATCGAGAAATCGTCCTTCATCTGATCCATTGATAACATAAACATCAACTCCTAATTGATTACATAATGCTTTAGCAACAGTAGTCTTACCACACCCTGCAGGGCCTGCAAGTAAAAGATTGGGAACCTCTCCCTTATCTAGGAAATCAAGAAAAGTCTTCTTAATTGCCTCTGGTAGGATACAATCTTCAATCGTCTTTGGGCGATACTTTTCAACCCAAAGAAATTCATCCCTCATAATTCCTCAGTCTAACATAATAAGGTGAGAGAGAGTGGGTACTGAAATGAGGCTTCGGCATAATCCCCCTCTCTAAATTTAACTCTTGAAGTAACCCCCAAGTTTGATGTTCCTCATCCCATCTCAATATACTTACATATTCTATCCCATCATTCAACAATTGTACAGCAGCATCTTGAGCTAATGTCCAATCATCAAATTCTTTACCCCCAACTTGAAAAATCATACTTCTAAATACTCAATCGTCTCTTTTCTACCAAACTCTCCTTCTAAAAAATAATTAAATGATACACAATACCTATCTTCAGTAGATTCATTTACATCAGTATAATGATATGTATGAGATGGAAATAAATATATGTCATTATCTTTAGGAACAAATCCCCAAACCTTTGAATTAAGAATATTATGCTGTTCAACGTAAGGATTTAAAGTTGAAGTTTTAAAAGTAGGTTGAGATTCAGGACTCATAAAACAAATTCTACCCCCTCCATTTTTAAGTGGAACTTTTAAATATAAAATACCACTAATAAAAGAATTTGAATGTATATGAATCGGAGCACGATCTCCAGGTTTATGTAAATTTATCCAAGAACGCAAATGTCTTATACGTCCTTGACTCAACTGCAAACCTTCAAACAAATAAATTTCAATATGTTTATCAATCTGTTTTTTTAAAGAATGAAACTTTTTCGTTAAGAGTATCTCCTTATCCGTACTACTGAATCCATCATTAGAAACATATCTCTCATAATCAAATGTCGTAAGGTCTATATTTAAATTATAATCAACAGAATCTTTATATACTGGAGTAGAAAAGAGAGGCCAATATTTACTCAAGAGATTAGATATCCCCAATTATTCAAATGTAGAATCAGGTTCCAATGCTATGTAATAAGTCAAATCATAATTCTTAGCACTAAATCTAGATAAAAGTTTTTGTGATACCACTACTTCATAAGTCCCAGGAAGAATCTTAATATTCTCTACTTTAAAGTTAAAAGCAAACTCAGATTCAGTATCGCCAACAGCAATAGAAAAACTATTGGAAGTATCATTCTTCTTATCACGAACAAGAAGTTTTACAGCACCATTCTCACCAACAACAGATAAATCTGGAAGTTGATAGATAGATGCTGCCTTAAGCAACTTATCTAACTGATCTGTACTCAATTCAAATGATACATCCTCACTTGGAAGAGTAATGGGTTTCTCTGGTGGAGTTATAATAACATTAGGATCAGCAAAGAAATACTTGGAACGCATCTTGCCTTCCCTAATCACAACATGTCCCTGATTATGAAAATCCAATTCAGGACTATGATGCAATCCCAAACCATTCAAAAATTGGCCAAGATCATAGATACCAAAATCTTGAGGTAATTCTTCAGCAATAGTTGCTTCTGCAAGAATATTCTTCATCACACTAATGGTGCGAAGTTTATTCCCTTTCTTAAACAAAATTGACTGATTAATAGTTGAAAAGTTTTTAAGAAGTGAAAGAGTGTTATCAGAAAGTTTCATAACCACGGATCGGAGTTTCATCGTTTGTGTTGCCACTGAAATAATAGAGAAGTAAGCAATAATGCATTGCCTTTAGTATATCACGTTTTGCCTGTCCTTTCTTATCATACCGACTCAAATACTTGAGTGCATTAGAACGACAGAAGGACTCAGCATCACCTACAGAGTGAATAAGATCAAGAGTTTGGGTATCAGAATTGTCATTTGTGTAATGTCCTCTATAAGTGGAAGAGACATAATCTTTAAGATCTGCGATACCTTTATCTTCTTGGTATTTTTGAGATTTATACTTAAGATCTGGTTGAGGTTTTTCTACCCCAAAACTAATTGTATCATGACCGGCGAACGTTGAAGCATCCTCTATAGTTCCAGGATATCCATCGGTACGAAAAGTAATACGATCTTGACCAGATAGAGAATTCACATAATTATCATAAGCTCCTCCATCAGCATACCAAAAAGGTTCAGTAGAAGAAGCAGTATTTCCTAATCCAGTAAAAATTACGTCATCAGTAAAATCAAGATTAAATTTCACCTCCTCTGCAGCAAAAAAATTCCCTGTCTGTGAGCGATCTGCACTCACATAATCATCATCCTTCATAATAGGATAATCCTCATCCATAGTTCCATTCATTTCCGAATAGAGTAAACTCCATGCATTAATCATAACATCAATTCCCCCCTTGGTCAACGGGAAGTTGAACAGTAGCATCTACTTTATCATAAAGTTCAAGAAATGCTTGCTTAGTCTCATCATCAAATCTGTTTACACAAACTTGAATTGCTTTCATCTTATCATTAAAGATAGAATAAGCACGTAAAATATGAACCAAACGACGAGTACTGATAATCTCTTCAATACCACCATCATAGAATGTCTTACGGATGATATCGCCCCAATCAACTAATCTCTTACAGAAATCAGTATCAGTAACACCAAGAGTAGCAGAGACTCTCCCTAAAATCTTTGTTTCTATATTTGGTGCTGGATAATCCTGCTCAAAGGTTACAGGGAATCTCTCAAGAAATGCTTCATTAAGAACATTGGTTCCTATAAACCTTCCATCATCAGATCCTTTACCTTTTGTATTAGCAGTTGCAACTACATTGAATCCCTTAGCAGGTTGCACAAACTTACCTATCTTCTTGAGAAATATTCCTTTACCCTCAAGAATAGGTTGTAAACAAAGAATCTTATTGGATGCTAAATCAATCTCATCTAGAAGGAGGACAGCTCCCCTTTCCAGTGCTTCGATAACTGGTCCATTATGCCATACAGTGTTACCGTCAATAAGGCGAAACCCACCAATAAGGTCGTCTTCGTCGGTTTCGATTGTGATGTTGACACGGATCAGTTCTCGCTTGAGTTGAGCACAAGCTTGTTCGACTCCGAAGGTTTTTCCATTCCCAGAAAGACCCGTGATAAACGTAGGATAGAACACAGAGGTTTTGAGAATGGCCTTAAGATCGCTAAAAGGACCAAAGCGGACGAAGGTATCATCGGTTTCTGGTATAAGGTTCTGTTCTAATTTAGGTTCAACCGAAGGTTGAGCAAAAGAATTCTCAATATTTTCCACTGCCTTAACAGTAACTTCCAAATTCCACTTACCACGACCAACTTTAAATTGTTCAATTTTCTTAGTGACCGTCTGATAAGCAATATCATTCATAGCACAGAATCCTTTCACATCAGCAGCAGTGAATTCAGTACCAAAATTGGATTTTAAACCTTGAATGATTTCTTCACGAGTCATTTTAATTTCAAACATAATGTGGGTTTTTTGTTTTGTTATACGTAGTATAGGACAAAACAAGACGTTTTAAATCTAGAATAGACAGTTCATTAATTGTCCTTTATTCTATTCTCAGATCCACCTAAATTTTCTGATCCACCTATAGCAAATGGATTATATTTTGCAGTAGCAATCTCATACATCTTTTGATGCATAGTCTTTTCCTGTTCTATCTCATCACTCTCATCTGGTTTTTCCATAAACCAATCTGCAATTTCTTCTTCTGGTCTTGGATTCTCTTCCAACTCGGCTCTCCTTTCTGGTGGTGCATACTTATTATCATTTACCACCACCTTCTTATCCCATGCAGGAATAGGTGCAACATGTTTATCATCGAACCACTCATGTGGATCCACGCCTAAATCATTTTTCATAATCTTACTCAAAGTGTTCTTTTACTTGCTGATTAAACTCCTTAAAGGATGATTGACAGTCTGGTGGATCTGGATAAACATAACCATTCATCTTTCTCCAGTCTCCATGCATTGCACCAAGAATCCATGATTGAGAAAGACTTCTAGGGCCATTCTCCAATATTTCTAATTGAAATTTAGACAAAAGTTTATGACTTTTATACTCCTCTCTCCAATTAGAATCATCCCATGTACTAGGATCAGTATTCATTTCTGGTGACAGTTTTTTATATTTATAATTCCCTCCTCCTTTTCCAATCAGAATACATTCTACCGAACACCATTCCTTCATTAGATCTTAATTCATCTCCATCAAGAATTTCTTTCTCTCTTTTGGAAAGAACAACTCCATCCATAGTAGGATACTCTTTCTCCCAATTAGGGATGTCTTTAATCCAATCTGCTGTCATGTGTTTAATACCCAAATAAGTCTAATAACCATAAAGATGATGAGGACATAATATGTCCACATAACCCACATCCCAATCTTATTGTGACGGGACCCTCTCACATATGGATGAACAGTGTATGGCGCACTATCCCACCCATCTTGCATGTATTCTTTAGGATCAATTTTTTTCATTATGCTACCAATGAAATGAACTCACCAAGAACCTTTTTATTAAGTTTCTTAGTCTTAAGCGATTTAACAAAAGCAGATTTAATTCGGGCCTTTGTTGCTCCACAGTCTACATCAAACTGGGCATCTTGTGCAAGTGTGGTAGAAGAAAGTCCAAAATATGCATCATAACCAGAAGTCTTAATAATAAAACTCTTATTTTTTCTCCAATCACTAAATGCTTTCTCACCAGCATTATGCATTCTCATAAACTGACTAGCATCTCTTTTACCCAATACCCTAATACCAATGAAGTTGGTAGATGGAAATCTATCCTTTAAATTCCTTAAAATAACATCAGTAAATGTATGCCAGGAATATCCAAACTTATAGGTTTTACCAATCTTACGATCCCTTAAGAAAGTAGAATGGGGATTAACACCTCTGGAACCCATAAAAGGTTCTGGTTCCCAATGACGTTGTACTTCTTTATGATAAGGAAGTCCATGTGCTTCACCATCAGTCAATACAATACACTGAACTTTCTCAACATTATTATTCTTTTGGAACTGAGGAATAATTTGATGAAGAGAAATAAGTGACTCATTCAAAGGAGTTCCTGAAAGAACCATTGGTTGAGGGTACTGATAACGAACCCCAAATCTATCTGCAAAACAATTAGCAATTCTCCAAATATTCATCATTTGGTATTGTAGTGTTCCAGAATTTACCTTATGGGTAAAAAGATTCATTAAACAGAAATCATCTTCAATCACAAAATTTCCTTCTTGTGGTTCACAATGAGGTTCTACTTCTACATTATACTCTCCAGTCTTTTCTTGAAGAACTCTTTTACGAAACTCCTGTGTAAAAGCATAAACATCAAATGGAATCTGAACTTTCTTACAGAACCAAATCAAATTATACAGTTGCTTCAATGTATCTTGAAGGACATACTGCATGGAACCAGACCAATCTAAGATAAAAACTAGTCCATGGTTTTTCCCATCAGGAAGCACCGTAACTCTCTTAAAGAGGTCTTCATTGAATCTATATGTCTGAAGCTTCGTTGTATCGAGAACCCCAGTGCGACTTGTATTAGAACGAGCATACGCACTAGCTGATTTCCTAGACTCAAATTCTTTGACAAGGTAACTGACTTCTTTTTTTGCATCGTTTCTAAATTTATGAAACTCATCATCTACCTCCTTAAATAAATTCTTCGGATATAATGCCAATAATTCTGCAGGATAGTCTTCTCTATTATCCCGTCTGGCTTGTTGTTGGTCCCACGATTCCTCAATAATTTTATGAACTTCTTCATTGGATGCGATTATGGTATCTAAGTTAACTTGAGGAATTTGTACATAATTATTTTCAACTGCATTTGAATCAACAAGATCCTGCAATTTACTACTCAATGAATCTGCAGTCTTAACTTCCAATTCATCTACAGAAGAATCAGAATCAACCAACCAATCATCGCTAGGAGAAGAATCGCTCCTATCTTCCACATCAGCACTGCTATCAGTGTCAGGAAGGGTAGAATCGTTATTGTCAGTGCTACCAGTGCCAAGATCCCCAGAACCTTCAAGGTCTTGCTCAAAATCCAACTGAGCTTGCTGTTCATTTTCCAGCGATTCCTTTTCTTGGTTCTGCTTACAGAATGTATATAACGCTTCTGCTGCGGATAAGGTGTCAGTAAACGTTTCGGCATTTTGAATTAAAGTGATAACCTCCTCTTCAGGAGTTGAAAAAGATATAGGAAGGATCGAACCAAGTTTAAAATGTAAATTAGCACGATCAGCAAGATTAAAAGTATCAATATCTTCATTAGCTACCTCAAAGAAATCTTGCTGATGAAGTTCAGTATAACCTTTATAGAAACTTTTTGCAATACCCATATATTTACGCTTCATCAACTTCTCAATTCTGGCATCCTCTACCACATTTACAATGTCCTGAGGAATATCATAATCTAACCACCAGTCCTCATCCGGTGTGAAGAGTGCATGTCCTACCTCATGACCAACCAACATATCATATACATCACTACTTGCCTTTTCCCAGAGGGGTAGAATCAATACACGAGACTGTACATTGAACTGAGCAGTGGGTACTTGCTTGTGCTCTACTATGATGTCCTCAGTAGCAAGTAGTTTTGCTAATTGAGATTTGATTTCTTGCTGGACTGCCATATGTTTTGTTTGTTATGTGGCCATAATACGACGAAACCCGCCTGGTTTGGCGGGTAAGTAGACGGTTTATCAGGTGTCTACGCCTTTCTTTTGCAGCACGTAGTGCCTGTGGTTTAAGTTTTCGCTTGGCCTCCTTCTTGGAGTGGTGTTGCCAGTTCGGGATAGAATTGCTCAATGTCCTTCCTGCACAATAGTCTAATATTATCTATAAGTTTATCAGTTCTATCCAGTTTATTGGACTCATCGGTTGACAGTTTCTCATATGGCACATCCCTAACCTTGAAAGGAACCTCCAAAATCCCACTCACCCAATCTTCAAAATCTTCACCAAACCCATCCTCAAATCTCCAGACATTAGTACCGTCTGCAAGAAAATCTGCTTGAGGTCTAAACCAATTTACTGCTTGAGGTAATGGAAAATTCTCAAGCATCATAGAAAACATGAGAGGATCTTCCATTTGCTCCTGGATATCATCTCCATACATTCTCTTTAAGAAAGGAGATGCACCAAAGAATTTATCAATAGGATTTCTTATAACAGCAATAGAAGGAATCCCTTCAACATTCAAATACTTTTCATACAACTCCCTATGGAGATGAATAATATCTGTTCCTTCAAGACACCCTAGAGTACTATGCTCTAGCGTAAAATTATTATCTTCTATCACTGCATCAAGAAACCTTCCTGCTGTACGAGGAATATGAATAAAATGAAATCTCTTTTTAGGATTAGGAAGAGATACTGTTCTTTGTTCGTATATTGGCATTATTCAAAAAAGGAGGTTGGTCTGGCTTGACCCACATTATATGCAGTCGAATCTGCAATTCCCACAGGATTTAATACTCCTGGGTTATCTCCTTGCTGACAAGTCGTGCCCAGTCCAGCACTTACGTCTGTTCCCAATTCTTCAGTCATGATACTCTACTAAATCCCTTAACCTTTTCAAATGTAAGAACCTTATCAAATCTATCTTCCATCCCAGTCTTGTGAGATATAACAAATATATTTGCATCACTAATTACATATTTAATAATCTTTAGAAACTCATAAGTTCCTGATCCATCCAAGGAACTATCAAACACCTCATCCATAATAAGAAGATTTGTATTAACACTATTCTTCATTCTTGCCACTTCTCTCCATGTAAAAAGAAGTGCTAAATCGATCCTCATCTTCTCTCCTTCACTGAAAGAAGCATAGGAAAAATCCTCATGGATTGGAGAGTGTACAGTTTCGTTAAATTCCTCATCAAGCATGAAACTTATGTAGAAGTCCATCATCTGTAGATAACGGTTAACTTGCTGATTGATCAGCGGTAGATACTTCTTGATGATATTGGATTTAACTCCACCGTCTTTAAGTAAACCATACGAAAAATTGTAATAGCTTACAGTGTCCTTCCGTGAAGATAGGTCGTTGTATGTAGTTGTAAGATTGTCCTTGAAGGTTGCTAACTTGTCATGCTCAGTATTTCTGTTTGCAAGTTGTTCGGTAACTGTTTGAATTTCCGATTCCAAATCCCTGATCTGTCGTTGACACCCAGAAATGGTAGTATTATTTTTAGAAATGCCATGCGTTAGTTTAGTAATCTCCTTAGATAGTTGAGTAAAGTGACGCTCTCGCTCTTCTTCGTTTTTAATTGCCTCTTCTAGTTCTTTATAACCAGATTGCAACTCCTTTGCTTTAGATTGAGCGTCTTCAATTTTATTTATTCTAAAGCTTTCATCTATAGATTGTGTACATGTAGGACATGTTACATTATCCGTAAAGAACTTATGCTCTTTAGTAATCGTTGCTACCTTATTAGAAATCTTACCTTTAAGTCCCCCAAGAGTACGTAATTTTTTAGTAGCACCTGATACTCCTTCTTGCTTTTTAACAAGATCATGAACATCAGATTCAGTAAGTTCATTCCTTTCTATGAGGGTATCAACTTCAATACCCAAGACTTTAATCTTATCACTCCTGTCTTCTATATCCTTCTTTCCACGAGACTCTATCTCTTCAATAAAATTCTCTTGCATCCTAACTTTCTCATTAAGAGACTCCTTCTTGAGAGAAAGAACTTTAACTTCTTCTTTAATTGTTCTTATCTTTTCCTTAATAACATTATTCATAGAAGAAAAGATCTTAATATCTAGAATATCCTCAATGACTTCCCTGCGATGATTAGCAGTCAATTGCATAAATGGCACAAAAGTACTAGAACCCAGAATAACAACCTGAGTAAAAGACTTATAATTCATCTTTAGAACATTCTGTTCTAACCACTTCTGCTGATCATTTGAATGAGAAAACTGATCTAGAATATTATCATTTCTATAAATCTCAAAAATATTTGGTCTTAATCCACGCACGACCTTCCAATGAGTTTCATTAACTGAAAACTCTACCTCAACTCTACCATCTTTCTCATTAGTAGAATTAATTAACTGTGGTTTATTAATCTTACGAAAAGGTTTACCAAATAAACTAAAAGTTAATGCATCCAATACAGTACTTTTACCAGCACCATTAGCCCCGATAATCATCGTAGTGGCATTATCAGTAAGATTAATTTCAGTATATTGGTTGCCAGTACTTAAAAAGTTTTTCCAGCGAACCTTTTCAAACAAAATCATGATCAGAGGGTGGTATTACAATGTCATTAGTAGAAATTACTGTGTACTTATAGTCATGGACTTCACAGGTTTTTAACATTACATCATCTTCAACTTCAATTACATGCATTTCTGGACTTCCTTCATCTTCTAACATATACGCATATCTTATAGCATCATCCTCACCTTCAAACAAATAAAGAATATGTTCTCCATCATCATCCAATACAGAATAGGCACCATCATTTTCTTTACCTGCAACGGTTAGAATGTACATTATACCATCTCACATGCTTCTTGGTAAACCTCATGCAACATTTTTTGCAATACTGATTTATCAAGATTCATTTCCGCATCCTCAATATACCTATTAAGAATGGACATAGTATCTTCAGATTCATATACTTCAGAATCAGATTTATCATACCATCCACCAAAATCAAAATTCTCAACCACCTTCAATTCTGACACACCAGAAGCATAAAGTTTATCAATAAATTTTTCAAACTTCTTAGTATCTGTTTTTTTACGAACAATAAGTTTCACAATCTTATTCTCATACTCTCTAGTATCAAAAGTCTGGTAATTAGTATCCTCATAATAAATCTTATAAAATATACGATAAGGATTATTAATCGCTGTATACTCTAAGGTTTCAGTATCAAAAATATGAAATCCTCTAGTATCCTCAACATCAGTCCAATACATTTCATAAGGATTGCCAAGATAGAATATTTTTCCATCATTAGATCTAGTATGATAGTGTCCAGAGAAAACACGTTCAAATTTCTGGAATGCAGTAGGATCAAAAGAATGATCCATTACTATTTGCTGATTCACCTGGAACCCATTAAGTTCTAAATGTCCCATAGCTACTGGACATTTAGTTTTTTTAATGGTCTTAAAGGTTCTATCTTCATTCTCTGAACAAATCCAAGGTACAAGAAGTACTCCCAATCCATCCAAATTAATTTCTGTTGCTTCTGAATATACCTTTACATTATCATACTCACGAAGTAATAAATCTACTGCATTTACATCGTTAGTATTCTTATAATATGCTGTGTGATTACCTACAATAGTATGAATAGTATAATCTTTTAATTTATCGTAATAATTATTCTTTGCCCAGGATAAAGCCGAAAAGTCGATACCTTTACGGCTATCGAAGGTATCGCCCATATCAATAATGGTCGTAATACCTTCTGCGTAAAGAACCGGAAAAAAGACATCATTATAAAACTTCAGAAAGTAATCATGAAATAATTTTGAATTTTTACGTGCTCCGAAGTGCTGATCAGTAATTATTGCAACCTTCATTAATTACGCAACTTAGAATGAACGTTATCCTTGATTTGATTATACTCGCTATAATTAGATCCGTCAATGGTATTATTATCATCAAATACCTCTGAATATCCAGACCGTTCAATGATCTTATTCTTAATTTCTAACTGACGTTTTTCTCTTTGTATTCTGCGGAGAAATGCATAATGTATAATCTGCGTAAAGTAAGCAAAAGGATTTTGGGATTTCTCAGGATTAAAATTATGTATGTATTGA
>VTLG01016706.1_pt1 | contig 19673 bp, 21 predicted proteins | sample 4694571 | NCBI WGS metagenome assembly VTLG01 (sample SAMN12604809, study PRJNA352737) | marine metagenome | biome: ENVO:00000447; feature: ENVO:00000209|ENVO:00000569|ENVO:01000036; material: ENVO:00002151; isolation source: viral sequences binned using virsorter ...
AAAAATTGCTCCCTTTCGCCCCCCTCACAGTTCTGTGTCCCCAACTCCCAAGGGTCCACCGCTATAAGTTTCCGCCCAAACTCCCTTGCTAGCTCACAAAACCGCACCGTACTCTTTCCCTTATGGCACCCAATCTCTATTAAATCGCCCCCATACATTTCTAACGCCCATCTGGCCGCCTCTAAGACCCTCAGTCGCGTCTTCTCCTTGTCACTCACGCTTTCACCCCTACCAACCCCCATAAGCCTCCCAGAGAGTGACTGCACCTTGTCTATGCTTTTGACCCTCCCTGACCGCCGCTCCTTCTTAATCCCCCTAGCATGCCTCGTTTTTATAACCATCTCCTTGGTAACACTATCCCTTATACCCAAATCCCCCCTTATCCTCGTAAGCTCCATAGCAATTCTCTCATCCGTCATCGTGTGACACAACTCTTCCACGTAAACCCGCTCTTCCCTGCTTAATTCCATGCCATATTCCCTTTTTTTCCATATTGGGGTATAATCCACTAGAACATTGTACCTTTTAACCAGAGAGAAAGCCATGTCGAATCAGAATTTACCCAATGGTAACCCTGCCAAGCTCGTTGGAGGTAAGCTATTCATCAAAGGCACTGCTGAACTTAACAAACAAGTAGCAGCAGAACTGAATCATCCCGACCCTTCAAGGGCAGAAGCCGAGGCACTTTTATCGAGCGATAGCGAGCATGAAGATACCAACAACAATGACAGAAGCCGAAGTTCTTGCGACGATGACGAGAGTTGTAGACAGGATTGCTCATAAGTATCGATTTGGATACTTCGATATTGAGGATATCAAGCAAGAGGCTTTCATTATAGCGATGGAGGCCATGGAGCGCTACGACGAGGCACGTCCGTTGGAGAACTTTCTAGCGGTTCATGTATCGAATCGACTCAAGAATTTCAAGCGAGACAATTTCTTTCGCCCGGATTACGTTCCACCCAGTGGGAAGATAACAAATGACAACAACACCAAGCGGTTTCTCATGGAGCCGCTAGATATAGACAACATACGCGATGAGCACGAGCGCAACATGAGGGGCGACGACAACATCGTGGACGAACTTGCAAAGAAAGAATTGATGGGCATCGTGGACGCCTACCTCGATATGTCGCTCAGGAGCGATTACCTGCGAATATTGCACGGCGTCTATGTGCCCAAACCAAGGCGCGAGCAGATTTATGAAGCTATCATGCAGATTCTGCGCGAGTACAGAGAGGGTCAACCATGAAGAAGGGGCGATTCAGCAAGAAAGAACAGCAATTTATCGAGCAGAACTGCGAGGCTATGCCCCTAGAAGAGCTAGCAGCGGCGCTGGATAGAGACCCGGAATCAGTTGGGAACTTCGTTAAGAACAAATTGGGACACGGCATATCGCGTCAGGCTCAAAAAGAACTCAATGCCGCATACGACCTCAAGAATCGCCCCTATTGGTCGGACCTCAAAGCCCAGTTTAGCTCCCAAGAACTGGAGATGTTTATATTTCACTGGGGAAGAATTATATCCCAATTCAGAGACGACGTGCTGCCGCCCGAAGAGCTACAGGTTATAGATGCAATCAAGCTTGAGCTATTGATGAATAGAGCGCTAAAAGAACAACAAGCCAATATGATGAACATAGAAAACTTTGAGCGGATAATTGAGGACGAGAAAAATAAGGCGCCCGGAGATAGAGACATTGACTATATCTTTAACTTGGAACGACAGGTGGCGGTACATAGGGCTGCGCAGGAAAGCATAGCAAGAGATTACAAGGATTTGCAGACAAAAAAGAATGCGATGCTGAAAGAGTTAAAGGGGACAAGAGAGCAGAGGATAAAGCGGCTAGAGGATTCGAAAGAAACATTTGCCTCGTGGATACAGGCTTTAGTGCAACATCCCAACATAAGAGAAGACCTTGGTGTTGAGATGGAAAAAATGCGCTTGTCTATGGAAAAAGAAAAGGTTAGACTATCAGAATACCACAAGTACGAAGATGGTGTTGTGGACCAACCCTTTTTAACTCCCGACTCAGTATTGGAAGACAATGTTTGATAGCTCCAAGAAGATTGTAGTGTCCGGGCTTCAGCGAAGTGGACATCATGCTGTTGCGATATGGTTACTACACCAACAGCACGGTATCAGGAAGTTTCAAATTCAGACGTTGACCCAGTGGTTCTTTTTTCTGGAACATTTTGGTGGTATTAGTTACCTGCTAAATAATCCATTAAGACCGGAGGAGGGCGAAGGCAAGGAACACTTCGAACAGTTGTTTGCGGAATACGAATATACACAACCAGAATTGATAATCATGACTCATGGAGTCGATGATTGTAAAGCTGATGAAATTAAAGAGGTATTGAGTAAATCAGGTGTATTTGATGTATGGTCTGAAAAAATTATAGTGTTGAGAGATTTTTATAATTGGGCGGCTAGCTGTTTAGGAATGGTGCTACGAGATGGCGACAAGCCTCTTGAACAGTTATTTAACGAAACACATATAGAAACTTATATAGACCACTGCCAGCGATATCTAGATGACGATTCAGATTTTGAATTCGTGTTATTCAACGAATGGGTTGAAAGTAAGGACTACAGAAAAAGATTCGCAGAAACCGTTGGTCTAGAATTTACAGACTCTGCTAGGGAACAAACATCAATATTTGGCGGCGGAAGCTCGTTCGACGGATTAGACCACCTAAAGAGTGCGTCTAAAATGAATGTCAACGAGCGGTATCTTCAAGTATGGGACAACCCCATCTATCAGAACATGATAAAAGATAATCCGCGAGCCGTAGAACTCAGTGAGAGGATATTCTATGAGCTATGTAATAAAGCACACACTTTTTCTTAAGTGGTGGTTATTTATAACGATAATCGCTGTCGGGTTTATCTTTGCAGCTTCTCAGGGCTTCGTTGAGACAATCTGGGAAGCCGACTCCACAAAGCTTAGTTTTCTCCTGCTGGTGATTTTCTTAAAGATGTCTGCGTGGTGTGGATATAAAACTTGGACGCTAAGTAGATTTATAGATGAGAAGAAACAGGATAAGCACATAGTAGAGAAAATAGAGCACTTAATGGAGGTAGGTTGGTTTACTAGTGACCTATGTTTAACAATCGGAATGATTGGAACCGTGGTAGGGTTCATAATGATGCTCTCAGGCTTCACTACGGTGGACACAAGCGACGTAAAAACCGTACAAGACTTAATTAAGACTTTGGGCGTTGGCATGTCCACGGCCCTATATACCACCTTAATGGGCTTAATATGCAGTGCCGGTTTAAAGGTTCAGTACTTTAACTTAAGTCAGGCTATAGACAAGGTGCGGGAATGAAAAGAAATTACCACACCAACCTAGCATTTTTAGACGTATTGTTTAACACGCTTCTGTGTTTTGCAGCTTTGTTTGCGCTTGCTTTCATATTGATAAATCCCTCCAAGGCTGAAAAGAATGTGGAGATGAAGGCTGAGTTTGTAATTGTGGTGACTTGGCCAAAGGACTTAGACAATGATGTAGATGTTTACTTAGAAGACCCACAGGGCCATCTAGTTTCTTTTGCAAGAAGAGAGGACGGTCTAATGCATCTAGACCGTGATGATTTAGGAAAAAGAAACGACTTTATTAATACCCCGTCCGGTCCAGTAGAATATCCAGAGAACAGAGAAATCATAACCATCAGAGGAACCGTACCGGGTGAGTACGTGTTAAATGTACATATGTACAATAAAAAGAGCGACAACTTACTAACCCCGGTCACTGTGTTTATAGATAAGATTAACCCTTATAGCACAGTGTTGCTCAGAACTGTAGAATTGGGTGAAAAGGGCGACGAAAAGACTGTTTGTAGATTTGTCGTGGACAAAGAGGGTAAAATAAAAGATGTGACCTATCTATTTAAATCATTAACCGAGTCAAACCCACCGGAGTTTGGACTATGATTCTTACTATAGCATTTATTTTACTCAGCGCTATAATCCTGTGGTTTGTTATAGGGTCTAAGGGACAGTGGCATCTGAAAGCTGTATGCATAGCTTTAACTCTATACTTCTCGCTCTCTTTGTCAAAGTCTTTGCATGACGTAGCCGGTTGGCCTTCTGGTGAGAGACTTCCCGATAAGTTTGAAATTCATTGGGGGCTGGTGGAGGAGCCAGATAAATCAACTGGCAAAAAGGGTCGCATATATTTGTGGTTAACCCCTCAAGACAAGGAAGAAGAATCAAGCTGGCTTATATCTTTTTACAGCGCGGAAACCGATTCCCCCAGAGTCTATTCAATACCCTATTCAAGAGATAACCACGAAAAGGTAGAGGGAACGATAGACGCAATAAAGCAGGGGCAGCGCATGCAGGGGGGCATGGGTGAGGGTGGCGGTGATGGAAAGGGTGGCGATGGCGAGGGTAAAAACCAAGGACAAGGCGAAGGAAAAGGGGATGGCGGTCAAGGGTCACTTAGTAGAAGTCCAGAACTTTACTTTGGTCCTCTCCCTCCCCCAAAGCTACCTGAAAAGTAGAGGATAAAATGAGCAAGAAAGCTGTTATTTTTGGAGTTACCGGACAGGACGGGTATTACCTTTCAAGTCTGTTAATAGAAAAGGGGTACTCTGTAGTAGGGGTGTGTAGAAGAACAAGTACGCCAAACACTACTAGAATTGACCAGCTAATTAAACAGGGCGACTTAGATATAGTACAAGGAGACATTACTGATTTTGGCAGCGTCTATAGTGTCATTTCTGAGCACCAGCCTGACGAAGTATACAATCTAGCTGCGCAGTCTCATGTGGGTACTTCTTTTAACCAGCCCTCATTGACTTGGGATACCACTGCTAAAGGATGTTTAAACATACTAGAGGTTATCCGTAAGCAACCAGAAGGTATTCGGTTTTATCAAGCTAGCTCCAGTGAAATGTTTGGAGACCAGTACACAATTAATCGTTCAGGAGGTAAGTTTCAAAACGAAGATACGTCTTTCAATCCACAGTCGCCTTACGCTATAGCAAAATTGGCAGCACACAAAACAACACAGCTATATAGAAAGGCTTACGGTATTCACGCAAGTTGCGGAATATTGTTTAATCACGAAAGCGAGATGCGTGGCGACAACTTTGTTACAAAGAAGATAACCAAATACATTGGCGAGCTACACGAGTGGTTGAGTAGTTTTCATATAGAACCACAAGACTGTTCAGAGTTGGAAGACGATGGAGATAAAATTGGTTTTGATGCGTCTAGATTCTTAGACACGATGGTTTCATACCGCACATTTCCCAAATTAAAGCTGGGCAACCTAGATGCCTGTCGTGATTGGGGGCACGCAGAAGATTACGTTAGAGCCATGTGGCTTATGTTACAACAAGATACTCCGGGTGATTATGTAATTGCCACAGGAGAAACACACACCGTAGAAGAATTTCTTATTGAGGCGTTTGCCTGTAAGGGTTTTGAATGCCATAAGAGATTTGTGGTACAAGATAGTTCTTTATTTAGACCTTCCGAAGTTCCCTATTTAAAAGGAGATTATTCAACCGCTAAGGAATCTCTAGGATGGACGCCCAAAATTTCTTTTAAGGAATTGGTTCATCGAATGGTAGATTATGATATAAAGGGGTGTCAAGCAAAATGGAAACAATTTATCTAAACAACAGGCAAGTTCAGGCCGTCCTTTCAGTTCCAGAGTGCATTGGCGTTATAGAAATCGTATTTAAAAATTTGCATCTTTCACAGATGCCTCCCAAGATTTACTTGGATATACCGGATGGGGACTTCAGAGCCATGCCAGCCATATTTGACAAAACGGCTGGCATAAAATGGTGTGGGGTTCAACTAGACACAACGAAACAAAAAAGAAAAATTAACATTTTTGCAAAGGTTTTAATTAACGACGTTGATAGTGGAAAGCTATTAGCAATCATGGATGGAGAGGCCATTACGGCTATTAGGACTGCTGCTGTTACTGGTGTTGCAACAGACTACATGGCAAAAAAGGATGCTAAGGTTGCAGCGTTTATAGGATGTGGCAATCAAACAAAATACCAAGTTGAAGCGATTCTTGCAGTCAGAGATATTGAAAAGCTACACTTGTTTGACTTAGATTCAAAAAGGTGTGAATATATTGGTAGCCAGTTTGACATAGAGTACGAAGCTTTTGAAGATGTGGAAAGTTGTATACGAGATGCGGATATAGTTACTACTCTTACGCCTTCTCGAACACCGTTTATAAAGCATGCATGGCTTAAAGACGTTGTTCACATAAACGCCATAGGGGCCGACGCCGAGGGAAAAAGAGAACTGGCTCCGTGCGTATTAGACAATGTAGACGTGGTGGTATTCGATAACTGGGAACAGTGTTCTCATTCTGGCGAAGTTCAATACAGGCCAGAAAAGTTAGACTCGTATTCAAAAGGTCATAAAAAGCAAGAATGGACAGACTTGGGGGACATAGTTCATTCTGAAAAAGATTTAAGCGGGTATAATCAAACAATATTCGACGCTACGGGTCTTGCTATAGAGGACGTTGCTACGGCAAGATATATTTACCAAAAATTAATCACAAGACCAATAACGGAAAATGCGGAATACGAAACTTTTTAAGGAGAAAAGAGATGAAGGACTCGTCTTGGATAGTCGCTATATTACTTTTGGGAATCATAGGAATAACTACTCAGAATTTTTTTCTGATGCAGCGGATGGATGAATCTGAAGCGGCGTATGAGCAGCATTTGGATGATGTTTATTTCTTAATGAAAAGTGATAGCTCAAGACTATACACGATTATGGATACTGAAGTACGAATTTTGCATTATGCAAAACCACACAAGCACCCAATGTGGGCCTGTCCTGAATGTGCTGAACAAAAACAAAGGGGCGACAAAGATGATGTACAAAGTAGCAGTAAACATGTCGAAAGTAAAAAGGAGGTTGGAAGCCAACGGGGTTAAGATACATCTAAAGCCAACAGTGGTTGTATATGTTAAAGGAGACACCCCTGATGATGCTTGTGCAAATGCTATAGACAAGGTGTGTAAGGAAATCAAAGAGAATAAAAAGACCAAGTCTGTAGAAAAGCTTATTAAGGATGTTAGACAGGAAATTTCGGTTATAAAGATTAGGGTTCATAAACCAAATGGCTAGAGACTTTGACGACCCTATATATAAAGAATGGCGCCGAAAAGTTTTGCGTAGGGATAGTTATAAATGCCAGATGCCCGGCTGTAAAAGGCGTGGAAAAAGGATGCAGGTTCATCATATACAGAAGTGGAGTTCAGCTTCTAGCTTGCGTTACGATGCTTCTAATGGTATAACCCTGTGTTGGGACTGTCACAATGAGGTGAACGGAAAAGAAGAGATGTACATAAGATTATTTTATAACATAATTCAGAGCAATGAAAACCCTGATTAGCTTCCCAAGAAGCGGTTCACATTGGTTGATGACACTGGTTGATATGAGCGTTAATCATAAGGTGAAGTGGCAACATTTGCACGATATCAGATTTAATAGCCATTGGGAGATACCAAAGGTTGCAGATTTTAAAGACGGTTTCAAGCCCATACTTACACCACACTACTTAGATATTGCATGCGGAGACCACGACTACAAGATTGATAAATTTGTTTTCCTCTACAGAAAAGACGTGCCATCTGTTGTGTATTCTTATTTGAAATGGCTTCAGTGCTCAATGACCAAAGAAAATATTCTCAGAATGGTTGTTGCCTATTGTGACTATATGAAAGAGTGGAAGGCATTTATATCGAAGAATAAATACCCCTCTATCGTAATAACATACGAAGATTTAATTAGGGAAACTCGGGAAACGTTAGACAGAGTTTTAGAGTTCTATGATTTTGATAAGGGATTTAAAAAGCTTGATGTCAAAAAAGTGGATAAACAACAGGTTCGTGACTACATAAACCATACGGAGGGCAAACACACTCCAATAGTGGATTGTAGTAAAGATTACCAAATGCAAAAAGAAGAGTTCTTTCAGCGGTTTGGTTCCTTTATAGATTGCCTGTTACAAAATCGAGACAATTTGCCAGATATTTTTAAATTAGGAAGAACCAAGACCGTCGAATATGACTATGAAAAATGTTCCTAAATATACTGTCATTAAAGACACCCGCGAAAAGGATGGATATTTCTTTAAGGAATATGACCGGTGTGACGGTATGGTTGTAGAAACTATGAAGACTGGTGACTACACCCTAAAGGGCATGGAAAACGTTCTGTGTATAGAGCGCAAGGCCACCACCTCAGAAATAGCCATGAACTTAGGCAGAAAGAAGAAGCCGTTTCAGGCTGAGATGGAGCGCATGCAAAACTTTAAGTATGCGTTTGTTATTTGCGAGTTTTCCCTTGATGACATAATCAACTTCCCAGAGAACTCAGGCATACCAAAGAGCCAGCAAAAACAGGTGCGCGTGACCGGAAAATACATGCTTAAAGCCCTGATAGAATTTCAGCTTTGGTATAACACCAAGATTATATTTTGTGGTAACAAGTACAATGCATTTCTGGTAACAAACAGTATATTCAAAAGGGTAAACGAACTCATACACAATGAATGACAACGTAAGAGACGCATGGTTAGACATAGATATAGATGAGTCATCTCTGTTTAATCCCATGAACTTTATATCCGGCGAAGATTTCGACGAATTTCATCTCAGGCTGACTTGGCTTATGGGCCAGCCTGAGTATTTTTCGTTTATATGCAAACAAGTTTTCAATATAGACCTCCTGCCTTCTCAGGCTTTGATGTTGCAGGAAATGTGGGGCCGAAAGTTTCCGATGCTAATAGCATCTCGTGGTTTTGGAAAAAGTTTTATACTTTCTCTGTATGCCATGATGCGCGCCCTGCTTATGCCCAGAAGAAAGATAGTCGTTGTCGGAGCCGCATTCAGACAGTCAAAGGTTTTGTTTGAATACATGGACACCATTTGGAAGGGCGCGCCCATTCTAAGAGATATGGTTGGTTCAAACAGCGGGCCGAGACGTGACGTTGATATGTGTCGTATGATTTTGGGAGACAGTACGGTTACATGTCTGCCATTAGGCGACGGTTCTAAGATTCGTGGTCAACGCGCAAACGATATTATCGCTGATGAATTCGCTTCTATACCGCGTGAAATTTTTGAAAACGTTGTTGCTGGCTTTGCTGCCGTTAGTGCTTCCCCAATCGAGAATGTAAAAATGGTAGCGGCTCAGAAAAAAGCCGTAGAGTTGGGAGAGGCTAGCGAGGAAGATTCGCATATTAGAAATCCGGCCTCGAACCAGATTGTTATTTCTGGTACTGCCTATTATGACTTTAATCATTTTGCTGAATATTGGAAGAAATGGAAAGCCATAATACAAAGCAAGGGTAGGCCCAAGAAGCTTTCAGCCGTATTTGGCTCCGAAGACATTCCGTCAGATTTCAACTGGGAAGACTACAGCATAATTAGAATACCGTTTGAGTTGCTACCCGAAGGATTCATGGATGCGGGTCAGGTCGCACGTTCCAGAGCCACTATTCATTCCGGTATTTATCAAATGGAATACGGGGCGTGTTTTACGCGAGACAGTCAGGGGTTCTTCAAAAGGTCTTTGCTTGAGTCTTGCGTGGTCACTAAAGACAACACAATTTCTTTACCCAGTGGGGATATATTTTTTGAATCTGCTCTAAGAGGCAGTCCAAATTTAGAGTACGTATATGGAGTTGACCCAGCTTCCGAAGTTGATAATTTCAGTATTGTAGTTTTAGAGCTTCACCCAGACCACCGTAGAATAGTTCACTGTTGGACAACTAACAGGAGTGAACATAAGGAAAAGGTAAAATCTGGATTCGTTTCAGAGACTGACTTCTATGCCTACTGCGCTAGAAAAATACGCGACCTTATGAAGCTGTTCCCCTGCCGACACATAGCCATGGATGCTCAGGGGGGTGGCATAGCCGTCATGGAGTCTCTGCATGACAATGACAAGGTCAAGGAAGGCGAGCATCCTATATGGCCAATCATAGAAGAGGATAAGGAAAAAGATACGGATGGATATCCCGGCATGCATATACTTGAGATGTGTCAGTTTGCAAAGTCAGACTGGTTGGGAGAGGCCAATCACGGCTTAAGAAAAGACTTCGAAGACAGGATATTAATCTTTCCATTCTTTGACGCGGTTAGTCTCGGCCTGTCTGTTGCAGACGACAAAATGAAAAAGCGGATACACGACACCTTGGAAGACTGTGTCATGGAAATTGAGGAGTTGAAGAATGAGCTTTCCATGATTGAAATGTCTCAAACTCCTGCCGGAAGAGACAAGTGGGATACTCCAGAGGTTAAGGTCGCTGGGGGAAAGAAGGGGCGCTTAAGAAAGGATAGATACAGTGCTTTGTTGATGGCTAATATGGCAGCAAGAACCATACATAGAACCCCAACCCCCCCTACTTACGATACCATTGGGGGCTTTGTGAGCGGAAATCAAGAAAAGCTAGAGGGGCCGATGTATATGGGGCCACAATGGTTCACTGAACAAATGAAAGATATCTACTGATTTGGTGTATGATTCAGTAGCATTCTAATTCAACTCCATTGCCACTAAGGAATATCATGGCTGAAGAAAAACAAAATCATCCCGGTTTTATCACATGGACCGACGATTCTGGCAAGCAGGAAGCCTTTAATTCGGCCTCTGAAGGCATCGACCTATACGAAGGTATTCAGAGAACTGCCGCCTTCAGTTATCGCTCATTTCTAGATATTGAAACTAATAGGTCTGTCAGAACCGGAATGGGGAGGCAAGACTACGACCGCTTTAGAAGCGACGAGGCTGTTCCCAAGAAACAAAAAGACATCATGCGAATGTGCATGGATGCATACAGTAAGGTTGGGATAATAAGAAATGTTATCGACCTCATGGGTGACTTCTCAAGTCAGGGCGTTACTGTAGTACACCCCAACAAAAAGATTGAAGCTTTCTATAAGAAGTGGTTCACAAAAGTTGGTGGTCCAGAACGCTCCGAAAGATTTTTGAACATGCTGTATAGATGCGGAAACGTTGTTGTTAAACGACGCACCGCAAAGATTAGTAAACGCATTGAAGAAAACTTCAGAAAGTCCAAGGGGGCAGACATGGACATTGAGGTTCTGTCTGTTAAGAAGCGAGAGATTCCTTGGAAGTATGATTTCCTGAACCCGCTCTCTATTGAAGTTATAGGCGGTCAGCTAGCTGTGTTCGCTGGTGAGCCTGAATATGCTCTTAGAGTTTCTTCAAGTCTTAGAAACATGTACAAGAAGAACGCTCCAAACTATCAGTCTGTAATTTCTAAAATGCCAGTAGATTTGGCTAGTCAAATGGGAAAGGGTCTTGAGCTAATTCCGTTGGACAAAGAAAAGCTAAGGGTGTTTCATTACAAGAAGGACGATTGGAACATCTGGGCAAGCCCAATGATTTATGCCATTCTAGATGACATCATCATGCTAGAGAAAATGAAGCTGGCCGACATAGCTGCTTTAGACGGAGCCATCTCCAATATTCGCCTGTGGAAATTAGGAGACTTAGATAATAAGATTCTCCCGACTAAATCTGCTATTAACAAGCTGCGCAATATTCTAGCTAGTAATGTTGGTGGCGGCACAATGGATTTGGTCTGGGGTCCAGAGCTAGACTTCAAAGAGTCTAACACTCAAGTATTTAAGTTCCTAGGTTCAGAAAAGTACGACCCAGTGCTTAACAGTATTTATGCTGGTCTTGGGGTTCCTCCTACGCTAACGGGTCTGGCTGACAACGGCGGTGGGTTTACGAACAACTTTATCTCTCTAAAGACATTGGTCGAGAGATTAGAGTATGGACGAACTCTACTCGTGGACTTCTGGCAGGAAGAAATCGAGCGCGTACAAAAAGCCATGGGATTTAGATTCCCGGCCAAGGTTCATTTTGACCAGATGGTGCTTTCCGACGAAGCCGCAGAAAAGAATCTCCTAATACAACTAGTAGATAGAGATTTGATTAGTGGCGAGACTGTCCAAGAACGCTTCGGTGAAATTCCAGAGATTGAAAGAATCAGAATTAACCGAGAGCATCAGGGCAGAAATCGAGAGAAGACTCCTCCGAAGGCTGGCCCTTATCACAATCCGCAGCACAGAGAGGACTTGGAAAAGATTGCTCTTACAAAGGATGGCTTATCTCCTCATGAGCTTGGACTTAAACCCTCTGATGAAAACGGCCCGCATCCCCTTACGAATCCAGATGACAGGCCGGAATTTAATGAAGAGGAAGAGTTTAAGAAGATGGAACGAAAACAAAAAATTATGAAGCCACCCCAAGATAAGTTTAAGCCTACGGGTAGACCAGAGGATGGTAGACCGAAAAACGCTAAGGACCAAGCTCCAAGAAAGCAGAAGGTTGTTAAAACTAGACAAGCAGCCTCAGACCTAGCAAACTTAATGCTTTGGGCGTCTTCAACCCAGAAGAGCATCTCGGATGTCCTTAATCCTGCTCTACTACACAGTTATGGCAAATCAAATCTTAGGGGTCTTACAAAATCTCAGATGGATGAGCTTGAATACATTAAACTTTGTGTTTTATCTAACATCAAGCCTTATTCAACAGTAGATGCAGAGTTGCTGGTTTCAATATTAGAGGCCGGAACTTCTGTAGATAAGCAGATGATTGAGATTTACAAACAGTTAACTACTGATTTTGCCGTTGCTAATGACCGAAATCCCACCCTTGAGGAGAAGCGTTCTCTTCAATCTTCGGCCTATGGATTAAGGTTCACCGAGGGGTAAAATACTATTAAATACAAAAATTTCAAATTATGGTGTATATTCAGTTGAGGTTTTTCTATGACAATAAAAGCATACTCAGCAGAAATAAATGATGGCTTAGCTGATGCTATTCAGTCGAGTGTCAGCATAGCCTATCAGTCGGTAGCTCAACCACATCAGCCAGAACAGGCCGAGGTTGAGCGAGCCGAGTTTTTAGCCAAAGCTAATAGCAACCCAGACCAGTTTGACCTTTACTATCTTAACTCAGTACTAGTTTCTACCGGCTGGAACAGAAACGATGATGTATTTGATTATAAAGAAACGTGGTCCGCTAGGAATACTCCAGAGGATAAGCCCTTTAATTATATGCACGACGAAGCAGATATTATTGGTCATATAACTGGTAACTGCGTTGTGAGCGACGGCAAAATTATGGCGGCTGATTTGCAGTCGCCTCCTGAAAAATTTGACATTGTAACCAGTGCAGTTCTGTACAAAAGTTGGTCAGACGAGGAAAGAGCGGACAGAATGCAAAATCTCATCTCGGAGATTGAGCAGGGAAAATGGTTCGTGTCAATGGAATGCCTATTTGCGGGCTTTGATTACGCCGTTGTTTCACCACAGGGCGATAACAACATCATCACCAGAGACGAAGCTTCTGCTTGGTTGACCAAGCATCTTAGAAGTTATGGTGGTGATGGTGAATACGAAGGTTATAAACTTGGAAGGTTGTTAAGAAATGTTTCCTTTTCAGGTAAAGGATTGGTAAGTAAGCCAGCAAATCCTGCTAGCATCATTCTAAAGAAAGATGTGAATCCTTTTGAAAGTAAAGCATCATATTTAATTCAAGAATCTAGTATATGGGAGAAGAACAACATGGCTAATGAGAATTTGCTAGAACAGCAAGTCGAAGAGCTTAAGTCCCAGCTAGCCAACGCTCGTGAAGAAGCAGAGGCTGCGAAGGACGAAATTTCTCGTCAGAAGGACGAGGAGATTAAGGCTCAGGTCGATGCTCTAGAAGCTTCTATCTCTGAAAAAGATGAAGCTGTTCAGGCTAGTGCCGATGAGCTAAAGACCGTTCAGGAGACTGTTGCTGCGCTAGAAGAAAAACTAGCTGCCAAAGAAACAGAGCTTACTGAAGCTCTAGAGAAGATTGAAGCTCATGAAGCTGAAGTCAAGGCAATGGCTCGCAAGACCGCTCTCGTACAGGCCGGTCTAGAAGGCGAAGACATTGACACTACTCTTGAAAAGTTTGCCGAAGCAAGTGACGAAATGTTTACAGAAATCGTCCAGCTTATTGCTACTAAAGACGTTCAGACAGAGACTGAAGAAGAGGCTCAGGCCGATGAAGCTGAAGCTGAAGTCGATGAAACTGAAACTGACGAAGAAGCTCAGGCAGAAGATACTGACGAAGCTGAAGCCGAAGCTGATGCCGAAGTCCTAGAGGACGTTGAAGAGACGGTCGAAGCTGCTATGGCCGACGATACTGATGCTGATTCAGTTCAGGATACTAGAGCTATTGCAAGTGCATGGCTTAGAGAAAACGTCTTGAAGACTACTGCATCACTTGGTGATGAAAATTAACTAAATGAGACCTCTGCTGACGCGAGGCTATGTCTCATAACAAACTTTAGAAAATGGAGATTTTAAAATGGCTTTAAAAGCTGATAGACATGAACTTCAAACTGATATTTCGTTCTTCATGAATGAAGTCGCCACCCGTGGCGGTATTGCGATTCTGTCAACCGGTGGTTCTGGTGCTGCAATGGACCAAAGTAACGCTTTGGTAACATACGCAAAAGTTCCCACAACGACTGCTGCTTTGGCAATTTCCGGTATCGTTCCCGTTGGTCTTCTACTCAACGATATGGTTAACCTTGACCTTACTCGCCAGCACATTAACTGGCATAAGGATGAGGTACAGAAGGGCGGCAAGGTCACGCTTCTGAAAAAGGGTTGGGTTGTTACCGATAAGGTTTATCCCGGTCACAGTCCTGCCGCTGGAGGCTTGGCTTATGTGGCTCATAGTGGTTTGCTTGCTACAAGCAACCTCGCCACTGACCAAGACGACACCGTGGGTGCAACTCGCGTTGTTGGTACTTTCTTGTCCAAGAAGGACGAAGATGGTTATGTGAAGGTAGAGATTAGCCTTCCGAATAACAACGTTCCTGCTGCCTAAGACTGTTTAACCTATAAAAATGGAGAATAAATAATGGCAAGTTTTATGCAAAGACCAGACGAGCAGTTCATTGAATTGCTTAAGCGTTCTGGTAGTCCCGAGAAGAACGAAGCTCTTGCCGCTCAGCGCGAGCTAGCGAAGGCTCTTGAGCTTCCTCTTCGTCAAGGTGTTTTGGTTGGTGATATTGTGACTGGCATTTTTGAAGCCATTCCGATGGAACCGGGCACAACTTCAGAATTCCCACTAGACCTCTTGGCCCCCGGTGAAGAAGACGAATTCGTCGCCTACACCAACCCCGGCCATGGTCGTATTCCCGAGCGTCATGTTGAGGGCGACTACGTGATGGTCCCCACTTACAGCATTTCCAGTTCAATCGATTACCTCCTTCGCTATGCGCGAGAGGCTCGTTGGGATGTTGTGGGTCGTGCTGCTCAGGTTCTTGAAGCTTCATTCGTCAAGAAGATTAACGACGACGGTTGGCACACTGTTCTAAGTGCTGGCGTTGACCGTAACATCTTGGTTTATGACAGTGACGCTTCAGCCGGTCAGTTCACCAAGCGCCTTGTTAGCTTGATGAAGACCGTCATGCGACGTAACGGTGGTGGTAACACCGCGTCACTCAACCGTGGCCGTCTAACTGATATGTTCCTTAGCCCCGAAGCTTTGGAAGATATTCGTAACTGGCAGGTTGACCAGATTGACGAGATTACTCGTCGTGAGATTTATGTCGCGGCTGATGGTGGCGGCGTCCTTACTCGCATCTTTGGCGTGAACCTTCACGACATTGATGAACTCGGTGAAGGTCAGGAATACCAGACCTTCTTTACCGATGAGCTAAGCGGTGCGCTTGAATCATCCGGCTCCGATGTTGAACTAGTTGTTGGTTTGGACCTCCAGAGCAACGACAGTTTCATCATGCCGATGAAGCAAGAAGTGCAGGTCTTCGAAGATGACTCGCTCCACCGTCACCAGCGCGCTGGCTGGTATGGATGGGCCGAACTCGGCTTCGCAGTGCTTGATAACCGTCGAGTTCTGCTAGGCTCATTCTAAGCTATATACTAGCTGGCCTAATGGAAAAACCGTCCCAGTAACATGGGGCGGTTTTTTCATTATGGTGTATATTAGATTAGAAATTGACCCTTTGTCACCCTAAAAGGACGGTTAAATGGCTCTAGTTATAGCCGATAGGGTTAAAGAGACAACAACCACAACCGGTACTGGCACAATTAATTTAGCTGGTGCGGTAGCAGCATTTCAAACCTTCGTCGCTGGCGTTGGTAGTGGAAATACCTGTTATTACGCCATAACCAGCGGAAATAATTGGGAAATAGGTCTTGGAACGGTTACCGACGCTTCTCCTGACACTCTTTCTAGAACAACAATATTATCTAGCAGCAATAGCGATTCTGCTATTACTCTTAGTGGTACTTCCACGGTATTTTCTACATACCCTGCCGACAAGGCCGTGTTTCTGGATGCGAACGGTGCCACTGAAATTACTCTTTCTAAAGCTCCAGTAATTCCCTACACCACAATTACTGGTGATACAACAGTAACGGACGCTAACGTAGTTGTTTTCGCTAACGCTACCAGCGGGGCGATAGATGTAACTATGTATACCGCTGATTCAAACGGCGGGAGAACTTTAACAGTTAAGAAAACTGACAGCAGTACTAATGCTGTAAGTATTTTAAGAGCGGGTAGCGATACAATAGACGGCGCAACCTCAACAATTCTATATCACCAGAATGAAGCCGTTACTTTAATTTCTGATAACAGCAATTGGTTTATAATTTAGTGTATAATACTATAGTATAAAATCCACCGAAAAGGGAGTTACATAGATGTCATATTCACCATTAGGTTTTAATATTGCGACTCTTGGTACATCACAAGTCTCCAAGTTTGTCAGTGTAGACGACAGCGGAGACCTGATTGTACCAGACGGTGACAAGTATAAGTTTGGAACCGGAAGTGATTTACAAATATATCATGATGGCTCAAACTCTTATCTTAAAAACACAACAGGGGCGCTAAAGCTAGCCACAGAAGATAGCGGCATTGCTGTCACTATTGGTCACAGTACCTCTGAAGTTACAATTGGCGACAACCTTACTGTAACTGGCAATCTTACTGTAACTGGAACAACCACTACGGTTGATGTAGAACTGATTAATACCTCAAACGGTGTTATTTTTGAGGGTTCTACAGATAATGGGTATGAAACAACTCTAATCGCAGCAGACCCATCCGCCGACAGAACTTGGACTATTCCAGATTCGGCAAGTGATACCGTTGTTGGTCTTGCGGCCACACAGACTTTGACCAACAAGACGCTGACAAGCCCTGTTTTGAATACGGGCGTATCGGGAAGTGCTATCAAAGATGAAGATGACATGACTTCTGATTCGGCTACGCATCTAGCCACACAGCAGTCCATTAAAGCATATGTTGATTCGCAATCCGGTGGGGTTACCTTAAGCGGTTCAACCAATAATACTATCGCAACCGTTACCGGCTCCAACGCGCTAGCTGGTGAAGCGAGTCTAACTTATGACGATACTAATGGGTTAAAAGTAACCTCTTCTACGGCTAGCAAGCCCGTCGTCACCATTGAAAATACAAACAACGGAGCCACGAGTGGCTATCTAAAGTTTGTTAACGACAAGGGCGCCGCCGGTGCAGATAACGACGTTTGCGGTACTATCACCTTCTATGGGGATGACGACAACCAAGATAACATCGAATTCGCTAGAATTGAAGGTGTGGTTGCTGATGCCTCTAATGGTGATGAATGTGGTGCGCTTAAACTTTATGTTGCTGAGAACGATGGAAATAACACGGTTGGTCTATCTTTAACCGGTTCCACAACTGACGGTGAAGTAGATGTAACCATTGGTGCTGGGGCAGCTTCGGTTGTCACAATCCCCGGTGTTTTGAATGTTACTGGAACCTCTGCTTTTACTGGCAACGCCGACTTTGATGGCACTGTTACCTGCGATACCAGCATAACCATTGATAGTACAACCATCACCGCCGCTGAAATCGGTGTTTTGGATAGCGTTACAGCAGGAACTGCCGCTGCAAGCAAAGCTGTTGTTTTGGATGGTTCTAAGAATATTGCCACGATTGGAACTGTTGGCTGTGGAGCTATTACGTCCACCGGAACTTCAGCGTTTAATGACATTACTGTTGGCGGCGGTTATGGTTCTACCGGAACCACCGTTTCTGATGCTGGCGTTATCCAGACCAACGGGGCTATCACCTCTGGCGGCGCTATCACCGCTGGTGGAAATGTCACAGCAGTTGGTTCGTTTATCATTGGTTCTGCTGATGTGAATGAAACAGAGCTAGAAATTATCGACGGAGCCACTGTTACCACTGCCGAACTTAACATTCTAGACGGCGATACCTCTGCCACAGGCACTACGCTTGCCGATGCAGATAGGGTCGTAGTTAACGATAACGGCACAATGGTACAGGTGGCTGTTGATGACCTCAGAGAGTATATGAACAACGTAGAAACGGTAACGGCTACAACAGTTACCGCTTCAAAAGCCGTTACTCTTTGCAACACAACCGATAACGCCTGCACTGTTACTATAACAGATGACAAGCCCGCCGGTACTAAATATACCATTAAGATGATTGGAGATGGCTCCAATAACGTAACTATCACTAGGTCATCGGCTGATACTTTTGATGGTTCGACTTCATTAACCCTTTACCACCTGTATGAATCTGTCACCCTCGTTTCTGATGGTGCAAACTATCACATTATCTAAGGCGTATCTATGGTTCATTCTATAACACTAGCCACTGGTGAGTCAGAGGTCGAAACCAATACCGTTTTAGGTAGGTTGAACTATGCAGCCCCCGGTGAAGCACAGACCGGTGATGCTAGACTAATTGGTGCGTCAATTACCGCTGTTGCGGAAGGGAATTTTACAACTGGCGCGAATGCTACCAAGCTCGTGTTCTCCACGGGGGCTAGTGAAACTGCGGCTGAAAAAATGTCGCTGAGTTCTGCTGGAGTTCTTACGCTTTCTAGTGGTGGGTTAGTTATTCCTGATGCTGGTAATATAGGTTCTGCTTCTGATACAGATGCTATTGCTATATCAAGTGGTGGCGTAGTTACAATGAACCAAATACCAGTGTTTAGTGCCGGTATCAATGTTTCAGGTGGGACAATCGCAGGGACAATAGCAACAGCCACACAGAATAGTATTACTACTATGACAGGCTTAGTTACTGTTGGAACTATTGGTACTGGAGTTTGGGAAGGAACAGACGTAGCGGTTGCTCATGGTGGTACTGGAGCATCTTCTCTTACTGATGGTGGTATTCTTTTAGGCAACGGAACTGGTGCTATTGTAGCTATGTCGGTTTTGGGCGATGGTGTTATCGTAGTTGGCGACAACTCCACCGACCCCACGACAATTACCGCATTCACTGCCTCAGATGGAGTTCTTAAACATGAAGTTGGCGGGCTGGAACTCGACATATCCGGCATTGCTATTGGCGACGTAATAGCAGGAACGGGTACTGGGTCGGTTGGTATTGTTACCTCTACCGGGCATAGCGACGGCGACGTTCTTACCCTACAGTCCGATGGAACCGCTGACTGGGAAACCCCTTCTGGTGGTAGTGGTGATATAACAGGCGTTACATTGGCTGGTGATTCAAGTACAGCACAAGACCTTACCGCCAACGTAAATCTAACTCTTGCTGGTGGTAATGGAATTACTACTGCGG
>VTLG01004500.1_pt1 | contig 19665 bp, 29 predicted proteins | sample 4694571 | NCBI WGS metagenome assembly VTLG01 (sample SAMN12604809, study PRJNA352737) | marine metagenome | biome: ENVO:00000447; feature: ENVO:00000209|ENVO:00000569|ENVO:01000036; material: ENVO:00002151; isolation source: viral sequences binned using virsorter ...
TCATGCACAATCATTTGCTGCAATCTTAGACGTAACCACATAATTGGTTTACTATAGGGGGTATTACACCCCCTTTTTTTTTATGAAAGTAAAGTGTTTAGAAAACGTATGTGCTAGTGGATCTGCATTAGAAGCTGGAGAAACATACGAAATAAGTGATCGTGATTTTGCATTGTTAAGTTCTATGGGCAAAGTTATAGAAGCTCCTGTAGAAGTAGCAAAGCCTAAAAAAACAACAGCAAGAAAAAAGTAAATGGCATTAACTGAAGATGCAACTACATTAAATATTTACTTAGATGATTTTGGTAAAACTTGTCAGATAGGTTCTGGCAGTACTTTTTTAGGTATACTCGATAAACCAACAGAAATAATAGGCGGTGGTATGGCTACATCTATTGAATATTTACTTACATCAAAAACAACAGATGTAGTTTCTGCTGCAAGAGGTACTTCTATAACTGTAGATTCTTCAAGTTATACAGTAAGAGAAAACTTATTAATAGATGATGGTAGTTTTACAACACTTTTATTAAGTAAGGTCTAATGGCAGATACCAGAAGAGAATTAATATTAACAAGAATGAAGACTAATTTAAATTCAATTAGTAATGCAACTGTATATAGATCACGAGTTGAGCCAGTAGCTCGTGGTGAAAGTCCAGCAGTAATTATTGAACCAGTTGAGGATCAACCTACAGATACAAGTTTTTTTGATAAGTTAGATTGGACAATGCGAGTTAGAATATCAACAATAGTCAGAACAACATCTCCTGATGATGATTCTGATATTTACACCCAACAAGTACATTTAAAATTAATGGCAGATCAAACTATAAATGGGTATGCTTTGGATTTAACGCCAGATCGTACTGATTTTAGCTTGGTTGAGGCCGATGTACCTATGGGTATAGTTAGTCAGGATTTCATTGTACGCTATCGTACAAGTAGAACTGATTTAACATCACCTTAAATTATGGCTAAACTAACTACTGAAGTACCTAACCCAGGTCAAGGTGGAACATATATGTTTGACCCTGACTCAGGAGAAACTACACTAGTACCAGAAACCGATTCCTCCACTGACAATGGCACTAACAAGAAAAACGACACTACTAGCAAAGATTGAATCAACTTATGGGACTAATCCCTCTCCTGTAGGTGGTTCAAATGCTATCCAAGTTACTGATATAGAAGTAACACCGATGGACAATGACAATGTAGAAGTTCCTACATTTCAAGGTTTCCTCGGTAACAGTACAAGAGGTACAATACTTGCTAATAAAAGAGTATTAGTATCATTTGGTGCTGAACTATCTGGAAGCGGAGCAAGAGGTACGGCATCTGCTCTTTCACCTCTTTTAAAAAGTTGTGGATTATCAGAAACGATAGTTGGTTCTACAAGTGTTACCTATGCCCCTGTTAGTGCATCTTTTTCAAGTTGTACAATTCTTTGTTTTTATGATGGCACTCGTCATTTACTTACTGGTTGTAGAGGAACAGCTACAATAACAATGGCTGCTGGTCAATTTGCCTCAATTCAATTTGAATTTACTGGTATTTTTAACGATGTTGACAGTACAGCAATGTCTGGTACTTTTACTGTTGCAAACCAAGCTGCTGCTTTAGAAGTAAATAATACAAACATAACAACAGCGACTTTACATGGTGCAACTTCACAACGTATTGAATCTTTTGATTTAGCATTGAATAATGAAGTTTCATATAAAGAGACAGTATCAAGTAAAGAAGTATTAATTGTAGATCGTGTACCAGGTGGTACTGCTGTAATTGAAGCACCAGTAAGATCATCTACTGACTACTTCCAAAGAGCCAGAGATACTGCTACTGCTAACTCACAGATTGTTTTAGGTGCAGCAGCAGGTAACATTGTTACTGTTAATGTTCCACAAACAGACATAACAGGAATTACTTATGGTGATACTGCTGGTGTAAGATCACTAAACCTACCTTATTTGGCAAAACCTACAACTGCTGGTAATAATGAGTTATCTATAGTAATGACTTAATTTATGGCATTAGTTTTTAAAAAGGTTACTGAATACGATTGGCAAGTAACTATCGAAACACCTTACAAAGGTAAATTTAAGAAAGAAACTTTTACGGCTAATTTTAAAAATGTTAGTCGTAAAGATTTTGATGATCTAATAGATTCTGGTGATGAAAATTTTATTAGAACTATTTTATTAGGTTGGTCAGGTATTAAAGATGAGGATGGTAATGAATTTGAATATAATGAAGATAATTTACAAGCAATATTAAATAATCATTTTATGGTAAAAGGCATAATTGAAAGTTATGCATTAAGCATGAAAGGAGCTTCTGAAAAAAACTAAAAGAGGCTGCGAAATATTGGTATCAAGGTGAGGTTATAGATGAAAGAGAAAAAGCATTAGAAGCATTTGGTGCAACACCAGAACAAATCGCAGCCACTGTAGATCAAAATACAAAAAAAGAATTAGTTGTATGGGATGAAAATAGACAAATAGTTAATATGTTTTTCAAGTTATCTACTCAATGGTATGTAAGTATGAGTGGATTTACAGGAATAAACTATAAATCTTTGGAATATTTGTGTAAAATATATGCAGTAGATGATTCTGTTGCTATGTTTGAAGGAATACAGGTAATGGAATACGAAGCTTTGAAACTAATGCAGAAGGATAAAAAATAATGACTAATAAAACCGAATTAAAAGTATTAGTTGGGGTTGAAGGTACAGAAAAACTGCGTGGACTTACAAGCAGCTTAAAAAAATTAACAGATACTACAAAATTAACAGATACAGCATCTAAGCGATTACGAAACAATATAAAAAGTCAATTTGCTGAAAGTGCAAAATCAATAAATGGTAATCGTGCATTAGCTAGCTCATATAGAGAATTAGCAAGAAATGTAGATATTACAAGTAGAGAATTTAGAGAGGCAACTAGAGAAGCTAATAGATTAGATAGACAATTAGCAAAAATGCAAAGAAGAAATAGAGGTGGTATTGGTGGCAGGTTAGGTGGTTTAGCAAAAACTGCTGGTGCTATTGGTGCTGCTGGTATTTTTGGAGGGGCAGAGGGTTTTGCTGGTGCAGCAGTTGGAGGATTGTTTGGTGGTACACAAGGTGCAATAGTTGGTGGTACTGCTGGTGCAGCTTTAGGTGGAGCTAGGCAATCCCTTGGAGAAATTGCAAAATATAATGCAGCTTTAAGGCAACAACAGTTTGCTTTAAAATTAGTTATTAAAGATACTGATAAATATAATAATGCTCAAAAATTCTTAGCAGAGACAAGTGAATCATTAGCAATACCTCAAGATGTTATTGTTCGACAGTTTACAAGTCTTACAGCTTCTGTTGTAGGTGCTGGTAAGTCTGTAGAAGATGCACAAGATGTATTTTTATCAATTGCTTCTGGTATTCGTGGTACTGGCGGATCATTAGAAGATATGCGGTCAGCAATGGTAGCAACATCACAGGTATTTAGTAAAGGTAAGGTATCGGCCGAAGAACTTAGACAACAGCTTGGTGAGCGTTTACCTGGAGCTTTTACATTGTTTGCCGCATCAATGGGTAAGACACCTGCTGAATTAGACAAAGCATTAGAACAAGGAAAAGTAACCCTTGATGATTTTATGGGATTTTCCAAACATTTGTTTGCAAACTATGGTGAAAATGCAAAAATTCTAGCGACATCACCAGCAGCAGCAGGTGATAGGTTAGCAACTGAATTTAGTAAATTAAAACAAAACTTTGGTGGCTTGTTTGCAAATATTGGTGCAAATATTCAAAACTTTACAACTAAATTATTAAAACTTTTAAATGATAATCAAGTTAATGTAAAAAAATTTATAGCAAATGTAGGTAATTTTTTTATCGGTGGTTTTAATGTTGTAAAAAAAGTTGTTGTAGATGTATTTAATGTTGTAAAAAATGTTGTTATTGGAATAGGCAAAGCAATAGCTAATGCTTTTCAATTTGTAACTAATTTTATAAATGGATCTATTGATGCAATAAATGATAGTGTAAATAAGCTTAAAGATGTTCCATTAATTGGAAATCTTTTTAAAGATTTTAAAGATATAGAAAACATAACTATAGGTGATACAGTAAGTGGTTTAACTTCATTTTTATTTCCAATAACAAATATTGATGCTGTAAAAGATTATGGAAATGAATTAAAAGAAGTTTTTAATACTAGTAAAAAATTATCTGTTTCTGAATTTTTTGAACCGCCAAAAGAATTTACAGATTTGTTGAATAGTTCTATAACTGCCATGTCTGATTTAAATACAGAAACTGGTAAGTTAAAAGAAACAAGTAATGCTCTGTTTTCTGGACTTAAAGATGGTATGAAATCATATTTTGATTCAATAAAAACTGTAGCAGAAGAAATACAAGGTGCAGTTAAAAATGCATTTCAAGGGATGGAAGATGCTTTAGTTAAATTTGTTATGACAGGAAAATTAAATTTTGCAGAATTTACAAGATCTGTTCTTGCTGACTTAACAAGAATTGCAATACGCCAAGCTATGTTAAATGTTTTTGGTGGTATATTCCCTTTCTTAAAAAATGCACAAGGTAATGCATTTGGTGCAAATGGTGTAATTCCATATGCTAAAGGCGGTGTTGTAAATTCTCCTACTGTATTTCCATTTAAAAATGGTGTTGGCCTTATGGGGGAAGCAGGTGCAGAAGCTATCCTTCCATTAAAACGTGGTCGTTCTGGTAACCTTGGGGTTGAAGCTTCTGGTTCTTCTAATAACATTGTTGTTAATGTTGATGCATCTGGTACTGAAGTGCAAGGTGATGATGCACAATCTAGTCAATTAGGTAAACTTATTGGTTTGGCAGTTCAATCAGAACTTATTAAACAACAAAGGTCTGGAGGATTACTATCTAGAGCATAATTATGGCTACACATCCAAATATAGTTCCATCATTTCCAATACAAAAACAAACAAGTCCTAAAGTTCGTACTGTTGTTTTTGGTGATGGTTATCAACAAAGATTAATGTATGGTATTAATCAAAATCCAGAAACATATTCATTAAGTTTTGATAATATAACTGAGGAAGAATCTGACGTTTTAGAAGCATTTTTAAGAACTGTTAGTGATACACAAGAAAGCTTTAATTTCACACCACCAGAAGAAGGTACAACAAAAACTGGTACATATTCAAGATCAGCCAGCACAGTAACAATAACAATTACTAATCATGGAATAGCTGTAGGAGATAAGATTACTATTGACTTTACTAGTGGTACTGCTGCTGATGGTGATTATATTGTTGCTACCTCTGTAAATCAAAATACATTTACAGTAATAACAACTGCTAGTGGTACAACAAGTGGTAATGTATCAGTTATTTTAAGTGGTCAGAAAAAATTTATATGTAAACAGTGGAAAAAAGATATAAATTATGCAAATATAGCAACAATAACAACTACATATGAAGAAGTGTTTGAAACCTAATGGCTTATTCTGCTTGGACAGCTAATACAGTTACTGCTCTCGGAACTGTTGTAAGATCAGCATCTACAATTGTTCCTACTGGTTTAGTTTTTGAATGCACCACAGCAGGGACTACTGGAGCTACAGAGCCTCCTTTCGGTACAGATGTAGGTTCAACTGTCACAGATAATAATGTTGTTTGGACGGCTATAAGTAGCGTATTTGAAGATTTAAATAGTTTTGCTCCTGATAAAATTATTGAACTGTTTGAGCTTGAATTTGTTGATGAAGTTGCAACTGCTTTAGGTGTTACTAAATATTATTTTCATAATGGTTTAAACGCTGGTTTTACAGGAAACGTAGTTTTTAACAGTATTACTTATAGTGCGATTCCTATAAAAAGTGAAGGTTTTGAAATGACAACACAAGGAAGTTTACCTCGTCCACTTTTGACAGTTGCAAACTTAGATGGTGCAATTACTGCTTTAATTAAAACTGTTAATAATGTGCAACGTGCTACAAATCCTAGTCAGACTGCATTATTTAGCGGTAATGATCTTGCTGGAACGGTAGTAAGAAGAATTACCACATTACGAAAATATCTTGATGGTCAACCTGATGCTGATGTACACGCAAGATACCCAGATCAAACATTTACTATTGATAGAAAAGTATCAGAAACAAGAGATGCTGTTCAATTTGAATTGGTAATGCCTGTAGATAAACAGGGTGATATGCTACCAAAAAGACAATGTATATCTAACATCTGCCAATGGGTGTACAGGAGTTCTGAATGTAGTTATACAGGTACAAACTATTTTGATATAAATGATCAAGCTGTTGGTAGTGCAGCAGCAGATGTATGTGGTAAAAGACTTACTTCATGCAAAGCTAGGTTTGGTCAATACAATGCATTACCTTACGGATCATTCCCTAGTCTTGGTATGCTCAAATGAATCTTACTGAAGATATTAAACAAGAAATATTAGAACACGCAAAGCAAGAATCACCCAATGAATCTTGTGGTCTTGTACTTATTAGAAAAGGAAGAACAAAATATAAAAGATGTAAAAACATAGCTGAATTGCCTAAAGAATGTTTTGTTTTAGCAAATGATGATTACATAAAAGCTGAAGAAGAAGGAGAAATAATAGCCGTTATACATTCACATCCTTTTGAACAGCCTACACCTAGTGATGGTGATAAGATTGCCTGTGAAAAATCTCAAGTGCCTTGGTACATAGTTAATCCACAAACAGAAAAATGGGGATATTATGAACCCTCTGGATTTGAATTGCCTTATGTAGGAAGAACATTTCAGTTTGGAATTATTGATTGTTATTCACTTGTAAGAGATTATTTCAAAAAAGAATTAAATTTAGAATTGCGTGATTATTACAGGGCTGATGAGTTTTGGAAAAAAGGAGACAGTTTATATGAAGATAATTTTATGAAAGAAGGTTTTAGAAAAGTACCTTTAGATGAAATACAAAAACATGATTTATTATTTATGCATCTAGAAGCTAATTTACCAAACCATGCAGCGATTTATTTAGGAGATCAACAAGTTTTGCATCATGTTCAAGGGAGATTAAGTAGCAGAGATGTTTTAGGCGAGTATTATATAAAAAACACAGCTTTTGTTGCTAGACATAAATCACTATGAAAATTATTAAAGTTTATGGTGCATTAAGAAAAAAATTAGGTCAATCTTCTTTTGAGTTGGATGTTACAAACCCATCTCATGCAATAAAAGCTTTATGTGTAAATTTTCCAGAGTTAACAAACTGGTTTTTAAATAATGATGAACAGGGGAATGGTTTTAAGGTAACTGTAGGAAAACAAAAAATATATAGAACAAATTTAAAACCAATGTTAGAACCTTGGTCAGAAAGAGATGTGATGCACATAGTACCTGTTATCAAAGGTGCTGGTCGAGGTTTTGGACAAATTTTAGCTGGTGCTGCCTTAATCGGTTTAGCTGTTTTTGCTGCTCCTTTAGCTGGAGGAGGGTTTTTAGGAAGTGCAGGGTCTGGATTTTTAGGTGCTGCTGCATCTAAAGCATTAGGTTATATTGGAACGGCTTTACTTTTAGGAGGTGTTAGTCAATTACTTAGTCCAGCACCCCCAAGCTTTAACGAATCATCAAAACTACAATCTTTCAGTTTTAGTGGGATTGTTAATGTTGCTGATCAAGGATTACCAGTACCCATTTGTTATGGTCGTGTTGTAACTGGAAGTGTAGTTATTAGTGCTGGTCTTAACTCCCAGGCATTTACTATTAGTAACTAAATGACAGAAGATAACATAATCATAAGAGGTAGTAAAAAGGGTGGTCAACCTAGAACACCTATAGAAGCACCTGATACTCTACAGAGTAATCAATTTGCAAGAGTATTAGATTTAATCTCAGAGGGAGAAATTGATCAGTTTGAAGATGTATTTCTTGATAAAACTTCTTTAACTAATTTTTCTGGTTACACACGAGAATTTCGTGTAGGAACACAAAACCAATCTCCTGTAAGTATGGACGCTGCGGTGGAAGCGACTTCTGCTGTAGGTGTTGCTGTTACTCAGGCTGGCGGATCAATAACCAGAACAATTACTAACAGTGATATAGACAGAGTATCAATAACGGTTCAAATTCCTACATTACAAATAATTGAAGATGATGGTGATATTGTCGGACACGCAGTAACTTTTCAAATATCTCTGCAATATAATGGTGGTGGTTACAATGTGGTTGCTCAACCTACTATCTCAGGTAAAACAAGCAATCCATACAGTAGAACTTATAACATTCCTATAAGTGGATCGTTTCCTGTTGATATTAGATTAACTAGAACAAGTGCAGATGAAAGTAGTGCAAAAAGACAAAACAGTTTAAATTGGACAAGCTTTACAACGATCATTGATGAATTACTAAGATATCCAAATAGTGCAGTACATTTTTTAGAATTTAATGCACAGAATTTTAATTCTATTCCAGAAAGACGTTTTTTAATTCGTGGAATCAAAGTACAGATTCCGCACAATGCAACTGTAGATACAACAACACATATTGGCAGAATTACTTATTCTGGTTTATTTAATGGCACATTAGGGGCTGCAACTTTTACAAACGATCCAGCGTGGTGCTTATTTGACCTTTTAAAAAATACAAGATACGGATGTTCGATACCAGAAGCAAATCTTGATAAATTTGATTTTTTTGCAATTTCTCAATATTGTAATGAGTTAGTAAGTAATGGTAAAGGAGGGCAAGAGCCAAGGTTCTCATTAAATTGTGTTCTTAATACCAGAAAAGAAGTTTTTACTGTCATTAAAGAATTATGTAATGTTTTTAGAGGGCTTGCATATTTTACTGCTGGTAGTTTTGTAATAAAACAGGATAAACCTACTGATAGCACATACGTCATAAATCCAAGTATGGTTGTTGATGGGTTTTTTGAATACAACGGTACTTCAATAAAATCCAGACATACTTGTGTGACTGTGGCTTATCAAAGCTATGACATGAGAGGAGAAGTTCAATTTGAAAGGGTAGAGGATGCTGACGCTGTAAGGGTTTATGGTGTTAACCATAAAGAGGTTAAAAGTATTGGTTGTTATTCACAAGGGCAAGCACAAAGATTAGGAAAGTGGATATTAGAAACTGAAAGATATCTGACTCAAACTGTAAGTTTTGCGGTATCACAAGATGCTGGAGTAGTACTTTCTCCAAGCATGGTTGTTTCTATTGCTGACCCACTTAAAACTCTTTCTCGAAGAGGTGGACGTATTCATGAAGCAACAATAAATTCTATAACCATAGACAGTACAGAAGATATTGGAACTATAACTTTGGCACAGAATCCAAAAGTAATAGTTGTTCTTGCGAATGGATTATTGCAACAAAAAACAGTATCAGCAATTGCTTCACCAACAACAGCTTCTGGTGGTGAAGATACAACAAAGAAAAAATTTACAGTAAGTTCTAATTTCTCACAAGTTCCGAGTACTGGAGGTTTTTATGCAATAGAAACAGACAATATAGCTTTAGAAAAATTTAGGATTCTTAGGGTTACTGAAGAAGAAGATCAGACATTTTCTGTAACTGCAATTCAATATGATAATTCTATTTATGGCAGAATCGATGTTCCTATTTGTGGTGTACCAGTTCCAATACCCATTGGATTACCACCAAATGCTGTAACAGATATTAGTTTTACCACTTTCTATTATGTATCAGGTGCAAGTGTTTTAATTGGTTGTGATATTAGCTGGACACATGATGGACTTAGAACTGTACAATATTTTGTTGAATACAAAATTGATAATGATAATTTCCAACAGATAATTACTACTTCTCCGAGTGCAACACTTAAAAGCTTAAGGGTTGGAACTTTAACTGTAAGAGTAACTGCATTTAACTTTACTGGTGGTAGAAGTCCTATTTATAGCGAAACCCATGCTATAACACAAAATACAAGTCCACCTGATAATGTTGCGAGCCTTACTGTTAACCAGATAAGTTTGACTCAAGCTGTATTAAGTTGGCCAGCCTCTACCTCAAGAGATGTCCTTACAGGAGGAAAAGTTGTAATCAAACATAGCACAAATGCTAATGCTACTTTTGCAACAGCAGCTTCATTAACATCTGTTGTTGGTAGTGCCACAAGTGCAAACGTACCAGCTATATCGGGTAAATATTTTGCAGTATTTGAAAATATTCTTGGTGTCCAAAGTACAACTCCAGCTAGTGTTGCATTTACATATTTCTCTGGAAATCAAATTTTAATTTTAGACAGAAAGGAAGATACAGATAGTCCTACGTTCCAAGGTACTTTTACAGATGTTGAGAAATACAGCCCCCCTAACTATGGAACACCTTTAACTGGAATTGTTTTAAAAGGAAATATTTTATGGGATTCTGTTTCTAATGTTGACAATCTCGTAAGTTGGGATTTTCCAAATAATGTATTAGCTGCTGGAACTTATGAATTTGCAAGTGTTCTTGATTTAGATGCTGTATATAATGTATTACTTGAAAGAAGATTAGCATTTACTGGTTTTAATGTTACAACAGGTGCTGCTGTGACAGATGTTGATGCGAAGATTTATGTAAGTACAACAAATGATGACCCTAGTAGTGGATCAGCTACATTTACTGCTTTTCAAGAATTTGCAACCACAATGTTAAATGCCAGAGGTTTTAAATTTAAAGTAATTCTCACTTCATCAAATACAACATCAAATATCTGTGTAACAGAACTTGGTTTTAGAATGTTTATGACACCTAGCACACAGTTCCCAACGGCTCCGATTGCTAGTGGCACATCACAAAAAGCAGTTACTTTTACAAATAATTTCTTCACAGGAGTTAGTGCGACTATTGGTGGTGTCGGTGGATTCGTACCGATTGTTAATGCCAACATACTTAATATTCAAACAGGAGATACGATTGCTATATCATCAATAACAAAATCTGGATTTAATGCTGATGTAAAAGATTCTGGAGGAAGTTTTGTAAATCGTAATTTTGTTTACCAAGCCACAGGTTTAAGATAATATGTATGTAAAAGGATTTTAATTGTGGCGCAAGACACTTTATCAGTACAAAACGGAACGGGTGTTGCAGTCAGGCAAGCATTTAATACTGCAATGCAAGCAAGTGCCACGAATCAAAGTGGTAATTCTGCACCGTCAACTACATATCCTTTTCAATTCTATGCTGATACAAATACTAATACCTTAAAACTTCGTAATGCTGCCAATAATGCGTATATAAATGTTTCTGGTGTTGGTCAAATCGGTGCTGCAAATTTAGGTTTGCTCCCTGCTAGTGGTGGAACGATATCGGGAAATTTAATAGTTTCTGGTAACTTTACTGTTCAAGGTACGACCACTACAGTTTCTAGTACCACAATTACCGTAACTGATAAAAATATAGAAATTGGTAAGGTTTCAACCCCGACAGATACGACTGCCGATGGTGGGGGTTTGACATTGCTTGGTGCTACAAATAAAACATGGAATTGGGTAGATTCTACAGATTCTTGGACAAGTTCTGAAAATATTGATCTTGCATCAGGAAAAGTATTAAAAGCTAACGGTACACAAATTTTATCTGCAACAAACTTTACTGGTACATCTGCCATAGCAACAAATGTTACCGTTGCTGACGAATCATCTGACACTTCTTGTAATGTATTGTTTACAACAGCTGCAACAGGAAACTTACCACCAAAAACAGGAACAAATCTTACATTTAATTCAAGTAGTGGAGCATTAACAGCAACAAGTTTTAATGGAGATTTAGTTGGTAATATTCCTGACAACTCAGTAACTTCTGCAAAAATAGTAGATGGAGCGATTGTAAATGCAGATATAAATGCTAGTGCAGCGATAGCAAGAACAAAACTTGCAAACGTAGATTTAGTAGATGACACATCACCACAGCTAGGCGGTAACTTAGATGTAAATACTAAAAATATTGTATTTGGTGATAGTGGTGGTGCTACAGATGACAGATTAACTTTCGGAGCCGGCACAGATCTATCCATATATCACGATGGAAGTCATAGTTATATTGAAGATGCTGGTACTGGCAAGTTAAGACTAAAAACAGGTGGTTTTTTAGTACAGTCAACTGGTGATGAAACAATGATACAAGCTCTTCAAAATAATCAAGTAGAGTTATATTATGACAACGCTAAAAAGCTTGAGACAACTTCAACGGGAATATCAGTTACTGGTGGTAGTACGTTTACAGGTGCTGTAATCCATAATTATACTTCTGCGGTACAACTCCCTGTTGGTACTACGGCTCAAAGACCTGCATCTCCAAGCACAGGTGACTTTAGATTTAACTCAACTACAACCCAAGCAGAAATTTATGACGGTTCATCTTTCACCTCTGTTGGTGGTGGTGGTGGAGCTACAGGTGGAGGCGGAGAAAAAATCTTCCATGAATCTGAAAATGAAATGAACTCAAGTTATACAATCTCATCAAATCATAACGCTTTGGTTGCTGGCCCTCTCACCATTGCTTCTGGTGCTACACTAACAGTAAATAGTCCTTCAGTTGTAACGATTCCATAATGCCAATAAAAATTAACGGAACGAATACAGCAGCAAACCCTTCAATCACTGGAGATGATACTGATACTGGAATTGTTTATGGTAGTGACCAAATAGATTTATCAACAGGCGGTTCAAGTAAGGTAACTTTAAATGGTTCTAACTTAGGTGTAGGTACAACAAGTCCTGCTAGCCCATTACATAGCCATTTGGCAAGTTCTGACGCTAATCGAATACGAGTTACAAACAGTACAACAGGAGCAACGGCAAGTGATGGATTTATTGTTGGTTTAACGTCATCAGAAGAAGGAATTATTTGGAATTATGAAAATACTGATATGCCCTTTGGAACAAACAATACAGAACGTATGCGTATTCTTGCTGGTGGAGGATTAACCTTTAACGGAGATACGGCTGCGGCAAATGCGATTTCGGATTATGAGGAAGGGACTTTCACGCCTGATTGGCAAGGTGATGGTGGGCATGGTACAACCAGTTATGGCAGCAATGTGGGAAGTTATACAAAAATAGGTAAATTAGTACATATTAGTTTGTATTCCACTATTACAGGAACAACTGCCTCAGGAGCTTGGAAACTAAACAATTTACCCTTTGGCATGCCTAACAGTTTTAATTATATAACTACAGGTAGTTGTATGCTTAATAATGCAAACTTTGTTGCTAGTACTGGCAGTTGGATAGTTCCTTATAAACCTGCTAATACTTCTACCTTGTATCTATATGCCACACAAGATAATACTGTTTGGAGAACTTTTAGAATTGAGGACGATAGTGCGTTCGAAATAATTCTGGGCATAACGTATAGAACATCATAGACCGAAGCTACGTCTAAAAACTAAGCCATAAACCTGTTTTAATCGGAGATTAATCCTAATGGCACTCACAGAGTCAACTGAATATGACAAAATAGAGGTCGTTTCACAGTACAAGTACGTACAAGTAAGAAAAGCAAATGTCATCAAAAAAGATGGTGTTGAACTTACAAGAAGTTTTGAAAGATATGTACTGCAAGCTGGTACGTTAGATGCTTCTAACAACCTAGTAGATACCGACATATCAGGAGAGCCAGCAGAGATTTCTTCAATATGCAATGTGGTTTGGACTACTGATGTAAAAGCTGCGTGGAAGGCTAAACTAATAGCAGATAAGAGTGGGGGCTTGTAAATGTCAGGATCAATCAAACTAAAACACGCTTCTGGTAACGGTGTAATAATATCCGCCCCTAGTTCTAACCCTGCTGCTGACAGAACATTAACTTTACCTAGTGATGCCGATGGAACGATTGCAAAAACTTCTGATATTTCATTTACAAGTTACGCTTTAATTGCTGATCAAAAAGCAGAGGATACAGACGGAGGAGCATTTACATCTGGAGCATGGCGACAACGAGATTTAAATACTGAAATAGCTGACCCTGATGGAATAGTTTCCATAACTGCCGATAATAAATTTACTTTGCAAGCTGGTAGTTACTTAGTCAAAGCATCTGCTCCAGCATTTAGAGTTGGTAGGCACATGATAAAACTAACAAATACAACGGATAGTTCTGATGTTCAATTTGGAACAAGTGCATATTCTACTCCTGCTGATGGTGATAGTACTAAGGCTCTTTTAATTTCACGATTTACAATAGCATCTGCAAAAGACTTTGGAATATTTCATAGAAGTGAGACTTCTAAAACTATTAACGGTTTTGGTGTTGGGGCAGATTTTACTGGTTATACTGAAATTTATACAATTGTAGAAATTTATAAGGAGGCTTAATTATGGCTATAAATGCAGATACAGATATAAATATAGCTTTACTTCAACTTGGTAAAAATGCTAATAGTTATACATTAAATCAAAGTGTTGTCCCTCATAAAATTACAAAATGGGATTCTAGTAATAGTGATTCACAACCTACAGATGATGAATTAAATGCAGCGTATACAGCATGGAAAACAGCAGAAGAATATAAAATTAAAAGAACAGAAACAGGCTCTACAATTTACAAACCTACAGATCAGCAAATGGCAATGATTTACGATGATATTATTGCTGGTAAACTAGATGCAACAGGCAGTTTTGCTGCTCATAACAAAGCGGTTAAAGACGCCAACCCAAAACCTAGCTAAAAATGTCCGAACTCAAAGTCAACAGTATAAAAGGAGTAGGTGCTAGTGCTGCTGCCATCACTATTGATAACAGTTCTGGGGCGTGTACCGCAAACCTTTCCTCTGTTAATGGTGGTGCTTTAGGTACGAAAAATTTGGTAATTAATGGAGCTTTTAATATTTTTCAACGAGGAAGTGCAAGAGCAGCTACTACTCAAGGTGCTGGTTATGCAACTGCTGATAGGTGGAAGAACCAATGGAATAATTTTGGAGTAACTGCTACTGAAACTATTACTGATTTAACAAGTTCTGATACACCATACTCACTAGGATTTAGAAAGTATTTGCGTTTTGCTTTAGCTTCTGCTGGAACTGCTGCTGCTGGCACTTATATTGAATTATCTCAATTAATAGAAGCACAAAATTTAGCAACAAGTGGTTGGAATTATACATCTTCTTCAAGTGACATAACACTTCAATTTTGGTTTAGATGTAGTACTAATCAAACTTTTTACTGTAGTCTCCAAACTGCTGATGGTACTGTGCAAGCTTATGTTTTTCCATTTACTGCTACTGGAAACAATACTTGGACAAAAATAACCCATACAATTTCTGGAAATTCAAATATTACATTTGATAATAACAACGCAGTTGGTTTATATTTACGAATTATTCCTTATTTTGGAACTACATATAGTGGTACTAATGTTACTAACAATTCATGGGTGACATTTAATACAGATTATGTGCCTGACATGGCTACAACATGGCTTACAGCAGGTGCGTCAACATTTGATTTAACAGCAGTTCAGTTTGAAGTTGGGTCTACTGCGAGTTCATTTGTTCATGAACCAGAAGAAGAAACTTTAAGAAAGTGTCAAAGATATTACCAAGATTCAATCCAAGGAAATACAGGTTATCAAGGAGCCTGTCTTTTTTATGCAGCTAATAATAGTGCAAGTTCTTTTGGTTCAGCAACATTTAAAGTAATCATGAGAACCACACCAACTATTACATTGCGTGATGGACAAAATAATACTGGGGCTGTCACACAACACGCTGTAGGTCATAATATAGCGGCTACTGCTGGACAGATAAATACATTTGGATTTCATCAAATCTCAAAAAGTTCAGGTACTTGGGATGCTACTTCCCACAGACCTCTTTCAGCAGGTTTTATAGCTAGTGCTGAATTATAAAGGAGTTAAATTATGTACAAACTTTTAAATATTGTTGATACAATAACAGGGGCTAAATCCGATTCTGGTTTAATTATTAGAATTTCTGATAATGCAGCTATACCTAAAAATGAAGGTAATACAGACTACCAAGAATATTTAAAATGGGTAGCAGAGGGAAATACAGCCGAAGCTGCTGATTAAATGAAAACAATAACTATTTTCTTTTCATCTTTGTTAGTTCTTTCTGGTTGTATTTTTTTAGGTGTGAGCAATTTTGAATTAGCAGAATCAAATAAAAACTTATCAAAAGATTTAGGTACTTTTTTACAAGTATTACAAATACCTGTCTATAATATTAATTAATTTTATCTTGGTTCATTTGTCTAGTCATCATCCCACTTATTAAGTACAGTGGTGCGATTGTGGGAATTATTAGTAGCATTGATATAATAAGAGTGTGAGAAATTGCTTTTAGTATTGCTTCCTTAACCATGTTCCAAAAAATAGCTAACATCCTAAGTATAGTTTCATTCATTATGGTTGCAAGTATGAGCGGTGGTGCGTACTTTGGTTATAAATATGTAACATCAGAACAATTTAAAGCTAAAGTAATGAATCAGGTATTAGATCAAGTGCAGGGACTTATGCCAGATATTTTAGATAACGCACTACCAGAAGTAACAGGTCCAACAATTCCTAAGTTTAAACAACCTAAAATTTAATGATTTTTGGATTTTTTAAGAAGTTAATTAAATACTATGTTGATAAATTAATTTATTGGATGCGTATAAAAAAATTTAATTTAGAGTTAGATAATGAAATTAAAGAATATTTTAAAAAACTTGATAAAGAGGAAAAACTAAAAATAGTAGAAAAAGGTAAGTTTGGAGAAGATGGCTGGTCTATTTCTATTGGAGATGTAAAAGATGGAGATACCTAAGATTTCTATCCCAGAAATAAAAATCAATATCCCACAATATAATCCATATCAAGTATTAAACGTACCACCACCATCTATAAAGTTACCTGCCTGTATTAAATCTCATAGGGATGCAAGTCCTAAGAATACTGCTTTGTATGATGACGATCCAACAGGAACTACTATTTCTTGTCCGTATGGTTCCATGCCTACATTTACACCTATGTTATATGACAGAAGAAAAATAGATATTGTGGAGACCAAAGAACAAGAAAAAAGAGTTGAGAAAACTGAAACCCCAATACAAGAAGAAGTAAAGCCAGATATACCAAAGGAGAAAAAAGAAATAAAAGTGGTTCCTTGTCCTAGCTCGAAAGACCAACGCATAAATGACTTTCGTAACAGTTCACGATTGGAACGTGTCATCGGCCATGAAAAAAGCGAAGATGGAACTAGATGTATAACTATCTATGAAGACGTACCATTCAAGGATCAGTACATTCCAGAGATTTCTACTATTGTATCTACTGCTGTTATTGGCTTGGTCGCTGCCAGTAGTCCACTTCTTCTTAATATCATCAAACCGCTAGTAAAAAATATCGTTAAAAAGCTGACAAAGAAGAAAAAAGACGCTAATGTAGTAGATAAGCAATAGGCCCTACATATCCTCCTGTTAAATCAGGATGCTAATTTCTCCTTATCGGTGTACAAATTAGGTTACGAATTTCTGATGGATTGTTCTATTGCCTTTTTAGACAAGTAACTACCCGTAACTTGTCTATTTTAATTTATGAGAATGGGGTAACACCTGATTTGCACGAGGTGTTATTTCAATATCAGAGCAAAGATCATAATAAGGACTATCTTTTGTAAAACGTATTCCAGCAATTTTCTTCTCACCGCAATGCTTTAATCTTGCAAAATGCCAGTCTAGCTCTAGGTTTTTTAGTTTTTGCTTATTAATATTATTTTGTACTTGGGCGGCTTCTTTGCATTGTTTAGTTAACTGTCTATCTAGCGGAATAGAAAAGTTTAAGGTTATACCAGTACCTAATGCGTAGCTATCTTTATTTGTTCCAGAATAATTTTGTTGGTAGTACAAAATATTACCTGCATTATCAGGCGTTCCATCTCCTATAGGGTTTCCATCATCATCAAAATCTCCAACTATATCTGTCTGATCATAAACAGGAGTTTCATAAAAATCTCTGTAAGGCTTTCTAAAGTTTGAATTAAATGTAGTAAATGGAGTTATGGTCATCATTCCACCTTGACACACAACCCCACCACCATATTGGTTTGTATGAAAGCTACCGTTGTTTACGTTCCAGTTCTGATTAGTAACAGATCCACTATTACTTTGACTTACAGCATTAGCTAAAACTTTTACAGGACTTAAAATTATTGCGAGAACACAGAGGTAGTAGTAGTAACGGACTCGGTTGTTATGTCTCTTTGGATTGTTGTTATGTTCTGCAAACCAGGGCCATGATATGTTTCTGTAAATTGGAAAGAATCTCCCGATGTAGGATTGGTTTGTGTCCAGTTTGGTTTTGTTGTCATATCTGCTCCTGTCCATTTATAAGTAGTACCTCCTACAGTTCCATTAACTTCAACTGCGGTAGGAGACATACTTCCTCCATCATGTGATATTCCTGTTCCTGTAACTGTATATTCGTAACCTGTTTTAAAATCTTTGCTTGTAATGCTCTCAGACAGAGTACTAGTTGTATTTGTAGTACTAGACATACTTCCTTGAACAAAATTAGGAACGATATTTGCATTAGCTGGTAAAACATATATAAAAAACAGTAATAAAAGCTTTCGCATGACTCATTAGTCTACCGTTACTGTGGTTACATATTGTCCAGTTGCACTTGTACCTTGTGACCCTGCTGTAATTGTAAGTACATGATTATCTACAGTACCAGCTAAGTTTGTGGCTGTACCTCCAGATGTACTTGTCAAATCACCGAAGGCTGAAACTTCTCCTGTTGTTAAACTTGTTCCGATTGTATCTCCAGTAGTGTGAGAAACCGTGTAATTGAAACTTTCCCCGTCAGTTAATTGTGACGCAGTAATCGGTGTATAAGCATTTACTCCGTTAGTTGCAGCTCCTAGTCCACCAACACTTCCAGCAGTTGTACCATCTGTAGTGTTAACTCCAGTACCAGAAACACTATATGAGTTTCCGATACGATCTGCTGCCGTGGCTGCTGCTGATACTTCTAGCTTTACTGATGAGCTTATTGACGAAGTGATGTCTGCGTATATCGGGCTTGCTAAAAGCAATGGCAGTAAAAGTATTTTTTTCATTTTGTTACAGTTTTATTACTTTTATTATCCATAATTTTAGCAGAATTGCCACCTTTCTTCTGTCCGACTGAAATGCCGTACGAACCTAGAACCCCACTTACGAGTCCAGCAGTGAAGGCTCCATCAATTCTTACCTTCCCCATGTATCCAAGAGTCATCATTGACAAACTCCAAGTCAAAATTAAAAATCGTACACTATGACCAAATAAATCACCCCAATCAAAACCTTCTTTTGTTTCTTTATCTTCCATGCGAAAACATAATATATACTATAAGCATATACACAAAAGGTTAAGAATGGTTGAAGTCATAGCAGCACTGGGTGGAGCATTACTTACAGCCTGTTTTGTTTCTGTTGGTTCTATTTCTTATAGAGGTAGACAATCACGAGATGATCTCGTGCGAAATACAACAGCAATAGAATTATTAACAGATAAAATTGATAATATGCATGAAGATATGCGTGAAGTATTTCATCGTCTAAAAGAAGTAGAACTAGCAGTTGTAGAACTTAAACCAAGAAGATAAAAACTACCTTAGGGGATCTCAACAAAGGTGACCACTGCTTTGTAATAAGGTAGTTATGCCAAATTTAACATTCTTTGTTATGTT
>VTLG01006220.1_pt1 | contig 19665 bp, 35 predicted proteins | sample 4694571 | NCBI WGS metagenome assembly VTLG01 (sample SAMN12604809, study PRJNA352737) | marine metagenome | biome: ENVO:00000447; feature: ENVO:00000209|ENVO:00000569|ENVO:01000036; material: ENVO:00002151; isolation source: viral sequences binned using virsorter ...
TCAAGTACTACTTCAAAGTCAGCAACTATGTGATCGAATACCTGTTGCTTAAGTATAAGGTTGCCGTTAGCTTTGTTGTTAACTATCAACCAATCTTGATAACCGGCAAACACTTGGGATACCTGATTAGTAAACGCATACTTATTAATCAAGTCTAAATCCCATCGGTAACCGCCCTGATTAGCGTAATCACCTATAGTCTTAGCCTTTTTACCGCCTGATCTTGAGGTCTTAGCTATTGGCCGTCTTGATCTAAGCGCATCATTACGCTTATCAGACTGAGCCTTAGCCTTAGCCTTATCTTCTGAAGACTTAGCCTTAGCGTATGAGTCAAAAGCGATCTCTTCTGAAGTCTTAGCGTCTGTAACCTTTTTTGTATCAGTTTTCATATTGTCATATTCCTATGTTTGTTAAGGGCGTAAGTGCCCGTGTTCAGTGGCTTGACTGCCAAAGGACGCAGTCAAAATATCATGAGGCCTATTTTTAGTCAAGTTGACACAAGTTAAATAATATGCTTAGGAAGTTAAACACCTAAGCAATTAACCTAAGCAATTAGCCTAAGCGTTAACTAACTTGTTAAACCTAAAATCCTGGGGACAAAACAACGCACACAAAACAAGGAAGTAAACACATAACAAGTGATTAAACGGTGGACGCATAACAAGGAAGTGCACGTTAACAAACGTGCACACGTTTGTTAGTACGACAAGCGAGCGCACGGCGAGCGCGAACGCGAGCGAGAGGGAGGGAGAGAGGGACTGAGGGGAGGGATAGATAGAGCGACTGAACGAGTAGAGTAGAGTAGACTGGTAGAGTGAAGCCGCGCGACAAGCTAACGAACGCTTGTTATAACAAGAGCGCGAACGTAGAGTGATCGAGTAGAGTGAGAGAGTGATAGAGTAGAGTAGACCGACTCATCGATAGAGTAGAGTAGACTATCGGGTCTCGGTTTGGGTTCTGGTTTAACTGGAACCTGAACTAATCACTTCCCCTTCAATGGTTCGTGGTGCTCGTTTGCTGATCAAATCGCTCAGTCGATCGATCAACTGGTCTTTGCTAAGTCCGTCGATCTTCGCGGTCAGGACTTCCCGTCTGTCGATGTAGAGTCCACCTGCCTTCCCTCGGTGGATCTCTGCCGTAATGGCTGCGTTAATCTGTCCTTGATCCCTCGCCTCCTCCCTCAGATCGTGTAGAGCGGATAGATGGCTCTCCATGGAAATCTTTTCTCTTTCCTCGGCCTCTATCTCCTGCTCAATCAGATAGTTTCGGACTAGTGGGTTGTGATTGAGTAACACACTGCCTTGTCGCTTCGCAGCGTTGCGGTTCTTCGTGTAGCCTGCTTTTACAGCGGCATCGGTGGCGTTCTGGCCTTTAACGTACTCCCTTACAAACTTCTTTTGTTTCGAGTTGAGTTCCTGCCACGTCTTACCATCGGGGTCGACGTAACCGTTACCATCGTCTGTAGGAACCATTGGGGTGTACTTTAGTTCTTTCATCCAGTCATTCCGAGTGTCTTAGCTGGGTGAAGTATAGTTTATATATGTAATCTTTTTTATAAAAAGTAAAAGTTTTCTCGTGGCCTTCTTTTCTTATATTCTCTCTTGAAACTAATAACTAATAGATTTTCTATTACTTTCGTCACTCACCACTATCCACTGTCCTAGAGGCTTTCACCCTCATTCTATTACTTCTATTAGTCTATTAGCTGTTTTTGTTAATTTTTTTAAAAAAAGTTAAATCTCTCACAGAACAATATATCTAATATCTAATATCGATCGCTGGGCATAAAAAAGCCCCAGTCCACCTAAATGAACTGGGGCAATCCAAGTCTACCTCAAAGTAAAAAGGTTCACCTTGAGTCCTTCGAGGTAGTCACGGCGGCTTGGTCAACCGTTAACCTTACTCAAGGTGTGTACTCTACAGTCGGAAACTCAGCCTTCTCGGGCAGTGTTGCTTCTAACACAGACTGTGCCTCGTTAGCCTCTGCTATTAAAACTCCGTCACTTACAACTATGAACTCGTTACGGTGTCTTGCTGGAGTGTTTTTAAACTCCTCAAAGAACTCAGACCACACCTCACTGTCGTAGGTGCGGTACTTCGGATCTTTGTTCTTCCTCGCCTCGGCATAATCCAGCAACTCGTTCAGCCACACTTGTCGAGCGTTTTTCCAAACGATCGTTTGTGCTGGTTCGAAGCCAAGGTTGTCCACCCAGCTCTCGGTGAGCTCTGCAACGTATGGGTTCACATAGCTGTATGTAATCGCCATGTCGAATACGTTCGGCATTGCCGCTCGCATATCTCCTAGCACTCCACTGTCGGTGGTACATATCATCTGATGCGCTTCATTCATCGCACGTGCATATCGGTCTGAAATGTCATCGGGCCATATGTAGTAATCCCTGAGGAATGGCATGATGATCTGAGAGTGGTAGTTTGACCTATCCATTATCGTTCTCCTTTCTGTTGGTTTTAGCTTCGTACTCGTCTACCCATTTGTGAATCTGCTGGGCGGGGCTGCGATAGCCTTCCCTGCTGATTCGGTTTAACCGGCGGTAGATCTTCTCCGGTAGTTCGATTGTAAGTCTATTTCGCAAATCAATTCTCCTTTCTGTTAGTTAAGTGTTTCTTGGAGTAGCCTCGTAAGGCCACTCGCAGAACAACTCAAATCTATTTAGCACACTCCGCAGTGGCGACCCGCAGAGTGCCGATCCCTCGTGATATTATGTCCCCTTCTGCTCCACTGACTTAAGGATCGGATGGAGGGTTTTCTCGGGACTAACTCTAGCCCATTGTACTATCTCCCGTCTGGTTAATACTGCGGTATAGCCGATCGCGACTCGGCCTCACCCGCAGCTCTTTTGTCCTAGTTCTCAAGGTTCTCTTGTCCGAAGTGTGGTTCCCACTGGTTATCGAGAGCCTTGTTGATCATCGCTTGTTGTTCTTCGCTGAACTTGTCCCAATGATCGCCTATGATTGTTTCGTCGATAATGTTCTGTACTGCTGTAGCAAGACTTTCACTGACCCCGTCGTAATGGTTAAGTAACTGGTTGAGTGAAACGAACTCCGCGTTTTCATGCATTTGCATGTTCTCTGTCCTCCTTTACTTTTTCGAGTAGCTCTTCAAGATCGTGTATCCAATCTTGAATGATGTCTATTTGTATAACCGGATGCATCGTACAGAAATCTCGATGTAACTCAACCTCACCATGGCTCGTGCCTAAGTTGTACTTTAGCACTCCCTCGTCGTTAATAATTCTAGCTGTCATACTATAATTCTCCTTTCTATTGGTTAATGAAACTAAGTGTTTCTTAAAGCGGCCTCGTAAGGCCGCTCGTAGAACTACTCAGACTAAATGGTCTGCTCTGATATTACTCAATGCGTTTTCTAATGGCCAGAACTCGCTATCGGTCAGAGGGCCGCTCGCTATGTCCTGTCTCGACGTCCACACTGCTCGGTACTTTTCTCCAGGAGCTTTCGGATGGTAGAGTTCTCTACTCAAACTTAAGCCGTCCTGTGTGTGGTGCGTTTCCCAGTGGTAGTAATTGTGATAGACTTTCTTAATCTCCTCACTGTCACCGTATCCCGAGTATTCATATGATTCGGTAATCTCATGAAGCTCCTCTGCGTACTTACCATCTTTCCAATGTAAGTTACCGTCTTCTAATGAAGTGAGGACTCGATACAAGTTTGGGTTAGTGTCTTTCAACGCTTTAAGTCCCTTACCAGTCATTAATAAAAACCCGTAACTGTCGGTCTCGGTATACTGTACGTCTACGAAGATCAAACCGTTTTCGTACTCGTTGATTTCCTCCTCTGTTTTGTTAGGTAGGTCATACAATCCAAAGGGCTTACTGAAATCGTTCGTGCCGGTGTCGAACCAGTCGCCAGTGTCTTCTAAGTACAGTCTACCTCGTAGCTCGTACTCAACTGGGACATACTCATCTTCTTTGCGCTCTCTTATAAGCGCATCCGCGATGGGCTGGCTTCTAGCTTCGGTTGTCTCGAAGACTTTCGAGATTTCGTTTTCTTTGTAAAAGCGTTTATGGATCTGTAGAAACTCTTTGCTTCTAGTCCAGTCGTCGCTCTCTCCTAGCTTTCGCAATATCGCGAAAGTTGCGTCGACATTGTCGACTCGCCGTCCTACGTGTTCTCGTAGGGTCAGCATAAATGGCAATCTATTGCTCATTCTTTCTCCTTTCTATCGGTTTATAAATCCCGCCTACGGGCGCGGGGCTAACCCATTATAACCCGCCGAAAAGTACGAAAAAACCACTAACCGCTAGACTAAGCCTAGCGACTGGTCGTTCCCCGTTTCTTTCGGCCTAAAAACTACAACAAACGTCCCGTTCAACTCCTGGATTACTTCAGGAGTGTGAGTGGGGCATTGTTCTAGCCAAGCCTTCAGCTCTGCGTTAGTAAGATCCAAATCTTGCCTCCAGTTCTCTAACCAAGCCTCTCGGTAGATAGTCGTGCGGGTTGTCGTATCCCTTATCAACCTTTTTAGTGTAGATCGACTCGTCTTTTAGTTTGATGTCGAAGATCATATAATTATGGATCCCCCAGTAATCACGTTCGACTCCGTATCCGAGGCTCTCGATAAAGTCGCCGACAATATCGGTTCCGTTCCAACCGTCACCGTCTCCGAATCCAAACTTATCGAACGCCTCTTCCCATTCCCACTCGATTAATTCTTCAGGCATTGATCGACCTCCCGAGTCGAGCTGGTATCACAACCGAGTGGTTGCAGCTCGTACAGCATCGTCCCTCGACCACTGGCATAGCGTTGTGGCCTTCAGTCCAAAACACCACTCCCTCGGGCGTCTTCTGTACGTCGATTGGGTCTTTACAAATCGCGCACATTTTCATCACATCAACTCGTTTCATCAGTTTCTCCAAAGTCTTTGCGGTCAGTTGTTTCGTAGTAGCCTAAAAGATATTCAGCTTTTTGTTCGTCGCTCATATCTTTCTTGTCTACTCGATCCGACGAGTAGCTGGCTTTCTTGTAGTAGTGAGGGTCTTTTGGCCGATGGTAATACGCATCGGCCGAACCTCGGTCATACGGTGACCCGTGTCGTTTTTCCACTCTACACCTACTGCTGTTGGTTAGAGTGTAGAGCCTCACGTCGAACCCACTCGGGGTGTAGCTCGTCGTCGTACTCTTCGACGTAGTGGAACGGCTGTCCACCACCGTGGCTAATTACTGGTAGAAGCTGTAATGCATCCTCTACCAGAGTAATTGCTTTTTCGACGTTGTAGTCGCCATTGACTTCTACGTTGTCTATTACAATTCGTAACGCTTCTTTTATATCCATCGTAACCTCCTTATTGGTTTTTCTTTCTGACGTCGCCGCCAGTGCTAGTTTTCAAACGCTCGCGGCCTTCGTCTGATATGTTCAGCGAACCGTATGTATCGGTATCTGCGTGACACAGTAGACAAAGTGGCTCGAGATTTTTTAATTCGTTATTGGTATTGTCACCATCTTTGTGGTGTACTTCTAAGTGGTGGGCTTTATAATCCCAGCCGCATGCAGAGCATTTCAGGCCGTGTATTCGTAATACTAATGGCCGCAGACCTCGCGATCTGTATTTAGTGTCTTTCTTAGCGCGTTTCTTTACTACGTGTTCTCCTTGACACCGTTTCGAACAGTAGATCCCTCTCTTTTGTGAGTATCGGTACTGGAACGTAGTGCCGCAATTCTTGCAGTCTGACGTTCCCCAGTACTCTGGATTTTTCGCTGTTTGCATATTATTTTCCTATGTGTTTAATATCTGACTCGGGAATAACTTGGTAAGCACCTTTGTTATACGCGGGTGCTACGGTAACTCCTGGAATCTTCTTGGCTGTACGTTTCTGCGTACAATCTGTAGTCGGTAATCGAGACGGGTAATCCGCTCGACCGACGGTGTGAGGTAACGGCTCGGGCCGTCTAAGAGGCCGGTCAGGTACAGGTCTAGCAACCTTGCGGGTGCTATGCATCTTGTAGCGTCTGGGCATATCTTTCTCCTTTCTAATCTAGTCCCGCTAAAAACGGGCCTATAACGAATTATAATACGCGGAGTTCCGCGAAAAAACCACTAAGGCGCGGGACACTTTAAACAGACTTTTAAGTAGACCGGCCACTCTCCCTCCCTCTCGGTTGTGTGAAACCTCCGCATCTCAGTCCACTCTTTGCAAACAATGCATTTTCTCAACACCTCAACTGTCTGTAAAAAAGTCATCTGGTCTGTATCTTCTATTGCAATCAGGACAGTAAAGCATCTCCTGCGTGCACGTTTCTTGGTAGATTAGCTCAGTGTCGCAGTCTACGCATTGCTCAGTTTTTTCCATTTTCTTCCTCTTGCTTCTCTATCCAGTTCTCAACTAGCTTGCATCCGTCTAGCCAGTGTCTGGTCATAAACACCTCTTTCGCTTTCTGGCTCTCCGGTGTAAAGATCTTTATCGTCCATAAACCGTTTCGTCTAACAGCTAAAACATCTACAGCTTGTTCTTCGTTGAGCATCTCACTTCTCCTCTGGCTTGTGGTAGAATCTGCCGTAGCCTACGCTTTCCACATCCGTCTGTAAAAACTGGGCTATTTTGTTGATGGCCGACTCAAGCTCATCCTCGTTCCCCGTTTCGTTAAGGTGCGTCCAGAGTTCATTCAACCCCTCGACCGCTGTATCGCGTCTAGGTGATTGAAGATCCCAGATATTGAGCGTTATCATCAGATTGCCTGTAACATTGTCTCGTAGTACATCGTAGCTCCACGCGTCGTCTTGCTCTCTTCGTAGAAAGTCATCGAGTCGAGCCATAAAATCGCCTGCTGTATTCATAATTAATCCTTCGGTGTTAAAATCAATCGTTCTCTGTCGAATCCTGGTCGTCTGCTAGACAACCCAAACAGTTTCTTCTTTTGACTTAGTGGTCTTTCTGCACTAGCTCCCGCAGGAACCTGTTCGATAGAGCCTCCTTTCTTGAGGAACTCCTCGATCTGCTTGTCTAAATCTTTACTATCCATACTTCCCTCTCTAGTTGTTAAAGGTGTAGTAGTCGGAGCGATTGTCGTCAAATTCAGGAGTGGATAACAGAAAATGAGAAAACCACTCCCCGATGCAAACGAGCTTCATCGCTCCTTTTTTACCCCTACCAACATACTTCGATGGTAGGGTGGTTGAACGGCTGTGTTAGGCCGCAGGAATCCCTCACCGACGCTACTACCCGCCGGATCATATGACGCATCGGACACTTTATATATCCTTATTATCTCTCACCAACCTCCTGTGTAGATGTGGTGGTATTTCTGGTAACTTTTTCGACAACACCATGTACCATCCACAGGTGTCACAGTGTATCGCATTATATTTCGACTCGTCTGGTTTATCGAAACTAAACCACTCCGCACAGTGAAGGCATACTGTTGCATCGCCTTCCATTAATTCATAGAGTATGTCTAGCTCGTCACTTTCCTCGTCGTAAAAATCATTAAAGACACTGTTCAAAAACTCTTCGTCCGAATCGTAAGAGTATCTGATTTGAGTGTCGTATCGTCGCACTTTACCGTTGTATCGAACAACGGTGTCGAGCGTTCCATCATCAACTATTTCTGCTTTCATGCAGACTCCTTTCTTCTTTCTAAATTGATTCGCTTCAGATAAAACTAATAATTCTTCACTATAATCTGTTTTGTATTCTCCCAGAATCTTTTCATTCTAGGGTCTTTTGCTCGTTCTTGAGCTTCGCTAACTGCTTGAATCCATTGGGCTTTTTGCGTCCCGATATAAATTACGCTCATTGAATTCTCCATGCGCCTATATACATCTGACCATTATCTTGATCTTTTCTTAGCCGAGTGGCTATTTTTATGTGGCTGACGTCTTCTTTACTGTCGCGCTTGTGGTGTACCAAACATCGGATAATTTTTACCCTCATTTTTTCCGCAACCTTACTGCTGGTATACGGTCCCAATTCAAACGAGTCACCAACCTCTAATTGTTCGACAGCGACTCGTAATTTAGACTTTTTGCGTCCTGCATGAACCGTTCCTGTTGCACGTGAGTCTGGAAGCGGCACATTCTTTCTAATTTCTATATCCATGTTTTCCCTCTACAGGTGGTCTAGGGGCTTTCGCCCCCTTTCCACGTGTTTTGCTACCCAATCCGCTTGATGAAACCTTCCTCAACCCAACGCTGCTTGTAGCAAGCAATAATGCGTTTTTTCTGATTCTCAGGCTTCTTAGTGTTAGGCATTGACAAAATACCTTCGTCAACACATAAGTCTAAGCAAGATTGCAACGTAAAGTCCTTGGAGTTGAACTCTTTAGACTCTATGTCCCCCGACATACCGTGTATCACCGCAACGAATTGTGGTGCCTTGGTTTTCGCATCAGCCGCTAACTTACCAGTGTAAGTAAAACGCTGTAGTGCCCGACCAGTCTTTTGAACTGTAGGGGCAGGTATGCCGTTCTTATTTGCGACAGGTTTAGCTGGCGCGGTTTTTGCCTTCGTTGCCGAGGACTTTTTTGCAGTTGCTGCTGCCATGGTATTTCTCCATTCTACTTTCTATTTAAGGCTGCTCTAAAAAACAGCCGGTCTTTTAGCTTACTAGATATTTTTTAACGAGTAAACGACTACTTTTTGAGGTCTGGGTCTTGGTTGACATATGCACCCGTTGGCCCAAAATCCTCATCTGGGTAAAGCATTACGTTGAGTTCGTCCAAAGTTTCCGCTAAAAGCGAAACATCTTTTTTGATGCTATCCATCAACGCGTTAATGTCATCTAACATTTTCGTGAGTTGTTTAATAGCTTCCTCAACTTCTTTATCCATTACGCCTTCCTCCATACTCGAACACCGCTGCGTTCTTTCTTGGTTTTAGGATCGACTTCTGCTGAAAAACGTGAAACAAATTGCCATTCAGGATCTTGTTTCTTGCTGTGAGTACGCCAAGACTGGTCTAATCGGTTTTTTAGCCGTTTAGGTGTGTCTTCGTCATCATCTGGGACAAAAAACAAAGAGTCTCCTTCTTTGAATATTGGCCACGGATATCGACTTCCTCGACTTCCTCGCGTGTCTTTCGGTATAGGAATGTCGGTATCTAATACAATACCCTCCCATTCATTATCTATCATTAAGTTCCCCTTGTGGTACTGGTATCATGCGTTCCCGTATAGGAGCCGCCCATTCGTCTAGTAAATCCTCATGCACTATAAACTCGTCGGATAGACTGCAGTTTTGGTCATACATTTTTAGTGGGATAGTGTCTGCTAGTTCTTGAGCTGCTAAACGCATGGCGGGGGCTGTGCCCCCGTCCTTGCGTAAGAAGTTCGCAACCGCCCAGACTTTACTAATCAGGTCTTGGTCTAGCACAACATGGTTGTGAAGTTTTACTACATTCCCCATATTAAGCTGCCTTCGCGTAGTCAACCGCAAGCTCAAGAGCCTGTGTCTTACGCTTCGAGCTGTCACCGAACAAAGCGTTGTATACTTTGTTCTCGCCTGTACGCAAATGATCTTCGACATAGGTCACAGCGTTTACTGCTCCCCACCAAGTACCTTTTGCAGAGTTTAGGTCGGCTCCTGGAGATTGCTCCAAGGCGTCTACAACCAAGTTCGAAAACTTGCTGAACTCGTCTCGTAGGGGTGTAAGCTCACCAACTTTCTTGCCATCTGCCTTGAGACGTCGGCTTTCTTCGTACTCTTCGTACACAGCAGGTTGGTAAATACGAGCAATGTACTCTAGTACGTTAGAATGTTGTGCTTTCTTCTTAGCTAAGAACTCAGCGGTTTGTTGGAATTCAGCTGTAGTCTCTTTCATAAGACCAACTGCCATAGCCGCTTCCTTAGCCATATCGTCGTTAAAGTCATGTATATGACTCATACGAAACTCGCCTTTCGCCTCCTTACCGAGTGCGAACTGCAATGTGTTGTTACACACAACTCGTATCTCAGTGTCACGAACTAGCAACTTATGTCCTGGTTCGTGAGGCTGTCGAAACAACAAGTAGTCGTTTATTTCGTCGCCTCCTGGAAGTTCAAAGCCACCGTTCAATTTAGCGAGTGCCCAGATGTCTTTGCCGTTGCGTAAGCTGCCGGCAGTTTCCATCGTGACGTTCGTCTCTTTAGCAAACTTCTGAAAGAAGTCGAAGATACGCTCGTTTTGTACGGGTATATAGTTGTTGCCGCAATGACCGAGGATGGAGTTGTCGCTATCTCTAACAATAAAGTTACTGCTAGGGGTTTGCATCAACCCTGAATCGTCCCCGTATGTTGGGGTGTCGATTGTGTATCCTGGACGTTTGCTAACAGACCAATCAAGTCCTGCTGCAACCATCATCTCACGTGGGGTCAGGTTCGGGTCGACTTTTACGCCTTCCCCGTGCCAAGGCACGTCTCCTGTCCACGCCATGGTTTCTACTGCTGCTACCATATTGTGCTCCTATTCTACTTTCTGTTTCCCTTTCGGGGCTTTGGTAAGCGGCGTGCCGCGTTACTTACCTTATTATAAAACGGTTACTTTTAGCGAGTAAACGAGTTACCTACGAGAGTTTTAAAGAGCAACTCCCATTCGTACGGAGATTCTAAATGCAAGATTGGCTCGCTTTTCCATGTCAAAGTCTTTAACTGCGCTAGGTCTACTACCCGAAATAATTTTATTTCTCTCTGTTTTTGAACTAACACGTAACAAGTCCCTCCAAATTTAGCTCTGGTCGACATCCAAGCGATCTGCATTGGGCTCAAAGTCAGTTGGTTTCCTTTTATCGATTTTAATTCTATCCAAAATTCTTTTCCCTCGTAGCAACAGTTCACGTCAGGAACTCCTGAGGCAGTGATTCCTGTCTCGATCCTTTGCAGGTGAAGCTGGTTCTTCAGATTCGTCTTTAACGAATTCCAGAGTCGAGCTTCTTTAGGCATCAGTCTTTGTAAAAATAATCACCGTCTCCTAGGCTCGCTCTGCTCACGATCTGCCATATTCTTTGTTTTGTCAATCCGTATTTTTGACCCAGTAGAGCTAGAGTGGTGTCACCCTTGTTATACTCTTCGTAGATTGATCGGTAGAGCTGTCTATTTTCTTCTTTCTTTTCGTTACTAATTCCCTTGCTCATTCTGCAGAGTCTCCCCAAGTTTCTCCATACTCTGCGTCCACAACTAGTGGCACGGATAAGTCTACGCATTTCGCCATTTTCTCCATGATAAATTCACCTTCCTCCTCTGATCCGACTGAATAGTCTAGTTCGTCATGAATCTGTAGATGAGGGACATACCCCTCTTTCCAGAGATCCAACATCGCAATCTTCGTCATATCTGCTGCTGACCCTTGAATCAATCTGTTTAGTGCCTTGTAGGTGTAAGAGCGTCTTATGTTTCCGTAGGTTTCTTTTGCCTCTTCTTCTACTAGTGGTAGACCGTCTCCATGAACAGGTTCCCAAAAGTCGAAGCGGCACTTTCTTCCTCCGAGTGTTTTTATATGTCCTCGTTCTAGTGCTACTCTAGCACACTGGTCCTGTAAGGCTCTGATAAACGGTACTCTCTGGTGGTACTGCTCGAGTAGAGTACGAGCCTCATCTTCCTCTACCCCCAGCTCTTTAATCAACTTGGTGTGCCCCATGCCATAGGTCAGTCCTAAGTTGATATTCTTAGCTTGTTTCCTAGGAATATTAGCCATATCCGCTACGATCTGATGAAAATCAGCTCCTTCTTCCGAGTAGGCTTTAACCGCGTCCTCTGAGCCTCGTAGATTCATCTTATAGGCGTAATGCACGGTTAATCTAGGCTCCTGTTGCGAATAGTCGAACGCGCCCCAGATCGCGTCCTGTTCCGGTATAAATAATGATCGTATTAGCTTTCCTAGTTCTGGGTCTCGAGCGGGAACCTGCTGTAAATTCGGGTTGGTGTAGCTGAATCGACCGCTAACTGTCCCTCCCGAGTCGTTTCTTAGAGGGTGGGCTTCTGCATGTATTCTTCCGTCAACTTGATGACCAAGGATCATTTTCTCAACAAAAGTAGTGCGTGCTTTATTCCACTTCCGAGCTTGTACAATCATCTTAGGTAGAGGATGCTCATGAGCCTCTAGCCACGGGGCTTGGAAACTCGCCATGCCCTTCTCGGTACGTGGATACCAGATATCGTTAGCGTCGAACGCCTTCTGTATCGAAGCGTTCGCCCAGATCTCTACGCTGGTTCCAAACTTTCTCTTAAACTCGACCAGCAGTTGCTGTTCTTTTTTCGACAGAGCCTCGGCTACCTGCTCTGCTCGATCTAAATCAACTCTTACTCCTTTCCATCGCATCTCAATCAACAACGGAATCAAGTCGCACTCTAACTTGAAAATCTTTTCTAATCCTTCCTCCTGGATTCTAGGGTAGAGCTGGTTCCATAGCTGTAGAGTAAGCACTGCATCTTGCTCAGCGTATGGCCCAACGTATTTAGCCGGTAGAGCATACATACCAGATTTGGCATTTACTCCCCACGCTTTAGCAGCCTCCTCTAGCAGTGATTCATCCTTCTCTTCAGCACAGTAATCCTTCCCCAAAGCATTAAGAGAGTATGAGCGACGGTGCTCGTCAAGGAGAGGAGCAGCAAACATCGTGTCGTAGATTTGACACGTCAAGTCTATTCCTTCTCGCTTTAACCAGCCCACATCGTAGAGTGCATTATGAAAGACTAAAGAACCTTTATGGTTGGAGAGAGTTTTCTTTAGCCAACGAAGCACTATTTCTTCTTCTAAGTTTCCACCACCCTCATGGCGAATGGGGAGATAGCCACTCCATGAGTTAGATGAAACGGCGATACCTACGATGTGACCTTCCCCCGTCGCCCATCCTGGCCCCCTTTCACGGAGAGCTGGATCATACGTTTCTAGGTCTACTGCTAGTAGCTCATACTCGTCGAAACGAGGGAGAACACTAGGTGCTGACCAACTACTTTCTGGTGTTATTAGTGGTATCTGTCTCTGCTGCATCTTCTTTCTTAGAGTGTATTTCTGGGTCGTATTTGTCTAACTTGATTTTGGAATCTCTATTCCATTTGCTTTTAAAGTAGAGTACCAATACCTTCAGTCTAAACCAGTAGTTTATTCTTCTTCCGATTCCCAATGTTCTAGCCTCCTTATGTCTGTGTTGTTCGCTCTGATCTCGCTCTCTACTAGAAGCAGATACCGTCTCAGATCTCCTATGTCATCAAGTAAACCGTCCTCTCCGATATACTTACCCCCTGCTTCGAAAACATCGTAATTACAATCTTTACTCTGTTGTTCGATACGGTCGAACTTACGGGCTAACATCATAAAAGCCCCAGTTCCTCCCCTACGTTTCCAAGAGTCCCCGTAAGACTTCTCAGATTCGATCAAGCTATTTATATCGTGCTGTGCGATATCTTTTATACTCTGCCACTTAGGATCCAGTGCCATGTTTTGCCTCCCAGTTGAGTTGTCTTTTCTTAATCCATGCAAAAGCGGCTTCTTGCCAATCTTCTGCTTGAATTCTTTCAATCTCTCTATAACTTTCAACGTAGTCTCTCTTCTTGTGTTGTGTAAATGCTTTAATCATCGGTTCAATGACAAACGGAAAAATGTTATTCTTAAAACTGTCCCAGCTGATCGAGTTACAGTCTGCAATACTTAGCTCTAAGTCTTTATTCACAGGTAGACAGTTCAGGAAATACTTACACTCATATAGAAATGTTTGAGGGTGGTTAACTATCGGCACTTGTTTTTTGGGATAGTACATGGGTAGCTGTTGATAGAACCCGTCGAAATCTATTAAGCGAATCTTTTCCCACTGTTCGGTTTCGTAGACATGAAAGCTATCGCTAATTTGATAGTACTTACCTATCGGTAAGTCGAGTCTCGCCGCTATGTATTCTTGAAGAACTGACATATGAACTACGTTCGCTCCGTAGGCTCCCCAGATCATATCGTTCGACCTGTTACAGACTGTCATCTGTAGCTCGCCTTCTCGAATCTTAAAATAGATATTGGTGTTGCAAGGGATGTCTATGCTAGAGCTGTTTAGATCTTTTACAGCGTTCCACATCTGAATAACACAACGCCTTGAGTCTGGGTCTTTCTTTAACATCGAAACTACAGTTTCTATTTGGTTCAGCTTAAAAGTGTTTAACCACCTATGGCCATACGCCCCGTTTAGTGTTTTACCGTCATCGGAGAACCGCTTCATACCGTCGTTAAAATGGGTAAGCTGTCTTAGGTTCTCGGAACCTGCCATCATCCAGATAGCTTCTACTAGGTGGAAAAACGGGTTAGCGTCTCGAGTCTTCTCTAATAAAACTCGCTCCCAAGGTTTTTCATAGACTGTCGTAACTGGATGAATACACTCTAGCGTTGTTCCGTTACGGCTTTCTTGTCTCCTAAAATTTACATCGCTTCTAAATAAATCAACGCCTTTTCTAAAAGCATCGTTAACATTGTTAGCACTAATCACCTTCATATAGGCTCTCCGTGTTGTCGATCATAATTTGTTCGATCTGAAGTAAAGAAACCCAACCAGTTCCTCCGATGTTTTTCTGCTGCTCGTGAATCCATGCAACAGCATCTGACCACGTGTTGGGTATGCTGTGGTCTTTCATGCACATCTGCAGAAACTCATGATATTTAGTCATAACCCAAGTAACTTTAAGACTGCTCATGTCCATCAAGTGCTGCTTTAATTTGCCCATTTACTTTCTCCTTTATGCAAATCTTCGATTATCGGTCGGTCTCTTTTCGAGTAGTCGTAGACGCTACGAGTCCGTCCTTCCCCCTTCAAGATCCTAGAGTATTTATCAAACTCACATAGACCTCCTTCCACTTCCCGCATCTCAAACGGCATTCGATACTTAATCCGCAACTCCTCTTGGCAGATAGCGTAGAGTTCTTGCATCTCTTTATTCCAGTCGTGTGAGCGTTTACAGAACCCAAGTGGTCTGCCTGTAAGCCTGTTTAGTCCTCTCATAGCTCCTGGACCTGCATTAGCCCAGCTACAGATGTCAGTAGCTTCGTCTAATATGTAGGTGTGGCGTAGGTCAGTCACGATCTCGTAAGCAACAAACGGCCCGATGTACGGGTACTGTAGTAAAAACTCCCACGCTTCTTGTAACGTAGTCATCTTTTCTAAAGAGGAGACCAGTCTCTCTCGCTCAATCCATATGTGTGTAACACACTCAGCAACTCCCTTAACTTTGTTCATGCGGTTAGGGGTCTTGACTATGTAAGCTCCTGTTACCCACTTAGGCTGCTTGCTGACCTCTTCTATCGCTTTTTCTCTGTCCCAGTCGAGGTGCAGGTTATGTTCGAGTAGCGTTCTACCCGTTTCGATCAAGTTAAAAAACCTGAAGATGATCGTAGCCATAACCACTTCAGGCTCTGCCGACAACGGTCGGCGTATGTGTGCTGCAAACCAGCGGGTCGTTCTGTCATCTTCTCGATAGACTTGGCAAAACTTAAACGTCTTAAAGATCTCGTCTTCAGTCCAAGGAGGGTCGGCGTCAGCGTCCTCTTTTTTACGTCGAATACTTTCCCGCTCCTCTATCCAGTAGAGATAGCGGTCAACCTCTTCGTTTATAAAAGTCTTGCCTTTTTTCTCAATCAGACTCATATTCTTTTTCTCAAGATCCATGCGCAGTTGTTAGATACTTCTGGGTAAAACGTCGCGGAAACTACTCTAAGAAACTGTTTACCGTAGCGTTCTTCTAAAAGTTCAAACTGATCGGGCCATAGCCGCCATTCGGCATCCTCCCCGTCTTTATGCATAGCTGCTTTTAGCTTAGGCATCTGAATAAACGTGCCCACTACAGACTGTAGAAACCAGCCTCGAGAGTGTCGGGTTAATTCTTTCTTAAGTTCGTCAAACCCCCACTCGTATACATGGTCTTCAGGTAGTTTGTCGTTAGACCCGTCATGGTTAGGAGTAGAGACATAAATCAGACCTCCTGGTCGTAACACACGATTAGCGTCGTCAAGCCACGCTTGTATAAACTCACGCCCCATGTGTTCTATTACTTCTGTGGTCCAGAAGAAATCAATAGAGTTGTCTGGTACATCAAACACAGGGTTAACGGTGAGATCCTGAATGTCAATCTGTCCGTTAAAGTTCTTAAACCAAGTAGAGTCTTGAACCAGCCCTGTAGGGCTGGAGTACCCTTGCTTCTCGTTGAGACAAGCAGGGTCTATATCGACTCCTCGATAAGAGGCAATCACGTCAGACTTCTTAACGGTGTAGGCTTTGTACAAGTTTCGGAGAACCCATATCTCTCCACACCCTGCTTCTAGTACGTTGATAGGTCTGTCAAGAAACTTCGCTTCCTCAATGCAGAGCGAAGATATTTTATCGTAACGAGTCATGTGTGTGATCTCGTCAGGTCGCCAGTTTCCTAGCATGTTTCCACTAGCAATATCCATGCGAGTGTTTTTACTGTTGTTTGCGTTTTCTTCGAGTTTCTTTCTAATAGAAGCCATTACGTTCTCCACCATGTTGGTTTGCGGCTAGGGTCTTTTTCCCATTTAGCAAAATGTTGTTTTTCGTTTATTAGATACTTTTGATAAGAGTCAAACACATCGTCTGACTTATATTCATCTGGCATTGCTAGTACAAAACCGTAGGGTTCCTCTATCTTAGCCAAAACAGAACGGGGGTTGAAAGGAGCCCACATTAGCGGCCCTTTGAGTCTAGCAGAAGCATGGCTTTTCTCGTAACGGTGTGTATATTCCTCACACAACGCAACGAAGTGTTTATATAGCCATCTATAATTCTCTCGAGCTAGTCGAACCCAAATACTACAGGGATGATTAAGATGTGCGGTTTTATATAGTTCATGTTCGTCTGCGTATTCTGACGAGTATTCGCGCCAAGCAGTAGATAACATCTGCGCTGACTCAAGCACCATCTTGACAACGTGTTTATCACACAGTGTCTGGGCACTTATTACTGGGTCTGGGTCAGTAACAAATATATTCATTTATTTCTCCTTTCTTAGTAACTTATTCTACTTTACTTTTTATTTGAAAGTAAAGGAGTTTATAATGGGTAATACTTCTGGGTCTGCGGTTCAATTAAAAACAGATTCTCCTTTGCCCGAGTTAGTCCAACATAAAATACCCGTGATTCGTCATCAGGGTTTTGTTGGTACGATTTGAACACGCGAGAAGATATGTCAGTGAGTAAAATGACGTTAGTTGCTTCTCCACCCTTAGCCGCATGAATGGTCGAAATCCGAATACGTGGCTCTTGTGTAATTTTTTCTCCCCTTCTTAGCATCGCTCGAATGTAACTTCGTTCTTTAACTGAGATTCCTTCGAACACATCGTACCAATATCCTTCTTTTAGCTGAGGAACGTGTTTCTTTAGTTCTTTAAGGGAAATTAAAGTATCAAAGTCGATTACCGCGAGAGAAGAAGGTACGCGGATCTTTAAATAATTTAAGACATTGGTAACTTCCGTCATGGGAACAAGACCCTCTGCGCGGAGCGATTCCCAAGATCGGACTGCTCTAACTTTTTTCTCCGAGATACTAGCTCTATTTTTGTTTTTAAAGAACCATCCTTCAGATCGACAGTAGTCTTCAACATTTTGTAAGAGATAATTAGTGCGAGCTAAGACTAACCAATCACCTTCTGCCATGTCTACGTTGTCGAATGCTGCCTCCCACCTAACCAACCCTTTCTCTTTTCTAGGATTCCATACTTTATGTACTCGTGAACTTACTTGTCCGATACAACGCTCGGCAAGGTTATGAATAGATTTAGGGATTCTGTAAGACTGTTTGAGAATCATCGCATCTTTAGAGTTTCGAATCAGGTAATCGACATCTGCACCAGCCCAACGGTAGATAGCTTGGTCGTCGTCTCCGGCAATATAAATGCGTTCTGCTGAATCACACAGCTTTCTAACTACCGCCCACTGTAACGGTGAGAGGTCTTGCGCTTCGTCTACGAACATCACATCTAGTTTCGGAGCAACCCCTCGCTCTAAAAACTGCTGCAACATATCGGTGTAATCTAGTAGTAGACGATCTTGTTTGAATAACTTAAGTCCTCTAGCAAATCGCTCTAGCTCAAACCAGCCCACTGCATCATCTACTTCTTGCCACTGATCTTCTAGTGTGGTCTGACGCATTCGAGCTAGGTTCTCTATAAATAGTAGACGGTCGTCTTTTGAGATACCTGATATATGTCCTTCGTCTGAGGCTCCTGAACCAGATAGTCTTAGGTTAAGTTTCTCGTTTAGATCATGGAGGTCTGCGCCTCCTAACACACTCTCTTTAGTCAGCCCTAGCTGTAAAAAACATAACGAGTGGAGTGTGCGAAAATAGGGTAATTGATTCTTGTTGATTTCAAACCTGGAGATTGCTCTCGTTTTTCCTTCCTGTACAGCTTGTTTAGTAAACGTAAAAAATCCTATGCGTTCAGGCTCAGTCCCCCTTTCGAGTTCCTCTTCCAATAATCCTAGTAACGTGCTTGTTTTGCCCGTTCCAGGAGGTCCCAATATGACCTGAGCCTTACTGCTTAACACTAGATTATTCTTTCATCGAAATCGGGTAGGTCGTGTGACTCTGTCTGAGTTTCAAACTCGATTATGTGCCATACGTTCGCGCCCCTTCCTTTTATATTAAAGAAGTGAGCTTCTCCTCCGAGATCTTTTAATTTAGCAGTTAGTTTGTTTCTAGGGTAATCTCTAAAGTTCTTACGATGTAAAAAATCCATTAGATCTGCGAGTCTAAAATAAGTTCTGCCTTTATCAGACCACGGCTTGCCTAATAGAATCTCGTCTTTCTCCCTAGCCGGTCGCTCCGTACAGAAAGTTTCTAACAACTCGTTAAAGTGGCCTTCTGTTGATGCGTCTTTGGGAACTTCAATAATAGTCAGCGTGTCAAGTAACTGCTGAATGATAGACCGCCAGACATTATCCCTAACCTTCGGGGGAATAATATTCAAACTATCCATGCACTTTCGCTGGAACTTGGTCTGATTAAGAAGCTCCTCTGTTTCAAGTTCTAACCGCCCACCCTCTACATCTAAGAACCAGATGGGCGGGTCACTGTTCTGCTTCGTTAAGTTACTGAAAAGAGGCGTTCCTCCTGAAGCCCCTACTCCAAACTTACGGGTTCTACACAAAGGACTGTTACAGAACCCTGCGATTGGTTGGTCGTTACACTTATAAAAATAATCCTTCTTTTGTAATTGTTTAGCTACCGACAGCACCTCCTGTGCGCTTAACGGTGGCTGCATGTGTTTGTGGTTTATTTCTTCTAGTTGCTTCTCCCAGTCGTCAGGAAACTTCTTTCTTAGAAAGACTCCGACATTAAACAAACCAGAGTTACGCATACCTTTAGGAAAGCCTTGAGCAATTAGATGCTCTAGGCATGGCGGGGATTGTTCTAACCACTGAGAATCCTCGAGAACCGGAGTCACCTCTAGCTTATTCAATTCATCCTCAGTAAGAACTAACCCGTCTGCGTAATCTAAAAACTGTTGAGGAGTGAGCACGTTTCCTGTTGCTCCGAACGCATATCCGGTGGAGTCCTCTCCTCCGAAGTATGGCATATTCAAGGAACTTCCTCTGTCTCCTCTTTCTAGTAACAGCTTCGATTGTTTTGGAAATATTTCTGCTTGCCCGAACCCGATTGCAGAAGCTACTTGCCGAAGTTTTTTCTGCATGGACGAGGCCGGTACGGGATCGAAGACAAACAGAAATAAAT
>VTLG01007997.1_pt1 | contig 19663 bp, 22 predicted proteins | sample 4694571 | NCBI WGS metagenome assembly VTLG01 (sample SAMN12604809, study PRJNA352737) | marine metagenome | biome: ENVO:00000447; feature: ENVO:00000209|ENVO:00000569|ENVO:01000036; material: ENVO:00002151; isolation source: viral sequences binned using virsorter ...
AGATATTCAGAAGGTGGGTTTATGTCTAAACACTGTGACAACATTCATCACAGTCATGGACAACAGTACGGATTTCCACAGGCCACAGTTTTGTTATATCTGAATGATGACTACGAAGGTGGTGAGTTTTATGTGGCTGATAAAAAATTTGAACCGAAGAGAGCTTCGGCATTAATATTTCCCTCTAACTTTATGTTTCCTCACGAAGCAAAAGTTGTTACAAAAGGGACTAGATGGAGTATAGTGACATGGTTGATGTAAACAGAACAAAGTTATTTCCAACATCGATATACACATTCAAATCAGGTTTAGAAGATAAACATGAAGAAATGATGGCATCTATTGATGGCGATCTAAAAGCCAACTACAAAGATATACATAACGGTAAAGATGTGGCGTTCGGTCTATTTCAAGGAAGAGATGATTTACAAAATTTTCATTCTTTCAAACCCTTTGCAGAATTTGTAAGCCATTTGTGTGGTGGTATACTAAATCAAGAAGGATACGCAAATCAGGAAGTTGAAATAACTCAGATGTGGGCAAACCAACAGGTAGACGGTAGTGTACACCCACCACATACACATGCTAACTCTATTTTGTCAGGTGTGTATTATCTGAAGGCCACAAAAGATACAGCAGGCACACAGTTTTTTGACCCAAGAGCCCAGGCAAAGGTTTTAATTCCCAGGCGGGCAAATCAGAATATGGATAACAGTCACATGTATCAAGTGCCATCTGAAACTGGTTCTGGTGTTATTTTTCCCTCTTGGTTGCAACATTGGGTTCCTACCAACACGGACGAGCGTGTGACTATATCTTGGAACATATTGGTTCGTGGCACTTATGGTGAACCACAAACATTGCAAAATGCGAATATCTAAGAAAAACGAGGTATACTTGAGGTTAGAGGATTTACAACCCTCTGAATCAAAAGAACTGGCCGAGTATTTCACTTTCGAGGTGCCTGGCGCAAAGTTTATGCCCATGTACCGTAATCGTGTATGGGACGGCAAAATAAGGCTTTTTAGTCCTGCCAGTGGAGAAATATATGTAGGTTTGTTGGATTACGTTAAAAACTATTGCGATAAAAACAATATTTCCTATATAGAAGAGGAGAATGTAGATGACACTAGGGATGTTATGGGTTCGGTTGTCAGAGGTTTCGTCAGAAGTCTCAAAGCAAAATCCAAAGGAAAAACCCTCAAAATTAGAGATTATCAGTTGGAAGCTGTGGGGCATGCCTTATCTAGAAATAGGGCTCTTATTCTTAGTCCTACTGCTAGCGGTAAGTCACTTATAATATATTCTTTGGTTCGATACTACCAGATGGCTGGTGAACGAACACTAATACTCGTACCTACTACATCATTAGTCGAACAGATGTACACAGATTTTGAAGACTATGGTTGGAGCCCTGGCACATATTGTCAAAAAATTTATCAAGGATACACAACGAAAATAGAAAAAGATGTTGTGATATCTACGTGGCAGTCAATCTATAAAATGCCTAAGAAATACTTTGAACAGTTTGGGTGTGTAATTGGTGACGAAGCCCATATGTTTAAAGCAAAATCACTTACTGGTATTATGACAAAACTGCACCAGTGCAAATATAGATTTGGTTTTACTGGCACGTTAGACGGTACACAAACACACAGACTTGTTTTAGAGGGGTTATTTGGCCCTGTAGAAAAAGTAACATCAACAAAAGAGTTGATGGATCAAAAGACCCTTGCAAATCTGCGTATAAAGTGTATAATATTAAGACACTCTAATATTAGAGAAAGGATGACCTATGCAGAAGAACTTGCCTACATCGCTGGAAATGACAAAAGAAACGATTTTATTGCTAATCTCTTGGTACATCTTACTGGCAATAGTCTTTGTTTATTTCAGCTGGTAGAGAAACATGGTAAGATTTTATACGATAAAGTGAAGGAGAATGAGAATGTTTATTTTGTATATGGAGGAACAGATACGAGCGATAGGGAAGAAATTCGTGGACTTGTGGAGAAACATACTAATTCAACCACTATTGCATCATTTGGGACTTTTTCTACTGGTATTAATATTCGTAATATTCACAACATCGTGCTCGCTAGTCCAAGTAAATCAAAAATCAGAGTGCTTCAATCAATCGGCCGAGGGTTGCGTACATCATCAACTAAAGATTCCGTTTTGATATATGATATAGCTGATGATCTAGGTAAAGATAATTATACTCTCAGACACTTCACGGAACGTCTAAATATATACAACGAAGAACAATTCGATTACGAGATTAACAAGGTAAAACTCAAATGACCCAAGACAACCAGTATAAAATAGTTAAACTCATAAATGGTGAGGATATTATTTGTATGATGGAAGAAGATGGTGAAAAGAGTTATAAATTAAGTTGGCCTTTAAAAATGCAAATATTACCAAAAATGACCAAAAAAGGCATTTTTGAGTCACTTAACCTGAGCACATGGATACAGTCATACACTGAGGATAGAGTTTTTGATCTGCCGTCTAGAAGTGTTGTTATGATGATAGACCCCTCACCCGGCCTCCAAAAATACTACGAATATGTATTAAAAAAACTTAAGCACGATGAGGATATTGATTGGATGGACGATATTAACGAAGAAGAAATTTACGATGAGCTCTTAGATGATGAAGAGTCACCTAGTAAGCTTATTCATTAACGGGCGGCATAGCCTATTATATCCAAAAAAATAATTTTGTCAATTCCCTTTTGGTCATTGACTTATCACTTATACTGTAGTATAGTAAAAAAACTATATTCAAGGAGTTATTATGGCTAAAAAGAAAAGCGCCCATTACGTAGATAACAAGAAATTTCTACAGGCTATGATCGAATGGAATGAAGCATGTAAGAAAAAAGGAGAACAAGTTCCAATTACTAATTATATTGGAGAGTGTTTTCTCAAAATTGCAACTCATTTGTCCTATCGGCCAAATTTTATTAACTATACATATAGGGACGAAATGATATCAGATGGTATTGAAAACTGTTTACAATACGTTAAGAACTTCAATCCAGAAAAGTCAAAGAACCCTTTTGCATATTTTACTCAAATCATCTATTACGCCTTCATTAGACGTATTCAAAAAGAGAAGAAACAAGGCCACGTTAGAAACAAAATGATTGAAAAAAATACTTATACAGCATTTACAACGATGGATGGTGATGACACTGTTTATCAAGTTGATGGTTTTGATCCTATGGTTATGTTACCAGATGAGGATATCTACAAACCAAAGAAGACTGAAGGTAAAAATAAAAAAGGTCTTGAAAATTTCATGGATGATGTAGATATAGACAAAGTAGTTGTGAGAGGTGAAGACCGTTGAAGATTGCGATTATTACAGATACCCATTTTGGTGCTCGAAATGATAATCAAAATTTTAATGAATACTTCTACAAATTCTACGAAAAAGTATTTTTTCCTACACTAAAAGAACGTGGTATAAAAACTTGTGTCCACATGGGCGATGTTGTTGACAGACGCAAGTTTATTAGTTACAAGATAGCCAACGATTTTCGTAATAGGTTTATCAAACGATTTGGTGAACTTGGTATAGACTTGCACATCATTATTGGAAACCACGATACTTACTATAAGAATACCAACGAAGTAAATGCGATGGAAGAACTTGTTGGTAAGGATAGACATAAAATATACACAGAGCCTGAAGTCGTTACTTTTGATGACATTCCCATTCAATTTATTCCTTGGATAAACGCTGGAAACCACAATGCATCTATGGCTGCACTGAGCCGTTCACCGGCGTCCATAGCTATGGGCCATTTGGAAATCAACGGTTTCGAAATGCAAAAAGGGTTTCCTATGTCTGGTTCTCATGACAAAGAATTGTTTCGAAGATTTGACACAGTGTTTAGTGGCCATTTTCATCACAAATCTGATGATGGCCAAATTTTTTATCTTGGTACACCATATGAAATTTATTGGAATGATTATCAAGACCCCAAAGGTTTTCATATTTTTGATACGGCGACAAGAGAGCTTGAACGTATCGTAAATCCGTATGGAATATTTGAAAAGATTTATTATGATGATTCTGAAAATGATTATAGTAAACACAAGTTTAGTAAGTACAGAGACAAGTACGTAAAACTGATTGTTGTAAACAAGAAAGACCTGTATGGGTTTGATCAGTTTGTAGATAAACTGTTGAAGGCTGATGCTTACGAAGTTAAAATTATAGAAGATTTCTCTGAACTTGACCCAGCAAATGTGTCAGATGAGATTATCGAAAAGACAGAGGATACTATGACTCTATTGGAAAATTACATAGATGAATTAGATGTGACGTTAGATAAGGAACGGCTGAAAGGCACTATGAGATCACTCTATACAGAAGCACAGGATATTGAAGTTTGATTATTTTTAAGTATGTGAGATGGAAGAACTTTCTATCTACTGGTAATAACTTTACAGAGATACAGTTAGACCGCAACCCTACAACACTAATCATAGGAGAGAATGGCGCTGGTAAGTCAACTATTCTTGATGCACTATGTTTTGGCCTGTTTGGTAAACCATTTCGAAATATTAGTAAGAGTCAACTGTTGAATACAGTCAACGGTTCATCTGCTATGGTGGAGTTGGAGTTTCGTATTGGCACCAAAGAAATCAAGGTTCGCCGTGGTATCAAACCTAACGTGTTTGAAATCTATATCAACGGTAAGATGTATAATCAGGATGCAAATGCCAGAGATTATCAGAAATATCTAGAACAACAAATATTGAAGTTGAATTATCGTAGTTTTACTCAGGTTGTTATTCTGGGTAGTTCTACATTTGTGCCGTTTATGCAACTCAAGGCTCGACACCGCCGAGAAGTTGTCAATGAGATTTTGGATATACAGATTTTCTCTATCATGAATCTATTGATGCGAGAAAGGATAAAAACTATTACGGCTGATATTCGTGAAAATGAGTATCAACATGAACTTGCAGAAGAAAAAATTACGATGCAAGAAAAGTACATCAAGGATACCAAGAGCAACAAGAAAAATCTGATTACAGAAAAAACTAATCTAATGGCTGGTAATGAAGAAGAAGTTTTCAAACAGGAAGCCAACAATAAAATTCTGAAAGTAGAAAACGAAACGTATATAAATCAAATTGCTGATACCGACAAAGTAAAAGAACAGTTTGATAAAATGAAGGATATTCAGTCCACGTTGACTGAAAAGAAAAATACAAATTCTAAGATGTTACAATTCTTCGAAGATAATGATATCTGTCCTACATGCGAACAACCACTAAACAATGCTGAAGAAATGATTAGTGCCAAACAACAAGAGGTAGATAAATTTACTGAAGCCTTAGGTGATCTAACAAAAGTATTAGTTAAGTCACAGAATAGGCAACAAGAAATTAAAGACATTCGTGATAAAATTCGTGATAACGAGGTTAAGATGGCCCAGAGCAATAGTTCTATTAAAGAACTAGCAAAGTTTAACGCTACGTTAACAAGCGAGATTAAAGCTCTAGAGTCTGGTACAGTCACTAAGGAAGAAGAGGATAAACTAAAAAAACTCAAGAAAGACTTTGTATTTTTTGACAAAGAGAAAACTAAGTTAAGAGAGGATTTGACATATTCAGAGGCTGCACGAAACATGCTTCAAGATACTGGTATCAAAACCAAGGTAATTAAGAAATATCTGCCTATTATGAATAAGTTGATTAATACTTACCTAAACTCTATGGAGTTTTATGTAAACTTCACACTGGACGAAAACTTCAACGAAACCATCAAGTCGAGATATCGTGATGAGTTTACCTATGCTTCGTTCAGTGAAGGTGAAAAGATGCGTATCGATCTGGCCTTACTCTTTACATGGAGAGCCGTTGCAAAGATGAAGAACAGCACAAACACAAACCTGTTGATACTGGATGAAATTTTTGACAGTTCTCTAGACGGTACAGGGACAGACGAGTTCCTAAAGATTCTAAATACACTCGGTGATGAGAATGTATTTGTGATCAGTCACAAACAGGACGCACTCGCAGATAAGTTTCGAAGCACCATTAAATTTGAAAAGGTGAAAAATTTTAGTCATGTTGTGGAATAATGGGAAAACGCTCGGACTTTGAAAGACAACCAAGAGATTTCTATCCGACTCCATTTGCGGCTGTAGAACCTCTTATAGAACATCTACCACAAGGATTTACCTTTGCAGAGCCATGTGCAGGCGATGGCCAATTATGTCGTCACCTAGAATATTTTGGTGGAGATTGCATGTGGGCAAGTGACATTGAACCACAGTTAGAAGGGGTGTTACAAAACGATTATACTGAAATTGGTGAAAACGAAGTTCTGGAGTCTCAATACATTATCACAAATCCACCTTGGGATAGAAAGTTGTTACATCCTATGATCGAACATTTCACTAAACTACGGCCTACATGGTTGTTATTTGATGCAGATTGGGCTCATACAAAACAATCTGCACCATATATAAAGAACTGTGCAAGGATTGTCAGTGTAGGTAGAATCAAGTGGTTTGGTAACATGACAGGCAAAGATAACTGTGCATGGTATTTATTTTACAATAGTGAAGCAAAAACAGCATTTCATGGGAGAATATGATGGCAATATATAAATTAATTGAATCAAATCATTGGACATTAAATGTTCCAATTGATCAGTGTTCGACTGATTTGGATAGAGAAGAGCTTGCTCGTGATCTCATAGAAACTATGAAAGAATTCAATGGGCTGGGATTGTCTGCGAATCAGGTGGGGATAAAAGAACGTGCTTTTGTGATGTACAAGGATGTGAACAAAAGAGAAACATTGGCTTGTTTCAATCCTCACGTTTTGGAGTATTCAGAGGAAAAAATCTTGATGGATGAAGGGTGTTTGTCCTATCCCGGCCTATGGTTGAAGATTTCTCGGCCGTCTGCTGTAATTGTGGAATTTGAGAACGAATCGGGAGAAAATGAACAATTTCAGTTATATGGACTCGAATCGAGGATTTTTCAACATGAAATGGATCATATGCAGGGCAAAGATTTTCGTGACCATGTTTCGAAATTGAAACTAAATATGGCTATAAAACGTATGAAAAAACAGCAGAAAAAGGTTGATAGACTGAAATCTGCGTGATAGTAGTGTTGCATAAATGTCACACTTTTGACTAATTCGTAAAAAATCGGCTGAACTTGCCATTATGTGCTTGCATCCAGACACTACTGCTGGTATTCTATAAACATGATGAAAAACAAAAGCACTCTCGCAAAACTCCTCTCTGAAGAAGACATTAATGTTGTCCACAAACAGATGGAGACTGCATACTTCAATTCCAAGACTCGTGAATTAGGTCTTCCTATCTGGAAAGATGAGGATATGACCAAAGACATTTATGATCTTATGGTTTGTCATGAGATCGGTCATGCTCTCTGGACTCCATTGGATATGCTTGAGAAATCCTCAATTCGTAAGTTGAACCACGGCGTTGTCAATATTATCGAAGACGCTCGTATTGAGGGTTTTGTGAAAGACAAATATCCTGGCGCTATCGGCGTTATGAAACGTGGATATAAAGAGTTGGTTGCCAAAGATTTCTTTGGTACGAAAAATGAAGATATCAACACTTTCAATTTGATCGACAGAATCAATGTGTTTTTCAAGTCTGGTGATACTTCTATCAAATTTACTGAAGAAGAAAAAGTTTGGGTTGATCGTGTTGCTGCTGTAAAGACTGAAGATGAGGTTCTTGACCTCGCTGAAGAACTTTACAAGTATATGGAAGAAAATGCGCCTGAAACAGATAACCATGATAATGGTGAGGCTGGTGACGGTGAAGTTGGTGATGAAAACGAAGGAGAAACTTCTGATGGAAATGGAACTGGTGGTGATGATGCTGACGATAGTTCTGCCGGCGACACTGGTGATGACGCCGGTGCTGATGCCGAAACTGGAACTGGTACTGGTAAAGGAGAAGAAATAGATGATAAAACTGGCGATAACGGTGTGGGTTCTGGTGATGATGACAGCGATAGCAGTGAACGTGACTTGGATGCTTCTGACGGCGATGTAGGAAAACCCGAAGGTGGTAAAGGTGTGGCCGGAAATGGTTCTTCGCCTAAGACTGACAAGGCTGGTGCTTCTGCAATGGACGCCATGCGAGACAAGGCCGCTGCTGATCGTGTCTACGGTAACATTCCTAAAGTTGATTTGAACACAATTGTAGTCGGATATAAGACTGTTCTTTCTGAAATGAAAACACACTATCTTAATCTCAAAAAAATTGACGATCAGGGTGGGTTGTTTTTCAACAAAACATTAGAAGAGTCTGAGGCTCTTAAAAAGGACTCGAAGAAAACCGTTGCTTACATGGTCAAAGAATTCGAAATGAAGAAGGCTGCAGATCAGTATGCTCGTGCTTCGATTTCGAAAACTGGTTCTCTCGATATGGGACGGTTACACACTTACAAATATAATGAAGACCTTTTCAAAAAGGTGACTACGTTGCCTGGTGCTACTAATCACGGTCTTGTGATGATGGTCGATTGGTCTGGTTCAATGCACGACAATCTCAAAGGTACTATGGCTCAGATTTTCAATCTGGTTTGGTTCTGCCGTAAGGTAAACATTCCGTTTTCAGTTGTTGCTTTTTCTGATGTTTATGGTCGAGAAGGTTATGGTCGGTCACGGTTGCCTTTCACTAAGGCTGGTGATGTTGTCTTGAGGGGGTTTAATCTTCTTGAGTTCTTTAACAGTGAAATGTCCACCTCTGAAGAAAATGAAATGATACACAACATGGTTATGTTCTACAGTTATGCTGGTTCATTTCGTGATTGGAGAGAAGATGGATATCCTTACTCTTGGCCTAATAAATACCGAATGGGTGGGACTCCTCTCAATGAGGCAATTATCGGTTTGATGGACTATGTTCCTATGTTTAAGGAAAAAACTGGTGTTCAGAAAATCAACACGGTCATCTTAACTGATGGTGCTGGTTCTAATCTTGAAGGTATTCACGATTACAAGTTAGTTACTGAAGGTGAGAACAAGGGTGATCACTTTGAAACCATTACTTCTTTTTACGGTTTTGGTAGTAACAAGGTTAAGAAGATTATCAAAGACAAGGTTTCTGGTAAGATTGTTGAAGGTTCTGATACCCCTGAGATGCTTGAACTTCTCAAGGCTCGAGTGCCTGGCATGAACGTGGTTGGGTTCTTTATCGCTGGTTCTGGAAAATCTGGTCGAGTTGATAAACGGTCACTGTACTATCTCTTGCCTGGTTTAGATATGAACGAGATTATGGAAAAGGTTAAATTCCTAAACAAAAACAAGTATCTTGCCATTACCAGCCTTGGTTATGATGAGTATTATGTTCTGCCTGGTGGTAATGCAATGGAAATCACCGATGAAGGTTTGAGTGATGAACTGGTCGGTGCCTCCAAGGCAAAACTCAAGACTGCCTTCGGAAAATCAATGAAGGGTAAGATTTCTAGTCGCCCCCTTCTAAACAAATTTATCAAGTTGGTGGCATAGTGATAAAAATGTCACACCTTGATAAATTATACAAAAATCTGGCAAAACATGCCATTTTATGCTTGTGTTTAGAATTTACCTGTGTTAGCTTATAATTATGATGATAAATGAAAGAGGTCAAAATATGAATTTATCCCCACGCAAACAGTTGTTTGTCGATACCGCCACTGAAATGTTCGGTGCTGGTGCGGTACTCACAAAGGCAAATACGAAGGAGGCCGCTGCGAAGGCGGGTGTTCCTTCTCCGTCTTGGTTTCGTAAATCCTGTAAGGTAGGATATAACGAATACAAGTTGCCAGGTGGCGAACCAGTTGCGGCTCCCTCAACCACTACGGTTGCTGAGGAAGGTGCTACTGTCAATTTGGTTGCTACTAATATGGACAAACAGAATCTTGTTCCTGCTCCGTTTGAAGGTTTTGTGCCTTGGGGCAACTTCAAGAATATAGAGAAGGTTGTCAAATCTGGTTTGTTCTATCCTATCTTTGTTACTGGTTTGTCTGGTAACGGTAAGACTCTGATGATCGAACAGATTCATGCCAAACTCAAAAAAGAACTCATTCGAGTGAATATCACTATCGAAACCGATGAGGATGATTTGCTCGGTGGTTTTCGCCTCGTAAACGGTGAAACCAAGTTTGTGCCTGGCCCTGTCATTGAGGCGATGGAACGTGGTTGTACTTTGCTTCTTGATGAGTGTGACCTTGGTTCTAACAAGTTGCTTGCGTTGCAGCCTGTACTTGAAGGAAAAGGTGTTTTCCTCAAGAAGATCAACAAGTGGATCACTCCGAAAGATGGGTTCAACGTGATGGCTACTGCCAACACTAAAGGTAAGGGTTCTGAAGATGGACGCTTTATCGGAACCAACATCCTCAACGAGGCATTCCTTGAGAGGTTCGCTATCACGATGGAACAGCCTTATGCTGCTGCGTCAGTCGAGAAAAAGATTGTTCTCGGTTCGATGAAAAAGTATGACGCTATCGATGAGAAGTTTGCAGAAAACCTAGTCACTTGGGCTGAGGTTATTCGAAAGACCTTCTACGATGGTGGTGTTGATGAAGTTATCTCAACACGGCGACTAGACCACATTGTAAAGGCTTTCGCTATCTTTGGTGATAAGATGGAGGCAATTGAGATGTGTGTCGCTCGGTTCGATGACGATACCAAGGAATCCTTCCTTGACCTTTACACCAAAATTGATGCTGGTGTTATCAACTCTGAAGGTGAGGAAGATTCAAAAGAATTAGAAGAAACTGCCTTCTAAAAAAATATGTAAAGGTTCCTTGACTTTTAGTCTTGGAGCCTTTATATATAGTAGTACGGTGCCATGAAGGGCCGTACATATGCAAAATCTTGCTTTTAAAAGGAGATGAAAAATGGTAAGAAACGCTTTAAGTCTAATCGACAACTTCAATCAATTAACCCCATACGCTGTAGGATTTGATCGTATTTTCGACAATCTAAATCGGTATGTAGACAACAATGTAACGTCTACAGGGTTTCCGCCCTATAACATTCGGAAGGAAGGTGACTATAACTATGTCATTGAAATGGCATTGGCGGGCTTTGGTAAAAAAGATATCGAAGTAGAAGTTGCCGAAGGAACTCTTTCAGTACGTTCTGTAAAGGAGAATTCCGAAGATGATTCCACAGTTTATCGTGGAATTTCGTATCGTAAATTTGAACGCAAGTTTACTCTTGCAGATGACCTCGTAGTGAACGATGCGAAACTTGAGAACGGCATGCTTTCAATTGACCTCGAGCGTGTGGTTCCAGAAGAGAAGAAGCCAAGACTGATTTCAGTCAAATAAAAATTCTCTTATATAATGAGAAAAGGGAGTTGACTTTCAGCTCCCTTTTCTTTATTATTAAAAATATTATTGAAGGAGAACCTTATGGGAATTCGAATGTTTGATGTTGATCCTACCCAAGCTGCACAGGGTTTAGACGGTCAAGTTGCAAAAGAAGATACAACACAGGGCGATGGGCCTAAAGAAACAAGGGATTATTCTGATCCAGATAAAACCAGAGAGGAAAGGCCTAAGGTTGTAAATCGACCAAAAGATGCCCCTCGTTTTGGTGTAAAGTTTGAAGATGGAAAACCTGTTCCAAAGGAGCCGGGGCCTGCTGGTAGTGATGCGATTTACAAAGTATCTAATGATACAGATTTTCAGGCACCTGATCCAGCAAGAGATACGCCTGAAGCTGCTGATGCGAGAGAATTTGCTGCTGAAATTAATCGACAAGAAAATGAAATCGAAGAAACTAATCATGGTTTGAGATATGCTATTCGTCCTGTCAAAAGTTGGGTATTGGGACGTATTGAGTTTCCCGAAGATATTGTTCAAGAAATTAATGACCATATCGACAATGTAATCATACCAGCTGACAAAAGTTATGCTGAGGGGTTGGTTGGTCAATTGAAAAATGGTGAGAAGTCTGCTCAGTTGGACTTTCCATTTAGTGATGAAGTTGGTAAATCTGTTAAAACAATTCTAGATCAAATTGGTACAACATATCTAAAGAACGGTTATGATCGTGATGCACAAGCAGATTGCTATCAGTGTTGGACTAACCATGCCTATGCTGGTGATTATAATCCTCTACATGATCATGGTGTACAAACGCCTGCTGGTCTGTCTGGTTTTCTTTGGTTACAGGTTCCCCCTTGTATTGAGGAACTACCAGAATTCAATCCAGCGATCAATAATGCTGGTGGTGGTATTGATGGGTTTACTCACCTGTTGTGGGGTCAAACAAGTCGGCGTGATATCATGCAATTGAAGGCCCAGACAGAGGACTATGTGAAGCCAGTTGTAGGAACCATGTTGGTATTTCCTCAGTGGTTGAAACATCAAGTTATGCCTTTCTTTGGTGAGGGAGAGCGTAGGTCGATGGCTATGAACTGGAATGTTTTTGATTCAGACAACGAAATGCGTAAGTATATGTCTGAACGTGAATTGGAACAATATAATGCTCAGAAGGAGAAATTAGCGAGTGTCAATTAAATACAAATATTCTGAAGACAAAGCACTTGCTGAGCTGCAGAAATACATCGACTCCACATACGATGAACACTATAGTAAGAACAAGTTTCAGGCTACAGAGTTCATCATAGATGGAGGCCACGGTGACGGATTTTGTATCGGAAACATACTCAAGTATGCTCAACGATATGGAAAAAAGGATGATAAGAACCGAAGTGACTTGCTAAAGTTAATTCATTATGGTATTATCGCCCTACATGTGAACGATTTGGAGAACAAACATAATGAAACTTAGTAATGAAACGGTTACGGTATTGAAGAACTTTTCTACAATTAACCAAAACCTTGTGATTAAGGCTGGTAGTAAAATTTCTACTATGTCTGCTATGAAAAATATTGTTGCATCTGCTGATGTTAAAGAGGACTTTCCACAGGATTTTGCGATCTATGACTTGAACGAGTTTTTGGCTGCACTATCTCTTTTTGAAACTATTGATATAGATTTTAAAAAAGATTTCTTGGTAATAACTGAAAACGGCAGCACCAGTAGAGCTCTACAATATTGGTATTCTGATCCTTCAGTGGTAACGCATCCTAAAACAGATATAACTATGCCTGATCCAGATGTTGAATTTGAGTTTACATCTACTACTCTTTCAGAGGTTACGAAGGCTGCTTCGATTATCGGAGCTCCAGATATGGTTCTGGAAGGATTGAATAAGGGTAATGCTGTTATTAAGGTAACAGATAAGAAAAATGCCACAGCAAATGACTTTAAAGTTCATGTACCAGTTGGTGATGATGTAAAGGATGTTGCTTATAAATTTTGGTTTAAGGTTGAGAATTTAAAACTCATCCCTGGCTCATATAATGTGAAAGTGTCATCTAAGAAGATTAGTCACTTTTCACATGCAAAAGTGCCTGTGGAATATTTTATTGCACTAGAACCAGAATCGGCATATCCAAATGAGTGATACATTTCTATGGGTTGAACAATATCGGCCAAGAGATGTAAAATCATGTGTTCTACCTAACACGCTCAAAACCACACTGAAAGATTTTGTAGAGGAAGGTCAACTTCCAAACTTAATTCTTTCTGGTGGGCCTGGCGTAGGTAAGACCACCGCAGCTAAAGCTCTCCTTGAGGAGCTTGGTTGCACATATATGATGATTAATGGCTCGGAAGAGTCAGGCATAGATGTTCTAAGAACCAAAATCAAAAACTTTGCCTCCACTGTTGCACTTGAAGGTGGTCGCAAATATATTATTCTAGATGAAGCAGATTATCTAAATCCTCAATCTACTCAGCCTGCCTTGCGTGGGTTTATAGAAGAGTTTCATGCAAACTGTGGATTTATTCTGACCTGTAATTACAAGAATCGTATTATCCCAGCTCTACAATCACGTTGTAGTGTTATCGATTTTAACATACCAGCGAAAGAAAAACAGAAACTTGCGTCTGAGTTTTTCGCCCGTACTATCACGATTTTGGAAGAGAGTCAAGTAAAATACGACAAGCGAGTAGTTGCAGAAGTCATAAATAAATTCTTTCCAGATTGGCGGCGAGTTTTAAATGAATTACAACGCTATTCTGTATCTGGTAAGATTGATGCCGGTATTCTGGTTGACATTGCTGAAGTTAATATCAAGGAATTGATGACTTGCATGAAGGGTAAGGAGTTTACAAATGTTCGTAAATGGGTTGTTGATAATCTTGATAATGATCCCACTCGTTTGTTTCGCCGTCTTTATGACAGTCTGTATGATTGTGTGGATGGTTCTAGTATACCTCATGTTGTCGTTGTATTGGGCGAGTATCAGTATAAAGCAGCTTTTGTCGCAGATCAAGAAATAAATATGCTTGCATGTTTGACAGAGATTATGGCAAGGGCAAAGTTTAAATGACAATAGAGGTTCATGATAATTTACTAGAACCACATATGGCTGAATTAGTTGAAGATTTTATGAAAAATCAAATACGTTGGCGATATTATTATGTGTCAGAGAGGAATATTCCTGGCTATCACTGGCATGTTTATTGTGGTGTTGATGAGGAAGAAGTTCGAAATAATGGTGCAGAATTGCTTCTTCCAATTTGGGAAGCCGCTAATCAAAAACTTAATTTGAAAGAACGCTTTAGAATAGAGGGTTGGAAAAGACTGTATTGCAACGCCCATACATTTGGTGTAGAACCCAACATCCATAGAGATGATGGCGATTTTACCATGATCTATTATCCCCAAATGAATTGGAAAATAGAATATGGTGGTGGCACTTTTGTATACAAAGAAGATGCAGAGACAGTTGATACGATTGCAGAGTATCGTGGTAATCGTATCTTGATGTTTGATGCACATCTACCTCATCAAGCACAACCAGTGGCTAAAAATTGTTTGGAACTAAGAATGTGTGTTGTTTTTAAACTTTGGTGCGAGAGTGGTAATCGTGAACGACTTGATTTCTACAAAGATAAAATTTCTTAGAGATTGTGGCGCTCATCTGTGTGAACACAGTGGTAAAACTCTTTTAGAACATTTAGAGGGTACTAGAGATATTCTACGCAAAGAAGGAGCTCCAGAGTATCTACAGGATGCTGGGTTATTTCATTCGGTATATGGTACTACATACTATATGCCAGATGAAGGAATTTCTACCAGTAGAGAAGATGTTAAAAAAATAATTGGTGAACAGGCAGAGGAGATAGCATACTGGTATTGTGTGTTACAGGCCCCAAGAATTAACGAAATTTTAAAGTTTGAGGGTCAATTAAAAGAAGATTTATTATGGTTAGATTCTGCTAATAATATGGAAATGTCAACCAGCAGAATGATGACATGGAGTGAAGCATATGACATATGAATTAAAAGTGAAAAGTGGTACTTACAAGGCCGACAGTTTAACCCATCTATTATGGGCTGTATTTTGTCATAGATTCCATCACTGGAGAAAAGGTGAGGGATTTAGTGACTAATGTACGAATTAAAAGATTATTTAAACGCTATAAATGTATCTAAGGACTCTCTTTTAGATACAGAAGATGAGATGTGGGAAAAGAAATTTTATCCATTTATCATAAATAAGTGCGTGGCTCCCTTTGAAGATACTGTTATGTTGGTGAACGAAATTAACCAACTACATCATCTAGATAAGAAACTTCAGTTTGATTTTTTGATAAATAGTCTTAGACCAAGGAAAAGATATGCTCCTTGGCTGAAGGCGAAGAAATTAAAGAATCTAGAGTATGTTAAAGAGTTCTATGGATATAACAACGAAAAGGCTAAAGTTGCTCTTGATATACTGGATGATGAACAGATTTCCGCTATAAAAGAAAAATTAAATAAAGGTGGAAAAGATGGAAGAAGTTAATTGGTCACAGGAGCAGATGCTCGAGGTATCTTTAAAAGAGCCTGATGATTTCCTTAAAGTACGAGAGACTCTATCTCGTATAGGCGTAGCATCCAGAAAAGAAAGAAAACTATATCAGTCCTGTCATATATTACATAAGCAGGGACGGTATTTTATTGTACATTTTAAAGAGCTCTTTGCACTAGATGGAAAGAAAACAAACTTATCTATGAACGATATTGCTCGAAGAAATACGATAGCAAATCTTCTAAAGGATTGGGGTTTGGTTGAATTGGTGGGTAATGCTGATGAAGTTGCTCCTCTAAGTCAAATCAAAGTTTTATCCTTCAGTGAGAAGTCGGAATGGATTCTTGAAACTAAATACAACATAGGGAAGAAAAAAGAGGACTAATGTGGATAAATTCAAGGATTTCATATTCGAAGAAAAGGTACAACGAGATAAAATAACAATTCTCATTCTTACCAATTCTAAGTCTAAGAAACCAGAAGTAGTTACAGGAAAATTACTCAAGGCAGCCGAGTCCCTTGGCCTGCCCTGTTATCCTGTAGTTGTGTCTGAAGCGTGGGTTGCTGATAACGACATAGAACAGGGTACGATAAAAATCAAGAACCATGATGGTAAAGAGAATGAAGTAGAAATCGAAGCCCGTGAGACTGTAGTTTTTGTTCGTGCTGGTGCCTTGGATAATGAAACAGGCCTTGCTCTACTTGGAACTCTACAGAACGCTGGATGTTTCATGATTAATGATCGTGATGGAATGTTGACATGCGATAATAAAATGTCAGCGTATACAGCCTTTGAACGTAATGGTATCAATACACCACGCACATCTCTAGTCAACAATGAGAAAAGTATTCCAGATGCTCATGAACGTATTGGTGGTCAATTTCCTGTAATCATTAAAACTCTGACAGGAACACAAGGTGTTGGTGTTTCTAAAGTTGACAGTATGGAATCCTTGATGAGTGTTATTCAGTCATTGTGGAAGTTTGGTGCTACACTTATTGTACAGGAGTTTTTAAAACTTGATGGTGATATTAGAACCATTGTGTTGAATGGCCGTATTGTTGCATCGACAAAGAGAATCAAACCAAAGAAAGACTTTCGATCAAACCGCCACATGGGCGCTGAGACAGAACCATATGTATTAAGTGATGAAGAGAAGAAGATTGTTCTGGCAGCTGCTAGGGCCACAGGTTCTTATATGGTGGGTGTTGATCATGCTGTGGTAAACAAAAAGATTTTCATTCTAGAATGTAATGGATCGCCTGGCCTTGGATCAAACTTTCAAAACTATGACATTACCCAGATACCACAAGAACCAATCAAAGATAAAAACATTCTAAAGTTTGTTTTGGAGTATCTACAAAATCCTGTGCATCGTAGACACAAATTCAATCAAGAGTCTGGTTATCATGAAACACTAGAGATTGTAGGATATGGTGACATACGAGCCAAATTTGATACTGGTAACGGCACAAATGCTTCCATGTTTGTTGTGGACAAACTAGATGTATCTGGTAAAACTGCTAAGTGGGAAAAGGGTGGTAAAAAGTTTACTAGTAAGGTTATCGGTATATCGAAACCAGATCATGTTGGTAAAATTGATGAACGGCCAATAGTCATGGTAGACATGAAATTTAACAACAGACTGTATAAGGAAGTTCCAGTAGGCCTCACTACAAAAGATGCTCGAAGCACCTTACTTATCAATAGAGAGACATTAACCAGATTTAGGGTTTCTGTAAACCCACACAGAAAATTTGTCTTATCAAATTGGTCGCCTCGTGGCGATAATAATGATGCTAGGACATTAACATCTCCACCAGAAACAAAAGTAACTTGATTTTTAACAAACACTGTGATATAACTAATCTATGACTTTTTATACCAACGTACTTCAATTTGGTAACAGTCTCCTTGTGCGAGAGGTCGATGAAAAAGGCCAACGCATAAAGAAACGTGTCCAATATCTCCCCACATTATTTGATCTTTGTAATAAGAAGACAGGCTATGTTACTCTTGATGGTAAACATGTTTTACCTCATCAATTTGATTCTATTAAGGATGCCAAAGATTGGTATGAAAGTAGAAAAGATCAAGGTATAGTCTATGGCAATACGCAATATGCCTACACCTATATTTCTGATATGTATCCTAAACGTGTTCAATGGGATAAAGATAAACTTCTAATCGCTACACTGGACATTGAGGTTGAGTGTGAAAATGGTTTCCCTTCTGTTAAGGAAGCTGCTGAGTCGATGTTATCCATCACTATGAAGAACCACCAGAACAAACAGACTCTTGTGTGGGGTCTTCATGAGTTTCAAAACTATCGTGATGATGTAACTTATATTCAATGCAAAGATGAAGCTGACTTGTTGATAAAATTCTCTGATGAATGGGCTCGTTGTTTGCCTGATATTGTTACTGGTTGGAACACAGAGTTTTTTGATATTCCCTATCTCTGCAATCGCATGAAGCAATTATTTGGTGAAGACTTTCTCAAGAAACTCTCGCCATGGGGTAAGGTTATTGAACGAGAACTTTACAAGATGGGCCGTCAACACCAAACCTACAACATACAAGGTGTTGCTCATCTAGATTACTTTGACCTGTATCGTAAATTTACATACAGTGCTCAGGAGTCATATCGTCTGGATCATATCGCAAAGGTAGAACTTGGTGAACAGAAAGACGGTAATCCGTTTGATACGTTTAGAGAGTGGTACACAAAAGACTACCAATCTTTTATTGAGTATAACATACAGGACGTTGAACTAGTTGATAAACTAGAAGACAAGATGCGTCTGATTGAACTGTGTTTGACTATGGCATATGAAGCCAAAGTTAATTACACAGATGTTCTAGGAACAGTTCGTTATTGGGACATTTTAATATATAACCATTTGCGAGCTAAAAATGTTGTGATACCACAAAAGAAAGATCACGAAAAGGTAGAACAGTTTGAAGGAGCCTATGTGAAAGACCCACAAGTGGGTATGCACAAATGGGTTATGTCTTTTGATCTGAATTCACTATATCCACATCTAATTATGCAATACAATATCTCACCAGAAACTTTGGTGAACAGTGGCGCAGATATCGAGAAGGAGCTTGTAAATAAGATTCTAGATGGCAAAGTTAAGAACGATACAAAACATTGCATGACTCCGAATGGAGCCTTCTTTCGAAAAGATGTGAAAGGGTTTCTGCCTGAATTAATGGAGAATATGTACAATGATCGTGTCAAATATAAAAAACTTATGCTTGAGGCTCAACAAGAATTTGAGAATACGAAGAACAAGTCTCTTCTCAAGGATATCTCAAGATTCAACAATATCCAAATGGCGAAGAAGATTTCTCTTAACTCGGCGTATGGTGCTATCGGTAATAATTGGTTTCGTTACTTTGATTTGCTGGTTGCTACGGCAATCACAACCTCTGGTCAATTATCTATACGTTGGATTGAAAAAAGTCTTAACATTTATCTTAACAAAATCTTGGAAACCGACAACTTGGACTACGTTATTGCGAGCGATACAGATTCGGTATATATTACTTTTGACAAGTTGGTGGATAAGTTGTTTCCGAAGGGAGGCTCTACTGAGAAAATCGTCAACTTCTTGGACAAAATTGCAAATGAGAAGCTGGAACCTTTTATTGATAAAAGCTATCAACATCTTGCTCGGGAGATGAACGCATATGATCAGAAGATGGTCATGGCGAGAGAGGTGATTGCAGACAAGGGTATATGGACGGCCAAGAAA
>VTLG01011490.1_pt1 | contig 19661 bp, 38 predicted proteins | sample 4694571 | NCBI WGS metagenome assembly VTLG01 (sample SAMN12604809, study PRJNA352737) | marine metagenome | biome: ENVO:00000447; feature: ENVO:00000209|ENVO:00000569|ENVO:01000036; material: ENVO:00002151; isolation source: viral sequences binned using virsorter ...
GGGGAAGCGATAAGTTGCAGTTGTTACCACAACAGCAATCGAAAGGTAAAAATCCTAAATGGGTTTGGTACACTTCTGTAACAAATCCAAAAAAAGATGATACCGTAGAGAGTGGTGGGGAATAGTTTGAGGGGTCTATTCTTCGCCTGCTCTATATGATGTTATATTTTGTAGTGTTTAAAAATAAAAAAGATAAGGAGTATAAATTGTTTACTAATACAGTATTTGATAAAGAGAATGATGCAGAAGAGTTTGGTAGAAAAAGTATGAAAAGAAATTATGAACATAAAGTTTTAGAATATAATAGTGAAAACCATAATAGGTATTGGAATGAAAAAGATAAATAAAATTAGTGCGATTAATTCTGTTAAGGTAATAGTTAGCCCTTGGCAAAAAGGTTTTACTTGTGGTATTATAATGGATAGTAAATCTAAAATGACCACAGAGCAATATGAATTATGCTCTACAATAGCTAGAGGCATGATAAAGATGGCAACTACTGACCCCCATTCAACGTTTCTGTGGGGACTCCGTGGATTTGCTGAAGATAAAAAAAAGAGTGAGAAAGATATGACAATCAGTTCTGTGGCAGAGTTTGATGATGAGTCTAATGTTATAGACTTTCTTGAGTTCCTAAAAAAGAAACGAGATAAGGAGTTAAACTAATGGCAACGCACTTAGTTATAGGTGACCCTCATTGTACACCTAAAGCAAGCAATGATAGATTTCTGTGGGCAGGTAGAGTGGCAGCAGATTATAAAGTTTCTCATGTAATATGTATGGGTGACTTTTGTAGTATGGATTCTCTCTCTAGTTATGATAGAGCAAAGAAATCCTTTGAAGGTAGAAGATACCAAAAAGATATGGAGCATTCACATGAAGCATTATCTTTATTTAATAAAGGTCTAGGTAAACATAAACCTAGAAAGATTATGTTGCATGGTAATCACGAAGATAGAATAGATAGATTCGTAGATGAAAATCCAGAGTTAGATGGCACACTAAAAATTAGTGATCTTAAATTTAGACAATATGGTTGGCAAGAGATACCATATAAACAAATGAAAGTTGTAGATGGTGTATATTATGCACACCACTTTCCATCTGGTATTATGGGTTCAGCTATATCTGGAGAAAATATTGGTAGAACTCTCTTGACAAAACACAAAGTTTCTGCTACAGTAGGTCATAGTCATTTGTTAGATTATGCTATATCTACTTTACCAAACGGTAAAAAGATACACGGATTATCTGCAGGATGTTATTTAAATCATTCAGAACATTTTGCTAGAGATACACAGCATATGTGGTGGAGTGGTCTTGTACTTAAAAGAGAAGTAAAAGATGGTAATTATAATATAGAAACAATTGATATTAAAACTATTAGGAGAGAATATGGAAGAAGATAAATCTATACCTATGTGGAAAAGAACATATAAATATGAAAAAGATCATAGCCATGATGTATCATATGAGAACGAAAGAAAACATGATAATGTACATTCACCTTCTCACTATATGCATGGTAAAAAAGAAACTATAGATGTTATTCGTGATTGCATGGAGAATGATGAATATCATGGGTACTTGAAAGGTAATGTTTTAAAATATGTTTCTAGATATAAATTTAAAGGTGAGCCTTTAGAAGATTTACAAAAGGCACACTGGTATTTAAATAGACTAATACAGGAGGTCAACAATGGGTCAAGTTAAGCAAGCAGTAATAGAAGTAGAAGATTTTGTAGCAGGTTGTTTGCGTCAAGGTAGAACGCTAAACCAAACTATAAGAGATGCCAGAGAATCTAAGGCAGCAAAAACTAATCCTTATCTTGATGATGAGGAGTTAATAGAAAACAAATACTACCAATTTAAAGGAGCAGAGTAATGCGTGAATCATTTGTAGAAGCACTAAAGCGTAAGTATGAGGCAGAGATAGCTTCAGCTAAAGCAACAGCTGAAGTGTATTTAGAGAGACCAGTTGCTATTGGAGAACATCCACAGTTTTTAGAGGAGTTAGATAAAGTATTAAATCAAATATCTGCTGCTGAAGAAAACTTAAAAACATTATCTAAATACTTTGATAAAGTTAATGATGATGATATCCCATTTTAATAGGAGGACAAATGGCTGAAGAAAAACCAAAAACACAACAAACTACCCCTAGAACTTATTTCATAAATTCAGAACAATTAATGGACATTATGAGATATTTAATGACAAGACCATATGGTGAAGTTGTTAAGTTGATGAACTCTCTATCTACACTTACACCTGTAAATTCTGATGGAGGGAAAGATGTCGGAAAAAAATAATTTAGATAAATATACTGGTATATTATTTGAGTTAAAAATAGGGTTGAATAAAGATAATGCTATTGTAATTGATTATGGTGGTAAACCTGTGGGTAAAGTTAGAGAAGCATTAAAAGGATATCCTTATCATGGTAATCTATGTGCTGCTGTAATCAATCATGCCAATGCTGTTGGGAGAAAGTTACAAGATGATATCAAACAACTTATACAAAAAGTTTAGAAAAATGTTTTGGCATAATAGAATTATAGATTTTGTTGAGAGATGTGCTTCAAGATTCAATAGTTATCTCTGGACAAAAAGATGGGGTGATAGATCATTGTATCAATCAAACCAAAAAAAAAGACACCTAGAGTAAAACTCTAAGTGTCTTGTGTTGCCTGTGTGGGGGAGTCTTTACGGCTCCCCTTTTTTATTGTAAGTAATCCATTTGTTGATTCATAGGTTTTCTTTTAGGAATCAACATATTTTCTGTTTCTATTATTGGTTTAATTCTATCTGTGTATACGGATGTAAGTAAGTTTGTATAGTTAGGGTTTGATGCATATGGACTTTCACCCATACTTTGAAACATAGTTTCTACTTTATCCATAGATTCTATAACATTTTTATATCTTTCATCATTTGCCATTAAATTTAAAAATGCTCTTATGCTAGCTTTACTATCATCAAAACTTCTAAGTTTAGCACCACCTGTAGTTTCTAAAAATTTTTGATCACCTGTTGCGTGCATACCAAAAAAATTATTAGCATTTTTTGCAGTAGGTGCATCTTTAAATTGAAAGTTACCAGTTTCTGTAGCAGCAACTGTAGCTATAAAAGAACTAGGAATTTTACTCTCAACAGATTCTTCAGGATATTCTTTCCTGACTTCATCTATTGCTTTCATAAAATCTTTTGTATTTTTTATATCAGCCATGGTTATTGTACATATAATTAAACTAGCAATTCCAAGCCCTAAGAGCTTTATTAATTCTAGAATTTGGATCATTAGCAGTTTTAGCAGAAGTTAGTTTCTTTTTCATACCCTTCATTCTAGCACAAAAGCTGGCTCTTCTTTTATTTCCAACTTTTTTACTAGGGGCTTTAAGATTTCCTCCAGTTGCTCTGTTGTATGATGCACGTCCTTTTGCATTCAAACCACCAGAGGGGTTCTTGCCTTCTTTTCTTTGCCAAGCTGGTGTCTTAGCCATTATTTTTTCCTCACTGTTTGTTTTGCTCTAGCAAAATCAGATGCTTTAGGTGCACCTTTTGCACCTTTCTTACGCATCTTACCACCACGCTTTCTTTTAGCATGGATATTAGCATATAGGCCTTTTCTCATTATGCTTTCTTCTTTTTATTTCTTAACATAGCAAAGTCTCTTTTAGTAAGTTTACCATCTTTATCCATGTCTAGTTTTTTTCTTTTTCCTACTACTTTTTTACCTTTCATAGGTTTTTTTATTTTACCATAATGTCCTGGCATTAGCTGTACCTCCTATATTTAGCTGTTTTTTTTGCAATCCCTTTCGGTTGTTTCACAAACTGTTTTCCCTTCTTTGTTCCTTGGCGTTTGGCTCTTGTCGTTGCCGCATACTCCGCAGATGACATTGCTTTGATAGCCTTCTCTGGTAAATATCTTTCCCCAGTCTCCGAAGACTTCTTGCCAGACTTCGTTCTCCATTTCTGTTTTCCCCATGCTTTTAGACTCCTTTGACTCTTTGCAAGTGCCATTATGTTTTTCTCCCTTTTCTTATAGATTCTTTTCCTTTTTTAAATATAGATGCCACCTGTGTTTTACCCATAACCTTTGCTCTTTGTTCACCTACAGTTAATATCTGTATCTTTCTTGCAAATGGTTTAGATATCTTTTTAACTTTTGCAACAGTCTTACGAGCATCAGCAGGAGTCGCAAACTTAATACCAACAGTATCTTTAGGATTCTCATCAGTATAAAGCCTCCTACCAGATCCTTTAGGTTTTTTACCTGTACCTACTTTAGGATCTCTTTTTTTTGCCATAAGATTTCATTTCTTTAATATGATTTTCAATAACTTTACTTTGTTTCTTATGTAAAGCAGATGCTTTCTTTAATGCTTTAGCAACTTTTTTTATTTTCTTAACCATGCTTATATTTATCTCTCCAATAATTTTGTCTTTGAAGTAATCTAACTTTATATTCTAGATCACTAATACCTAAAATTTTTTTAATAAAATTAATCATTACTTATATCCTCCTCCAGCTTTCTTATAAGCCTTAGCTAGAGCCTGGGCTTTTCTCGCTGACCATTGTCCAGCTCCTGTGCCATGTGATGCCTGTGCTTTTATCCTGTTAAAGATTCTTTTTCTCATACCAGGTTTAGTATAGTTGCCTGCTTTGTTAACTGTACTTTTTTTCTTAGTCATCTTTTAACTCCTTGTAATCATAATCATAACTACCCTCTTGGTTTTCATCAGTAATCCATTTAGATGTATCTTCTACTGACCATATTCTTGTATTAACAAGTCTATGTATAAGAGGTTTGCTAGGATCTGCAGCCATTGATGGATCAAATATTCTTAATCTATTATTAGGTTGTATTGCATAATTACCATCATCTAATTGTATAACATGACCACACTTGTGTTGGTCTGGTTTTTCTGCATATCCAAAATCTAATTCATTATAGTCACCAGCACACCAGTCAATTGTAAATAAATATGTACCTTCTCTTTGTTTTTTTCTTCTAGAAGTATATATCATTTTACAACCATCTAGTTGATAAAATCTAGTAACACTTACATTATAACTAAATGAATCCCATAACATTAATTCATTTAATGGTAATTCTTTTACATCTGGTTTTTTACAAAATGCAGATATAGGTGCTCTCCACCAGATACCACCATCAGTCATCATATAATGAAATAATGGTACTTGTTTTGGTATAGATGTAAATCCAAATACTACACATTCAAAGTATTTATCATGAGAATCTTTTTGATCTCTTAAATAATTACCTCTGACATAACACTCTATAGGTGGTATATTAGCATTTAAATACATTAATTTGCTAGTGGGTTAGAACTAGCTGCTTTTATCTCAGCTATAGAATTTTTTAATAATTTAATTTCAGTTTCGTTAATTTTAATTTGTGTGTGTGAGTGCTCAGTATCTAATGCAGCTACCTTTTCTTCTAACACAGCTATTTGTGCAGACCAATCTGTACCACCTGCTGATTCTAGTGCTTCTAATTTTGTAGTAATCTCACCATATTTTACAAAGCCACCACCTATTGCGGCAATAACTCCTAGTAAAGCAGCTACACCTGCTAATTGATTTTTTATTTTATCCATTATTTAGTACCTCTAGTTGTATTAATAGTTGTTGCCTTTCAATTTTTAATTCGTTAATTTTATTTATTTTAGTTGCTATTGGATCTTGTTGTATATAAGAGTTTAAATTTATATTGTTATATATTTCTCTACCATCAGATATATTTAGCTGATCTACATATATATCTTTTGGTTTATAAAATGGTACATTGTATGCACTTAATAATATTTCTGTATCTGACATAGCTTTTAGGGTTACAAGGTTTTTTAATTCTAAATTTTTACCAATATCTTTTACTTTTTCATCAATTTTATCTATTACTTTTTCTAATTTTAAATTGCCTGACTGTGACTTAGCATTTGCTGTTTTATTTTTTTTCGATTGTAAACTTTTTTGTTTAGTATTACTTTCTTCCGAAGCATTGGCAGTCTCAGTAGTTTCGCTATTGGATTCTTCTTCAGTAATTTCTTTTGATTCTTCATTCTTTTTTTCTTTTGTAGATTCTTTCTCTACTACTTCTATTATACCCTCCTCAGTAGAATTGTCAAGCTCTTCTTTTTCTTCTTTTTCTTCAGTAAATAATTGCACCATTTCCATCACAGGCTCTTCTTCCTCTTTCTCTTCTTGCATAATCATTACAGGCTCTTCAAATATAGGAGTCTCTTCAAACTTTTCTTCTTCTTTAATTTCCATAACTAGCATTACAGGCTCTTCCATAGCAATTTCTTTTTTTATTTCAATCTTTTCTTCAAATAAAAATTCTTCTACTATCTGTTCTATCTCTTCAAACTCATTGCCTATATCTTCAAATACATTTTCTATTTCAGTTTTAATTGCAGGTGGTAATGGTGAATATAATATGTTTAGTAATGTAGCTTTTAATTCTGCACCTAATAAGTTTGGTCCAAGTGGTGATGTAGAGTTTGGACTATCACCATCTATACCTTGCCACTGCCATTCCCATTTTCTTGCACCTTCACCTGTATGTGTAACTGTATCGGTATAAGTAAACGTATTGTTATTATACCCAGAGTCGTTATTTCTATTTTGTGTAACAGTTGCTAGCTCTGTATCATTTTCATCTAATATAGTTACTGTTGTAGAATAACTATCTCTACCAGATGTTGCCTGACCACATCTATGTGCAGACCCTGTCCACTCACAGTTTTGCACTTCTGTTTTAGACGACAATGTAATACCACCATCTAAACTATCTGCAGTAGTAGTATGATCTCCAGCAGATATATTTAATAATGATCCATCAGCAGATACTGTACCTGTACCATTAGCTTCTAATTCATTGTAGCTAGAAGAATAATCAGTAACATTATTGAGAGTCCAACCGTTAGAATTATTGATTCCATCTATTGTGCTGTTAGAATGTTGTTGGCTAGTCTGGCCTGTGCCAGCATTAGGTAATAGATTACCTGTCGTTGCTGTCTCTGTTAAACCAATTGTAGGGATTAACATCATCAGCAAATTTATTAATACGATAAACCGCATACCCTGCTCCTATTATCATTATTATTAACCAAATCATTCTAGTATTAAAGATAAAATTTTCTTTTCACCCATGTATACTTCTATGTTTGCTTTAGATTGTATACATTTGTAAACAACTCTATCACCAGGATTTTTATCCTTCATAGCATAACGCTTGGCCTTAAGACATTTTGATAACGACTCGTGATAACGATGTTCTATAATTTTATGGTCCTGTAAGAGTAAAAGTGCAAATACCATTTCTATCATTAGTGTTCACTCCCATTTCTAATTAACTTCTCTACATCTTCTTGTAGTTTTGATACTTGTTCTTTTAAAAAATCTATATTAATTTTATTATTTCTCATACCTTTTAGTTCTTCATCCATAGACTCAATCAAACCTGCCATATGTTCTACAAGCATGAAAAGCTCTGCCTCCCCAGAAGATTGGCCAAGTTCACCCCGTGGATATTTGATTCTAAACTCAGAGTTAGCCTCTAAATCTTTTTGCATTAATTCTAAAGTAGTACTATGTTTATTTAAAGTTTCAACAATACCAAAGTATGCCCATACTCCTACTGCAACAGCAGCGATAATACTAATTAAGTTTTTCATAGGCATTGATACTGCCGTATTTTCACTTATTTTCATTTAATTTTTTTACGTCCCATATAATAATCACCAGGCTCATAGTCCCAACGTTTACCGTGGTGGCCTCTAATATCTGCATACCACATTCTTAATTTAACAACCCATTTAAAAAACTTAGGTGGCTTTGCCATTACTTAGGTGACTCCCAATCTATAGGTTTTTTCTTTGTTATAATAGCATTGTCTATTTGAGTCATTTCTTTAGTAATTAATTTTTGTTCTGCCTCATCAGCTTTTTCTTTTATCTTTAAATTTTTAACGTATTGTGTATGGTCTGGTCTAAGTTTATTGTATTTCTTCCAAGCCTGTTTAGCTTCTTTACCAATCTTACCTTCAAAGGGGCATGGTGTACCTGCCTGTTCCATAGCTTCAAATACTCTTTCATCTTGGCAAAGTATAGCTACAGCTGCAACTTTCATACCTAATGTATTTAGTTCTCTAGATAGTTTAATTCTTTCACAGTTTTTATCTCTAAAAGATTTACCACCAGATACTCCCAAACCAAATGTTTGAATACCACCAGATGCTCCTGATAAACATACATCAGAACCTGAGTTAGTTACATTAGGGGCTGCTGCTGTTGGGGGAGCTGATCGAATATTGCTTGTAGTATTGTTAGTAGTGGTTGTATTATTAGAACTACCACTTTGATAAGTATTCGTAGCTGAACTTGTGTATCCTCCAGTGATAGATGTATTAGACCCACTGGTATTATTTTGGGTAGTATTAGCTAGTACAAATGTACTTATAAATAAAAACAATACTGTAGAGATAAGGGTTTTCATAGGGTTAAGTATCTTCTTCTATTATAGTTTCAAGACAAACAAATTTAACATATAGCTGTTCCTTATTAACTTGTTCTGGACCAGAAGTTTGTAAAAATTCTAAAGACTGCTGATAACCTGCAGTCATACAATCATTCCAGTTATCATACACTAATCCCGTATGCATTGGAGGCATACAGGTAGATTGTAATGCAGAACATAAAATAAGTATTAATGATAGTTTCATTATTGCCAGCTAAACAGCCAAGCAACAAATCTATCCCATAATTCTTTTAATTTTTTAATCATCGGTATCCTCTACTTTGTTAAGTTTATTTTCTAATTCTTTTATTTTTTTATTTGCTTTTTCTAAATCTTCATTAGTATGTTCTAACTTTTGTAAACATCTTTTATTAGCTGAATCTTTAGATTTACCAGCATCCTGTAACTCCGCAACTTCTTGCCGAAGTATTCGAATCTGATCTTTGTATTCGTTTATCAGTTCAGAACTGTTTTCAGACATTATTTTTTTCCGTTACGGAAGATCTGTGTACCCTTAATACCATAAATGCTAGCCACGACAAGAATCCACAAATTAGTGAACCATGACGGGAGCTGTGAAAACATCTCGAAGAACAATTTTACTTTGTCCATAGCAGTTGGATCATCCGATATAACTGCCCAAGCGAGCACCAACACGGGCAAACTGAGAATTATGAGAACTGCCTCGTCCTTCCAGTCTGACTGTCGAGCCTCTAGAAGTTTACCTTGATATGCTTCTTCACCTTTAGCCATCTTAGCAGCATGCATATGTTGTGCATCTGCCATAGCCATCTTTGTCTCTTGACGTTTTTTATAAATATGTGTGCCAGCATTTAATGCTAGCTTTGCTAAACTAAACCAAGCCATTTTTTTCTAACCATCCTGGCACATCAAATGATGGACATTCTTTCTTGTCATCAACTTGATAGTGTCCTATAATTTTTTCTACATTGTATTTATCTTTTAACTTTAATAATATACTTTTTAATGTTTCAAACTGTACAGGTGTAAAATTATTTTCCCACCCCATACTTGGTGTGCCTCCTCCGACTAATGCTACACCTATTGATGTACCATTAACTTGTACTGCATGTGCACCTGTAACATCTTCATCTCTTCCAACTTGCAGTGTGCCATCTCGTTTAATCAGATAGTGATATCCGATTGTATCAAAGCCTCTATCTTTATGCCATTGTGTAACCTTCTCTACATCAACATCCATATCTGCTGGAGTTTGTGTACAGTGTATTACTATTGTATCTGTTATTTCTCTTTTATTCATTATCCAAATAGTCCTATTAGTGTTAGTATTGTCGCCCCTAGCCCACCCAATATTGCATATAGTAGATGATCTACTTTCCCATGCAACTTATCCACATCATCATGTAAGTGTTTAAGATGATTATTTTTTATTTGAGATACCTCTCTTTTTAATCCTGTGATATATCCATATAAGGATATTAAGTGTTCGCTAGTTGTTTTGGGTTGTTTAGCCATTAATTTTTACCAAATATTCTTTGTGTTTGTTCTTTAATAGCAGTGCCTATAGTTGGTAATACCTCTGATAAAGGAACTGCCTCTTGATTTTCTGCAGGTACATTTAAATCCTTAATGTATCTGTTTCTTATAGTAAAATATTTATTTCGTAATTTAGCAACTTCTTTATTATATTCATCTATATTTATAGATCCATTTCTGTACTCTGCTGTTTTTTCTCGTATTTGCTCTTGAACTCCTCTTACTCTTCTACTAAATTCAAAAGTTTTAACTCTTCTTAATTTAGTTAAATCTACTTTCTGTAACTTTATACCAACTGTGTTTAAGAATGCTAATAATTCATTATCATCTGTTCTTAATGGAGATTTACTAACTCTTGCTTTTTCAATTTTTTGAGTTGAATAAGCACCAGGTACAAAGGGAAAGTTTGGTATGATTCTATCTTTAACAGCATCAGCTCTGACTAAAAAATCATCAAAATCAGATATACCTTGACCTTTTATTCTATCTTTTCTAAATAAATCATAACCAACCATTGGAAATAAAACATCACCTGCTATACCAAAACTAGGTTGTAGTGGTGCAGGTAATCCTGGAATAATACCTGAACCTAAATCTAATACATCTCCACCTGGAACATATCTAGTAATATCTATATAGAAAGAACCTTCAGGTGATCCAGGTAATGCAGCGTTAGGAACTTTAATATTTCTGTGAGGTAATATTGGTAGACCAAAAATTCTACCTTTTTTTTGTTCTGTAAATGCAGCTCTTTCTGCTTCTGGAGAACCTTCACCTAACAATTCACCCATATTATTTAACATATATCCTAATACTGCATACTTTGCAAACTTCCAAGGTCTAACTATTGCAGTTTCTGCAAGTATTGGTATAACTCTATATGTGTATGCTAAAAAAGGTGTTGGTAAATTTCTTAAAGCATTAATGCCTGGTGCACTAATATTATAATCTATAAAAGATTTTCTAGCATCTAATGCAGCATCTGCCACAGAATAACCTTTATCTAATCTATCCATAAATAATGCTAATCTAAATATAGCATCCTCTGATCTATACCATTCACTTAATGTTTGTAATCCTGCTTTTTCTTTTAAGATTACATCTTGATACATACCTTTAGCTATATTAACAGCATTTTCTGCAGCATCTTTATCTTTAGAAACTTTATAAAAATCTAAAGTTATTTTTTTAGGATTTATTAGATCTAATTCTTTTGTAACATAATCTACATCAAATACTCCATGAGTTTGTGCCATTTCTAAAACTTTTGATGATTTACCTTTTGACGCATCACTAAATGCTCTAGCAGCTTTTGGTAAATAGGCAATGTTACCATCTACTAAATCTGTTAATACAAAATTACTTAAAATATTATTTACATGAACAGTTGGATTCCATGCAGTTTTACTAGATTTCCATATTTGGTTTAATTTTCTATATTGTCTAAAGAATCCACTAGGTTTTTCACTTGCTTTATACATATTAACGAGATTATCATAAACTTCTTTAGGTACATATTTACCTGCTAATTTACCATAAATAGGCTGTATTGTTTCTGGCCTATTTCCAGTTGGCATTTTAACTAGATTGTTAGCCTCAATTATTTCATTTGTAGGAGTAGTTTGATTAAATTTTTTTATAAAAGGTAATTCTGCTATATCAGCATAAAATTTATATTGTGGTAATGTTTTTGACATTAATCTACCAGTTTCTAAAATAGCAAATGCACCATCTTCTATCTCAGACATTCCTAAACGTTCTTGTTTAGTATAATCCCATCTAACATTAATAATTTTTTGTTTTGCTTTAGTTGGATCTTTTGCTAATCTTTCTACTAATTCTGGTGTTGCTCTTTCACCCTGCCCTTTACCTTTTACTCTACCAAAAACTTCCCAACCATTATGATCTTCTAATGGAACAGTTTTACCTGCATCGTCTATTCTAAATGCTTTTGTTTTACTGTATTTTTCTACCCATTCTTCGGGAGATATTTCTTCTAATACACCTCTTACTTTTAATTCAGATCCAATTTTAGCAAGATCATTTCCACCATAAGTTCTTTTTATATATCTATTTATATTTCTTAATGCAGTTTCTTCTGTTATTAATCCTGCTTGAATATACATTTGAGTAACTGCAGTTATATTTTCTCTAGCTTCTTTTGCAATTTTATTTAATGTTTTAGAGGGGACATGATATGTAGCATCTCCATCTAACATATTATGTAATACTCTTCTTTCGTCAATAGTTAATTGCTGTGCCTTTTGTGCAATTCTTAATGCTTCTAATTCTAATTTACCTCTTAATCCACCTAAATCAATTGCTTCTAATTTTTTTATTTCTTTAGGCATTTTAAAACCATCTACAAAATTTTTACCAAGAAAACCTGCTACAGTTAAATCATCAGAAACTTTTATTTTTCTACCAACATGCATACCTGCAAAACCTGCTACAAAACCTCTTACTGCTCTAGAAAATCTTTTTGTAACATCCCCATCTTCTTCTGGTAAAGAAAAACCATATGCACCACCGATTAAACCTGAACCTACTTCTGGGCCTAAACCTTTTTCAGCACTAAAATAATCAAATGCTGGTTTACCTATTTTTTCTTTATATAATTTTTGCCCTGCTTGTATAGGTTTTACATATGCACCTAATATAGTTTTAAAAAATTCTCTTGGTCCTCTTAGTATAAAACTTTTATTACTTTGTTTATTTTTGGTTATATTTTTTGGAACATCATTAATAGTTTCAACAGGTTTAATTTTAATATTTTTTCTAATTTTAACTATTTCCTCTCCACGACCTTTTATTTTTCTACCACGTTTACCTTGCATACCTATGGTAATATCTTCATCACCTGGTAATTTTACTTTAATTAAATCTTTTTCTGGTATATTTTTTATATCTGGTGCATCTTGATCTAATGCAAAACTTTTTTTAAGTTGTCTAACTTTTAATAATTGTGCACCCTTACCTATTAATGGTGATATTATTGCACCACCTAATGCACCACCAAATGCCTGTTTAGTTCTTGTATCAAATAAACTATTATCATCTACATAACCTAGTGCACCTGCAAGTCCACCAGATACTGCACCAAATTTAGCCATTTGATATAAATTTTTAGCCCTAGTTACGGGTATTAACCATTGTAAAGGATCTAATATTGCACCACCAAAATATGCTGCAGCTATTAAACCACCACCCTCACCTTGCATTGCAGCATTTAAACGTTTTTGCTGTTCTTCTAAAGTATATTCCATTGGAATAAGACCTAATAATTTTTCATCTCCACCTGCAAATTGTGTGACACCTCTTAAAGTATCTCCTAGTCCTAATAAAAATGCATCACCAGCAGTAAAATCTGTATTATCATCAGAAAATAATTTTATATTTTCTTTAGGTTTTGCTTCATCAGGTATTAAAGAGTTAAATCTATTTGAATCTAATTCTAAATTTTTATATAATGATTTATCATCTGGTTCATTAGAAATATTAAATTTATTTTCTAAAGGTGTATCGTCAGGAATAAACATTTTAAATCTATTAGTAGATTTAGTTTGTTCATTTTCCTGTTGATCTACAGGTATAAATTGTTTAAATCTATTTTCAGCCATTATTAGAATGAAAAATTATCTGGATTTAATCCTATTTTTTTTATCTCTTCTTTTGCTGCTGCCCTAACATCTGCAATAGCTTTTTCTTTTTGCTCATCTGGTAAATTGGATCTAGAAATTTGTGATATCGCTTCTCTTACTTCATTCATAATAGCACCACTTTCATCTGTAACTCTTATTCCAGGAGACGTTTCTGGATCAAATTTTTTTCCAGGTGATTTACTTGTATCAATTTTTTTTCCAGGTGATTTACTTGTATCAATTTTTTTTGCTGGAGATTTAGTTATTACATTTTCTGTTTGTTGATTAACATCTATGTTAGATGTATCTATTGTTTTTGCAGTTGTTTTAGCTTCAGGTAAATCATCATAACCTGGTCTTGGATAATTCATGATACCCATTTGAGATAATTTTTCATTTATAAATTTATCTCTAGCATATTGTAATTTACCACCTTTATACTCTCTAGCTACCGCATCATCATAATCACTTAATAAAGATTGTATTATAGGATATGCTGGATCATTTTTGTCTCTATCTAACCTATATGATTGCATATTTCTATCAAAAAAGTATTGATCAAAATCTCCAGAAAATCTATTAGCTTCTGTTGCATGTGCTCTATTCATAATATCAAAATTATTACCTCTAGCAGTTATGTCACTTAATGGTTTTAATTGTGTTGCATCAAATGTAGAAGCCCCCATAGTTTCATCATATGGAATAAGTAATCCAGTTACAGAAGCACCAGAACCACCAGGCATAGTTTTAATTTGATTTGTTATACCTTCATATTTTTCATTGTACTTTAATGATCTAGTATTTTTTGCTAAATCAAAATCGTAGTTTTGAAAATCAATAGATTCTGCATATTTTTTTAAATCTTCTTTTTCATTATCTGGTAAATTCATTATCATATTTGTACCAGTATTATCTGTAAGACCTTGGGCTAAAGAATAAAGAGCAACAGGTTTACTAATACCCTTTGATATAATATTAAAATTTGACTCTATATTTTTTTCATTTTTTATAAAGTTAGGTTGTATATTTGTTAAATAATTTTCAGCAACTCTAGCATTTAAATCAGCTAGTGCCTCATCAGCTGCAGCTTTTTTATCTAAACTCTGACCTATAAAACCTTTTATAAAACCTCTAGCAAATGACATTAATTTTCTCCTTGTGTTTCAGGCTTTGACATTAAACCTTTTGTATTACCTTTCTTAACATCTGATTGTACATCTTTAACAGCTTCTTTAAATCTTTGATTAGCCATTTTAGTTTTAGCAATACTTTGTCTTTGTGAATTATTTGTTATATCTTGCATTGATATTCTAATATTATCTACGTTAGCTTTTACACCTATGCTTAATATCATTTTCATTAATGGTTCAGTAATTATAAATGCAACATCTGGACTAAACTTACCTTCCATAAAACCACCAAATAATAATACTCTAGCTATAGCTTCTACTGGTACACCTGCATCAAGCATACCTATAGTTTGCTCTAAAAATTGTTCTTGGTGTAATGTTTGCCAAAGAAACTCTGCTACCTCAGCAGGGTCTGTGTATTGTGGTGGGTGTTCCCAAGGGTAATTACCTGGAGTATCTGTTAAAGACTGTCCAGGAACTGGCGTATCAAATGGATTGCCAACACCTTCTTTTATTTCATCCATATATTTCTCCTATACTTTTGCTGATGCTGCTATTCGTTTTTGTATATATGCTTTTCTAGCATACTGAGTTAATCTGTAATCCCATTCCTCTAATATTGTTTCAGGATCTGTTGCTATTTGTTTTATAGGATCACTTCTTGCTGAACCTGCAGCATAAGTTCCCATTCCAAATTGTGATAGATTTATTCTTCTTTGTACAAATGCATCAGAGGCACTACTAGGTCCACTACCACCACCTGAAGGTGAGAATAATGCTTTTGATATTGCTGTGCCTACAGGTTTTGCTATTGGCTCAGGTAAAAGTTTACTAGCACCAAAAGCAATAGCGGCTGTTGCAGCACCTTTAAATATGTCTTTGATTTTCATTTAGCCTCCTACGGATTTTTACTTGCGTTATATACTTCAAATCCAAATCTACCTATTAATTCATATAATGAATCTTTAGATGCTTTATCTTGTAAATCTAAAACTGTAGATCTTTCTAAAGCTGCCATAGCTAAGTTATGATTTCTATTAGAAGCATTTTCTGAGGAAGTATTTACCCAAGATGCTTCATCTCTCCATTGTTGCCACATAGATGATAAAGCCCAGTTTGATATATTTAATAAATTCTGTGCATTAACTTGATTAGCTGCATTTACAGCTGCAGTATTAGCAGTATTGATTGCTCTTCTCCAAACAACATTTGATTGATCAATCTCTCTTTGATTAGTAACATTAAATTGTTCTCTTTGATTTGCTAATGTTGCATTGTATTGATTTAGAGTTGCTTCTCTTTTTGCATTAGCTTCATTAACTGCTATTGTATTTTGTGCATTCAATGCATTAATTTTACTTTTCTCTGCCTCTGCAAATTTATTCATTGCATCTAATCTAGCAGCATTTTGATCAGCTATAGTTGTACTTAGCTTATCATAAAATTGATTTACCTGATTCTGGCTAGTAGCATTAAATTGAAATGCAGCATTTGCAGCAGCTTGATCAGATAATAAAAATGTTTGTCTTGTAGTTATATTTTGTAGATTAGCTTGCTGTGCATTAGACAAGTTTGCCAAATCCATTTTAAGATATGCTTGTGCATTTGTAATAGCTGCCTGCTGATTATTAGACAGGTTTTGAAATATCATTTGCTTATAAGTATCTGCGTCTGCTTTTGCAATTGGTATAGCAGAGTTCATAATACCTTCAGCTAATGCTTCAGCTGCCATTGAACTAGCACTTAAACCTCTATTAGCCATTGCAGCTTCAGTAGCTTTTGCTGCACCTCTAGCCCATACTGGTAGGGGATTACCAGATGATAATGCTGTTTGTACTTCGTTCTGTAAACTTTCTAATTGTCCTTTTACTGTAGCATCAGATGTAATAGTCCCTGTAACTCCAGTCATAGGTTGAGTAACTGTGCCTGTTGCACCAGTCATGGTAGGTACTTGACCAATAGCTTGCTGTGCTGTATATGAAGCAGCAGTTTGTGCAGTTGGTGCTGTTACTTGTGTTCCTGCTAATGTTCCTGGGGCGGCAATTGTTGGAGCAGCAGCTGTCGTTGGTATTGAAGCAGCAAGTGTCCCTGTTACACCAGTAGTTCCCATCAATTCACCTGTTTGTATATTTTGTAATTGTGGTGATATAGTTGTACCCGTAGGTAAACTAGGTGTCCCTGCTGCTAAACTTTCTATTAGACTAACAGCTTTAGCACTACCTGTTTGCTCCTTTTGAGCAGGTGTGATAGTCCCTTTCTGTAATTGTATTTCGTCTGGTGTCGCCATTATCTCCCCTGTCGATTATATTTTTTTTGCATTCGTTTTTCTGATTTGTTTAATCTCTTCTTATGTCTTCTTGGTCTTTTTCTTGGTTTTGGCCTTGGTTCAAAATGTAAGAACTTTACTCGGGCCATTATGGTTTAGTTGGCCATGTAACATTATTACATTTTTCAACAGTGTCTTTACCAGAAGGCAGGTCTCTTAACTCCTGTCTATATGTTTTCATGTCGTCTGACAGAGTAACATCAGATAAAGCATAGAAGTCAGTTTCAGCTAGTAGCTGATTTCTTCTAGATCTAAGATTAGCTTGTGCTCTTCCTAGGGCACCATCTGCCCATGCTTTTTCTTCAGCATCTCTAGCAGTTTCTTCAGCTGCTGTAAACTGTACCCTCTCACCATTTATATTATGATATCTTGGCATTGTTTCTCCTTATTATTATTAATTAATTCCATATAAACAAATATCTCCAGCGTCTATGTTACCACTAGCCATTTTAAATTGCACAGCATCTATTGCAGATGTAGTATTAAAATATCCACCATTTAATCTTGTACTACACAAATTTTCATTGTGAAGAATACAAGCATTACTAAGAAAATGTTTTACAAAAGTTGTAGAAGATGGATTAAATAAATGTAAATAACCACTTCCACATTCATCATTACCATTTCCTATTGTGTTTGTTAAAGGCTGAAAATTAGTTGATTGTGCTAAATCATCATTAGTATCATAAGATAATTGCTGATCGCTACCATCTTCAAAATGATATGTGCCAAAAGCAGTAGAAGTCACTGTCACCCCATAAGAACTACCAGAATCAGTTGATGTTTGAAATGTAAATCTCTGTGTATCACTAGCTGGATGTATGTCTTTAAAAGTAAATAAATATTCTTTGTAAGTATTATCCAAAACAACATCACTTGAGCCATCAACAAAAGATAAGGTTGCAGAACTAGAAGCTGTTAGTTTTTTAATAAAAGTCATAGAACCACTAGTAAGACTACCAAATGCAGTTACTGATCTAACTCCCCTATTATTTAGTTTTACAATACTCATTAGCTATCCTTTATTCCATAGAGTTTGATTGTGCCACTACCTATGTTACCATTAGCAAATTTAAATCTAACTCCAGTTATTGCTGAAGTTGTGTTTGCATATCCAGCAACAGGTTGTCTAAAACATATACCTTGACCCTCTGAAAATTGTGTATCAATTATAAAATGCTTAACAAATGTAGTAGATGATGGATTAAATAAAAATATAATACTACATATATTTTCATCATTATCATTACCACAACCTATTGCTATGCTTTGTTCTCCTGTACCATTTGCTAAATCTAAATCTCTATATGCAAAAGCTGGAGTGCTGTCATTCTCCCAGCTATAACACTCTATAGCAGTTGTCGTTTTTGAAACATTAAAATTTGTACCATCTGTTGTTAAATTCATTGTAAAATCTTCTCTGTCATCAGCAGGATGAATATTTATCAACTTAATAATATAAATAGGATAAGTGTTATCTAATACAACATCAGAACTTCCATTAATTAAAGTAGCATTAGCAGAATCACTAATTGTTAAAGTTTTAATAAGTGTCATAGCACCAGCAGGGAAACCAGCAGCACTTGTTACACTACTTAAACTATTATTGTTATATTTAACTAACGCCATATAATTTTATTGTTCCTGCATCTATGTTGCCTGTACTCATTTTAAATTGAATTGCATTAATTGCACTTGTGGTATTAAAATAACCAGCATTAAAAGTATTTAATGAAATATTACTTTCTCCACAATTATTAAAATTAGCTATAAAATGTTTTACAAAAGTAGTTGATGATGGATCAAATAAATGCAAAGTTCCAACATCTGCTTGATCGTTGTCTGTTCCCATATTTCCAGTTAAATATTGATAATTTGTTGATTGTGCTAAATCTGTACTAGACGAATAAGCAAGAGAGGTGCTATCATCAGCTTCAGTATGTAATGCTCTAAAAGAGGTACTTGTTATATTAATACCATAACTAGAGCCACCATTAGTTGATCCTTGAAATTGAAGCATTGTACTATTTTCAGTTCCAGGATGAATATCAATAAATTTAAAAATATACTCTTTATAAGTAGAATCTATTCCTGAAGTAAAAGATATTGTAGATGAACTACTAGCAGTTTGTGTAGAGATAAGATTTAATGATCCACCACCTACACCACTGGGTAGACTCGTGATTGCTGACATGGAGTTGTTGTTGCACACATTGATTGACATATTATGCCCCCATCAATGCTTTTATTTCATCATCGTCTAATCCAAGATCTTTTAATTTTTGTTTACCTGATGCTTTTTTATTTGTTTTTGCTGTATCTGCATCTTTTAATTCTTGTATCTTTGCATTAACATCAGCTTCACTAGGTATAGTTGCACCATCTTTAATAACTTTAATATTTGCGTAAGTCATTCTTTGATCATTAGGAATTTTATCTCCATTGTCATTATGCGTTTTCCAACCATACCAATTACCACCATTAAATGTTTGTAATGCT
>VTLG01000181.1_pt1 | contig 19655 bp, 32 predicted proteins | sample 4694571 | NCBI WGS metagenome assembly VTLG01 (sample SAMN12604809, study PRJNA352737) | marine metagenome | biome: ENVO:00000447; feature: ENVO:00000209|ENVO:00000569|ENVO:01000036; material: ENVO:00002151; isolation source: viral sequences binned using virsorter ...
AAAAATGTTTCTCTAACAAAAGAAACATACGCTACATTAGATAAGTTATCAAAGGTATTATTGCCCGATGCTAAGTTATCCATAGCAAAGACCATAGAATCAATAGCAAATGAGAAAGCGAAGAAATTAAATGGCAAAATTAAAAAAGGGTAGAATCAGAGCATACATCTGTGAGACATGTCACGGAAATGGGTATGTCAGGGTTGCAAAAATTGATGGTGACCCAAGTGTAGATTTTAGAGATAGAAGTGAGATCCACCAATGTTGGACTTGCGATTCGGAGGGAGAACTTTATGAGACAGTTGATGATAATCTTATTGATGACGGTCCTTCTAACAAGTTGCACTAAACTAGAGTTTGATGGATTTGACCCTACAACTACAACAATAAGATGGTTGATGAAACAAGATGCTAAATAAAATTTTACAGTATAGAAAAGGACGAGCTCCAGGTGACCAAAAATGCTTCGCGCTAAACACCTCTGGAGGTTACATATCGGGATTCGTAAAACATACCCTGAGTATTCGAGCCTTTGGTGACCCGTTAGTACGTGCACGGAAAGCGGGCATTTGAAATGGTTCCAGAGACTGATAGAGCATATATTGCAGGACTCTTTGATGGTGAAGGCTCAATACATTTCAAACGTGGTTTAGAGAAGAAAAAGAAACACAAAGGTGGAGGCCATAGATTATCTAACAGTTTAAGATTATCCATGGAGATAACCATGACTGATAAGTCTGTGTTGACATGGGTGCATGAAGTATTGGGTGTTGGAACATTGACCAAGAAACCAAGAAAGGGTAAAAGAAAAGACGGCACACCATATTTAATGCAGTACAGATGGAGATGTACATTTAGAGATGCGTATTATGTGTGTTTGTTAATATGGCCTTGGGCGCATACTAAACTACCTAAGATTACCCAGGTCATGAACCATTACGATGAACACAAAATTATGAACGGTAAAGTAATAAATTTAGATGAATATAGAAAGGCGATGAGTTTAGAATGAAATTAAAATTTTATTTATGGGTTATGGGTTGGTCCGGAAGAATAAGTGCGTGGGCTTTTAGAAAACAAGCTGCGATTGTAAGAGAGCATAATCGTAAAGAAGAAGAGGATTATTTAAAGGAGTTAAAGAAAAAACTATGACACCAGGTCAAGCGTTAGGTATGTTATTTGTTGGAGTCATCGCTCTATCGATTGGGGCTGGTGTAGCCTTTTTGATATTGAGAAAAGTATATCGAGAGATACATAAATCTAAGAAAAGGTTTGATGATTTAGAATGATGGGAGAAAAAGATTTATTAGAATACGAAAACATTGGTCGAAAGATAAAGCGTAATGATAAGTATAACTATGTCGATGCATCACGGATCGAGGAACACGGATCACGGCTCTATGATATACTTGGAGCTAGACTTCCAAGTGTAACTACGATATTAGGGCGTACCAAAAATCAACAATTTCTAAAAGACTGGAAGGCCAAAGTTGGAGAGCAAGAAGCAGAACGAATCAAAAATGTATCTAGTAGTCGGGGGACATCTATGCACAAATTCTTGGAAAACTATATCACAGGAGTGGGTTACGATGATCTTACAGCACTCGGACAGGAGGCGAAAGCCATGGCCCAAAAAGTTATTGATGTGGGTCTTACACCTGTTGAAGAATACTATGGCTCAGAGGTTACGTTATACTATCCGGGTTTATATGCAGGTTCAACAGACCTTGTCTGTTTACATAACAATCTTGAAACTGTTGTTGACTTCAAACAGGCTAACCGTCCAAAAAAGAAAGAATGGATCGAAGATTATTATCTGCAAATCGCAGCCTATGCGATGGCACACGACTACGTACACAACTCAAGCATTGAGCAAGGAGTTATCATGGTATGCACGCCTGACCTATATTATCAAGAATTTGTCGTAAGTGGGGCAGAATTAAGGCAGTACAAACACAAATTTCTAAAAAGATTAGACATGTATCATGAGTTAATCTTTGATGAAAAAGAAAAAACAACACCAATGAAAGCGGAGGACTTTTACAATGGCGCGTGAAAAAGAAATAGTAGGATATTACTACGATGGTAAAAAGTATTGGATATTATACCAAGATGAATATGGTAACGAAACAAAGGAGGAATGGAAAGATGAACGATAAGTTGTTTAGAACGCTTCTAAAGAGATACGAAGCAGAAATAGAAGATGCACATTACAAGATAGATTGCATTAACGATCATAACTTGGTGATACCTGAGCATGTAGATATCACGGGGGAAATAGATACTTTGCTAGGTAAGATAGGCAAGGCAGAAGAGAAGTTGTCCGTAATGAGGAAATATTATGGCGAAAAAAAGGCAAATAAGAATATTTTGTAAAAACACCGTGGAACCCTGGAACTTTCATGGAACTAAATAAGCATTGGTATATAACAGAAATAAACAAAAAAGAGAAAAAGTTCCACGTTCCTCGTCATATTTATTATAAGTAGATATATAATTATTTATTTATAATCCCTTATATAGTAAAAGACTTTATGCCTAGGAAAAGACGAAAAAGAATTGCAGCTGATGGTGCTCCCGATATACCTTATCCGAGAGTCAGAGTGGAGTGGATTGATTGTGTCAGTGACTCTGGCTGGGCTACCGACAAAGAGTTTGATAAGATGAAACTAGCACGACCTGTTAATGAAGGTTGGTTGTATTCCAAAGATGATAAATCCATAAAACTATTTGCGTCTTACGATAAAGATGATAACGAGATTACTTTTGGGGATCGGACGATGATTCCTCGAGCTTGGGTGAAGAAGATTCAGAAACTTTAGATGGAGTCACATCAATTATCTGTCCGTAGTCGGTTAAAAGTTGTTTCATTTTTGCTTCTAGCTCTTGTTCTGACATGTCCTCTAATTTTCCTGTTTTTATTATTTTTCTATCTATGTATAGTCCTGCTGCTTTTCCTCTGTTTGCTTCCGCATTCACTGCAGAAGAGAATGATCCTTTTTTTAAAGCGGCTTCTCTGAGTCTTGCAAGCTCTGCTACATGTCCCTCGTAGGTAACTTCATGTTTTCTAAGTCTTTCTTCTTTCAGTTCACCAATATACTTGACAACAAGTGGCGAGTGTCTTGGGTTTGTTAGTTCTGATCCTTCCTGTCTTGCACGTTTGGGTGAATACCCTGCAGCGAGCGCTGCCTCTGTTTGAGTCATAGGTCCGTCTGGTCCACCGAATACTAAAAACTCGGCGAATCTTTGTTGCATTTCTGTAAGTCTTTTTGGTAAACCCATGATTGACAATTTAAGGTAACATAGTTATAAAGTCAATAATGTTTGTTAAACATCTACAGGAATACTTAGATCAATTTACTAATGGCAAAAAGGGTAATGCAGTTTCTAATGCTACCATCTATATGCAAGTTGGTGGACACCTTGAAGAGATTAGAAGAATTGAAGTGCAAGAGTCAAATATAATTGGACAACAGTCTGTTCGTGTAGTACTAAAACCTGCGGACAACAAAGTAATTATCGCTCCGAATAACCCGGAATAGAAAGCACTAGTTACCTTGAAACCTGAGCGAAAATTATATGCAAAAATTAAAAAATTTATACCTAAAATTTCCTGGGTTAGGCTTGAAAACAATAGCTTACTTGGCACTCCCGATCTATTGGGCTGCAATACTTCTGGCCACTTTTTCACAGTAGAACTTAAAGTTACGAAGGGTAACAAGGTACGTCTTTCACCACATCAAATTAGCTTTCATGTGAAGCATCCACACAATACATTTATCCTAGTCGAGGCCCTCGGTCCGGGCACCGTGAAACTTTTTCGTGGTTCTCAAATCTTGGAGCTTGCAGCTTGTGGCTTGGAGCTTGAAGCTTGTTGCTTGTCGCTTGAAGCTTGTGGCCTGCTGTTCGAGTCGCTTGGAGCTTGAGGCTTGGGGCCCGGACCAGGCGAACGCTGATTCCCAGCCGTCGCCGGTTCTTTGCTAATTGCCTGATCCAGTTTATTACGTAGCTTGCGTAATTCTTTATAATAGTTTGGATGTCTAAACATTTTAATGTTTACCGTATTTAATAGTTTTAATTTTTGGATCCCAGCATGCTCGACAGTCTCTGCATTCGTTGTCTTGCTTTGCAGCTGGACACGTCGCGCCAGCGTCAACTACTTCTGAGCTGTGGGGCCACGACTTAGGCGCCAGCTGGTTAACCATTGGCGCACTGAATCGTATGACTAAATTGTTTGGCTTGTCTTTCAGGTGAGGCTTGATCCATGCCTCACGAGTCGGGAGCCAGTGACGCTTGCCAGGTGTTAACCTGCAGACTTCATAAATCTTTTTAAGATGGTCCAGATCCTGGACGTCGCCGCTGTCATGCCATCTGAAGACATCGGGCTTCTTACTGTTGATCAAGTGTGCCATTGCCTGGACCCAGTCCGGACGCTTGATAGCTGCCAGCCTTCGATACTGTGCATCTTGAACAACCTTGAAGACGTAACAACCTTTGAGCGCGTAACAGTCAAAGCATACGCTGCCCGGGACCTTCTGAAGCTTGCCGCCAGTCTTACATTCTTTGGCAGGTAAACCTATCGACCAGCCCGGCATCTTTGACGGTTTGGACAGTGAGCCTCCAATTATTTTAAGTGCTTCTTTGGTTTGCATGTCTCCTTTATAATCCTATAATTCTTTCTTGTCAAGCTTGCTGCTTGACGCTTGCAGCTTGCGGCTTGTTGCTTGTAGCCGTTGGCCTCGAGCCAGCGCCAGTGGTTAATTAAAACCTGAATACTTTCTGAACCGTTTCTTGCCACAAATTCCTTTCTTGCTTGCAGCTTCAGGGTCGATGCACAATGCACCGCCCATCCCAGCTGGACCAGTAAGCGCTCGGTTGGTTTCCCACGATCCCCGCGCAACTGATCCCAGGTCCATTGGATTGAAGCCCAGCGGCAATTGTTTACCGGTGCACCAGGGCTTAACAGGAATAACCCTGCCAATAGACCAGGGATCAGTGCAGGTCCCAGGGTCCGATTTTCTACACTGATCCCAGGTCCATCTACATTGTCCCCGCGGTTTTGCAAATAGACCAGGGATCAGTTCTAGTTGTGCGTGTGTTTGGATCTCTTTCAATCTACTTTACACCACAACCAGAAGTTGTCCCAACAAATTAGAAACGAGTTAGAGATAAAACTTAACTAATTTGATAAATACAATATAATCCTTGACAATCCTATTGTCAAGTGATAATTTTAAATTATGCAAAATAAAACAGAAAGAGGAAATATGACTACAAAAAAGATAACACTTAACTCTGATAAGAGGAAAGTTATTGCAGATCAATTTCAATCTTTTTACGAAGATAAAGTAAAAGATAAATTGGTTCAAGCAAAAGAACAATACGATCTTATGCGTGAGAAAGCAAAAGAGATGATTGAGAAAGTTGTGAGATTTCATCAACCTCAATATGACGTTGATACAATCAGATCAATGATTAAAAAATACAATAGTGCTGGTGGCGAATTGTATGAAGATAATTGTTTCTATGTTTCAAATCCTACTACAAAAGTTGATGATGAGGGAAGAGAATATACTGACAATCAAGAAATCCATGTAAGGTTTGACATGAGTAGGAAATTTGCAAGAGCATATTATCGAGATGAATTAAAAGCAAAGGGACTAAACCCAGATTTTAATTTATCAATTCAAGATGACTACTCAAAAAGAAATCCAAAATATTATGCTGATGAAAGCGCAGTAAATAAATTTTTGGGTTGGAATACAAGTTCAAATGATGATAAATCTATAATTACACCCAGAATGAAATGGGAAGAAGATTTTAAACTTTGGACTATTGGAACAAGATATTGTCATTCAAGACAATTCAAAGTTGATGACAAGGCTATGGAGTTCTTTAAAATGTATGTTCAAAGTGCCGATAATGTAATTAAAGAACATGAACAAATGTATAGTTATGTTGAGGGCAAAATGCAGAAAGTAAGATTAGGTTTAAAATCTTACAGACATTACGATCAAGCAAAAGCACTTGCAGATAAAGTTGGAGTTGTTTTAAATGAAACAATGTTGAATGAAAGTTCTAGTTTAGCTTTATCAATTTATAGTCCAGATAATTTGGCTAGTCTTTTAGAAGATAAAGAGGTCTTAACCAGAGATCAAAAGATCGCTATTGCAAGAAAACAAATGCAACAAAATAGTTTAAATTAACTATTGACAATTATGGGATAATCTTATAGGATTATCCCATAACAGAAAGAGAGAAATATGACTAAAACATTTTACATAACTTACTGGGCTTCTAAACATAAGAAGCACATAACAAGACAAGGCAAACATGATGAGAAATCTCGTTATGGTGTTGCCAAAAATGGGACTGCGTATTATGTCTATTATGATATGGACGCACATGGATACAGGACTGCAAGTGGTAGTTGGAAAGTGAGGCATTAATGAAATTATTTTTAATGTTATTTGGTTTTGTATGTTTAAATGCCGGAATAATTCTGGCATTGCATTTTGATAAAACTATCGGACTACTAGTATCAGCTTATGGACTTTGTACTTTTTGGATGATGTTGCCAGACAATCGAGGTAGACATGAGTGATTATATCTGGTGTCATGGTCCAGATTGCCATAGACGACAAACAACCACAAGAGTTCGTGGTGTCAAAGGTTCTAAGGTTTTGAGGACAGTTAAGATTAATGTTAGTAATTATGGAGAGGGGATGTGGAATTACTTTTGCGACCAGACCTGTTTAATGAGGTTTATTCGTACACACTATCAAGAGTTCATTAGACTACACCCAAGAACCGAGGCTCTGGAAACACCGATTGAAGTAAAGAAAGAAACTTACGAAAGTCCATATTGGGGTAAACAAACCAGAACAACTATTACACCGGTTGACAATGCTTGACTTATCCTATATGATCCAGGACATGACTAAGAAGATAACAAGAACCAATCCTTTCAGTGGTGTTAGTGTTGAGTTAACTATGGAAGAGGCACTAAGATACGACCAGATAAAAAAAGATGAGATCAACGAGAACTATGGACGTATGAACCATGGCAGAGAATGGTTTATGAAAAACAATGTCGATGCATATTATAAACTAATCGACTAACTCTCTACCCCTGGCCCTCCGGGCCAGGGGTCCCGAACCAAATCCAAAAATCCAAATAAACTTTGACCCTATCCCCCCTTTTTGTAAAAAGGGGTCCCACTACTCTAGGTTGTATTGCTTAATTTACACATTCGTGTATACTGAAAACTTATTGGTACCATGGACTTGAATAAGGTAAATATAGAAAAATTACCTGCAGATGTTCGTAAGACCTTCAAGCAGATGCAACTTCTGCTTGCTGAAAAAAAGATACAGAATAAAGCGAAGAATGATTTCTTGTCTTTTGTCAAATGTGTATGGCCCGACTTTGTAGAGGGGTCCCACCACAGACACATCGCAGATAAATTTAATAAATTGGCGACGGGTGAAATAAACCGCCTGATCATCAACATGCCTCCTAGACATACAAAATCAGAATTTGCATCATACTTGCTACCAGCATGGATGGTGGGCCGTGATCCAAAGCTCAAGATTATACAAGCAACGCACACAGCAGAACTCGCAATCAGATTTGGTCGTAAAGCAAAAAATTTAATTGATAGAGAAGACTACGGTAAAATTTTTAAAACAAGATTACAAGAAGATAGTAAAGCAGCCGGACGTTGGGAGACAGAGCAAGGTGGTGAATACTTTGCAGCTGGTGTTGGTGGTGCAATCACAGGACGTGGTGCAGATTTATTAATCATAGATGACCCACATTCTGAACAAGATGCATTGTCTCCTACAGCAATGGAGTCTGCTTACGAGTGGTATACATCAGGTCCACGACAACGTTTACAGCCTGGTGGTAAAATAGTTTTAGTCATGACTCGTTGGACTACAAAAGATTTAACAGGTATGTTGGTCAAGAACCAAAGTGAACCCAAAGCTGATCAATGGCACGTGGTCGAGTTTCCAGCAATCATGGACCACGGATCAAAGAACCAAAAACCTGTGTGGCCTGAGTATTGGAAACTAGATGAATTAGAAAAGGTCCAAGCAACACTGCCCACGGGCAAGTGGAATGCACAGTGGATGCAGAATCCAACGGCAGAAGAAGGTGCAATATTAAAACGTGAGTGGTGGATGAAATATACTGATGAAGAGATTCCACAATTACAACACGTCATACAATCTTACGATACCGCATTTTTAAAAAAAGAAACAGCAGACTACTCAGCTATCACCACGTGGGGTATATTCTATCCATCAGAGGACAGCCCAGCTTGTCTAATACTACTTGATGCAATCAAAGGCAGATACGAGTTTCCAGAGCTACGGCGTCTTGCATTAGAACAATATGAATATTGGAAACCTGAAACAGTTATAATTGAGGCTAAAGCATCGGGATTGCCACTGACATACGAGTTAAGACAGATGGATATACCGGTGGTAAACTTTAGTCCAAGCAAAGGAAACGACAAGCATGCTCGTGTAAATGCTGTTGCACCTCTGTTTGAATCTGGTATGATATACGCACCTGAGCAGAAATTTGCAGACGACGTCATTGAAGAGTGCGCTGCGTTTCCATACGGGGATCATGATGACCTGGTTGACTCTACAACACAAGCCATTATGCGATTTAGACAGGGCGGTCTGATCGGACACCCTGAAGATTATATCGACGAGAAGGTCGAACAACGTAAAAGGAATTATTATTAATGGCTGTTAATCAGGTTATAAACAACTACATAAAAAAACAAATTTTTAAAAAACAAGGTGTTATTGGTAGTGCCAAGGCCGTAGATTTTTCTAGTAATGCTTTAGAAAAAAAATTGCAAGCTTTTGGTATAGATACAAGATTAATTCAATCAGAATCAGATTTAAAACAAGCACTAGCATTTGTTGATCAATTAGAAAGCAAGGCACTTGCACAACAAGGAGAAAAATTGTTTAAAAAAGAAAGTGCCGAGATATTTGATTTAGATAAAAATAAATTAAATCCTGATAAGACTATCATGGGTGGCACACAAGATGAGAAAGATATGTTACAAAAATCTATAGACAAGAATGTAAAAGCAGCCACAGAGAAGGGTGATTTCGTGGGTATTAAAAATCAATTATTAAGAGATCCTGAGATTGCAAGAGAGTTTGCAATGATGAAAAAATTTCCGTTTAGAGAAGATATAAATGTAGTAAGTGGCGAGGACGCAATACCACTTGCAAAAAAAGCAGCGTTTGATGAAGAAACAAAAAAGTTAGGTATATCTCTTACACCAGGTAAAGATGCAGAGGGCACTGTGGGTGAGTTTGTAGATCAGATGAAAAAATTTGGTGTATCAGATAAAGACATACAGATGATGCTAGGATCTGGTAAATCTGGTCAAGTAGACTATGTCATGGAGCAATATGGTCTAAGTGCTAGTGATGTTGTGGATCTTTTAAAATCAGGTAAACCATTGATTGAAGGCATGGCAACAGGTGGACGTGCAGGATTTAGAGTGGGTAAAAAAGTTGTAGAAAAATTAATTAAACCTAAAAAGACTTTAAAAAGTATCGAAGAGACTGGCATGATAGATATATCTGATCCTGAAATTGCAGCAGAGTTTGCAAAATATATGAAACAAATGGATCCGAAGCTAGATGCTAAGATGCAACAAATTGCTGATGACATTAATCAAAGAATAGAATTAAGGAATCTTAAAAAAGAAAAAGGTCGTAAAGAAAACTCAGAAGGTGGTCGTATTGGTTATAAAGTTGGTAGCCCAAGCAAGCGTGCATTTTTAAAAGTTATGGGTGGTCTTGCTGCAACGGTTGCTGCGATTAAATCTGGTTTGATAGGAACGCCTAAAAAAGAAGTTGCTAAACAAGTTATAAAAGAAACGGCAAAAGATGTGGGATCAGCACCACCATCATATTTCTTTGATCTTGCAAATAAAATTAAACTTCTTGGTAAAGAATCAAAAGTAAAACCTAAAGAAAGAACAAACGAATACTCTTATACAGGTAAAGATGGGTCTGAGTATACGTTAACCGAAGATGTTGGAACAGGTGAGATGGAGATTGTAAAAGATAAGATGGGTGTTGGAACTTCTGGTGAAAAAACTTTTGACACAATAAATGATAGAACTGTTATGAACTACAAACCTGGAAAGAGTATGGCTGATGAAAGCACAAAAGGAGTACCAGCAGATGAATACGATGAGTTTAGGGTAGACTTTGATGTGGATGGCACACCAGCAGATGCCGATAATATTAGTGAGATAGTTAAAAAAGAAATTATCGAAGAAGCATCAGAAATACCTGAACAAAAAATCAAACGAGCAGGTGGTGGTGTCGCCTACATGTTAGGAGAGTAATGAAAGATTTTAAAATTATAGAGCTTATGGAACTCTTTGACGAGGATGAGGTCACCACAGCAGACCAAATCGACAGACCACAGAAAGCATTAGACAGAGAAATGTTTGATGATTTCAATAAACGTAATCCAATGGCCGGTGGTGGTATGTTAGTGCAACCAAGTGCTGATGGATCTAGACCTGGGTATGCAACAAGCAAAACTAAAACAAATAAATTTAAATATAAAATTACCAATCAACATGGAACTTTTTATTCAGATAAAAAACCAAAAAGTTCTGCAAAAGAAATAGGGTCTGGTAAATTTTCTATGGCGGAAAGAAATAGAGTTACTAGAATAAAATATCCAGAGTATAACTCTTATTCTGAACTATTAAAAAAAGAACCTGCAAAAGCTAAAACTGTAATGGCTAATCTACAATATGCTTCTGTAGCAGGATCTAAAATAAAAAAGAAAAATGTATTTACTCCATTAACAACTATACAACAAAACAAGATATTGGCAGAGTTTCCTGATGCAGATTTTTCAAAAGGCAAATTTGGATTTAATCAAGCAAATGAACAAACAAAATTTGCGCGGGTAAAACGATTTATTGATAGAGGATACAAACCTAAATTTAAAAAAATACCTTTAAAACTTCAAGAAGAAATAAAACAAAAATTTTCTTATTTTAAAGATTGGAATTTTGATAATTACAAATACGGAGTTCCTAGTTCTGGAGGAAGTAAAACTGGAAGAGTAAACAGAGAAAATAATATTTTAGCTCAAAGAGTAAAAGTATACATTAGTGAACCAAAACCTTTTAAACTTGCTTTTTCAATGGACAGACCTGGTTCTTGGATGTTGCAACAAATGTACAGAGCATGGGAACACGGTAACACTGACTATGAACCTGTATATAACAAAAACGATAAAGTAATTGGAATGAAAGAAAATGGTAAAGCTTATTATGCAAATGAAAATGTAGCTCCTTCCAATAAAGTAAAATTAATTAATTCTCACCCAGAGTTTAACAAAGTTCAAAAATTTGTTAATGTTGCTAATGAAGCAAAACTACCTTTAAAAGATTTAGGTGGTTATAAAAATACAAAATCTTTATTGGCTTTATTTCCAGAAGGATATGAATCTATAAAATTTACTGATTTAGTTAGTTACTTGTATAAAGAACAAGGTGTTGATGCAACTAGAAATGCAATTGAAAAACATCATTTAAAAAGTTTGTCAGATATGGGAGCCCCTGTAGATTCTAAAAACCTACAACTATTAAGAAAAGATTTAAATACATTAGGAAATACAATCACACAAGAAATTAAAAAAGGTGACACTTCAAGAGTTTCTGATTTAGAAAAAGCTGGAGTTAAAATTACTGTTGATGGTAAAACATATGGTAAAGGTTTTCAAGATCCTAGAAGACAGTTTAATAGAATCATAGGTGATGTAACACAAAAAATTTCTTCATTAGATAAAACACAATTTAAAACATTATTAGCATCTTTTTCTGCTAACCCTAAATGTAGAGCAAAAAATTTTAGCAGGGGTGGTAGAATAGGTTATGCGACTGGACCAGCAGATCTTTCAGAGTGTGCGATAAGCGGTAAAAACAGATTAGAAAAAGTAATCAAGGAAGGTGTAAAACTTGGTCCTCAAGAGGGAGCTCTTGCTACACAGATTTTAAAAGCAGGTAGATCTCTTGGTAGTGCCTTTACGTTAAGTGGTTTGTTTGGCCCTGCTGCGTTAGCATTTACCGCTGCAGCTGAGGCAGGGTTTGTTGGTTACGATATGTTGACAACAGGTAAAACTTTTAAAGAAACAATAGGTGATAGTTTACTTAATTATGCACTTGGAGAAAAAACAAAGATAGATCCACAAAAAGAGCTGTTTAAAAGATTTAGCGGTCTTGGTTACAACGATGAACAAATAGGTAAATTTGCAAACGTATTGAATCAAACTAACACACTAAACACTATCTTAAAACAAGATCTAAAAGTTGGTAATTTACAGGATGAAGTTAAAGCTTTGAGAGAACAACCTAAAGATCAATTTATGATAGCTGATGATGAGATGTTACAAACAGATGCAGCTATCAGAGCAGAACAAAAATTAAAAGATGAACAAAAAAATTTAGAGAATCTTCTCATAAATTATAGAAGCCAACCGCCTGTTGGATTAAACATGGAGGATACTATTCTTGGAGATATGGCATCAGGTAAATTTCAAAAGACACAACAAGATCTACAAGCTGCAAATATATTTGCTGACATTGAAAAAGAAAAAACTGCTGCGAATCGACTAGCCGGACTTGAAGGTGCTATTAGTGAACAAGCACGTGCGGATCGAATAGCTGGACTTGAACAAGATTATCTTAATTTATTACAAGAGCGAGGACCACAATTAACGCCTTTTGCAGGTGGTGGTATTGCTGGTTTATCTGGTGGCATAGACGAGGGTCCACAGACAGTATCAATGAACCCTGACTCACAAGGGTTGCGATCTTTAAAAAAGCGTGTTAAGAATATATAGGAGTAACATATGGCAGAAATAGACAAAGGACTCCCGAACACTAGAAACAAAGAAGAGATTCCGTCAGATGCGGAATTACAAGAAGTAGCTGTTCAGGAACAAGAAGGACAAGATCTAAAAGGACCGATAGAAGTTATACCAGAAGAAGATGGTGGAGCGACTATTGATTATGAACCAGGCGCTGTAAACATACCTGGCACAGAAAATCATTTTGATAATCTAGCAGAGCTTTTACCCGATGATGTTTTAGAACCTGTTGGTAACGACATGGTGCAAAATTACATGGATTATAAATCATCAAGAAAAGATTGGGAAGAGTCTTATAAAACAGGTTTAGATCTTTTAGGATTTAAATACGAGAATAGAACAGAACCGTTTCAAGGTGCATCTGGTGCAACACACCCGGTGTTAGCAGAAGCAGTCACACAGTTTCAAGCACAAGCTTACAAAGAATTATTACCAGCTGATGGACCAGTAAGAACACAGGTGATAGGTGTCAAGACTCCACAAACAGAACAGCAGGCTGTCCGTGTAAAAGATTACATGAATTATTTAATTATGGATGAGATGCAAGAGTACGAGGCAGAGTTTGATTCCATGTTATTTCATTTACCTCTTTCAGGTTCAACATTTAAAAAAGTTTATTACGATGTACCAATGGGTAGGGTCGTATCAAAATTTGTACCAGCTGATGAACTAGTGGTGCCATACACAGCAACAAGTTTGGACGATGCAGAATCAATAATACACGTGATTAAAATGTCAGAGAATGAATTACGTAAACAACAGGTAAACGGTTTTTACAGAGACATAGAGCTTTCACCTCCTGGAAACGTAGAACAAAACTCTGTTGAGAAAAAAGAAAAAGAATTAGACGGAACTAAAAAAGTTGGTAAACAAGAAACAATGTACACTTTGTTAGAGTGTCATGTAAATTTAGACTTAGAAGGTTTTGAAGAGGTTGGTGCAAATAATGAACCAACAGGAATAAAATTGCCCTACATAGTAACTGTAGAAGAAGGCAGCCGATTAGTTCTCTCCATACGGAGAAACTATGCGCCCGATGATCTAAAGAAAAATAAGATCCAATATTTTGTCCACTTTAAATTTCTGCCAGGACTAGGATTTTATGGCTTTGGACTCATTCATATGATTGGCGGATTGAGTCGTACGGCAACGGCGGCTCTCCGTCAATTATTAGACGCAGGAACTTTATCAAACTTACCAGCAGGATTTAAACAGAGAGGTGTTAGAGTCAGAGACGAGGCAGCTCCAATACAACCAGGTGAGTTCAAAGATGTGGATGCACCAGGTGGTAATCTTAGAGATGCATTCTTTCCGTTACCATACAAAGAACCATCACAGACATTATTAAACCTACTTGGTATTGTTGTACAAGCAGGACAGAGATTTGCAGCTATAGCTGATATGCAGGTTGGTGATGGTAATCAGGCAGCAGCAGTTGGGACAACAGTTGCTTTATTAGAGCGTGGTTCAAGAGTCATGTCTGCTATACACAAGAGATGTTATGCAGCGATGAAAGATGAGTTTAAATTATTATCAAAAGTAGTTTCACAATATTTACCACCAGAATATCCTTACGATGTTGTAGGTGGTGCAAGAAATGTTAAACAAGCTGACTTTGACGATAGAATAGATGTTGTGCCAGTTGCAGATCCAAATATATTTTCAATGTCACAAAGAATTACACTTGCACAAACACAATTACAAATTGCAACATCAAATCCACAGCTACATAACATGTATCAGATATACAGAAACATGTATGAAGCAATCGGTGTTAAAAATGTAGATGCAGTTTTACCGCCACCGGCACCAACAGCACCGATGGACCCAAGCATGGAACATATAAATGCATTAGCTGGCAAACCTTTTCAAGCTTTTCCTGGTCAAGACCACAGAGCACACATTACAGCTCACCTAAATTTTATGTCGACCAATATTGTTAGAAATAATCCTGCGGTAATGGCAGCAATACAAAAAAATATTCTAGAACATATTAGTCTAATGGCACAAGAACAAGTACAATTAGAGTTTAGAGAGCAAATGCAACAAATGATGATGATGCAACAACAAGCTGCTATGGATCCACAGATGCAAGCACAACTTCAAGCGCTTACAAATCAGATTGAATCTAGAAAATCTGTGTTGATTGCAGAAATGACAGAGGAATATATGAAAGAAGAGAAGCAAATCACGTCACAATTTGACAATGACCCTCTTCTAAAACTAAAATCACGTGAGGTTGACCTACGTGCAATGGAAAATGAACGTAAAAAAGACAATGATGAGGCACAAATTGACCTTGCAAGAGCAAGATTAATGCAACAAGGTGAAATTGCAGAAGATAAAATGGAACAAAACGAGGATTTAGCAAAATTACGTGCTGGAGTTAGCCTTGCAAAGACTGGAGTACAGCAAGCAGCGGTGATTACGGAGGATAATTAATGCCATTAAACAAAAAAGGTAAAAAAATTATGAAATCTATGAAGAAACAGTACGGAAAAAAGAAGGGTGAAAAGATATTCTATGCATCTAAGAACAAAGGTGTTATAAAAGGAGTAAAAAAAGGAGCATAAATGCAAAAACTAGACAAAATAAAAGAAGTTAAGGTTGCAGAGCAAAGTATCGAGGTAGATCCTAGATCTAAAACTACTGCAGACGGAGCTTTTAACTATATTGCTACAGGAAAACCTGAAATGCCAGTTGGCGGTCAGAAAAGAATGTTAGCAGAGAAAAAAAGAAACTCTAAAGCGTACTAATTATGTGGTTATCGGCGATTAAACTAGCCGTTTCTGCTGGAAGTAAGATTTACGCTAACAAGCAGAGAACGAAGATGGCAATGTCTGATGCACAACTAATGCATGCAGAAAAAATGGCCCGTGGTGAGGAACAATACCAGGGAAAATTGCTAGAGGCCCGACAATCAGACTGGAAGGACGAGGCAGTTTTGATAATTCTCAGTTTGCCCGTGTTGGTGCTCGCATACGCAGTTATATCGGACGACCCAACAGCGATGGACAAAGTAAAATTATTTTTCGAGATGTTCTCGCAGCTCCCGTCATGGTTCACAAACCTTTGGATCCTTGTCGTGGCGAGCATTTATGGTATAAAGGGAACGCAAATATTTAGAAACGGAGGCAAAAAATAATGTCTAGATTATATAATACATTTAAAAATTTATTTAAAGGTGGTGCACAAAGAACAACTGGCACAGAAGTTATTTCATCCGTCAACATTGCAAAAAATTTAGCAAAGAAAAAAAATATTAAAGATGACATGATTACAGCAAGAGATAAACAATTAGCTGACGTTCGTGATGCAGCTAAAGTAGAAATTAAATCAAGAAATCCATTATCTAAGTTTACTAAAAAAATAGAAAAAATTGTAGATAAAAAAGCTAAAGGTGGCAGAGTAGGTTTAAAAAGAGGAACAGGTTTGGGAGGAAAATCAAACGTAGCTAAAATTAAAAAAACTTTTAATCCTAAAAATTTAGGAATGCAGAGTGTTATTTATGGATTAGATAAAAACAAAAATATAACAGCTGCGGATCCAAAAGCAAAATTCATAGCGGCAGCTAACAAGAAGAAAAAGAAAAAGGTAATATAATGGCAGGTCCAGGTTTATATGCAAACATTCATGCTAAAAGAAAACGTGGAGGCAAGATGCGAAAGAAAGGTGCAAAGGGTGCACCAAAAGCATCTGACTTTAAAAGAGCAAAACAAACAGCGAGGAAAAAATAATGACTAAACTATGTCCTAGAGGTAAAGCAGCAGCAAAAAGAAAATTCAAGGTATATCCCAGTGCATACGCGAACGCATACGCGAGCAAAATTTGTGCAGGTAAAATTAAAGATCCATCTGGTGTAAAGAGAAAAGATTTTAGAGGTAGCAAAGCTGAGGGTGGATTAATGGAAGCAACTGCTAAATTAAAAAGACAAGGCCTACGTATGGGTGGTGCAGTTTGTAAGATAGCCAAAAGAGGACAAAACAGAGACGCTATCGGAAAGAATTCGTAATGTCTAAAAACGGTCTGGACAAATGGTTTGCCCAGAAGTGGGTAGACATAGGAAGTAAAAAGAAAGATGGTTCTTTTTCAAAGTGTGGAAGATCAAAACAAAAGAAAGATGCAAAACGTAAGTATCCAAAATGTGTACCTCTTGCTAAAGCAAGATCTATGTCAGAAGGACAAAGACGTTCAGCTGTGAAAAGAAAAAGAGCTGTAGCACAAGGTGTAGGTGGTAAACCAACTAATGTTAAAACTTTTGCTAAAAGAAAACAGGCTATGATGGGTGGTTTCATGGGCAGAAGAATGGGAATGAGATAATGAGACGGCAAGATAAAATGCCTGCTCGAAATAAAAAGAATTTCCGTCCAACGGAAAAAGGTGCAGGAATGACAAGAGCTGGAGTTGCTGCATATCGAAGAAAAAACCCCGGCTCAAAACTAAAAACAGCGGTCACTGGCAAAGTCAAACCAGGATCTAAAGCTGCTAAAAGACGTAAATCATTCTGCGCTCGTAGTGCAGGACAGATGAAGAAGTTTCCAAAAGCCGCAAAAGATCCTAACTCAAGACTAAGACAGGCTCGCAGAAGATGGAAATGTTAACATGAGAAAAGCAAAAATGGGAGGCGGCATGATGAAAAGAAATGTTGCTATGAAAAAAGGTGGAAAGATCCCTCCACAATTAAAAAAATTCGTCATGGCTAAAAAGAAAAAAGCTAAGATGAAAAAAGATAAATAATGGCTGACCCTAAAAAAGGCACAGGTAAAAAGCCTAAAGGGTCAGGACGTAGACTTTATACGGACGAAAATCCTAGAGATACCGTCCGTATAAAATTTGCAACCCCGGCAGATGCAAGAGCAACTGTTGCAAAAGTAAAACGTGTAAACAAACCCTTTGCACGTAAAATACAAATACTAACAGTGATGGAGCAACGAGCTAAAGTTATGGGTAAAAGCCAGGTTGCATCAATCGCTAAGAAAGGAAAAGATGCAATTAGAAAACGTAATAAATCGACTGCTTAAATTTATAAATACAAGATTACAGGCATTATCCATGACCGTAACGTCAGGAAGTGTTGACAGTATGGAAAATTATAAGTATATAATAGGACAAATTAACGGCTTAGAAGCCACGAAACAGGAACTCTCTAACCTGCTAGAAGATAAGGAGCAAAATGGAAAAGGAACAGTCATCGATATTAACACCAAACAATAAACTTGTTGGTGTCAAACCATCAAAAGAAGAACCAAAATTACCAAAACCGACAGGTTGGAGACTTTTAGTTTTACCTTTCAAAATGAAAGAGACAACTAAAGGTGGATTAGTATTAGCTGAAACTACACTGGAGAGACAACAAGTTGCTTCACAAGTAGGATTAGTTATGGCTATGGGTCCGCAATGTTATAAGGATAAAGAGAGGTATCCTGAGGGTCCATGGTGCAAGGAGAAAGATTGGGTTATGTTTGCACGATATGCAGGCAGCCGAATCAAAATAGATGGTGGGGAAATGCGTCTGCTAAACGACGATGAAGTGTTAGCAACAATTGATAGTCCAGAGGACATCTTGCATGAGTTTTAAACATAGGAAGGAGTAAACTATGCCAGAAGAAGAAAAGAAAACAGTACCCATCGATACATCAGGACCTGATGCTACGATTGATATTGCAGAGGAAAAAGACGAAGCTGTAATTGAACAGCCAGAAGAAAACAAGGAACAGGAACAAGAAACAATTGAACAAGAAACAAAAACTGAAGATAAAAAAGATAATGAGTTAGAGGACTACAGTAAAGGTGTACAAGCTCGTATTGCGAAATTAACTCGTAAAATGAGAGAAGCAGAACGAAGAGAAAAAGCTGCTTTAGAATATGCCAAAGGTGTAGAGGAAAAAAGACAACTATTACAGAAACGTTTTGATAAAACTGATTCTGACTATATTAAAAAATTTGAGTCAACCATAAATTCAGGTATGGAGGCAGCACAAAAAGAATTAGCTGCAGCCATAGAGGCTGGAGATGCACAAGCTCAAGTTTTGGCTAACAAAAGAATTGCAACACTTGCTTTTGAAAATGCAAAACTAGAGTCGGCTAAAGAAGGTAGAGAAGTTCAATCAAAAGAGGAAAAACCTATAAAACTTTCTCAGGGCGGAGATGTAAACATTCCTCAAACAGATGATCCAATTAATCCGGATCCAAGAGCTGAAGCATGGGCTGCAAAAAACTCATGGTTTGGAACTGATAGAGCAATGACATATACTGCATTTGAGATACATAAGGATCTTACTGAAAAAGAAGGGTATGATCCTAGTTCTGACGAGTATTATGCAGAAGTTGACAAACGTATTAGAGTTGACTTTCCGCATAAATTTGGTAATACTGATGAAAAGCAATCGACCGCCCCTGTTCAGACAGTGGCTTCAGCTAAAAGAAGCGTAAAGCCTGGTCGCAAAACTGTGAGACTCACATCATCACAGGTCGCAATAGCGAAAAAATTAGGTGTGCCACTCGAAGAATACGCAAAACAATTAAAAAACACGGAAGGAGCGTAACATGGAAAAAGATAAAAACACTTCTCGTGCGAACCAGACACGGTCAAAATCTGAGAGACCTAAAGTGTGGGTTCCACCATCATCTCTAGATGCACCCCCTGCACCTGATGGATTCAGGTATAGATGGATAAGAGCTGAAGTCACAGGATTTCAAGATACGAAAA
>VTLG01015836.1_pt1 | contig 19655 bp, 10 predicted proteins | sample 4694571 | NCBI WGS metagenome assembly VTLG01 (sample SAMN12604809, study PRJNA352737) | marine metagenome | biome: ENVO:00000447; feature: ENVO:00000209|ENVO:00000569|ENVO:01000036; material: ENVO:00002151; isolation source: viral sequences binned using virsorter ...
AACTTTATGTTTGTCTTTCAAGCGGAACATAATATCCTTATGCATCCTTTCCATATGTTGGGAGTTGCGGGGGTATTTGGTGGAGCTTTGTTCAGTGCTATGCACGGTTCATTGGTCACTAGCTCCCTTGTTAGAGAGACTACAGAAAATGAATCACAAAATTATGGCTACAAGTTTGGTCAAGAAGAGGAGACCTATAACATTGTGGCAGCTCACGGATACTTTGGGAGGTTAATATTCCAGTATGCGTCTTTCAATAATTCTCGTTCTCTTCATTTCTTTCTTGCTGTTTGGCCAGTCACTTGCATATGGCTTACCTCCATGGGAGTTGCAACTATGGCGTTCAATCTTAACGGGTTTAACTTCAATCAGTCAGTCGTGGACTCCGGTGGTAGAGTGGTCCCAACCTGGGCCGACGTCCTCAATCGTGCCGATCTTGGCATGGAAGTAATGCATGAACGAAACGCTCACAACTTCCCACTTGATCTTGCATCAGAGCCGACCCGAAAGTTCGTCCTCGGCTAATCCACTAACGCCGCGTCCGTTCATCCCTAACGGGACGCATGAAACCACATCATGGAACGGGGGTGTGGTACTATGGAGGAATCCAATGCAAGTAAAAAAGCAGAGAACTTTCAAGTATCGCGGCGTGCCTTACACGAAAACTATTTAAATTATTTCAATGAAAAAAATAGCCTTGATCCTTGCCTCGGTCTTCACGACAGCAGGTTCCGCTATCGCCGGCCCTTACGTCAACGTCGAATCGAACGCTTCTTATACCGGATCTGACTATACAAATTCTACTACTGATCTCCATGTAGGTTATGAAGGTGATTTATCTGATACGGTAGATTACTATATCCAAGGAGGTCCAGCTATCGTAGCTGTAGACTCAGAAGATAATGACACTCAGTTGTCAGGGAAAGCTGGTCTTGGTATAGACGCTACAGATAAGCTGAATTTCTATGGAGAAGTCAGTGTACTCACTACTGAAGGTGATGCTGACAATGCATGGGGAACTAAAATAGGAGCAAAGTATAGCTTCTAATGAAGTACTTAGAATCTCCATGGATGGTAGTATTTCTTCTACTGGGATTCTTTATACTAATAGAGGGTCTACATATGACTGAACATCAGCATTGTAGATCCTGCCCACCTTGTAAATTAGATGAATACTAATGGCACATCAATCATCGGTTGCAACAGCATCCGTAACACGTTACTCACCTGAACCAGAGATTAAAGATCCTGTGGATACTAATCCCAGTGATGTTCAACCTCCTGGTGTAGATGAAAACGAACCTCAATCTTTAGAAGAAGCTCTAACAGGTTGAGTAGGAAGGGGAGCACCTCAGAGTCGGACTCCCCTTTCATTGGCATTGGCCGGATACGTCCGATACCCTTTGCCGTCTAGACGGTGGGAAAGACCACAACATTTAAGCGCAAAAAAATTTCAGCTGAGAACGTATATATAAACTTTATCCATAACAATGGCTCATCAAAATAGCACCCTGGCCGCAGCTCTGACTGGACCAGGTGCCGATAATGGTGCTATCGCTAACACTACGCAGCGACGCGCACTATATTTGAAGCTATTTTCTGGAGAGATGTTCAAAGGATTCCAGCATCAAACTATTGCTCGGGATCTAGTAACCAAGCGTACCCTTAAGAACGGCAAATCATTGCAGTTCATCTATACGGGACGCACCGGTGCTGAGTATCATACGCCAGGAAATAGTATATTAGGTAATGGTGACAGTGCACCTCCAGTAGCAGAGAAGACAATTACTGTAGACGATCTATTGATCTCCAGTGCATTTGTCTATGAACTGGACGAGACACTCGCTCACTATGACCTACGTGGAGAGATTTCACGTAAGATTGGATACGCTCTTGCAGAGAAGTATGACCGTAAGATCTTCCAATCAGTAACCAAGGCTGCACGTAAAGCAAGCCCAATCACCAAGACTAATTATGTTGAACCAGGTGGTACTCAGGTTCGTGTAGGTACAACTACAAACGGATCTGATGCTTATAGTGCTACTGGTCTTGTAAATGCATTCTATGATGCCGCAGCTGCTCTCGATGAAAAGGGAGTAAGTTCTGAAGGTCGTGTAGGTGTACTAAACCCAAGACAGTACTATGAACTTATCCAACAAGTCGGTGAGAATGGACTAATTAACAGAGACGAGCAAGGTTCAGCACGTCAGAAAGGAAACGGAATCGTTGAGATTGCAGGCATCAAGATCTACAAGTCAATGAACATCCCATTCTTTGGACGTTATGGTACTAAGTTCGGTACAGGTTCTGCTACAAACCCAGGTGTAACATCACCAGGGAACACCGGTGACTTCGTAGAAGTTGAGATGGTAGACGAAACTGCTGGAACTGGTGCAGTTAAGACCGTAAACAACTACGGTAATGGTACTTCTGACTTTGAAAACAGCTGTGGACTTATCTTCCAGAAGGAAGCTGCAGGTGTTGTAGAAGCTATCGGACCTCAAGTACAAGTAACAAGTGGTGATGTATCCGTGATTTATCAGGGTGACGTTATTCTTGGACGCTTGGCTATGGGTGCTGACTATCTTAACCCAGCTGCTGCTGTGGAACTGTACGCTGGTACAGCAACCGCACCTGCTGCATTCGGGTAATTATACTGGGGGGCTTCCACCACCCCCTTATTTTTCTAACAAATATTATTATGCCTTTTCCAACCACTAACGCTACACAGGAGCTACCTGCCATAAATCAAATACTGGCGTCATGTGGTCAAGCGCCTGTAACCACCTTAGACCAAACCAACCCAGAGGTTGCGATTGCCTATGATACTTTGCTCCAAGTATCTCGTGAAGTACAGGGTGAAGGGTGGACTTTCAATAAAGAATATGAATATAAATTAATACCAAATACAGATGATTTTATACTAATACCTAATAATATATTACAAGTTAAACTTTCAGATGATCAAGCTGTTAGATATGTGAATGATGTAAATGGTCATAAAGATGCTGTCCGTAGATCAGGCCAGTATACAGTTCAAATAGGAACCTTTACTATAACTAACAATGGAGCAAGTGGAGGTACTAATGGTACTAAAACTGCACTTGTTACATCAACTAATGGTTCAGGAAGTGGGCTAAAAGTTGACTTAACTATAGTTGGTAATGTTGTTACTGCTATTAAAGTTAATGAGTATGGAGTTAACTATGTTAAAGGTGATACTATAACTGTCGCTGCAGGACTATCAGGTACAGCTCAAGCTATACAAGCAACAATAGATTCAGTAACTCCTGTTTCTGGACCAATGTTATATGATAGAACACACCATTCATATAAGTGGACTGAATCTGAAGTACTTGTTGATGTAGTTTGGGAGTATGATTGGGTAGATATACCAGGACCAGTACAAGATTTTATTACAGCAAGAGCAGCTGTTCTAACATCACAACGTATTGTAGGAGATGCAGAACAATACCAAATACTTCAACAGCAAGAAGCTTATACAAGAACTATTGCTATGGAGTATGAAACTAATCAAGGGGACTATTCTTTCTTTGGACATCCAATAGGAAGTAAGAGAAACTATGTTAGTTACCAACCTTATTCAGCACTATATAGATAATGCCAGCTGTAACACAACGAGTCACTAACTATCTTGGTGGTGTATCTAAGCAATCTGATGACAAAAAATTTCCAGGACAAGTAAAAGAAGCTCTTAATTCCTACCCAGATCCTACCTTTGGATTAACTAAGAGACCTGGTATTAAATGGATTGCTAATATAGGTACAGGAACAACCTATGATAGTTGTAAATGGTTCTACATCCATAGAGATGAAGACGAGAAATACATAGGATGTATTAAGCCCGCAGGTGGCGGTACAGGAGACATTGATATTTGGAATGCTACGTCAGGTGTTGCTTGCACTGTTACTTATGGTACAGGTGCACAAGCCTACCTCACAGGAGCACGTGCCAACTATGATATTCTGACTGTACAAGATACATCTATCATAACAAACAATTTAATAACAACTGCTAAAGTAGCTGACCCTGCATTTGTAGCAAAGAAACAAGCTACTCTTGTAATCAGTGGAGCTGTAGTAACTGGTGATGTATATACAGTTGTTGTAGATAGTACTACAAAAACTTATACAGCACAAAGTGGTGATGGATATGCTGAGGTTTTAGATTATTTTAAAACTCAAATTGATGCTATATCTGGCTTAACAGCTGTTGCATATAGATCAACAGTACATATAACAAAAGCTACTGCTATAGCTATTACTGCAAAAGGTGGTCCAGATACTACTAAACTACAAGTTTTTCAAGATCAAGTAGATGATGTATCTGAACTTCCATACGAATCATTTAATGGACATATAGTTAAAATTGTCAATACACTATCTACTGCCGATACATACTTTGCTCAATTTGTTGCTGATGATGGTACATCAGGAGTAGGTTTTTGGGATGAAACTAAAGACCCAAGCAAATCAGTCGGTCTAGATAATTCAACAATGCCACATGAGTTGTTTAACTCTGGCACTAATACATTCGTTTTCCAAAAGATTGTCTATACAAATAGACTTGTAGGAGACGATAAAACAAATGAACACCCATCGTTTGTTGGTAAGAAAATCCAACAATCATTTTTCCATAACAACAGACTCGGATTCTTATCAGAAGATAATGTTTCAATGAGTCAATCTAAGGATTTCTATAACTTCTATCATGAATCTGCTAAGGTAGTAACAGATGCAGACCCAGTTGATATAAGCTGTTCAACAATTCGACCTGCAGCCTTACATGCTGTGATTCCTACAACACAGGGTTTAATCCTATTTAGTAAGAATCAACAGTTTATGATGTTTGCTGCTGATGGAATTCTAACACCTTCAACTTCAGTCATCCGTACTATCTCTAACTATGAGATGGATACAAGTGTAGATCCAGTTGATATGGGTACTAACCTTAATTTTATAAGTAAGACTCCAAGTTATACACGTGTATTTACTATGGTAACACGTGGTCAAGATGAAAACCCACAAATATTAGACATAGGAAGAGTAGTAAATGAGTGGATACCAGACTCAGTGGATACGTTCGTTGCGTCCCCTCAGAATCAATTCTTAGCTTTGTCAGATCAAAACTCAAGGAAAGTATACTTCTTCAAATTCTATAATGATGGAGAGAAGAACCTTGTGCAATCTTGGTATAATTGGGAAGTATGTGGTAATGTGCAAACCATTGCTGCAGATTCAGATGATTTCTTTATTGTAACAAAACAAGGAGATCAATTTACATTAGGCTCTGCAAGTCTAAGTCAGAGTCCAGACGATGCTATACTTGTTAACAATGCAGGAGATAGAATTAATCCTTGCATGGATCTATATGCTACGGCAAATAGCAGTCAATATCATAGCGTCGAAACTATAACTATAACAGCTGGAGGTAGTGGATACTCATCTGCACCAACAGTTGCAATTACAGGAAACACTGCAGGACCAGGATCAGGTACACCAGGAAGTGGTGCAGCAGCAACTGCTACGGTATCTGGAGGTGCTGTAACAGCTATCACATTAAATAATGGAGGTAGTGGTTTCCAAAACGGTGCTGTTGTATCCTTCTCAGGTGGAGGAGGTTCAGGTGCTACGGCTACAGCTTCTGTTTATCAAGGAACAAAGGTATATACAAGATATAATAATGATGCTAATCTTACTCCAGTTCTTCTTATTGCTGGTAGTACAGCTACAGGACAGTTTATTGAGTCTGGTTTTACTGTTACACCAGCTAGAGGCTCAGATGGACTTGGCCCTTACTTTAAGGTTCCAGGGAAAGATCTTACTGGTTTAAGTTATTCAGGAGATCCTAATGTAGCAGGTGATATATACACTGGTTGGAAATATGATTTAGATATTATCTTACCAAAGACATACTTTAGAGAAGGTGAAGGTCTAATTCAGAGTGACTTTACTGCTAACCTAACAATAGCAAGAATGAAATTCGCAGTTGGTCTTTCAGGAGTTATGAGTTTTAAACTTAAATCAACAGGAAGATTAGCAGGTGAAAGGTCTTATACAGGTGATGGTAGTACTACAGATTTCAACTGGGGTTCTTATGAATTACCTTATATAGATAGAGATCAGATAAAAATTAAGATAAATAATGTTGTTCAACAATCTTCAACATTTTCATTTTTAACTGATGAATCCATTAGGTTTAATACAGCACCAGCTTATGGTGAGAATATATTAATTTATATGGATGAGTGGTACAACTTAAATCCTACTGCAATAGCTGATACTTATCTTGGTAATGACATTGCATTAGCTGATCAATCAATATTTAGTATTCCTATACATCAAAAGAATACAAACTTTGAACTTAGAATTTTCAATGATTCACCATTCCCAGTTGCTTTAAACTCAATGATGTGGGAAGGTACGTATACACCAAGATTATATAGGAGAGTATAATTATGATGATGAATGATTTCGGCGTCCCATATAATGACGCTGAAATGTCTATGTTGCCTCCTGGTGCTGACAAACCACATCAGAGGTTAAAAGAAGAATTAGGTGTTGAATCTCAATGGGTCGGAGCTGTTGTCGGCGGTGTTATTGGTGCAGTTGGTGGTATAATAGGAGGTAGTAAATCTGCCTCAGCTGCCAAAGCACAAGCTAGAGCACAGAATGAAGCTGCTCAACGACAACTTGAATATGATAAAAAAGCTTGGAACATGGGTAAGGAGAAACTTGGTGCAAACCGAGATCACCTTATTAAAGAAATCCAGGCTAAAGAAAGAAACGAAAAACGAGTTGCTAATTTTAAAGATGCTTCTAATTTAGCTAAGTATAATTACGATATGCAAATACGCAATCGTGAGCAAACTTCTTTAAATGAGCAATTTGATTTGTCCAATAAAGTTTATAATGAAACTTTAGGTTATAATAGAACAGCAGCTCATGCTGGTTTTGAAGATGAAATACGAGCATTAGAGCAAACACGAGCTGAAGCAGCATTTGATACACAAGAAATAGATATTGAATTCTTACTAGCTGAAGGTAAATCACGTGCAAGAACTGCTTCTGGCAGAACTGGCAGAAAGGTATCTCAAGCTATACATGCTGTTCCTGGATTAGCCCTTGCACAATTAAGTGCATCACTAACTGCTGGTACAGAAAATGCTAACCGTGCTTTAGCTGGTATTAGTACAGAATGGAGAGCAGCTGATGTAGCTGCAGAAGCACAGAAGATGCTTGATCCTGGTACATTACCATCACCTATCGTACCATTCGCAACACCAATGGCTGAATTTGTTATGCCAAGAGCATTACAAGAATTCGACTTTGGACCTGAACCAGTACTTGGAGCTATGGCTAATGTCTCAGCTGCAGGTAATGCTGCTTGGGGTTCTGCTATATCTGGTATTGCAGGTAGTGTAGGAAGTGCTGTTGCTTCTACTTCTGGGAGAAGTCCGACTTATGGCCAACCTGGTGGGTCTAACTGGTAATTAACATCACATTATAAAATGGCAAAATACTACAATCCTCAAGGAAAAAAACGTGGTGGTTTTACGAAACTACAGACAGGAGGACAAGCCTCAATTGAAGCGTTACGACGCCAAGAAGAACCTCAATTAAGAGCCTTAAGACAACAACAACAACGTCAGTCTGAGTATGATCGTGATGTTATCCAAGGCGAAGATAGAAAGTACAATGCTGAGTTCTGGAATAGACAAGAGCTTAAACAGATGGAAGATGACATCTGGAGGCATAGAGAGAAAGCAGAAAAAGTTAGAGCAGATAGAGAAATAGATGCATTAAAAGGTAAGGCTGCTGAGTTTGGTAAATCTGCTAAATTCTGGGAAAAATTCTCAACTACTTATTCTCAGCAATGGGCTAAACTTGCTCAAGGTGTATATGATTATGTAGATGAGGAAGATGCAAAGAAGAATTTCTTTGTACAGCAAGAGCTGCTGAAGGGTGTAGATTTTTTTGATCCTGCTAATGAAACTAAAACTAAATTTACAGAAGCAGGACAAGAAGTTTTATCTAAAGTTGCAGCATTAGTTACTAAACCTAATTTAACAGAAGAAGATAAAAAATGGATAGATGAAAATCTATCTATCTTCTTTAGTAATGCTTTTACATTACAAGGTAAGTTAGTTCAATCTGAAGAAGCAAATGTAAAAATACGTTTTGCTCAGTTAGAAGAACTTTTAGATAGTCAAGGTCTAAAACTAACTAAAGATAATGCCCATGCCGTAGCTATGAATTTAGCTTATATGGTATCTAAAAAAGCTGGTATTACTGATCTTGGTCTTCAGAATCGTTTAGTAAGATCATATACAAAAGAAGCTAATGCTAAATATATATCACTTCATAATTCTGGAAGGGCTTTTAAATCGGAAGATAGATTCCAAAGTGCAGTCAATGATTTTGCTACTTATCTGAAGAATGATGGTGGTAATATCGAAGAAAATAATAATGCCTATACAGGTATGATTATAGCTGGAATGGCTGTATCAAATAAAGATGGTAATCAACTAAATCCAGATCCAAAACAAGCTCTTATAGCTTCTGTCCCTTATCTTTTAGATGCAGGAGTACCAGAAGATAAAATATATGAGTTATTAGATAGAAATACTTTAGTCTTTAAAAATGGATATGGTAGTGAATTAGATAAAGAAAAAACTTTTGGATTAGGTCCAACTATAAAAGGTTCTATAACTTGGAGAGAAAGATATAAAGGTAAAGGTGCTTCAACTTTAGTACAGGATATTGAAGACGAAATTATTAAGTGGAAAAAGAATGAGGTAAGTCAGGATAATGCGAAGGAAGGTTATAAAGATATCAACTTAAGAGATGAGATACAAGATGGTGTTAATGCTTTTGATGAATGGAAATCAAATCCGAATCTTAAAGATTTAAGTAAAGAAGAAGCTGAAAAGCAACTTGGTGTAAAAATCATTGATCTAAAAGATGCTACAACTGTTAGTCAATACTCAGCAAAATTAAAAGCTGGTAATTATACAAAGGCTAATAAATTATGGAGTACGTTAGTAGGAGTTGCTGGTAATTCAAATATAAATAGAGACACTGTCCAAGTTGAAATGAAAACCGCAGTAACTAGTGGCAATGCATCTTATGCAGAGCATTTGTTATCATCAGGTATATTTGGAAGTGCATCTTCAGAGAAGGTACAAACAACAAGAGCTGATATGTATTCTGGTTCAGAGGAAGCTAGAAGAGAGTACAGGGCTGGTGTAGATGCAGGTATATTTAAAGAAGTAGAAAGAAGAAATGCTGCTAAACAAGCAATTCAAAAAGCTGTAAACCTTACAGTTGAATTAGATCCACAGAAAGATCCTTCTATAGATAGAGCTATATCATTATTAAGACAATCTGAATTACATTATTTCTTTAATGATTCAGAGGTAAGCAGTATTCAAGATCCCAAACGACGAATGAAAGCTGCAGAAGAGTTGGCCTATGCTGATCTTAATCAAAACCAAGGTTTATTTTTCCGTATAAATGTTGGTGAAGAACAAGAGGGAACAACTGTAACATCTAGTTTATTTCCGAATTTATCACCATCTGCACCAGGTTTATGGGGTAAAAACTATAGGCAGAATTTCCATGATACTGACGAGGATTTTAACAAGAACATACTTGGTGCAGTAACAGTATTTGGAAAACATAAAGGAACTGAACCTGCTTGGGTAAGACAAGTAGATACATGGTTACCTATTGATGAATTACATCTTTATGCTGAAAAAATAATTACTGGTCAACCTGAACGTATTGTATATCATCCACGTATAGAAGCAATATCTAAAAAATCAGGTTTACCGAAAGCTATGGTAGTAAACATGTTGTTTGAAAGTAAAGAGTTTACACAACGTATACCACTAGATATAGATGAACTTATCGATATTAATCAACTTGAATTAAATGATAGTGTTAAGCAATCCTTACGAACAGAAGATGGTGAAATTACTTTTGATGAAAGCGCACAATCTAGACAAGTCACTGGAATCAAAGTTACAGGAAGATCACCAAACTTAGAAAATGATGCCAGGTATTACCAATCTCCAGCATCTAACCCTACAAGAAGATTATATTATTCAGTAATGAATTATGCATTAAAGAATAGTATTAATTTACGTGGTGAGGAGCCTTTACCAGCTAATTCAAGCGAACCTACAGACACTGGTAATTTAGAAGCTAATATGGGGGGAGCTGATGAAATTCCACCTAAGAGGAGAAATGCATTAGGTAATACTGTTCAAGAATTCGTCAATGGAAAATGGAGACCTGTCTATACAACAGATGGTAAACCTTTAATAGAAAGAATAGAATGACAGAACAAGAAGAAAACATGTTACAGAATGAGTCTGTAACTAATTCAGATGAAATTGCACAAATCTATAATGTAGAAAGTGGTTCTAGTAATGAAAACTTACCAGAACCTTCTGGAACTCCTGGAGATTTACAACCTATTAGTGTTGAAGATCAGCGTAGAATCCAATTAAAAGGTAATCAACCTTTACAACCACCAGAATCTGGAACACCTGAAGGAAGATTTGAAACTAGAATCCGTGGAGAAGTTGTAGGAAGTAGTGCAGTAGATTTATCTATTCCTGAAAATAGGGAATTGATGAAACAAGAAGAAAGAGCATGGTTTCATATGCCACTTGGTCCTGAAAGAGATGCTCTAGAAGATGCTTGGTATCAAACATACTACGGTAAAACAGCTAAAGAAGTTAATGATAGAAGATCTGGTTTCATGTATGGCGGTAATACAGGATCATTGTATGGTGATGTAGGAGCCATTGGCCAACAAGTAATGCAACGCATGTCTGCTGTAGGTGTGGGTATACCAGATTTTGTAATGGATGGAGTCGGTAGTATTCCTGGATTAGGTTTTATAGATAATGCTTATGATAGAACTACTAGATTTTCAGATGACTTTGCTCAAGGTTTAAGAAAATTCTCTTCAATTGTTCTTCCTTCTATGTTTACTGGTGGAGCATTAGCTACTAAATTACCTGCGATAACTGCTGGTATGCCAGCTTGGAAAGCATGGCTAACTGGTACTGCATTGTGGTCTGCACAAGAGACTGCAATTATTGGTATTAGTGATGTTGGTGAAGAAGAAAATTTATTAGCAACTGTTGCTGATACATTCCCTGGTATATTTGGACCTAAAGGTTATTTACCTGTACCTGGATGGGCAAGAACTAATCCTGGTGATAGTGTTAAAGTAAAGGAGTATAAGAACATGTTAGATACTGCAGGACTCAGTATCTTTGGTTCTATACTTGGAATGACTTTAAAACTAAAAGGAGGAGGTAAAACATTACAATGGATGGAACCTCTAGATGAAGTTGCAGATAATTATAAAGCTTCTCAAGTTGTTTTAAATACTGATCAAGCAAGATTAGATCGTATGTATGATATAAACGAAACTCTTGCTAATGAAACTTTAGATAGAATAACTGAGAAAGAACTTATCAATGAACTTGAAACTTTAAAAGGACAACTTGATAATGTTCCTAATATAGAAGAAGCTTTAGATCTTATTGATAGTCAAAGAAAAGAAGCTCAAGGTATACTTGGTGATATGAAGACTGCTTCTAAAGGAGCAAATGATTTGAATTATGATCCTGATCAATTCCCCTTTGGACCAGAAGAAACACGTGCTGTTCAAACTCCAGAACCAGGTGCTGTAGGTAAAAACATGGGAGACACTACTCTCATTAAAGTAACAGGACAAGAAGGAGACCCTGCTAATATACTAACCCCATCTATCATACGAAAAGGTCTTGGTCTTGGACCAGGAATAACTCGTAATGCAATTATGGGTATAGCTAAAGAAGCTGAAGATTTAGGTAGATTTAAATACCTTTCTGAAGGTTTCAGGTTCTCTCAAAAACAAATGAATAGTGTAGCATGGGATATTTATCAAAGTATCATCGCTGCTGACAGCATGGAACAGATGAGAGACATATTCTTAGATAATAGAGACGTTAAGAATATGTTACTTGGTAAATTTAAAGTTGCCTATATTAATGAAGAGCAAGCAAGAGGTGCTGCCTTTGCAATGAGAGATCTAGTTGATAGATTCCTTGGACGTAAAGTAACTGAAGCTTCAGCTAGAGCTATGGATACTCTTGGTAGAGAAGCTACTACAATGTCTAGAGCCTTTACTGAATTGTCTAATTTAGTTGACGACCCTCGTGCTACTGAATTGATAATTGATAAAATCCAATTCTTAATGGATGAGTATGCACTTAATAAATATATAGCTGGTTGGAGTTTAAGAAATAAGAATTACTTCCGTGATGTATTACCAGAGAATCTGGAAGCAGCAGTAGATACACTTAGAAGAGAATTCTTAACAGCAGAGAAAAGTATAGCTGCTAAAAATAAAGCTTTTTCTGAAACTATAAAAGAATTAGCTGCTACTAATCCCTTAGCACTTCGTCCATTAATGGATGCTTTCTCTTATACTAATGGTGATGTTGATACAATAGCTAAATTAATGCAATGGGCAGCTAATCAAATTACTCCTGTTGGTATGCTTAAAAGTCCTGATCCTCGTAAACTAAACATGTTTGCGAAAGGTACTTTTATGGTAGTATATAATAATTTACTTTCTGGTATATCTGCATTCACTGCTACATTAGGTAACACATCTCAGCTAATGCTAAGACCAATAACTGATATACTTGGTCATGGTATATGGGGAGCGGCTGATAATTTTGAAGGTTTAAAAGGTGCTATGTATTATCATGGTGCTATGTATGAAACCAACAAACGTGCATTAGTACAATCTTGGAGAGCAATGAGACGGGCTTGGAAAGATCCAGATACAATGCTGGAGAACATGACAAGACCTGATTTCCAATTTAAAATAAAAGCTGAAGATGAACAGATATTTAATATTTTAGAAGATTCCAGAGCATTATGGGAAAAAGAAGGTAATTGGGGAAGATTACTACAGCTTGATTATTCTCAAAATATGAAAGCATTAGGTGAATGGAATTTTGCAAGATATGGAATGATAGGAATGGTAGCTCCAGATAAATTTGCAGATATACATACTGCCCATTTACTCTCGCGTATCATGGCTTATGATGATGTATTTAGTGAGTTTGGTTTTGCTGATTGGAAAAAGATCTTTGTTGCAGAGAAAAAACATTATGCAAGATTCTTTGATAAGAATAATAATTTAACTGATGATGCAGTTAGAGCTATATCTGGTGAACTTAAATTAACAAATAAAGATGGTGTAGCTGATTGGTTAAACCAAGCTACAACTGCTTATCCAATTACTAAACACTTATTCATGTTCCCAAGAACATCCAGTAATTGGGTTAAAACTTCTTTGTCTTGGACTCCTATACAAGCTATACCTGGTATTAACAAGTATTCTAAAACTATATGGGCAAGAACAGAAGGTGATATAATCCAGGCTCTAGCAGAACATGGTATAGATTATAGCAAAACTCCTAATGCTATGGCTATATTCAGACACTTAAGAGCTGAATATACTGGTCGCATGGCATTCTCTTCCTTATTAACTAAAGGTCTTTGGGATTATGCTATGGCTGGTAACATTAGGGGTAATGGTCACTATAATAAATCTCGTAGATATAAAGAAAGAGATAATTTAAAATACATTCCAAAGACAATTAAATTCCCTATACCTGGTAAAGATAATGATGTTTGGGTTAGTTATAAAGGAATACCAGGTGTAGAACAAGTATTAAGTGTACTTGGTGATCTGGCATATTATGCTGGTGACTTAGACGAGACCTTTGTAGAGAATATTCAATCTAAATTAATGTGGACTCTTTCTGCTTCTTTCATTGCAGATACACCTTTTGCTCAATTACAACCTTTAGTAGAAGCTGCTAATGGTAATATAAAAGGATGGAACAATTTCTTAGCTAATACTGCCCTATCATACGCACCAGCAGTTGGTCTTGCAAGGACTGTACGTAATGCAATTGATTCTGCACAGAAAGAAATTCAAGGTGAGATTCATGAATTTGTTGCGAATAGATTACCTCCATTCAATTATTTATTACCAGATAAAATAGATATATGGACAGGACAACCTGTTAATGATCTTGAACATCCAGTTCTTAAAGCTTTAAATGCTGTTAGTCCTATTAAAATACATCCTGGTGTAGAGCCTTGGAGACAATGGTTACAGAATATGGGTTATAATGGTCATACTAAAATAACCAGATCTTCTACTGGTGTAGAGTATAGTCCTGATCAAAGAGAACTAATTGTTAAGTATATAGGTCAGCAACAACCTTGGAAAGAAGTTCAGAAGATGATGAATTCTAAGAGATGGGCTAATGAAGTTGGTCTACTTAGAGCTCATAGAGCTACAGGTGGTGATGATACTAATGAAAGAATAAAACTTAAAGCTAAGAATTTACCAATCTTTAAAGAAATTGATAGAATACTCAGGAATGCACAAGTTAATGCTGAATTAAGATTATTAAATGAAAATAAAGATATTGGTTTAACATCTACTTATGATAAAATCGTAAGACATGCTGAAAAGCGTGGTGATGTTCTCGGAGCACGAGCTGCACAAGAACGTCATAAACAACTGCAACAACTATTGCAAATGGCTAAATAAAAAGCGTTATGGCTATTACACAAAATTTATACGAAGGGGATAATAGTACCACCAACTATTCCTTTACATTTGAATATTTAAAACAAACTGATATTAAAGTCCAGCTTGACGCAGACGTTACAACAGCATGGTCTTTGGCTAATGCAACAACAGTAGCTTTTGATTCCGCCCCTGGTACTGGTGTAAAAATAAAAATTTATAGGGAGACAGACACTGATACATCTCCAGCTACATTCTATGCTGGATCTGCTATTAAATCTGAAGACCTTAACGATAACTTCACTCAAAACCTTTATTCTAACCAAGAAGTTAATGCTCGTTATTTGAGTAATCTTGGTGGTACTATGACTGGTAGCCTCACAATGGGTGAGGATGCTAAGGTTATATTCGAAGGTGGTACAGATGATGATTATGAAACCACTCTTTATGTTGCTGATCCTACAGCTGATCGCACTATTACCTTACCTAATGTTACAGGTACGGTAGTAACTACAGGTGATACAGGTACTGTTACATCTACAATGATAGCTGATGGAACAGTAACATCTACTGATATAGCAGATGGAACTATTGCAACTGGAGATATAGCAAACGATGCTATTACTAATGCAAAAATTGCTACTGATGCAGTTAATGCAGATAGTATCGCAGCAAATTCAGTAGGTACAAGTGAGTTAGGAGCTGATGCTGTAACAGGAGCTCAATTAGCAGATAATGCAGTTGATTCTGAGCATTACACAGATGGCAGTATTGATACTGTACATATAGCAGACTTAAACGTAACTACAGCTAAGATAGCTGCTGACGCTATTACTGGAGCTAAAATCGCTGACGATGCTATAGACTCTGAGCACTATACAGACGGTAGTATTGATACAGCTCATATAGCAGATGCACAGATTACAACAGCTAAACTTGTAGATGCTAATGTAACAACTGCTAAGATAGCAGCCGATGCTATAACAGGCGCTAAGGTAGCAGATGACGCTATTGACTCCGAACACTTAGCAGCTGACTCGATTGATGCTGAACATTATGCAGCAGGTTCTGTAGACACTACAGCTCTTGGTGCTGATGCCGTAACAAGTGCTAAGATAGGAGATGATCAAATTGACTCCGAACACTATGTGGACGGATCTATAGATACTGCTCATATTGCAGACGCTAATGTAACTCTTGCTAAGGTTGAGAATGTTACAGATGGTAATATTATAGTTGGTAATGGTTCTAACCGTCCAGCTTCAGTAGCAGTATCTGGTGACGTAACTATTGCTAATACAGGTGCTGTAACAATTGCTAATGATGCAGTTGAAATCGGTATGATAGGTTGTGAGCAAACAACCATTACTGATAGCGACTCTCATATTCCTACATCAGGAGCTGTTGTAGATTATGTAGCAAGTGTAGTTGCACCTATTGGTGGATTAGAAGTTATAGCAGATGAAGATAATTTTCCAACATCCCAACCAGTATCAGGTGTTGTAATCAGTATTGCTGATGCAGCAGGTGTTGTTGTTAATGGTAGTGGTGTCTCAAGTACTGCTAGAACAGTAGGTAATGGTAGTGATAATGTAACAATTAATGGATTCCCATCTAGCCTTTATAGTGAAACATTAGTCACTGGTAACGGTTTAATGGTGACATCTACAGGTTCTGGACATATATACAATTATCATAAACTCTTAGCATCTGAATCTGATGTTAAACAGTTATCTGATGATATAAACGATTTCAATAGCAGATACCGTATTAATGCTGGAGAACCCTCATCTAATAATGATGATGGTGATTTAGTATGGGATACTAATGCTGATAAAATGAAGGTGTATGATGGTACATCTTCTTCTTGGAAAGAAGTGACTTCATCTGGTGACTTTAAATTCCTTGTTGCTGTTGATGCTGGTACAACTACAGCAGCTACATTTGATGGTAGTGATACAAGCTTTGATTTAAAAGAAGCAACTAATAGCGGTAGTGCAGCCAGTGTAACTAATATTAATCAGTTAATGATTGTATTAAATGGTGTTGTACAGAAACCAAATGCTGGTAGTTGGAGTGGATCTGGAGAAGGTTTCTACCTAACAGATTCTGATACTATTAGATTTGCAACTGCGCCTCCAACTGATTCTACTTGTTTTATAGTACAATCCGGTTCAGCTGTAAGTATTCCTACACCTGGAGACGGTACAGTAACAGCAGCTAAGATTGCTAATGGTGCAGTTGTAGAAGCAGGTATTGGTACAGGAGCTGTAACAGCAGCTAAGATAGGTACAGGTGCAGTAGAACATGCTAAGTTAGCTGCAGATGCTGTAGATGGAGATAATATTCAAGACGATGTAATCAACTCAGAGCATATTGCAGCTGGAGCAGTTGATCTAGAACATATGTCTTCTCAATCCGTTGATGAAGATAATTTATATATAGATAATGCTGGTTCTAATGGTCAGTTCTTATCAAAACAATCAGGTGGAACTGGTGGTTTATTATGGGCAGATGGTGCTTCAGAGGGTACATCAGTTAAATCAACAGGTGAGTCAGGTGGTACTAAATTCCTAAGAGAAGATGGAGATGGTACTTGTTCTTGGCAAACAGTTACTATTCCTAAACTAGCAGTACCAACTATAACTGGAGATTTAGAAGTAGCTGATGGTGGTACTGTAACTCATACTATCACTAACTATGATGCTGAATTAACTTATACATTCTCAAGTGTAACTAATTGTACACTTGGTTCTATTAATACATCTAACGGTCAGTTTGTTATTACTGAAACAGGTGATCATCCTTCATATACTGTTAAAGCAGAGACAGATGCACTTGGTTTAGAAGATTCAATAACAGTTACAAAGAATATAAAAACTAAATTATCAGCACCTACATTAAGTAGCCCAGCTGACACAACAACAGCAGCTAACGTAGTCTATACAATTACATCAACCCATGCTAACGATAATAAACTTATCTTAGATGTTGGATCATCTAACTTTACCTATCAGAGTGTATCTCATGGATCAGGTTCTAAAGTTGGAAACACAGTTGAGGTAACAGGATTTACTACTAATAATCCAGCAGTAACCATTCAATACACTGCAGAAGCTACTTACTCTGTAACTGCTAAAGCCGTGGATACAGGTGGTACATGGGGTGATTCAGCCTCAAGTTCTGCTGATAGTATAGTTATTCAAAATACTACTGGACCATTTGACTATCTAGTTATTGCTGGTGGTGCTTCTGGAGGAACCAGAGGTGGCGGCGGCGGTGCTGGTGGTATGAGAGCATCTTGGAATAGTGAAACTTCCGGTGGAGGTGGATCTTCTGAATCTCAGATTGCAACACTAAATATAGGAACTGTATATACAATAGATGTCGGTACAGGTGGAGCAGCTATTGCTGCGCCTACGTGGACACAAGGAACTGATGGAGCTGATTCCTCTATTACTGGTACAGGTTTAACAGCCATTACCTCTGAAGGTGGTGGAGGAGGAGGAGATAGTTCTCCTTCTCATGGAAGAGACGGTGGATCAGGTGGAGGCGGTGGCCTCGCTGGTGCATCTGGACCTGGTGGAGATGGAACAGCTAACCAAGGATATCCTGGTGGTAATAACAACCCAGGTGGTAGTTCACCTTCTGGTGGAGGGGGTGGTGCCGGCGGAGCTGGTACAAATGGAACACCTGCCTCACCAAGTCCTCAATCTGGACCTGGTGGCCCAGGCTTAGCCTCAACAATATCTGGATCAAGTGTTACTTATGCAGGTGGAGGTGGTGGTTCTGCTCATACAGGCTACAATGCTCACGGTAATGGACCTGGAAGCCCAGGTAGTGGAGGTTCCGGTGGAGGCGGAGGAGGTTCTGCTGAAAACTCTAATGGAACAGCCGGTACTGATGGATTAGGAGCTGGAGGTGGTGGAGCCTATGGCGGACACAACCCTTGGTATAGTTCAGGTAAAGGCGGTGACGGTACTATATATTTACGTATGGCCACTTCGATTTACTCTGGAACTCAAACCAATGGAACAGTAACTACATCTGGATCAGATACTATTATCAGATGGACACAAGACGGAACTTACACAGCTTAAATTATGGCATTTAAATATTACGCACACGTATTAAATCAGGTTGTCAAATCCGTTCATAAATGTGATGAGACACACCTTAATACAATTTTAAAACCCAGAGAGGGTAAAGGTGCCTGGATAGAATGTGATGCCAACACCCATGCTGGTAAAGTCATGGATTGGTCCACTGGTCAAGAAGTTTCAGGTACACCATTAAGGAAAAATTACCCCTCACCAGGGTATACATATGATGCAGAGAAAGACGCTTTTATACCGCCAAGACCTTATGATGCATATGGCACACTTTGTGCTTCTTGGACTTTAAATTCTGATTCTTGTCAATGGGTTGCTCCAAGTAACCCTCCTGATAGAACTAAGATTTATAAATGGAAAGAATCGAATACTAGCTGGGAGGAGGTGACCTAATGGCATTAACAGAAGTAAACTCTTTAGGTATTAAAGACCTAGAAGTAAAAACAGCTGATATAGCTGCTGCAAATGTAACTTTAGCTAAAGTAGAAAATGTTACAGATGGGCAGATTATAGTTGGGAATGGGTCTAATAGGCCAACAGCAGTTGCGGTATCAGGCGATGTAACACTCGCTAATACAGGAGCTGTGACTATAGCTACAGGTGCTGTAGAACATGCAATGCTCGCAGGCGATTGCATAGATGGTGATAACCTTGCTGACAATGCTTGTGACTCAGAACACTACACTGATGGATCTATTGATCATGCTCATCTCGCAGGTGACTGCGTTGACGGAGATAACATTCAAGATGATGTTATTAACTCTGAGCACATAGCAGCTGGAGCAATTGATCTAGAGCATATGAGCTCTGAATCAGTTGATGAAGATAATTTACATATATCTAATGCAGGATCTAACGGTCAATTCCTATCTAAACAATCTGGTAACTCAGGT